>Ga0182030_10020951_pt1 | contig 12287 bp, 10 predicted proteins | sample 812S3MmetaG_FD_121299 | JGI IMG/M metagenome (GOLD analysis project Ga0182030, IMG submission 121299) | Permafrost microbial communities from Stordalen Mire, Sweden - 812S3M metaG (Illumina Assembly) | ecosystem: Environmental > Terrestrial > Soil > Wetlands > Permafrost | place: Sweden...
AAACACTCAATCCCCTTAAAACGCTGCGTGGATTCCCCAATAAACCCGGTCGGCAGAAACATGGTGGCGCTCAACCCGTACCGCTCCAGCACGGGAAACGCATTTGTCAGGAAATCCCGGAAACCATCATCGAACGTGATCACCACAGGCTTGATCTTGCCGGCGCCGCCCGCTTCCAGATACCTCACCGCGTCTCCCAGGCCAACCGAGGAGAACCCGTTGTCCCGCAGAAACTTCATCTGGTCCTCAAAAACGCGAGGGCTCGTGACAGTCTGGTAATAGGGATGTTTCGACGAGGCTTCAACGGAATCCGAGATCGAGTGGTACATCAGGATCGGAACTCCGCAACGCCCCGAAGAAATCAAACTCCGCAATGGCCGAAAGAAATAGAGCGTGGCAATCGCGTCAGCACGCAGCATACAATCCAATTGACCCAGCTTATTGTTCTTCGGCGGAGTGGCCGTCGATTTTTTGGCGCGCTACCGCCCTCTCAGTCCCATTCTCCTTCCGGAAAACGGCACTGTCAGCCGATGTTCGACAGCGGGCTTATTGCAACTGCAAGTCCATAACAACCCTCCCGAAAAGCCTCTGTCTTTTCATGCAGTTAGCTTCTTCCGCAGCTCCCTTAATCCGCAAAGATTTGGATTACGGAATCAAGAGTCGGACTGTTTCCCAATTTATGAGACTGACCGCCCCTCGATTCACGATTTCCAACTCTTTCGCAATCCGAACGAAAAACTCTCAATCGATAACAGCTCCAGCGGTCCCTGCCCCATTAGAATCAACAACAACGCACCCCTTCACGATGGTCTTAAGATTGCGTTACAACGCAGATCGGAGAAGAAACATGTCCACCGCAACTTTGACCATCGAAGTCCCGCCGCCCACCTTTCAAACGTCAATCCAGCACGACGTGGAGGCCGCCATTAACGCCCTTATGGCTTCGCTGCCAAACCCCGCGGACCTCTCCGCCGACCAGCGCCGCGGCATTATCGCGCGCTACACCGCCGTGCTCGAAGGCAATTTCATCTACTGGATGACCGGGGCCTTCCTTGCCGTCAAAACAGAGCCTGCGCGCGAGATCATCCTCGACAACCTGCATGAAGAAGTGCGCGATTCGCATCCGCACATGATGCGGAAATTCGCGATGGCTGCGCATGCGCTCCCCACCGACGCGGATGCAACCGCCGTTTATCACGATTTGACCAACATGCGCCTCTTCATTGGCCGGCTCTCTTCAGTGCGAATCGTCCTCACCATGGCGTTTTTCGAGGGCTTCATCCAAAAGTTCATGGCATACCTGGCTGACCTTGCCAAACGGCAGGGCTCCACGGAGATGGAGTACACGGATGTCCATGGGGTTTGCGACATCGCCCACACCGACGGCCTATTCCGGGCACTCAAAGCCGAGATGGCCGCCGACCCGACAAGCGACGACGGCGATCAGTTTGAGGGCGTCAACCTGCTTCGAACCCTCATCCAGACCATTGTGCATCCGGCCGGTGCCGAAAAAACATTGGCCAAATCCGCTGCGAATTAAATCGGTAGCCCGTTCGCCTGGCGCACGGCAATCAGCTACGCTGAGAGACTAAAGCGAATGCTGGTTGAAAAGCCGCGGGTTCCCATCCGCTCAATGCTTCTTTATGGATTGTGGCCAGGATTCATAAAGATCCTTCTTTACCGCCTCAAGGGGTACCGCATTGGCAAGGGAGTCTCGATCGGGTTCGGTTCGGTGATTTCCGGCCACCAGGTTGAAATCGGCGATCATACGTCCATCGGATTTCTCACCATCATTCGCGGCAAACAAATCCGGCTTGGGCCGTACGTCCAGATCGGGTCCATGACCTTTCTCGACACCCCCCATATGGAGATCGGCGAAGGCACGAAGATTAATGAGCAGGTGTTTGTTGGCGGGCTGCAGTTTCCGGATTCCCGTTTTGTCGTCGGGCGTAATTGTCAAATCATGCAACTGTCCTTCATTAACCCTGCGCGATCGATCGTCATTGGGGACGATTCCGGAATCGGCGGGCATTGCCTGATCTTCGGCCATTCCTCATTTCATAGTCAGTTTGAAGGATATGCAGTCGATCTTGCGCCGATTGAGATTGGCAGGAGCGTGGGACTTGCCTGGCGAGTTTTTGTCCTCCCCGGATCGACAATCGGTGACGGCGCGATGGTGGGTGCGAACTCGGTGGTGTCGGGCACCATCCCGCCGCGATCCATGGCTGTTGGGTTTCCGGCTCGAATCGTGGGGAAGGCGCCGGTTTTTCCTAAGACGGTTACGGATGAAGAGAAGGTAACGATGTTTCAAAACATTGTTGCGGAACTGATTCAATTCCTGGTGGGGTCTGGCTTGGAGTGCGATTGCAACGGCGGGATTTACGTAATTCGAAAGGCGAGCCGGCTAGGGCGCTGGGCCAGGAAAGCGTGGCGGATGCAAGTCAGCACCGGAGATGCTCGGGAAGCGATGGAAGTTCCGGGCATTGAAAGACCCGACGTTTTTCTGAGCCTGTTCGAAGTACCCCACGAAGTGAGAAACTTTCTGTCCGGTCGAAAAATTATGTGGATCGACATCGCCACAAAAGAGCGATCGCGAGTTTCGAATGATTTGGGAGAAGAAGTATCGAACTTTCTGAGGAGGTATGGGGTTCGAACTTTGCGCTGGGGCGCTAGCTGAATCGCTGGTTGCGCGGAACGTTTGAATCTAACGGCTGGAAAATGGAGTTCATAGGCGAACGAATACCGGCTGGTCCTCAAGAGGCCTATCAGAGCACGGAAGATCTGCTGGAGTGGATGGCGCGCCAGTTCGCAAGGTTTGGCGACATCTATCGGGCCTCTGCGTTCGGAACCAACGTGTACGCAATTAGAGAGCCGGAATTCGCGCACCACGTGCTCGTTGAGAATTGGCAGAATTACGTAAAAGGTCAATTCATCAAGAGAGTGGCCTTCCTTCTTGGCAATGGCCTGATGGTGAGCGAAGGGGAGCTTTGGAAGCGGCAGCGGCGAATGATTCACCCTGCTTTCGACCACAAGATCATCGCTACCTTATCCACACTGATTGCGCAGGTGAATTCCGAACTGCTTGAGAAGTGGCAACTGGCGGCCCTGAAACAGGAGAGCGTAAATGTTACCCGCGACGTCAGCGGGATGGCCCTTCAGGTAATCCTTCGGTTCATCTTCGGCGAAGACTACGAACGGGTTGGCTCGCGTTTTCGTCTCCTGTCCGATGAGTCAGCGCGCGACTTGTCATTCGCCCAGGGATTCCGGGCGCTCGGGAAAATTGTTCTTGAGGTCGCCGCCCGTCGTCGAAGCCAGCCCTCGATGTCTACCGATGCTCTTAGTGTGCTCATGCAGGCGCGCGGCCCGGAAGATGGCCAGTCGATGCAGGATCGTCAGTTGGTCAACGAAATTCTCACGTTGATTGTGGCAGGACATGAAACGACGGCGAGCACTTTGAATTGGACCTGGTACTTGATCTCCCAGCATCCGGAAGTCGAACGGAGCCTGTCAGATGAACTCGCCAATCTCACGGCCTTCCCGGAGTTCGACGATCTGCCCAGGTTCGTCTATACGCGGCAAATCATTGATGAGGCTACACGGCTGTATCCGGCGGGGTGGTTGATGACGCGCAAAGCGCTGAAAGACGATCGGCTCGGTGACTACTTTGTCCCGGCCGGGACTGAAATCTATGTGTCGCCTTACTTCATCCAGCGGAACCCCAACGTTTGGGAAGATCCCGACCGCTTCACCCCCGATCGTTTCGCCCCAGGAAGTTCAATCTCCCGGCATCGCCTGGCGATGATACCTTTTTCCGCGGGACCCAGAAACTGCATCGGGGCGTCGTTCGCACGGGTCGAAATGCAGATCCATCTCATGACCATCGCCAAACACCTGCGACTGAGGTACATTCAATCGAGGGATATCGAATTCGAGGCGGGCGTGAATCTCCGCAATAGATTTGACTTCATCATGTACCCCGAGGTGAAGCGCCCGAATGTTACGGCCTTGTGAGTGATAGAAAATTTCGGGAGGATAACCGCGAATGTCCGTCAGGACCGAAGTCATAGCCCAATTCACACAAGTCGCGGAAGAGCAGAACAAGGAAATGGCGACGCTCGCCGACGACCTTCCGCTTTTGAATTCGGGACTCGATTCGCTCTGTTTCGCCGTCATCGTCGCGCGACTGGAGGATGCTCTTGGAGTGGACCCGTTCAGCGCCGATTCGGATTCGCCTTTCCCCGTGACGCTGGGCGACTTCATCAGGTCTTACGAAAATGCCGTGCATTAACGGGATGGCGCTGCGGGATTATTTTAGCGGCGAAGCGTCGGCCGCATCGCCAACCGTCGCCCGCGTCGAGGAGTTCCGCGGAAAGTCTGTTCTCATCTCGACCAGCGACCAACTCAGCGCGGCACGTGCGCTGATTCAACTGGATGGTGTCGCGCGCCGCATGGTTCTGTGCACTCCCGATGCCCCTCTGGAACATCTCGCCGCAATAACGGAATCCGCTGAGGTCGATGCGATCGTTTCCGATCAGGGCGCGCTCGGCCCGAATTACCCCGCCATCGCCTCTTGCGAAACGGAATGGATTCTGCTCACATCGGGGACCACGGGCGTTCCCAAGCTGGTCGTTCATACATTGCAAAGTCTGGCTCATGCGATCAGTCAAGGCGCGCCGATCAATCCGGGCGCGACACAGGCTAGCCCAGTTGTTTGGAGCACCTTCTACGACATCCGTCGTTATGGCGGTCTTCAGATCTTCCTGCGCGCCGTCCTCACAGGGGCGTCGCTGGTGCTGTCGGACTCGCATGAGTCGCCAGCCGAATTTCTGGAACGTGCCGGCGCTCGCGGAGTTACCCACATCTCCGGAACCCCGTCCCATTGGCGTCGCGCTTTAATGAGCCCCGCGGCCAAGCAGATTGACCCGGAGTATATTCGATTGTCCGGGGAGATCGCCGACCAGACGATTCTGAATCATCTCAAGTCCTTCTATCCGAAGACCAAGCTGTCGCACGCTTTCGCATCCACCGAGGCAGGTGTGGCGTTCGAGGTGAACGACGGTCTCGCCGGCTTCCCTGCGGGCCTGGTCGGACAGAAGTCCGGCGTTGAGATGCAAGTACGCGATGGCTCGCTGCGCATCCGTTCTCCACGAATCGCCAGGCGATATCTGGGCCACATGACTAAGCCCCTGGTGGACGCGGACGGCTTTGTCGATACAGGGGACGTCGTCAAACTGCATGGGGATCGCTATCATTTCGCGGGCCGGCGCGATGGCGTCATCAACGTGGGCGGCCAGAAAGTGCATCCGGAAGAAGTGGAGGCTGTGATCAACGGTCACCCGGATGTCAGGATGTCCGTTGTTCGCACCAGGAGGAATCCCATCACAGGCGCGCTCGTGGTGGCCGATGTGGTGCTGAAAGCGGCGACGGAGCGAACCCATCAGAATGACATTCTGGCGCACTGCCGAAAGACGCTCCCCGCGCACAAGGTTCCCGCCATCATCAACTTCGTCCCTGCGCTGGCGATCGCCGAGACTGGAAAACTACTGCGACATGCGTAATGTGGTTGTGACCGGAGGTAGCCGGGGCTTAGGCTTAGGAATCGCGCGCAAGCTGGCCGCATCCGGTTTCCGAGCCATAGCCGTAGCGCGAAAGGAATCGAGTCAACTCACTCAGGCCATCGAACTCGCCTCTCCTGGATCTTTTCATTTCGTTCCTTTCGATCTGGCGGAAATCGAAAGCCTTCCCACTCTAGCCAAAACGCTGCGGAAAACATTCGGCCCGATCTATGGACTCGTGAACAATGCGGGCATCAGTTTCGATGGCGTTCTGGCCCTCACACCCGATTCCCAGATCGCGCAGTTGGTGCGGTTGAATACCCTCTCACCCATCGTCCTCACGAAGTACGTAGCGCGTTCGATGATGGCCGATGGCGGCGGACGCATCGTCAACATAGCGTCGATTATTGCCGCTACCGGCTATAGCGGCCTCTCCGTCTACGGCGCGACAAAGGCCTCGCTGGTTGGGTTTACGCGTTCGCTGGCGCGCGAGGTTGGGCCGATGGGCGTAAACGTGAACGCCGTCGCCCCGGGCTTCGTTGATACGGACTTGACCAGCGGACTCAATGACGAGCAGCGCGAAAGAATCATCCGGCGTAGCGCCCTGCGTCGTCTCACCGAAATCGACGACGTGGCCAGTGCCGTCAAGTTTCTGCTCGGCGAAGGGTCGAAAAACATAACAGGAACGGTGCTCACCGTTGACGCGGGTAGTACCGCATGAGCGAGCCTTCGTCCGCCAAAGCCTGGCTGCGTGCGCTGGAATTAACGGCGTCAATCCCGCGCCATCGCAACCGCGTCTTTCCCACCGTTATCGAGGAACTTGCCGTTCGATGGAATCGTGAGCCGGCGCTTGTTTCGGATCGTGAGTGCCTGTCCTATCGAGAGCTCGACGAACGGGCGAATCGCTACGCAAGATGGGCTCTCCACAAGGGCTTGGCCAAAGGGGAAACGGTCTGCCTGTTCATGCCGAACCGGCCTGAGTATATGGCAATCTGGCTTGGCATCACGAGGATCGGAGGCGTGGTTGCTCTGCTCAACACGAATCTCAGGGGCCCGTCGCTGAAACACTGCATCGATATCGTCGCGCCGAAACAAGTCATTGTCGCCGCTGAGCTTGTGGACGCCTTGAACCCGGCGGACCTCACTGTGACAAATATCTGTATCCACAGCGACATGGAGATCGAACACCACTCAGGCGAAGCACTGCGCCCCACCGAGCGCCGCGACGTCTCCATCGATGATCGGGCGCTCTACATTTACACGTCGGGAACTACCGGACTTCCGAAAGCTGCCAACGTGAGCCACGCCCGGCTGATGCAATGGAGCCACTGGTTTGCCGGCATGATGAACACCAGCCCGGCCGATCGGATGTACGATTGCCTGCCGATGTACCATAGCGTCGGCGGCGTCCTTGCGCCGGGCGCGGTTCTGGTAGGCGGCGGTTCGGTCGCCGTCGCCGAGAAATTCTCAGCCAGTCAGTTCTGGAGCGATGTCGTTCGATGGGATTGTACGCTGTTTCAATACATCGGCGAGCTTTGCCGTTACCTGCTGAATGCCCCTCCCTCTGACTCAGCCCACCGAATCCGGATGGCGTGCGGCAATGGCCTGAGCCGTGACGTTTGGGATGAGTTTAAGAACCGGTTTCAAATTCCCCGGATCTTTGAATTCTATGCCGCTACCGAAGGCGGCGTCCCTCTGTTCAACATCGAAGGGGAGCGCGGCGCAATCGGACGAGTTCCTCCTTATCTGCGGCATCGATTCTCCCCGACATTGGTTCAATTCGATGTCGAGCAAGTCGAGCCCGTCAGGAACGAGCAGGGTTTCTGCATTAAATGCTCCGCGGGCGAAACCGGGGAAGCCATCGGCCAGGTCGTAGACGATCCGTCAAATCCAGGCAGCCGGTTCGAAGGCTATACGAATGACGAGGCTTCGCGGGAACGCTTACTCCGAAACGTCTTCAAACCGGGCGACGAATGGGTCCGCACGGGCGACTTGATGCGTAAGGACGAGCGGGGTTTTTATTATTTCGTCGATCGAATCGGTGACACGTTCCGCTGGAAAGGAGAAAATGTAGCGACTTCCGAGGTCGCGGAAGCAATCTGTGCATTTCCAGGAGTAGCGCAGGCCATCGTCTACGGTGTGGCCATCCCCAGGGCCGACGGCCGCGCCGGAATGGCGTCCCTGGTTACCGAACGGGAACTCGACCTGAAAGAGTTCAGGGACTACCTGAACAACCTGCTGCCTCACTATGCGCGTCCTTTATTCCTGCGCATCCGGACTGAAATGGAAGTGACGCCAACCTTCAAATACAGCAAAGCCAACCTCGTGCGCGAGGGCTACGACCCTGCCGCAACAGCCGACGCGCTTTACTTCAACCACCTCAAAGACGAAGCGTTCGTCCCGCTTGACCAGGAACTTTACGAACGCATTCAAAACGGTCAGGTCCGCTCCTAGAAATGCTGCTCAACGATATCCAGAACGCGGTGATTCAGGTGCAGTCCGACATCGCCCTCGGCCCCGTCGTAACGCACGTTACCCCGGCAGAGGTTCGAAACCACCTGACATCCCGTTATGACTTCACGAAAGAAGTTCCTCTCGATGAGGTCATCGCCGACGTAGAAGGAATGCTGCGCAAGTGGCAGGTCCACGTCACGCATCCCCGCTATTTCGGCCTCTTTAACCCCAGCGTAACGGTTGCCTCCGTCGTCGCCGACGCGATTGTGGCCGTCTACAATCCGCAACTTGCGACATGGAGCACCTCGCCGGCTGCAAACGAAATTGAACGCCATACCCTCGGATGGCTCGGTGCAAAGTTTGGTTTTCCGGCGGATGCCGCCGCAACGTTCACCAGTGGTGGCGCCGAGGCGAATCTTTCCGCGGTGATCGTCGCATTGACGCGAGCTTTCCCTGAGTACGGTGAGCACGGGTTGGCAGGGCTTTCCGCGATGCCCACATTCTATGTGTCGGGCGAAGCGCATCACTCTTTTAATAAGATCGCCCATATGGTCGGGCTGGGACGCCGATCGCTTCGAACCGTCAGCACGGACGCCGATTTGAAGCTGGATCTCAACAACCTGACGAAGCAGGTCGCCGAGGATCGCCGGAAGGGCTTCGCGCCTTTCCTCGTGGTGGGAACTGCGGGCACCACCGGGGCCGGCGTCATCGATCCACTGCCCGATCTGGCCCGCCATTGCCGCCGGGAGAATCTATGGTTGCATGTGGATGCCGCATGGGGCGGCGCAGCCATCGTATCGCCAACTCTCAGACATCACCTCGATGGAATCGAATCTGCCGATTCCATCACGTGCGACGCCCATAAATGGTTCTCTGTTCCCATGGGCGCGGGAATGTTCTTCTGCCGTCACGCCGATGCCGGCGCCGAAGCTTTTCGCGCCGACACCTCGTACATGCCAGGGAAAACGCCCGGACCCGTTGCCGACCCGTACACGTCAACGGTAGAGTGGTCGCGCCGTTTTATCGGCCTGAAACTTTTCCTGTCGCTTGCGGAGCGTGGTGAATCTGGCTATGCCGGGATGATCGACCACCAGACTCGCATGGGTCAGGTGCTGCGGGAGTCGCTGCAACGCACAGGTTGGCGTATCGTCAACAATACGCCACTGCCGCTGGTGTGCTTCACCCGCGATGGACTCGATCTCGATGCGTTCCTGGCCGCACTCTACAAACATCAGATCGCCTGGATGTCCCAGGTCCGTCTCGGCGGCGGCGCTCCCGTTCTGCGCGCGTGCATCACCAGCTTCCGGACCACCGAACAGGATATCCGGCAAGTGGTGGAACAGATGAATCAGCTGCTATAAAGAAACACATGAAGAGGGAAACCATCGCCATCCACAGCGGCTACGACGTCGACCCCACCACCAAGTCTGCCGCCGTACCGATCTATCAGACGGTAGCGTATGAGTTCGATAGCGCCGACCATGGCGCAGCGCTCTTCAATCTCGAAACTGAGGGGTATCGCTACAGCCGCATCAGCAACCCCACTACGGCGGTGCTGGAGCGGCGCGTGGCTGCGCTGGAGGGCGGACTGGAGGCGCTTTGCGTCGCCTCGGGGCAAGCGGCCATCAATTACGCGGTGCTCAATGTGACGGAACTGGGCGTGAACATCGTCTCCGTTCCACAGCTCTATGGCACAACGCACACGCTGTTCGCGCATGTCCTGCCGCGCCAGGGTGTCACCGTAAAGCTCGCGGAATCCGATCACCCGGAAGCCATCGAAAAGCTGATCGATGAAAAAACCCGAGCGGTTTTTTGCGAGAGCGTTGGGAATCCGGCTGGAAACATCTGCGACATTGAATCACTTGCCCGGATTGCTCACGCCCATGGCGTGCCCTTGATCGTGGACAATACCGTCGCCACTCCCATCCTGTTGCGGCCCATGGAATATGGCGCGGATGTCGTTGTGCATTCGCTCACCAAGTTCATGGGGGGCCATGGCACAACGCTCGGCGGTGCGATCGTCGATAGCGGCAGGTTCCCTTGGAAGCAACACGCCGGGAAATTCCCGATGTTTAGTCAGCCCGATCCGTCTTACCACGGACTGGTCTACACGGAACACTTCAAAGAAGCGGCATACATTGCGCGTTGCCGCAGCGTGTATCAACGAACCACCGGCGCCGTCCTCGCGCCGCTGAGCGCATTCCTGCTGCTGCAAGGCATCGAAACGGTGGCGTTACGCGTGGAACGGCATGTCGAAAACGGCAGGAAGGTGGCCGAGTTCCTGCGCGACGATCCTCGGGTTGCGTGGGTGAACTACGCTGGATTCCCGGATAGTCCGTATCACGCACTGGCGCAGAAGTATTTCGACGACCGCGCCTGTTCTCTGATGACCTTCGGAATCAAGGGCGGCTTCGAGGCCGCCAAGAACTTCTATGACGCGCTCAAACTGATCAAGCGGCTGGTCAATCTGGGTGACGCCAAATCCTTGTCATGCCACCCCGCCTCAACCACCCACCGGCAGATGTCCGCGGAAGAGCAGATCAAGGCCGGAGTGAGTCCGGAAACCGTTCGGCTCAGCATCGGCATCGAACACATAGACGACATCATCGCGGACCTCGATCAGGCGCTCGAACGTTGCCGCTAGTTGACTCGCCAGGCCGCGACACAACGACCCGCGCTCGAAGCTTACGCCGCGATTTGCTCGAAGACGCGGCGGACCTTCCCTTGGGACGTGTTCACTCCGAACAAATGCCACGGCGCACCGGCAAGGAATTGATCGATGCGTGCGCCAAGGTGCGCGGCGCTCTTACGGACGAAGAAGTCGACACTCTATCCAGCCGCACGCCCTCCTTCGCTCGCCCGGTCGATTTTGAATGAACGGTTTCCTGCTGGATAAAAACGGAACGATCAAGGATCAAGGTACAGAAATCGTGCCCTAAAGCCGCCCCGCCGTACCTACTCGGGTGCTGACCCGCCGGTGAGCACGAAAACCACGCCGAAGCCGTTGCCCCCTCCCGAGCATGCTCCATACAGGTTCCCTGAAGAGTGTCGCATCAGTCCGCCAAGCGGGCCACCACCCCCGAACGAGCCATAGAAAGTATGAAGCACGGTCTCATTGCCTGAAGTGCCCAACTTGTACGCTACCGCGCCTTCGTTGTACCCCCCGCCGCCTGTGGTTCCATATAGGCTGCCCGAGGAATCCCGAATCACGCCAGAACTCGGCGTGTACCCGCCTGCGCTCGCCCGATTGAAGCTGTACACCACGCGTTCGTCACCCCCTGCGCTCAGCTCATACACCACTCCCGCGCCGTACAGCCCACCGAACGATGTCGTGCCGTAGGGTTCCCGGAGGGGTCCCCGATTACGCCCGATATCGGATAGGCCCCATCCACCCCGCCCGAGAAGTTATAGAGCACGGTCAATCCGGAGCTGGCTAGCCTAAAAACGACACCAGCGTCGGCCGATCCTCCTTCATAGGTGGCGCCGTACAAGTTGCCCGACGGGTCGAGAATCAGTTCCGATGGGCCACCTCCATCCGCTCTTCCAGTGAAACTCTAGAGCACGGAAAAGGATCCAGACGCGCCGATCCTGTAGATTACCCCGTATCACAGGCCTCCCAGCGGGGTAGAGCCGTACAAGTTGCCGACCGGATCCCGGATCACGCCCGATTCGGGAGATCCGCCATCGGCGCCGCCCGTGAAGCTATGGAGCTCGCCCGCCGAATCGACGATCAATCCGTATTGAGGTTCCTCGCCGTCCGAAACGTCGAAGCTGTGAAGTATGGTCTCATTCCCGGCCGGATCGATTTTATACACCGCGCCCCTGTTGTAGGCGCCGCCCAGCCCGGTCGTACCGTACAGATTCCCGGAAGCGTCCATGACCGGGCTTGATTCGGGATCGGCTCCGTCAGGGCTGCCACGGAAATCGTGCAAAACAATCTCGCTGCCATCCCGATTAATCTTGAAAACGACGCCGGCCCCAATCGAACCGCCCTGCTCCATGGTTCCATACAGGCTTCCGGCTTGGTCCCTAAACACACCTGAGTCGGCGTTGTACCCGCCTTTTGGCGCGTCAAAACTGTGGAGCACGATCTCGGTGGTCTGCGCCTTGGTGGGACGCGGTGGGAACAGCAGAATTGACAGGACAACCGCAAACAGAAGGCTCCAATGAAGAGCACTCGGTGGCCGTCGCCGGCCGGTTCGGTGCGAGCGAGTCCGCCACCTCGGATCACACCGGTCTCCGCATCTCGGCATGACTCCTCCGTCGCACGCCTTTAGG
>Ga0182030_10020953_pt1 | contig 12286 bp, 10 predicted proteins | sample 812S3MmetaG_FD_121299 | JGI IMG/M metagenome (GOLD analysis project Ga0182030, IMG submission 121299) | Permafrost microbial communities from Stordalen Mire, Sweden - 812S3M metaG (Illumina Assembly) | ecosystem: Environmental > Terrestrial > Soil > Wetlands > Permafrost | place: Sweden...
ACTGGCGTAATCCCAGGGGTATTTCGATTCCGACGGCTTTTTCACCTTCAGGAGATAGGCCGGATGAATCTTGCGGCCATCCTCGCGGACAAAACCTTTGCCGAAAGCCTGGTCGTCGGTCGGAATCGCCTTCATCTTGGCGACGACGGCCGCGCCGTCCGACGTTGCGCCGCCCATGGCCTCCATGGCTTTCAGGTAATGCAGGATCGAGGAATAGACGCCGGCCTGCACCATGCTCGGCTTGGCCGCATTCTTCGAGCGCTTGGAATAGCGGTCGGCGAAGGCGCGGGTCTGGTCGTTGGCATCCCAGTAATAGGTCACGGTGAAGTCCAGCCCCTGCGCGGCGTTCAGGCCGAGCGAATGGACGTCGGTGATGAACATCAACAGCGCCGCGAGATTCTGACCGCCCTGGGTGATGCCGAATTCGGCGGCCTGCTTGATCGAGTTGGCGGAATCGGCTCCAGCGTTGGCGAGGCCGATCACCTTGGCCTTGGAGGCCTGCGCCTGCAGGAGTTGCGACGAGAAGTCGGCATTATTCAGCGGCGCCATGGAATGGCCGAGCACCTTGCCGCCATTGGCCTCGACCACGGCTGTCGTATCGCGCTCGAGCGCCTTGCCGAAGGCGTAGTCGGCGGTGACGAAGTACCAGCTGTCGCCGCCGGCCTTGGTCATCGCGAGCCCGGTGCCATTGGCCTGCGAATAGGTGTCATAGGTCCAGGCGATGGTGTTCGGCGTGCAGGCCTTGCCGGTCAGGTCGGAGGTCGCCGCGCCGGAATTGAGCAGCACCTTGTTCTTTTCCTTGACGATCTGGCTGACCGCCAGCGCCACGCCGGAATTGAGCGTGTCGACGATCACGTCGGCCTTGCCCTGGTCGAACCATTCGCGCGAAATGTTGCTGGCGATGTCGACCTTGTTCTGGTGATCGGCGGAGACGAGTTCGACCTTCCAGCCCTTCGCCGCCATGCCGGACTCCTCGATCGCCATCTGGGCGGCGAGCGTCGAGCCGACCCCGCCGACATCGGCATAGGGGCCGGACATGTCGGTGAGGACGCCGATCCGGACGGTTTTCTCCTGCGCCAGCGCCGATGGCGCGAAAAGCAGGCCTAAAGCTGCGCCTGTCAGTAAAAGTCGTTTCATGTCTTCCTCCCCATTCCCGAATTATTCACACGCCGAGATAGGCGTGCAGCTTGTCGCGATTGTCGGCCAGTTCGCGGCTGGCGAAAGCCTCGACGATTTTTCCGTGATCCATCACGTAAAACCGGTCGGCCAGCGCCGAGGCCCAACGAAAATTCTGCTCGACCAGCAATATGGTGAAGCCCTTCGACTTCAATTTTTCGATTGTAAGCCCGATTTGCGCGACGATCACCGGCGCGAGGCCCTCGGTCGGCTCGTCGAGCATCAGCAGGCGCGCGCCGGTGCGCAGGATGCGGCCGATCGCCAGCATCTGCTGCTCGCCGCCCGACAATTTGCCGCCTGGACTGGCCAGTCTTTCGTGCAGGTTCGGGAAGAGTTCGAAGACCTCGTCGAGCGGCAATCCGCCAGGGGCGATCCGCGGCGGCAGCAGCAGGTTTTCTTCGACCGTCAGGCTGGTGAAAATCCCCCGTTCTTCCGGGCAGAGGGCGATGCCGCGCCGGGCGATCGCGTCGGAAGCCAGGTCTATGGTTTCGGCCCCGTCGAAGCGGATGGAGCCGCGGCGCTTGCGCAACATGCCCATGATCGACTTGAGCGTGGTGGTCTTGCCGGCGCCGTTGCGGCCCAGCAAAGTGACGACTTCGCCGGGGAAGATCTCGAAATCCACGCCATGCAGCACATGCGATTCGCCATAGAAGGCGTGCAGGCCCGCGACGGTGAGCAGCGCCGGCTCAACCATGTGCTGCTCCGTCTGTGACGGGGACGCCGAGATAGGCCTCCTGAACGGCGGGATTGCTGGACACGGCGGCGTAATCGCCCTCCGCCAGCACTTTTCCGCGCGTCAGGACGGTGATGACGTCGCAAAGGCTCGCGACGACATCGAGATTGTGCTCGACCATCAAAACGGTGCGGCCCGCCGCGACCCGCTTGATCAGCGCGGCGATGCGGTCGATGTCCTCGTGGCCCATGCCGGCCATGGGTTCGTCGAGCAGCAGCATTTGGGGATCGAGCGCCAAGGTCGTGGCGATTTCGAGCGCGCGCTTGCGGCCATAAGGCATTTCGCCGGCGGATCTTTCCGCCCAGCCGTCGAGGCCGACCTCGTCGAGCAGCGCCAGCGCGCGCTCGTTGTAATGGTCGAGCCGCCGTTCCGAGCGCCAGAAGTCGAAAGAGGCGCCGCGCGCGCGCTGCAAGGCGATTCGCACATTCTCCAGCGCCGTGAGTTTCGGGAAGACCGCGGAAATCTGGAAGGAGCGGACAAGGCCGAGGCGGGCGACGTCGGCCGGTTTTTGGCGCGTGATGTCGCGCCCCTCGTAGCGAATCGTTCCGCGCGTCGGCTCCAGAAATTTGGTCAGCAGATTGAAACAAGTGGTCTTGCCGGCGCCATTCGGACCGATCAGCGCGTGAATCGTATGGCGCTTGACGCGCAAGGCGACGTTGTTGACGGCCGTGAAGCCGCCAAACTCCTTCGTCAACCCTTCGGTTTCGAGGGCCAAATCGCTCAAAAACTCACTCCCTGTGGCGCAAGCGCGCCCGCCGCCCTCTGCGGGGCGATCGTTCACATGTGGAGATTAGGCCGCGCTTCCGCTTTAAAATCAAGTGATGTTCTTTAGTCTTATCGGTCGACCTCACCGACAACTGGAATCGCTCCAAAAGATGGGCGAATTGCCGAAAGAATGCAGGCGCGGCCGATGGCTGCGGCGTCGGCGGCCATGGACTGTGGTCCTATCGCCTAAATATTTTTTTGGGGCTATTGATTCTGTCCAGATGCTTCAATTGACACAAGTCAATGAAAGCGTTGCAGGGGCGGGCAATGGTCCGCCCAATGGCGTGCCGGCGGGTCAGACGACGTCGGAGCGATTTCATTGGGGCGAAAACATGGCGCAAGCAAACTCAATTACAGCGCAGCCGTCGCAGGACGGCAAGAAAATGGCGGTCGGAGAGCTTCTGGGGATTGTCCTCTCGCTCGTCGGCGCCTTGCTGGCTTTATTCATCGCATCGAAGGCCTATACGGCCCCCTATGCGTTCCATATGTTCGTGTTCGCCCTCGCGGGGCTGGGCTCGGCTTTCCTGATTTACAAGCGCTATACGATTCGCCCGGCGGTCACGCCGCAGGAAATCGACGGCAAGCCCAATTATAATTACGGGCCGATCAAGTTTTCCAGCATCGCGGCTGTCTTCTGGGGCATCGCCGGCTTCCTGGTCGGCCTGATCATCGCCTTGGAGCTGGCCTTCCCCGATCTGTCCATGGGTCTTCCCTGGATCAATTTCGGCCGGTTGCGCCCGCTGCACACCTCGGCGGTGATCTTCGCCTTCGGCGGCAACGTTCTGCTGGCGACCTCGCTCTATGTGGTGCAGCGCACCTGCCGCGCGCGTCTGGCCGGGGCCCTCTCGCCCTGGTTCGTCGTTCTCGGCTTCAACCTGTTCATCGTCATTGCGGGCACGGGCTATCTGCTCGGCGTCACCCAGGGCAAGGAATACGCCGAGCCGGAATGGTATTCCGACCTCTGGCTGACCATCGTCTGGGTCGCCTACCTCCTGGTGTTCCTGACCACTCTGTGGAAGCGCAAGGAGCCCCACATCTACGTCGCCAACTGGTTCACGCTGGCGATGATCGTCACTATCGCCATGCTGCACCTCGGCAACAACGCCTCCATCCCGATCTCGATCTTCTCGCCGAAGTCCTACATCGTGTGGTCTGGCGTGCAGGACGCGATGTTCCAGTGGTGGTACGGCCATAACGCGGTGGGCTTCTTCCTGACCGCCGGCTTCCTGGCCATCATGTATTATTTCGTGCCCAAGCGCGCGGAACGTCCGGTCTATTCCTACCGGCTGTCGATCATCCACTTCTGGGCGCTGGTCTTCATGTACATCTGGGCCGGCCCGCATCATCTGCACTATACGGCTCTGCCGGACTGGGCGCAGACGCTGGGCATGACCTTCTCGATCATGCTGTGGATGCCGTCCTGGGGCGGAATGATCAACGGCCTGCTGACGCTGGCCGGCGCCTGGGACAAGCTGCGCACCGATCCCGTGCTGCGCATGCTCGTGGTGTCCGTCGCCTTCTACGGCATGTCGACCTTCGAAGGGCCGCTGATGTCGATCAAGGTGGTCAACTCCCTGTCGCATTACACCGACTGGACCATCGGTCACGTGCATTCCGGCGCTCTGGGCTGGGTGGGCTTCGTCTCCTTCGGCGCCCTCTACTGCCTGATCCCCTGGATCTACAACCGCAAGCTTTATTCGCTGAAGCTCGTGAACTGGCACTTCTGGATCGCCACCATCGGCATCGTCCTCTACATCACGGCGATGTGGGTGTCGGGCATCCTGCAGGGCCTGATGTGGCGCGCCTATACGGCCAACGGATTCTTGGAATATTCCTTCATCGAAACCGTCGAAGCCATGTTCCCCTTCTACGTGATCCGCGCCCTGGGCGGCGCGCTGTTCCTGGTGGGGGCGCTGATCATGGCCTTCAACTTCTACAAGACCATTGCTTCGCCTGAAGAGGCCGAAGCCCCCGCAGCCCAACCCGCGCTCGCGCCGGCCGAGTGAGGAGTTCGACTATGTCACTTTGGAACAAACACGCGATCTTCGAGAAAAACTCGATTGTCCTTCTTGTCGGCATCCTGCTGGTCGTCGCCATCGGCGGCCTGGTGGAAATCGCTCCCCTCTTCTATCTGAAGAGCACCATCGAAACGGTCGATGGCGTGCGGCCCTATACGCCGCTGGAGCTGGCCGGACGCAACATCTACGTCCGCGAGGGCTGCTATCTCTGCCATTCGCAGATGATCCGCTCGCTGCGCGACGAAGTGGAGCGCTATGGTCATTACTCCCTGGCTGCGGAATCGAAATACGATCATCCGTTCCAGTGGGGCTCCAAGCGCACCGGGCCGGACCTCGCCCGCATCGGCGGCAAATATTCGGATGACTGGCAGCGCGGCCATCTGACCAACCCGCGCTCGGTCGTTCCGGGTTCGGTGATGCCGCGCTACGGCTTCCTCGCCGAGACCGCGCTCGACTACAAGCACATCGAGGAGGACATGTCGGTCCTGGCTATTGAGGGCGTGCCTTATTCGCCCGAAATGATCTCGGCCGCCTCCGCAGACGTCAAGGCGCAGCTCAGCCCCGACGACAAGTCGGCTGCCGATCTGGTCAAGCGCTATCCCAAGGCCATCGCTCACGCGAGTCTTGGCGACGCCGCCGCCCCGACGGAGCAGGATGCCCTGGTCGCCTATCTGCAAATGCTCGGCACTACGGTCGATTTCAAACTCTATGACGACAAGGCCAATTTGCGCTGAGGAGGCGACATGGAGTTCGAAGCCATTCTGGGACCGCTCAAAATCTTGAGTCTGCTATCGGTCATCATCGCGTTCCTTGGCGTCATCGCCTTCGCGTTCTGGCCGTCCAAAAGAAAGAGCTTCGACGAGGCCGCCCACCTGCCGCTGAACGAGGATTGAACGATGGTTGACAATACGCATCAAGACATTGACGCGGCCACGGGTACGCCGACGACTGGCCACGAATGGGACGGCATCAAGGAGTTGAACACCCCGCTTCCCAAATGGTGGCTTTATCTGCTCTACGCCTGCTGCATCTGGGCGTTCGGCTACTGGATTGTCTATCCGGCGATCCCGTTGCCATCCGGCTTTACCCACGGCGTCCTGGGCTGGTCGTCGCGCGGCTCCGTCGCTCAGGACTTGGCCGACCTGCAAGTCCAGCGCGGCGCCGTGCTGGGTAAGCTCGACAAGGCGACGCTGCAGCAGATCGACGCCGATCCGAAACTGGCGGAAATCGCCCGCGCCTATGGCCGGTCGGCTTTCGGCAACAATTGCGCGCCCTGCCACGGCTCGGGCGGCCAGGGTTCGAAGGGTTATCCCAACCTGAACGGCGACCGCTGGCTCTGGGGCGGGACGCTCGACCAGATCAACGCCACCATTACGCATGGCGCGCGCTACGGCGATCAGGCAGGGCATGATCCCGATAGCGCGGCGACAATGCCGGCATGGTCGAAAATGGGTCTGAACGCCCAGCAGATCAACGACGTCGCGGATTACGTCCAGTCTTTGACCCACCCGACGAGCGCCGATGTCTCCAAGGGCAAGAAGGTCTTCGCCGACAATTGCGTGACCTGCCATGGCGACAACGCCAAGGGCAATCTGGAGCTCGGCGCGCCGGATCTGACGTCGAAGTCGAAGTGGCTATACGGCGACGACAAGGCGACGATTCTCGAAACCGTCACCAGTGGTCGCGGCGGCCACATGCCGGCCTGGGGCGCCAAGCTCGACCCAGTCACCATCAAGGCGCTTACCGTCTTCGTCCACTCGCTGGGCGGCGGCAAGTAAGCCGGGTCTGACGCCGCACGGAGACGCCCCCGTTCCGTTCGGCCGCCAGACGACTTCGGGAGCGTCGAAGCCTGGGTTTCCCATGGGTTCGCCGCTCCCTTTTTATTTAGGGAAAAGGCCTGGAATCCCCCCGAAACAGGGGGCTGCTTGCGCCGTGACGCACTGATGCGAAAAATGATCGACTCTGATGGCGTGCTTTTGTTTATAAGAGGTCGAACAGGCGCATAGGGCGTCGAAAGACGCCCTTCGTTCGAGGGACCAAAGGGCGTTGAAAGACGCCCGTCGTTCGACGGGCGATGGGGGCGTCGAAAAGCGCCCGTCTTTCGACTGACCATTATGGGCGCGGCGGCCGTGCTGAAGACTGCATGCGGCGATTCGAGAAGGCGAGATGAGCGCAATTCCGGGACTGAGCTTGAAGTCGAAGGCAGAAGCCGCGGCGAGCGACGACGGCGAGCTTTACGAGGCGCGCAAGGCGATCTATCCGCAAAGCGTTTCCGGCACGTTCCGCAACATCAAATGGGGCCTGCTGATTGTCGGCATGCTCATCTATTATTTCCTGCCTTTCGTGCGCTGGGACCGCGGTCCCGAACAGCCGTCGCAGGCCGTGCTGATGGACATGACGCGCGAGAAATTCTTCTTCTTCGGCATCGAGATCTGGCCGCAGGAAGTCTATTACGTCACGGGCCTGCTGATCCTCGCTTCCTTCACCCTGTTCCTGATGAACGCCGTCGCCGGACGCATCTGGTGCGGCTATCTCTGCCCGCAGACCGTATGGACCGACCTGTTCCTGCTGATCGAGCGTTGGACGCAGGGCGACCGCCGCGACCGCATGAAGAAGGCGAAGCGGCCGTGGAACCTCGAAACCGTCGTCGAGGCGATGCTGAAACATTCGCTCTGGCTGATGATCGCCTGGTGGACCGGCGGCGCCTGGGTGCTCTATTTCGAGGACGCCCCGACGCTGGTGAAGCAGCTCGCGACCTTCCAGGCGCCGGCGGAGGCCTATATCTGGATCGTCATCCTCACGGCTTCGACCTATGTCCTCGCCGGCTTCGCCCGCGAGCAGGTCTGCATCTACATGTGCCCCTGGCCGCGAATCCAGGCGGCGCTGACCGACGAATGGGCGCTCAACGTCACCTATCGCGTCGACCGCGGCGAACCGCGCGGCTCCCTGAAGAAAAACAAGCAGCTGCAGGCCGAAAACAAGCCCGCCGGCGATTGCGTTGATTGCGGCCAGTGCGTCGCTGTCTGCCCGACCGGCGTCGACATTCGCGGAGGGTTGAACATGGGCTGCATCCAGTGCGGCCTCTGCATCGACGCCTGCGACGCCGTCATGACCAAGATCGGCAAGCCGATCCGGCTGATCGCCTATGACACCGACGACAACATCCGCCGCCGTGAAGAGGGCCTGCCTGCGCTCAAGCCGAAGATTTTCCGCGCTCGCACCATCCTCTATATGGCGCTGATCGCCATTGTCGGCGGGATGATGAGTTTCACCCTCGCCACCCGCCGCAGCCTCGGCGTCGACGTGATGCACGACCGCAATCCGATCTATGTCGCGCTCTCCGATGGCTCCGTGCGCAACGCCTATACGGTCCGCGTCCTCAACCAGAAGGGTTTTACACGCGACTTCAAGCTTTCGATGACCGGCCTGCCGCAGGGCCTGCTGGGCATCCAGGGGCAGCCGGCGGCTCCGGAGGGCGTGCCGATCACCGTGTCCGCCGATCAGACGCTCGAATTGCGCGTTCTCGTGACGACTGCGCCTGGCGCCAATTTGCCGTCGAGCACGCCAATACAAATGATCCTGACCGACGCCAAAACGGGCGAGCAGGCCAAAAAAGCGGACTTCTTCAAGTCGCCGTGACGGAGCGCGCTTAAGCCGAAGGCGAATAAACTGAAGGATTTTGTTGGATGAACGAGAAAAGCGACTATCAGCCGGGGGGCCGTCCTTTGACGGGTCGTTCGGTGCTGATGATGCTCATAGCGTTTTTCGGCATCATGCTGCTCGCCAATTTCATCATGGCGCGGCAGGCGGTGAAGACGTTCAGCGGGCTTGATTCCGACAACCCCTATGATTCCGGTCTCGCCTATAATACCGAGGTCGCCGCCGCCAAGGCGCAGGCGTCGCTCGGCTGGAGCGTGGACTTGAACCAGACGGCGGATGGCGCGGCGACACAGGTCACCGCGACAGTCAAGGACAAGGCGGGCCAGCCGGTCACCGGTCTCGACGTGAACATGCGCTTCATCTACCCGGCGACCCGGAAATTCGATCGCGAAACCGCCGCCGCCGCCGTCGCCGACGGGGTCTATTCCGGCTCCGCCCAGCTCATCGCTGGCAAGTGGGAGGTGGAAGTGGACTTCAAGCGCAACGGCGAGAGGCAATTCCGCTCCCGCAACCAGATCATTGCCGAGTGAGTGATGGCGGCGTCGGCTGACTATTCGCATTTCGTCAAGACCGACAAGGACGGTCGGTCAAGGCTCGATCTGGCGATCGACGGCATCACCTGCGCCGCCTGCCTCGACGATATTGAAACGGCGATGAAACGCCTGCCCGGCGTGACCATGGCGCGGCTCAACCTCACCAGCCATCGCCTCGCCCTCACCTTCGACCAGTCCCGCGTCGAATCCGGCCGGCTCGTCGGCGCGCTCGAGGCGATCGGCTATCGCGCCTATCCCTACGAGCAGCGCAAGGTCGAGGCGGACGAGGCCGCGCGATTCCTGATGCTGCTGAAATGCCTTGGAGTCGCCGCCTTCGCCGCCATGAACATCATGTTGTTCTCGATTTCCGTCTGGTCGGGCGAAGCCTCGAGCATGCCGCAGGAAACGCGCGATTTCTTCCATCTCCTCTCCGGCCTGATCGCCCTGCCGGCGGCGGCCTATGCGGGACAGCCGTTCTTTATCAGCGCCATCACGGCGATCCGGCAGGGCCGCCTCAACATGGACGTGCCCATCGCCATCGGCGTGACGCTGGCGCTCGCCTTGTCCGTTTACGAGACCGCCCATCACGCCGAACACGCCTATTTCGATTCGGCGATCATGCTGCTGACCTTCCTGCTCGCAGGCCGCGTCATGGACCAGGCGATGCGCCGGAAAACCCGCGCCGCCGCCGGCAATCTCGCGGCGCTGAAAGGCGAGAACGCCTTGCGTTTCGAGCCGGATGACAAGGACAATCTCGTGCTGGTGCCTGTCGCGGCCCTGGCGCCGGGCGACCGGGTGCTGATCCGAGCCGGCGAGCGCGTCCCCGCCGACGGCGAGATCGAACAGGGCGCCTCCGCGGTCGACGAAAGCGCCATCACCGGCGAAACCTCGGCCAAGAAGGTGTCTGTCGGCGACGCCATCTACGCGGGATCGATCAACGCCGAGGGCGCGCTGACCCTCCGCGTCACCGCGGCCGGCCACGCCGCGCTGATCGACGAAGCCGCGCGGCTGATCGAGGCGGCGGGCGCCGCGCGCTCGCGCTACATGCGGCTGTCCGACCGGGTGTCGCGCCTTTACGCTCCAGCCGTGCATCTCACGGCCTTGCTCACGGGCCTGACATGGTTCGCCTTCGGGGCCAGCGCGCATGACGCCTTGGTCATCGCCATATCCGTGTTGATCATCACCTGTCCCTGCGCGCTGGCCCTCGCCGTGCCGACGGTGCAGGCCATGGCCTCCGGCGCTTTTTTTCGCGCCGGTCTTTTCCTCAATGACGCGACTGGTCTGGAAAAGCTCGGCGAGATCGACACGGTGGTCTTCGACAAGACGGGAACATTGACCCTGCCGGAGCCGCGCATCGCCAATGCGCGGGAGATCGCGCCGGAGCTTTTGCAGCTTGCCGCGCGGCTTGCGCGCTCCAGCCATCATCCGCTGGCGCTGGCCGTGGCGCGTTCGGTCGGCGCCGCCGCGCCTTTGCCGGATGCCGAGGAGACCCACGGACAGGGCGTGGCGGCGCCCTTCGGCGCGCACGAGGCGCGTCTCGGCTCGGCGGGTTTCTGCGGCGTCGATTTTTCCTCAGCCGACGAGGCCAGCGCCATTTTCATCCGCCATGGCGACAAATGGGCGAAAATGGCGATCCGCCAGACTCTTCGCGCCGACGCCGCCGAGATCGTCGCGGGCCTTCGCAAGAAGGGCATGAAAATCCACATCCTCTCCGGCGACCGGCCGGAGGCCGTGGCGCCCATTGCGCGGCTGCTTGGCGTCGAGGACTGGCGCGGCGGTCAGAAGCCCGCCGACAAGATCGCCTTTATCGAGGCGTTGAAAACGCAAGGCGACCGCGTGCTGATGGTCGGCGACGGGCTCAACGACGCGCCGGCGCTCGCCGCCGCCTATGCCTCGCTGTCGCCGATCGACGCCGTGCATCTGACGCAAACCCAGGCCGACGCGGTGTTCCTTGGCGAAAGACTCGCGCCGGTGGCCTCGGCGCTGGAGATCGCGCGGCGGGCGCGCAGCCTGATGCGGCAAAACCTCACGCTGGCGATCGCCTATAATGTCGTCGCGGTGCCCGTGGCCATGGCCGGGCAGGCCTCGCCGCTCTTTGCGGCCTTGGCCATGTCGGGCTCGTCCATTCTGGTGACGCTCAACGCGCTGCGCTTGCGCGGGCCGGGCAAAAGCGCCAGTCTCCCGCCAAAGCAAGCTCAAAATCCGGGCGCGGCGCGAATCGAGCAGGCGATGGCGCCATGAATGTGCAGAGATGAATGTGCAGATATGAATGTCCTGATCTATCTCATTCCCGCCGCGCTGGCGCTGGGCCTGCTGGCGCTCTATGGCCTGTTCTGGTCGCTCAAGCGCGAGCAATATGACGATCTCGAGGGCGCCGCCTATCGCATCCTGCAAGATGACGACATTCAGGAAGATGCTCTTAAAGACGACGGCATCCACAAAGAGAAGAAATGACGGCGCCAGCCCACGACATTCGCTTGCCCGATAGCGAGCCGACGGAAGATATGGGCGCTGGACTGGCGCGCGCCGGGCGCATGGCCTGTTTCTGCCCGCCCGGCGCTCCCTCGCCCGGCTCGCGGATCGTCGATGACCGCTGGAGCCCGGGCGTCGCCACGCTGGCCGTGGGCTTCGCCCTCTCCGTCCTCTCGCAAAGCCTGGCGCTCGGCGTGTTGCCGCTTGCCGGGCGGCTGCTCGCGCCTGCGCCGCATCTGATGGCCGCGCCTTTCATCGCCATGCTGCTCGGCGCGGCTGCGGCGACCTTCCCGGCCTCCTTCCTGCTCGACGCCTTCGGCCGCCGCGCGGCGCTGGCGCTCGGCGCGAGCCTCGGCGTGGCCGGCGGGTTGGTCATGGCCTGGGCGCTCTCGAAAAATCTTTTCGCGCCCTTTTGCCTCGGCGCTTTCTGGCTGGGCGTCGCCCAGGGGTTTTCGCTGTTCTATCGCCACGAAGCCGCCATGGGCTCGTCGGCTTCGAGCCGCGCCCGCGCGGCGTTGGTGGTTTTCGGCGCGGGCGGGTTCGCCGGCCTGATCGGCCCGGCGCTGGCCTGGAAAGTCTTGCAAATCGCGCCGAATTCGCTGTTCGCCACGACAGCGCTCGCCGCCGCCCTGACGCAGGTGCTGGTGCTGGCGCTCGCGGTTTTCGCGACAGCGCGGGCGCCGGTGACCCCACATTTTCTAGCGCGAACGCAGGCGCGGCCGGACTGGAGCGCCTTTGTCGCGCCAAGCGCCGTCGCGGGCCTCGCCTGGTTCGGCATGACCGCAGCCATGGTCGCGGCGCCAGGCGCCATGGCCGGTTGCGGCATCGGGGTTCCCACAATTTATTCAGCCGTTTCCTGGCACGTCGTCGCCATGTATGCGCCGGCTTTTTTCGTCGGGATTTTTGCTCGACGTTTCGGCGCTTTGTCG
>Ga0182030_10020955_pt1 | contig 12285 bp, 12 predicted proteins | sample 812S3MmetaG_FD_121299 | JGI IMG/M metagenome (GOLD analysis project Ga0182030, IMG submission 121299) | Permafrost microbial communities from Stordalen Mire, Sweden - 812S3M metaG (Illumina Assembly) | ecosystem: Environmental > Terrestrial > Soil > Wetlands > Permafrost | place: Sweden...
AGTCGGGGCCATCGTCGAGACCATCCGAACGATCGCTCATCAGACCAATCTGCTGGCCCTGAACGCCACTATCGAAGCGGCGCGCGCCGGAGAGGCCGGCAAAGGCTTTGCGGTCGTGGCTTCAGAGGTCAAGACGCTGGCCGGGCAAACCGCCAAAGCCACGGACGATATCGCGGACCAGATCGCTGCAATCCAAGGCGCGACGAGAAGCGCCGTTGGCGATATCCGCTCCATCACCGCCGCGGTCGGCGAAATCGATACGCTGGCGAATGCGGTGGCCATGGCGGTTGAACAGCAAAGCGAAGCGACAAGCGAGATCGCCCGCGCCATTTCCCGGGCGTCGGAAAGCTCGGTCAACGCCTCGCATAATGTCGAAAACGTCGCCAGCGTCATTGGCGAAACCAATTCCGAAGCCAATCGCGTCACCGACGCCACAGGCCGCCTGTCGTCCTCGGCGAAAAAACTGGCGGTGGCAGTGGAGGGCTTCCTGCGCGACGTGACGCAGGATGTGAACAATCGACGTGCGGCGGCTCGACGCCGCTCAACACAGGGCGTCGTCGTTCTCGCCAATGGAGGGCGCGTAAAGACCAAGCTGATCGATATTTCCGACACGGGCGCAAAAATCGTCGCCGCGGTCGAGTTTCGACAGGGTGACAGGTTCATCATGGAATTTGAAGATAAAGCTTCGGCGCCGGCGAAGCTGGTCTGGCTCAAAGACGGGTTCGGCGGGGTGCAATTCGACCAGCCGCTCAGCGCGCTTAAAAGTCGAGACGCGGCTTGACGGGATTGCCTTTGACGTCCGGACCAGGGCCTTTATTCCCAAAATGCCGATCATCAAAATTGAAGTGAAGGGCGCTTAACTTCAAAGTGGCCTACCCCCGCAAGTGTCGGCCGGCTTTCGAGCACGCGCCACGCGGTTGCCTGGGCGGAACCGCGAAGGTGATCGAGTGGGTGTTATGCGACCCGGATCCCCGCGCGTCAGCGGATAGCGAATCCGACGGGGCTCTTTTCCAATAAAGCGTCCCACTCCTTGCTCCCCGACAAAGTTTTCTCGCCCCCGAGAACCCATTGCTTGCGACTTGAAGGAGCGCGGGCAAAATGAGCGAAGTGTTGGACGCGGGTCGTCTGGATCATGTAGCGCCAGGAACCGAACCCGGCTGGGGGCCCTTGTCCGCGTTGCCGGGCAATCCCCTGATGTGGGTGCTGATCGCCTGCGAACTGGCGGTTTTCGGCCTGGCTTTGCTCGGTTATGCCGGCGCGCGGGCGCGCCATCCCCTGAGTTTCCTCGACGCTCAGAACTTACTCGACCGACTGGCCGCGACGATCAATACCGCGCTTCTCCTGACCAGCGGCCTGTTCGCGGCGCTCGCCAACGAGGCGGCCCGGATTGGCCGACGCAGACACGCCCGCACATTTCTGGGCGCCGCGGGAGCTCTTGGGATCGCCTTCCTTGCTGTCAAAGGTTGGGAATACGCTGGCGAAATCGCCGCAGGCGCGGACATCGATACCCCCTTCTTCACGCTTTATTTCCTCGTCACCGGCTTTCACGCCCTGCATGTCGCGCTGGGCCTCGTCATCCTCGCCATCGTCGCCAAAAGCGCCTCGCCCACAGCCGTCGAAACGGGAACCGCATTCTGGCACATGGTCGACCTGATCTGGGTCGTCGTCTTCCCTTGCTTTTACCTGTTGCGGTGAGAGCGATGAGGGACGCGACCCACTCCTTGCTTCTCGACTGGGCGGCGCTGATGGCGCTGACGCTGGTCCTCGCCTTCGCCGGCGACGTGGTCGGCCCGTCGCGGCCCTGCGCAATCGGAATCGCCGTCATCGCCGGCGTCGCCGCGATCAAAGCGCGGATCATCCTGCGCTCCTATCTCGGCCTTGTTCGCGCGCCCGCCGCGGCCACGGCCTTTTTCGCCGTCGTCTTCGCCGTTCTGGCTCTGGTCGCCGTCTCCTTCCTGATTTTCCCGACACCCGCCCCCATTGGCGCGGGTGCGCAAGCTTTCGCCCGAACATTCGCTGGAGGAATCGAATGAGTGAAGTCCTGACCAAATCCACGGCCCGCAATATATTTTACGGCGGATCGCTCTTTTTCTTTGTCATCTTTGTCGGGCTGACGGCGCATAGCCGTCATTACATCCTGACCAAGAGCACCGATCAGGCTCACCTGACGGACTCGGTTGAGCGCGGCAAGCGCGTCTGGGAGCACAACGCCTGTTTCGACTGCCACACGATCTATGGCGAAGGCGCACGCTTCGCGCCTGAGGTCGGCGACGTCTTCAAGCGGTGGGGCGGCGATAAGGACCCCGCTGCGGCGCATCAACAAATCAAGGACTGGATGAAGTCGCAACCGTCCGGCGCCCAAGGGCGCCGCCAGATGCCGCAATTCAATCTGACTGAAGTCCAGCTCGACGATCTCGCCAACTTCCTGGAATGGGCGGGCCGGACCAACACGCAGGGATGGCCGCCGCGCCCCAAAGCCAACTGAAACGCCCCATCACACGCAATCCGCGGAGGATTTGATGCAATACCAAACCCAAAGCATCGCCAAGACCTATTGGCTTGGCGCCATGCTCATCTTCGCCGTCCAGGTCTCGTTCGGACTTTTAGGCGGCCTCGTCTACGTGCTACCGAATTTCCTGGCCGACGTGCTACCCTTCAACGTCATTCGCATGATCCACACCAACGCGCTGATCGTCTGGCTGCTACTCGGCTTTTTCGGCGCGGCCTATTACTTGATCCCAGAAGAAACCGAGCGGGAAATTTATTCTGTAAAGCTCGCGTATATCCAGTTTGCGATCTTCTTTGGCGGCGCACTCGCGGCGGTGGCAGGCTATCTGTTCCACATCGTTGCCTCCGACGCGCGCTCCTATCTGGAGCAGCCGCTGTGGGTGAAACTCGGCATCATCGTCGCGGCACTGATCTTCCTGTTCAACATCTCCATGACGGTGTTGCAGGGACGCAAGACGGCGATCACCAATGTGCTGCTGTTCGGCCTGTGGGGCATCGCCATCTTCTTCCTGTTCTCCCTCTACAACCCCGCCAACCTGTCGGAAGACAAGATGTTCTGGTGGTACGTCGTCCATCTCTGGGTGGAAGGCGTGTGGGAGCTGGTGATGGCCTCCGTCCTCGCCTTCCTGATGCTGAAAATGACCGGCGTCGATCGCGAAGTGATCGAGAAATGGCTCTATGTCATCGTCGCCACCGCGTTATTTTCCGGCATCCTCGGCACCGGACATCACTATTACTGGATCGGCGCGCCGGGCTACTGGCAGTGGATCGGCTCGATCTTCTCCTCGCTGGAAATCGTGCCCTTCTTCGGCATGGTTCTGTTCACCTTCAACATGGTTTGGAAGGGCCGCCGCGACCATCCTAACAAGGCCGCTCTCCTGTGGTCGCTCGGCTGCTCGGTGCTGGCCTTTTTCGGCGCGGGCGTATGGGGCTTCCTGCACACTTTGCATGGCGTGAACTTCTATACGCATGGCACGCAGGTCACGGCGGCGCATGGTCATCTCGCCTTCTACGGGGCCTATGTATGCCTAAACCTTGCGATCATGACCTACGCCTTCCCGCAATTGTTCAACCGCGCGCCCTACAACCAATTCCTGAACATGCTGAGCTTCTGGATTCTCTCCAGCGGCGTGGTGTTCATGACGGTGTCGCTGACCTTTGCAGGCGTGCTTCAGACGCATCTCGAACGGGTCATGGGCATGAGCTACATGGATGCTCAGGACCAGCTCGGCCTGTTCTACCTGATGCGTTTCGGCGCAGGCATCGTGACCGTGTTCGGCGCCCTGCTGTTCATCTACTCGCTGCTCGTTCCGCGCTCCGCGGAAGTGGTTGAGCCCAAAGTCGGCGCTATCAGCGCCGCCGCTGAATAAGGAAAACCATCATGAGCCTTGCTGTTGTAATCCCCGGTAGCGCTGCCCAAACTTCGCTTCCCTTCTATCAGCCGCAAGGCCATGAATGCGAACTGTTCGAGGCGGCGTTTCGGCGCCGCCTCCCCATCCTGCTCAAAGGTCCGACCGGTTGCGGCAAAACGCGCTTCGTCGCCCACATGGCTGCAAGGCTGAACCTGAACCTCGACACAATCGCCTGTCACGACGACCTGACCGCCGCTGACCTTACCGGCCGCTATCTGATCAAGAACAACGAAACCATCTGGACCGATGGGCCGCTCACCCGCGCGGTGCGGCGCGGCGGAATCTGCTACCTCGACGAAGTGGTCGAGGCGCGCAAGGATGTGACCGTCGTTCTGCATCCCCTGACCGACGACCGCCGCATCCTGCCGCTCGATCGCACCGGCGAGATCCTTCACGCGCCGGACGATTTCATGCTCGTGATCTCCTATAATCCGGGCTACCAGTCGGTGCTGAAATCCCTTAAGCCGTCGACGCGGCAGCGATTCGTCGCCATCGCCTTCGACTATCCGAAGCCAGAGGTCGAAGCCGCCATCGTCTGCCGCGAGACGGGATTGGATCTCGAAGTTTGCAAGACTTTGGTGCGCCTCGCCGGCCGACTGCGTGCGTTGAAAGGTCAGGACCTGGAGGAAGGCGCCTCGACCCGGCTCCTTGTCTCCTGCGCCAGCCTGATCGCCGATGGCATGAAGCGCAACCTTGCGATCGAGGCCGCGCTGATCGAACCACTCACCGACGATCCCGACGTCAAGATTGGACTTCTCGATCTCGTCAAAGTCACGTTGGGCTGATTGGGCCATGTCGCTACTGCGGAAGATTTTGAACACCAAATTTTGGGAGCCGGAAGAAGCTGTCGGCTCCCTGTGGGATTCATTCATTGAAAGATCGGAAACGGCAGCAAGTTTCCCTTTGGCGGCGGTGAACCTAGTGCAAATCAAGGGCGCGCTCGGCGTGTTGTTTCGGGGTCTCGGTGGAGAAAGCGGCGTCGAGATCAAAGCTGGCGGCGAAAGACTTTCGCATCATCGCCGCTCGTGGCGTCGGCGACTCGCCAGCGACGCCGAAAAAATCGAAACCGCGCGGTTCGACGGCGTCAGGCTGTTTCTGCCCGCAACGATCGCGGCCTTTCCGTCTGCCGAACTCAACCGCAACCTTTATCTTTGGCTCGCCGCCCTCGCAGTGGCGGCGCGCCCTTGCGATGAAGGCTTTGCCGACCCTCTGCGCGCGGACATCGCGCGCTTGCGCCAGATTATTCGTGATTGCGCCTATGCGATCGAGCTATTTCCAGGTCTCGCGACCATTCGCGGCATTCTCGCTACGGAAACACTTCGCGCGCGCCCTCTGTTCAACGCCCCGCCGCTCGAAGCTGAACTAGAGTTTTGGATCCGCGCGCGTCTTGCCAATCAGAAGCCGAAAGCCGAAACTCAGCTTGAGCGCGCCTTGGCGGGCGACGCCGAGGCAATGAACGCTCTGAGAGCGCCAGCCTCGTACAAGACCTATCGATCGGTGTTGATGTGGGGCGAGCGCGTTGCGCTCCCCGCCAACGGAAGGCGTCGCGAAGATGACGCCACCGAGCCCGGCGGCGATTGCGCCGATGGTACGGAAAAAACCCTCAATGCAGAACGGCGCAAAAGCGATCAGGCCGAACGACGCGACAGCCTGATCCTGCACCGCTTCGAATCCATTCTCTCCTTCGGCGATTTTCTCAACGTCAATCGCGACGTCGATGACGACGATGAAAATTCTGCCCGCAAGGCGGCTGCCGACGCTGAAAAAATCGCGGTCGCCACGCACCATAAAAAGCCGAAGACGCGGCTGAAATTCGATCTCGACCTGTCGCCCGAGGATGGCGACCGCGAAAAACTGGCAGGTCGCTTCGTCTATCCGGAATGGGACTGGAAGAAGGGCGTGCTCGTCGCCGATCAAACGCGCGTGCTGGAAAATTGCGCCGCCGAGGCGCCGAAGGGTCTCCAACTCGACGCCGCCGCGCGCCGACGGATCGAAGCCGTGCGGCGGCAGTTCGAATCCCTTCGGCCGAAACGCCGAATGCTGTCGCGGCAAAGCGAGGGCAGCGAAGTGGATATCGACGAATTGGTCCGAGCGACCGCGGATCGCCTTGCCAGCGGCCAAGGCAGCGAGCGCCTCTACCGCGACGCGCGCAACGAGGAGCGGGATCTGGCGGTGGCAGTCTTGTTCGATGCGTCGCGCTCGACCGAAAGCGCCGTCAGCGGCCAGCAAGTCATCGCCGTAGCGCGCGAGGCTTTGGTTGCGCTGGCGCATGGGCTGCAAGCCTGCGGCGACAATGTCGCACTCTATGCCTTTTCGTCGCTGCGCAAAGAGCGGGTCTTTGTCGATGTCTGCAAGAGTTTTGACGAGCCTTTCGGCGCCAAGGTCGATGCCCGCATCGCCGCGCTAAAACCGGGCTTCTACACGCGGTTGGGCGCCGCCATCCGCCATGCCTCATTCCGACTCGGCGAGCGGCCAAATGCGCGCAAACTTCTGCTGGTTATCACCGACGGAAAGCCCAACGACCTCGATCATTACGAGGGGCGCTTTGGCGTCGAAGACACGCGGCGGGCGGTTCAAGAGGCGCGGCGACGCGGCCACGCGGTATTCTGTGTCGCTATTGACGCGCAGTCGCGCGCTTACCTGCCGCATCTGTTCGGTCCGGCCGGGTTTGCGATCGTGTCGAAGCCGGAAAAACTCGCCTCGACTCTGCCGGCGATCTACCGGAATGTTGTCGGGTGAGGTCTATCGGGCCGGCCAGCACGAGACGCCAACGCCGTTGGACGACGCCCTCGCGAACCGCCTCAACGCCCGACGTTGAGCAGGCGAAGGGTCAGCGCTAGCAGGTCCGTCTGAGTGATGAGGCCTATCGGCCTCCGCACTGCGTCTACGACTACGGCCTCATGCGTCAGTCCGTCCGCAAGACGCACGATCAAGTCCAGGGCCAGATCGCCAGGCGCCACGCACGTCACACCTGACATGACTGCAGACACGTTCGCGGCCTCCATGGCGAGACCGATTGGCGTCAATATGCCTACGACGACGCCTTGGGAATCGATCACAGGCGCTCGCCACAGCGCTCGGAGCACAAAAGTTTCTCGCGCCTGCGCAACGGTGATGCTCTGTTCGATACAGAGCACTTCCCGCGACATGATTTCGGCGCAGGTTATCGGCGCCAAACGACGCGACAGCCGCCGTCCCTCGGCGGCGCGTAACAGAAGTTCCAGATCGCTGCGCTCGATGTCGTAGGCTTCGTGGGATTCCGCCAAAGCCGATGCGATGTCGTCGGTTTCGAGATCGCGCGCGAGTGGGGCGGGATCGCTGGTTTCATGGATATTGACAGGCGCCGGAGGCGGCAAATGCGGATAGGAATGGCCGGAAAAGCGATGAAAGATCCAGCCGGCCATCACCAGGAACACCGAATTCAACCCGACCGGCGCGAAGGCGAAAGCCAGTGGCGCGCCGCTATTGGCCAGAAGCGCCGTCATGAGCGCCACCGCGCCACCCGGAGGATGCAGACACCTGAGCAGCGACATGATCATGATCGCCAGACCGACCGCGACGGCCGCCGCGAGCAGAGGGTCTCCGACGAGTGCGCCAATGGCCAACCCGGCCAGGGCGGAGAAGACATTTCCGCCGATGACGGCCCAGGGCTGAGCCAGGGGCGACGTCGGCACGGCGAAAACCAACACCGCGGAGGCGCCGACGGGCGCGACCAGCCAGGGATAAGCCAGCGCGCCGCCCGTCGCCTGGCCCGCGAAAAACCCCGCGAAGGCAACGCCGGCCATGGCGGCCAGCCCCGCCAGAATTCGGTCGCCAACATTGGCCCCAGCCATAGCCGGCGCGAAACGCGCGAAAAATGATCGCATCGGCTTCCTCCGCGCGGCGCGATTTTGGCGCGGAGGCGCAGGCCGCATTTTGCCTATCCTTTAGGATCAAAGCGCAGGCAGAGCAAATTTACCCGCAACAGCCGGCGCCGCTGGGTTCCTCCCGCGCGTAATCGATCTTGTCGTTGAAGAAGGTCGAGGAGATTTGATCGACCGTCGCGATGTGATTGGCGACGTGCTGGGCCAGAACGAAGCCGATAAGATGACGTCGCATCCGGGCGTCGGCCTGGGCGAAGGAGGCGCGAAGCCTTTCGCCTTCTTGCAACAACGCGGCGTGCTGGCCCTTGTGGCAATGCAGGATCGGCACTCCCACCTTTTCCATCTCCGCTTCTTCGCGCACAAAATGCGCGCTTATGGCCTCGATGATGGCATCGAGATGCGCCGTCAGGCCGGCGTCCTCGATCGTGGGCGTGCGGGAAAACATTTGTTCGAGCGCGTAATGGTCCTCGTCCATGACGGCGACGCCGAGCGGCAATTGGGGCAGGTTCATGCGATCCTCATTTAAGAAAATGGGCAAGCGTTAAGCCTTGCGAGGCAGAAGCAGCGCGCGGCCGTAAACCACCGCGAAGCCGAGAAAGGCGGCCATCCAGGCGAAAGCGGCGACATGCAGCAGGACAAAGCTCCATTGTGGCGCCAACGCCGCGAAAACGCGGGCGCCGGCGGCCACAAGCACGGCCGCATAGATCGTCAGCGTTCCCCTGCCAGCGTGCAGGGTCTGGCCGGTGTGGCCAAGGCTGGCGCGGGTCATCACCGCCAAGGTCATCACGCCAATGGCGCCGACTGCCCAGGCGTGCAACCCTGCGCTGAACGGAACTTCCGGCGTCCAGGCGGCCAATCCGCTCAGCACAAAGCCGATCGGCACAAAGAGATAGGCAAGATGCAGGATCAGCGCCAAAGGTTCGCCAACAGCCCTTTCTCCAGCCCAGCGAGCCAATCGGAAAAAATTGAGCAATCCAGCTCCAATCAGCAACAGGCCCACGAATTCATTGGCAGGCGCGGCAATCCACCCGGCAAGCGCAGCGCCGGATGCCGCAATACAGACGCCGTCGAAACGGACGAATGTTTGCGGCAAGCGGCCAGGGCCACGCCGCGCCAGATATGAATGGGTGAAACTCGGAATGACGCGGCCGCCGATCAGCATGACCAGCGCGATGGCGGCGGCAATGCCAAAACGCCGGCCATAGGTCGCAGAACCCTGAATGTGCGCCTCGATATGAAAGACGACATTTGCCGCGAACAACAGCAGGACGAAGACCAAGACCTTGAGATTACGCCAGTTCTTGCCCGCCAGGATTTCGCGCGCGATGGCCGCGCAGACGAGCGCGAGAAAGGCGCAATCGATGAACGCCGCCAAGGCCCAGCCAATATGCCCTGAAAGAGCGACCGCGACACGCCCGGCCAGCCAGACGGCGAGCAGGAGCAGCAGGGGCCTCCCCTGCAACGGTAGCCGACCGGTCCAGTTGGGCACAGCGGTCAGCAAAAAGCCGGTGACGATGGCGGCGCTATAGCCGAACAAGGCTTCATGTGCATGCCAATCGAGCGGCTGGAACGCGGTTTTCATGGTCAATTCGCCGAAATACTGAGGCAGCCAGAGCATGACCGAAACAACCGCCCAAAGCGCGCCGGCCAGAAAGAATGGCCGGAAGCCAAAGCTCAGGAGGGCCGGACCGGCGTAGAGACGACGGCTTTTTTGATCGGACATAATGGCTCCTTGGGACCTCGCGGAATTCTTGCTAAACCAGTCTGGACGTCGCGACCTTGCGCAAAGACAATGAAAAGGAACGTCCTTGATGGCGCAGCTGGACCGATCACTGATCGCGGGATCGCCGACTTTTGCCGGCATGAGCCCGGAGGCGCTGGACGAAGTCCTCGCCCAGGCCGCACCGCTGCGACTGCCGAAGGGCGAGGCCGCTTTCCGACAGGGCGAGCGCGCTGACCGGTTTTTTCTCCTGCTGCATGGACGCCTGCGCGTGACGCGTCTCAATCCCCAGGGCCAGCAGATGGTGGTGCGTTTCATCGCGCCGGGCGACATGTTCGGCGTCGCCATGGCCATCCAGGTCGAAGCCTATCCAGGCACCGCGACGGCGGCCGTCGATTCCCTCGCCTTGGCCTGGCCAAATTCCGTCTGGAGCGAGTTGCTTACGCGCCATCCCGGTCTGGCGGTCAATACGATGCAGTCGCTTGGGGCGCGTTTGCAGGACTCGCAAAAGCGCATTCTTGACCTCTCGACGCAGCACGTCGAACAGCGCATCGCCAGCGCGGTCCTGCAACTGGCGCAGCAGGCCGGCCGGAAAACCGAGGACGGTCTGTTGATCGATTTCCCGCTCTCGCGGCAGGATCTCGCGGAAATGATCGGGACAACCTTGCATACGGTCAGCCGCACTCTCAGCGCCTGGGAGGAAATCGGCCTGGTCGAAAGCGGCCGCCAGCGCGTCGTCGTGCGCGATATGGCGGCTCTCCAGGCAATCGCCAAAAAGCAGGACTGATCCATTCATTTTTGCGATGTCGAAAGCGCCTCGATCTTCGCCACGAATTCATCGGCGTCGAGTTTTGTGTCCAGCTTCTGGAAGACGATTTCGCCCTTGTCGTCAAGCAGCGAAATCGCAGCTGAATGATCGATTCCGCCCTTGTCGTCGCGACGAAATCGCACGCCAAGCGCCGCCGCCAGATCGCGCACCGCCTTATCGTCGCCGTTATAAAGCGACCATTCAGCCGGGTCGAGGCCGCGCTCATCGGCATAGGCTTTCAGACGCGCGGGCGTATCGACCGCCGGATCCAGCGAGAAAAAGGCGAAGCGGATGTTCCGGATGTTCCTGGCCTTGGCGGCATTTTCGATGGCGACCATATTGGCCAGTATCAGCGGGCAAATATCCTTGCAGCTGGTATAGGCCATTGCGATGACGACCTTCTTGCCGCGCAAGGATTTTAGATCGATTGTCTTGCTATCCTGGTCGGTCCAGCGCGAGGCGAGGTTATAAAGCGACGCCCCCGAAAGCGGCTGCGCCGCCTCCATCTGCATCATGTGTTCGTGGTCATGCGCAAGCGCTGGCGCGAAACAGACGACACCAGCAGCCAGGGCAAGAGAAATTCCATATAGGCGCATCATTCGTCTCCTGCGCAGCGAAAACCAAGATTGTCCTGGCTGTAGGCCGCCTTCAGGCTTGCGCGCATCGCATAACGCATGAAGGCCGGGTAGTCGGTTGCGTCGCGCACGCCTAAGGCGCCGCCGCCACAAAATTGCGCGTCATCCTTGCTGGAGGTATTCCGCTGCTCGGTCCCCGAACCCGTGCTGGAAAAATCCTGCGTCCATTCCCAGGCCAATCCGACCATGTCATAGAGCCCGTAGCCGTTGGGCGCGCCTCGATGCACGGCGGCGAGATGCGGCGGATTGGGCGAGGAAAACCAATCCAGCGACTTTTGCGCTGTAGCCTGCCGGCCTCGTCCCGCATCATCCAGCGCATATTCCCATTCGTCGGTAGTCGGCAGGCGCATCCCGCGCGCTTCGCAATAGGCCTGAGCCACGAACCAGGACACATTGGTCACGGGCGACTGCGCTTCACCTTGCGGAGGAGCGAGATCACCGGGCCATTTGGCGAGATAACGCCGGTCGACGAAAAGACTTTTGGCTTTTGAGCGGCGCCATTCCGGATGGACGCGGAGAAAATCGAGAAATTGCACATTGGTCACCGGCGAGGGATCAAGCCGGAACGCGCGGACCTGGATTGGGCGAATTTCCGTTGCGATCTGGCCCTTGCCAGGGCTGAACTTGAAAAAGGGCAGGAAGACCCCAGCCGAGAGATGGGCCATGACGGGATTTTCGTCCGCCTGGGCCCTGCTGGCTGTGACGAAAAAAGTCGCCGCCAGGAACAAGGCCCAGAAGCGGGAAACGCTCACCGCGTCGCCTCCGCCCTGTTGGCCTTGACCTCGGCCGGCGTGACATCCTGGCCGGAATTTCCCCAAGAATTATAAACGAAGGTCAGCACGTTGGCGACATCCTCTTCCGGCAGTTCCCAGGCTGGCATCACACCGTCGAAGGTTTTTCCGTTGACGTCCAGCTTGCCGGAGCGGCCGCCGGTGACGGTCTTGATGGCGCGAATCTTGTCGGCGTTGAGAAAGTCGGATTGGGCGAGCGGCGGGAATGCGTCGGGGACGCCCTTGCCATCAGGCTGATGGCAGGCCATGCAATTGTTGGTGAAGACGTTTTCGCCCGCCTTGATACGCTCGGCCTTGTTCGCGGCGGAGGGCGCGGCGCGGCCGGGCTCGTAAGCTGTGCGAACGCCCGCGCCTTCAGGCTGATAAACGAGATCGCCCGTCTTGCCCGAGTAGATGTCCTTTTGTTCGGGACCACCGACCTTCAACTGCGCCAGGGCGCCGCGGTTGAAGGCGCGAGCCAGCGAATGATCGACGAGAATGAAGGTTCCGGGCACAGTGAGCTTGAAATCGGCGATGGCCGACCCGCCCGCCGGGATCATCGTGGTCTG
>Ga0182030_10020956_pt1 | contig 12285 bp, 7 predicted proteins | sample 812S3MmetaG_FD_121299 | JGI IMG/M metagenome (GOLD analysis project Ga0182030, IMG submission 121299) | Permafrost microbial communities from Stordalen Mire, Sweden - 812S3M metaG (Illumina Assembly) | ecosystem: Environmental > Terrestrial > Soil > Wetlands > Permafrost | place: Sweden...
ATGGGGCCGTTGTTCGACACTTACGCCGACGTGTTTGTCCGTCCCACCGTTTTTGACGCGGATGCCCCGCCGCGCCAAAAGCGTCCGTTGCGTGTGAGAGCGCCCCAGGTCGCGTTTTTCAAGGCTTCGGATGGAGTGGGTCTGCGCCTTACTCGCTACCAGGGTGGCGCCAAGGGGCCGGTAATCCTTTCGCACGGGCTGGGCGTCTCCAGCCTGATCTTCTCCATCGACACCATCGAAACCAATCTTCTCGAATACCTTTACGCCCGTGGCTATGATGTGTGGCTGCTCGATTACCGTTCGAGCATCGACCTGCCCGCCGCCACGCTCCAGGCGAGCGGCGACGACGTGGCCACCAAGGATTATCCCGCCGCCGTCAGCAAAGTTCTGGAACTTACCGGCGCGAAGAGTGTCCAGATGGTGGTGCATTGCTGGGGTTCCACCACGTTTTTCATGGCTATGCTGGCCGGGCTCAAAGGTGTGCGGTCGGTGGTGGCGTCGCAGATCGCCACGCAAATTCGAGCCCCGTTCTCCACCCATCTCAAAACCGGCTTGCACCTGCCTTCGTTCCTGAAAGCCGTGGGCATCGATAACCTGACGGCCTACGCGGACAATCATGAAAGTTTGGTGGCCAAGATCTACGATGCGGGCCTGAACCTGTACCCCCTGGAACTCAAGAATCGCTGCACCAACGCGACCTGCCATCGCATCACCTTCATGTACGCTCCGCTTTATGAGCACGTCAACCTGAACGAGGAGACACACAATAATCTGCACGAAATGTTTGGCGTGGCCAATATGAAGGCCTTCATGCACCTGGCGCGCCTCGCGAACACCGGCCATTTGGTCGACTTTAATGGCGGTGAGGTTTACATGCCCCATCTGGAGCGATTGGCTATCCCCATCACCTTTATCCACGGAGAGCAGAACGAATGCTTCCTCCCTGCCAGCACCGAAATTACGATGAGTGACCTGGCCAAGGCCAATGGGAGCAAACTCTATCAGCGGCACGTGATTCCCGGCTACGGTCACATCGACTGCATCTATGGCAAGAACGCGGCGAAGGATGTGTATCCGTTCGTGTTGGAACATTTGGAGGCGACACAGTAACCCGGTTTTGGTAGAGGCGCCCTTTAGGGCGGCAGTTTTGGTCTTTGCCAAGGGGCGCGGTTGATCTGACAGCGATGAAGAGCTGCCCGCCTAAAGGCGGCCGCTACCAAAGGCTGGGGCGGGGTAAACAAGGAGGCGCAATGAGCACAGGCGCAAGGTGGTTTGGGCGAGTCGTTTGGTTCGGGATCCTCCTCAATCTCTGTTTTGCCGTTCCTGCGATTTTTGCGCCGGACATGTTTCTTGCCGGTCTCGACCAGCCGCCGGAGACCTCCCTGCTATGGCTTCAGAACGTGGGAGTGTTGCTGGTGGCGCTGTGCATCTTCTATATACCCTCGGCCCTCGCTCCCGAACGTCACCCCACACATACCAAACTCGTAGTTCTGTCGCGCTGGCTCTCTGCCGTCTTTTGGTTCGTCCTCTGGCGGCAATCCGCCCCGGTGGGAGTCGTGAGGCCCCTGATGTTCACAGACCTCACGCTCGGAATCGTGCTCCTGTTGTTGTTGAATCCCGCTCTGCTGCCGGAAAATCGCGTGACCCTGCACGGCATGGGTGGCGCCATCGCCGGACTGATCGCCTGGCTTAAAAGCGTTTTGCACACCACGTGGGTGAAGGTTGCGCTCGTTATCGTTTTGGTCGTGGGCGCACTGAGCGGCTTCGGATTGTGGTATTACCTGTTGCGTGCGCAGCCGGACTTCCAGGGAGCCACGCCTGAGGAGCACTTCAAGCACGGCGCCATCGGCTTGAGTACGGAGAGCCGTCTGCCTTACTACATCTGGCAGGTGCTACCCACCATGTTTCCCGAGAAAATGCCGCGGCCCGGCGGGTGGGCTTCTTTCGGATTCATCTTCGAACCTGGACAGGAAATCCCTATCGGATTCTCCCTTCGCCACATTGGCTATCCGGCTCTCGAGGCCAACTGTTCGCTCTGCCATACCAGCACGTATCGCACTTCACCCACCGATACGCCGAAGGTCATACTGGGGGCGCCCGCACACACCATCAACCTCGAGGCGTTCCAACATTTTCTGTACGCCTGTGCCAGTGATCCGCGCTTCACCCCGGCCAATGTGCTGAAAGCTATCAACCAGGTTCACCAGACGTCTTGGTTCGAGGGGCTGGTCTACCAGTATACAATTATCCCTGTCACCAAGCACGGCTTACTGGAACAGCAGATCGCCAATTCCTGGCAGGCCAGCCGGCCCACCCAAGGGCCAGGCCGTGTGGACACATTCAATCCCACGAAAATTGATGTCTTCCATATGCCTGACGATGGCACTATCGGCACCGTCGCGCTGCCGCAGATTTGGAACCAACGTCCGCGGGAGAATCTGTACCTGCACTGGGACGGCAATAACAACAATCTCCAGGAGCGCAATTACGCCGCCGCCATGGCCGTCGGCGCTACACCTCAATCCGTTATTCCCGCGAGCTTCAAAGAAGTCACAGACTTTCTGCTCGACTTGCACCCGCCCGCCTATCCCTTCCCGGTTGACCCCGCCAAGGCTGCGCGCGGCAAGGCCCTCTACGAGGGCAAGTGCGCTTCCTGCCACGCTTTCGGTTCGCCGCAAACGGGTCAGGTTACATCGATCGACGTCGTTGCCACCGATCGCCACCGTTTGGACTCTTTCACTGAACCCCTGGTGGATAAATTTCACACTTTCGAAACTCCGCCTTTCAAGTTTGACGCTTACCGCAAGACCAACGGCTATAGCAATACTCCCCTGGATGGGGTCTGGGCGCGCGCCCCTTACCTGCACAACGGTTCTGTCCCCACCCTCTGGGACCTGCTGGAACCCGTCGAGAAGCGGCCCACAGAGTTCTATTCGGGTTACGACGTCTATGACCCGAAGAACGTTGGCTTCGTCACCTCCGGCCCGGACGCCGAGAGCGTGGGCTTCAAGTATGAAATCTGCATGCCGGGGAATTCCAACGTGGGTCACACCTTCGGTACCGAGCTGAAGGATGATGAAAAGTGGGACCTGATCGAATTCATGAAAACCCTGTAGGGACAATACTGTTCACATAAAGGTTTGAGGAAACCATTCATCAATCTGTTCCCGAAAGTCCCCCTCACCCACCGCCTTGCGGTTCCCCCTCTCCCCCAAGGGGGCGAGGGCAGAATTCTTCAGTTGGCAGTTCTCAGCGGTCAGCACCCTCACCTTGTTGGGGCAGAGAGACTCATGAATACAGCAGAGAAAATAAGAATTTTTCTTCCCTCGCCCCCTGGGGGGAGAGGGGGAACCGCAAGGCGGTGGGGGCCCCGCGTTTTGTATGTGGTGGGGGTGAGGGGGTAAAATACTGGGAACGGTGTGCTTAAGTGAACACTGTGGAGGTGGCGAGGGTCATGTTCTTCAGTCCCCCCGAACATTTCCGCCGGTAGCGTATAATTGTGAAGGCGAGGTGCGAAGACCTCTCGCGTTTGCAGGCTGGCGGTGGATGTTCTCCCGCCAGGAACAGGCCCTTAATGAACTCGGAAAAGTATTCGCGGCAGATTCTCTTTTCGCCCATCGGTGCGGAGGGGCAGGAGAAGCTGTTGCAATCGAAAGTGGTGATTCTCGGCTGCGGGGCGCTGGGGACGGCGCAAGCCAACGCTTTGGTGCGCGCGGGCGTGGGGGCTGTGCGCATTGTGGATCGCGATTTCGTGGAGGAATCGAACCTCCAGCGCCAAATGCTTTTTGACGAGGCCGACGCGAAAGAGAGCCTGCCCAAGGCGGTGGCGGCGGAACGGAAGCTCCGCCAAATCAATTCCGACGTGCACGTCGAAGGAATCGTGGCCGACGCGGACAGCAGCAACATCGAAGAATTCATCGAGGGCTTTCACGTCGTTTTGGACGCGACGGACAACTTTGAAACGCGATACCTTTTGAATGACGCGGCAGTGAAACTGGAAATTCCCTGGGTTTATGGCGCCGTGGTAGCCAGTTATGCGGCCACCATGACGATTCTACCCGGGCGCACGGCGTGCCTCACTTGCATATTTCCAACGTCTCCGCGCGGCATGCACGAGACGTGCGATACCGTGGGCGTCATCGGCCCCGCCGTCGCCTGGGCCGCCGCCATTCAAACCACCGAAGCGCTCAAGATTCTGCTCGGTCGCGAGTCCGACTTGCACGCTTCGCTCGTGGCGTACGACCTCTGGAGCAACCGTTTCCAAAAAGTAAATGCTCATCGAGATCCCCAATGCCGGGTTTGCGTGGCCCACGAATTTGCCTACCTCGAACAGGGTGGGCCCACGCACGTTAGTATGTGCGGCCGGAACTCCGTGCAGATTCATCAAACCGAGTCGCGGGCGCTTGACCTCGGAGCACTGAAGGAGCGGCTCGAGCAGTTCGGCCCCGTGCTGGCCAATGAATTCCTGCTGAAATGCTCTCTCCACCCTTACGAATTAACCGTGTTTCCGGATGGCCGCGTGATTGTGAAGGGAACGCAGGACCCCGCCGTGGCCCGCGGCCTGTACGCGCGATACATCGGTTCCTAATCTTGAGGTGACTGAGGTATTAGCCCGGATTTCTCACCACGACTCTGGAAGGGCGGCGCTTTAGCCACGCCGTTGCAAGGCCGTCCTGATTATTTCCAGGTCCCGCACCCCGCGCAGTTTGCAGCCGCAAGCTGCGCGGGGTGCGGGACGAGTAGAGGGCGGGAGCCGCGATTTCGGCGGGGCTGAAGCCCCGCCCTTCCAGCATTGTCCAAACGTGGCGAGAAGTCCGGGTTAGTAGGGGCGGTTCGCGAACCGCCCCTACGCTTCCACACGGTGAATTTCGGAAAGTCAGATGGTGTGAGGGAACTGCCGCCAGGAGGGTTGAAAAGCCAGATCGTTCCCGGCACGATCTGCGCGGAGTTTGATCAAGCAAAGAGTTTCCAACTTTTGCGGTCGCTGGTTGAGGAGAGCAGAGGAATGATCGGCTTTTTTCTAGGTTTGGGCTTAATGTGCGCAAGCACGCTGATGTACGAAATCACTCTGACCCGGTTGCTCAGCGTGACGTGCTGGTATTACTTGGCGTTCGTATCGGTTTCGATGGCGATGTTCGGGATGACGGCGGGCGCGTTGACCGTGCAGCTTCGCCCCGCCCTGTTTGATCCCCGGCAGGTGCGGTCGCGCATGGCGCAGGCTGCTTTTGCCATGGCCGTCTCCATGCCCATCGTCCTGACGATCATGTTCGCTATCCCGCTGGACATTTCCTTTGCCCTCCAAACCGTTTGCAGTTTCCTGATCTTCTGCGCCTTCATCGCGGTGCCTTTCTTCTTTGCGGGAATTGTGGTGTGCCTCTCCCTCACCAAGGCCTCCGCTCCCATTGGGCGGATTTACTTCGCCGATCTGATGGGCGCGGCAGCGGGATGTTTCGGCTCGTTGATTCTCTTGAACCTGGTTGACGCGCCGAGCGCCGTCATGGTTATTTCCGCGCTGGTCTTTTTGAGCGCCTCGGCCTACGCCGAATTCGCAGGTATGCCGCGACTTCGGAAGCGCTGTTACCTTTGGGCCGGAGTGCTGTTGGTGATGGCGGCCTTGAACGCGACGACGATTCATGGCATTCAACCGATTTGGTCCAAAGGCAAGCTGGACCCCCGCACCGACATTCTTTATGAGACGTGGAACCCCATTTCCCGCGTCCGCGTGGTCGCTCCAAAAATGGAGCCGCGATTCGTCGGCCCCGAGACACCGCCCATTTCGAGCGAGGTGGTTTACATCGACATTGACAACGATGCCGCCACGGGGATCTATCACTTCCAAGGCGATCTTAAAGACGTAGACTTTCTTCGTTACGAAGTGAATTCCCTGGGAGCACGGCTGCGGGCGGGCGGCAGCGCTGCCGTCATTGGCGTGGGCGGCGGGCGGGATGTCATGTCCTGCGCGATTTTCGGTTTTCATCGCATCGTGGGAATTGAGATCAACAGCAGCATTGTGGATGTCACTGCGCGGCGGATGCAATGGTATTCGGGCTTCGACAAGATCCCGAACTTTGAACTTCACAATGATGAAGGCCGCAGTTACTTGACGCGCAGCCATGAGAAATTCGACATGATACAGGCCACAGTGGTTGACACCTGGGCCGCCACCGCTGCCGGGGCCATGGCCCTCACGGAGAATTCGCTCTATTCGCTCGATGGCTGGCGAATCTTTTACGATCATCTCAACCCGGGCGGAGTTATCGCCTTCAGCCGCTGGAACCACAAGCCGGATTTCCATGAGACGACGCGCCTTTTCTCCCTGGCCTACGCCACCTTGCTCAGCGAAGGGGTTCAGGACCCGGAAACCCACCTGGCCATGATCCGGCAGGATGAATTGGCCACGCTTCTCACCAGCAATCGACCTTTTAGCGCACAGGATTTGGAAAAGATTCGCTCGACGGCCAAGGAGCTGAACTACCAGATTCTCTATCTGCCCGGAGAGGAATTGGGGATGCAACAGTTGACCCCCGTATTGGCGGCGCATACGCTGGAAAGTTTGGCGGCGCTCCGTTCCGCCGATTATTTTGATCTTTCTCCGCCTACCGACGCTTCTCCCTACTTTTTCAGTTTCGTGCGTTTCCACGCCATTCCCGGAATCCTGCGAATTCCCGGCGTGCACTGGGAGGTGCTTCTGCCGCTGTTGCATTTAACCATTTTCATGCTGGCCGCCTTGATTCTCGTGGTCCTTACGATCGTGTGGCCCGCACGCCGATGGACTCGTTTGCAGCAGGGCGCAGCTCCCGCTCCGGCGGGCGCCATCCTCTACTTCATCGGCATTGGACTGGGATTTATGCTGGCGGAAATGGGGATGATGCAACAACTTTCCATCTTCCTTGGGCAGCCGATCTATTCGTTGGCCGTGGTTCTGGCGGGATTGATTCTCGCCGCAGGGCTGGGCAGCCTGGCATCCGATCGAATATCCATCAGCTCAAATCTGACCAGCCGGGCGCCGGCACTTGTTTCCGCGCTGGTACTCGTGACCTACTCGCTGGTGGTTCTGCCGGCTATCCATGGCGCCGTGGGCGGCGTCTTGTGGCAGCGCATCGCGGTGTCATTGGCCTTGGTGATGCCGTGCGGCTTCATCATGGGCTTCTGCTTCCCGGTCGGCATGCGTTGGGCAACTCAGCTTGGGCAGGAGGGAAATCTGCCCTGGATGTGGGCGCTGAATGGCGCGGCATCCGTTCTGGCCAGCTTTATTGCCATGGTCATTTCGACGGAAACCTCGATACGAGCGTGTGTGCTCACCGGCGCAGCCTGCTATGCGCTGGGCGGAATCCTATTGTCAGGCAAAGGTAGTTCCGTGCCCGCCCATGCGGCGAGCGAGACAAAACCCGTTCCTTCGAACTGAATCGCCAACCCGAAGGCCAGCGGAGAGGGCAACGCGGCGTTGTGCGCGGCATTACAGGCTGCGGACAACCACCCCGGCGCGCAAGGCGCCACCCCTCCTGAATCAGGAGGGGAGTTATTTAAAGTGCTCCCCTCCTCAGATGAGGAGGGGTGGCGCGCCGAGCGCCAGGGTGGTGTTGACAAGTGGATAAATAGGCCCTGTTGTTAAAGACGGTGCCGGGACCTGTTTCCATAGCCCGATAATCCGCACCTCGCTGTCCACGAGAGAGTCCATTCATGATCTCGGAAGCAGATATCCTGGCGCAGAAGGTTTGGGATTACCATCACCTGAATCACCGGATCGAAAAATCCGACGTGATTCTGGTGATGGGCAGCCATGATCTGCGCGTCGCGGAGCGGGGCGCCCAACTCTTCCTGGAACATTGGGCTCCGTTGTTGATCTTCTCCGGGGGATTGGGGAACTTGACCCGCGGAATCTGGGACCAGCCGGAGGCTGACCGATTTGCTGAAGTCGCCGCGCGCATGGGCGTCCCCCGGGAGGCAGTCCTGATCGAAAACCGTTCAACGAATACGGGGGAGAATGTCCAGTTTACCAAGGACCTCTTGGCAAAACTCCAACTCGATCCGCAGAAGTTCATTCTCGTGCACAAACCCTACATGGAGCGGCGGGCCTTCGCAACTTTCCGGAAAGTTTGGCCGGAAAAAGGAGCGCTCGTCACCTCGCCACAAATATCCTTTGAAGATTATCCCAACCAGGACATTTCCCGGCGCGACGTCATCGGCATTATGGTGGGGGATTTGCAAAGAATCCTCCTCTACCCCGCCAAGGGCTTTCAGATTCCGCAGGAAATTCCCCTGGACGTTTGGGCGGCCGGCCAGAAACTCATCCACTTGGGGTACACCCAAAACCTCATCAAGGAGTAGCCCGCTTGAGGATCAAGCTTGTCCAAAATGCGCAGCGTTCAGTGAGGCATGGCTTGCGGCTTCGCCGCTTGCTGTGCGGAAAGGCTGGGCCTTTCCGTCATGCGAGAATACCAACCAACCTGGTCCGCGCCGCCTGGAAGGCATAGCCTTCCAGGCGGCGCGGATGAGAAATAACCATGGGACTCGGCCCGGAAAGGCGGAGCCTTTCCGCACAGCGGAGCGGCAGAGCCGCGTGAACCACTCAGGACATTCGCTAATTTGGACAGCCTTGTTAAGAAAGCCCGAAGTCCCCAATCTTGTTGGGGACGCTATTGAAGGAGGAGCTTATTCCGCGGCGCCGGGTGCATGATTTGCGGCGCTGGTGCGCGAAGCATTGCGCGTGATTGCCAACTCTCGCGTCAATTGATAATTAAGCTGCGTTCCCATCGGGAGGGTCAAATCCTTCCCGCGCCGGCGCATGCGATCGACGGTAGTGGCTGTAAGGCCCACGGTTGCGCCGATGATCGGGTGCGCAAACAGCAAACCCAGCAGCGTGCCACCGGCGGTTCCCGCGCCAATTTCCTCAAAATCCGGGGTGCGGGAACTCGGACCCTTGATGAGCCCTTCACTCCCCACCACCTTCACGTTGTCCACACCGTAGGCGGTCATCAATGTTGCGTTGAGGGGGAAGCCGCGCCCATCAGGAAGCGTGATTTGCTCCAAGGTCAGCCTCATTTGGCCAACGCCCAAAATGCGGCCAGGGCGCTCCAAACGCGTAATGCGCCCCGCGAGGGTTGCGCCCGCCGGAATCGCCACGCGGCCGTTAATGGCGACGGGTTCCGCGACGCTTACGGTGAAAGCGTCTCCCTGCGAATTCAGCTTGGTGGTCAGGGTCTGCGTAGTGCGGCAATGCAGCATTGTACCGGCGGGAACGGACAGGGGTTCCTTCTGCACCAGTGTTTCTGCATGTGAAATTCCTGCGGTAACAAGAAAAACGGCCAGCAAAGCGCGCTTGACCATGGTGAACCTCCTTAAAGGTCATTGCATGGCCGGACCCTGGCGCTTTGTCCAGCTTGGTTGCTGCTGAGAACTCGGATGGTGAGAGGGGAGACCCGCTCACAGTGATTGGGTCTCCCCGCGGAATTTGCTAATGCGCTCCCTCCGAGCGCGAAGCAACTTCTGTGACACCCTTCGGTGTGCTGAGATACCCCTTCACCTGCTCCGATCCTACACTATTTACCACGAGCTCGTAAGGCTTTTTTGCGCCGTTCACATAAAAGAAAACGGGCGAGTTGATCGCGCAGTCCTTCCGTTCCACCTGGATATCGTCGGCCATGGTATCGAGGCTATATTTATAGCGCTTGGCGTTGGTTTTCTTCAGCGTCAAGCTGATCCCCGCCACCTTCGCCGCTTGATTCCTGGTCAGCGTGAATTCAAAGTAGTCGCGGTCGCCCAGCTTGCGCAGATATTCGACGTCATCGTGGTTGCGGGCAATAAGGGTGCCCATATCGCTGCGAGCCATGCCCAAGTCCGACGCCAGGGTGCTGACGTTTTTCTTGGTGGTGTCAAGATCCGTTTTCGTCGAGGTGACATCCTGTGTCAGGGCGCCGACTTGTTGTGCGTCGGCCTTCTGGTCAAGCTCTTGCTTGAGTTGCTCCGTTTGGGCGCGCTGCTGATCCTGGAGTTGCGCCACCATATTGCGCGCACGCTTCAACTCCCCGCTCTGCGCGCCGACGCGCTTGGCCGCGCCGTCGAGCTCAGTTTTGACGGCGTCCAGTTCCTGAGCGTTTTGCTGCTCGATGGCCGCCAGGCGATTCGAGACCTGGTCCCGCAATTGCGTGGTTAAATCTTCTCGCAATTGGTTCTGCTGCGACGTGACCTGGTCGCGGACCGTGTTCATCCTATTGACCGTAAAGAATTCACCCACGGCCAGGGCGGCAAGTACGAGAAAAATCACGACAAATTTGAGGCCGTCTCCCGAACTCGGGCTCGGCTCCACTCGAATTTCTTGGACAGGCACTTCATCGATCGCCATATTAGTCTCTCCCCTCCACTCTCGAAGTTGCTTCAGGAAGCATCCCCATTGCTTGCGCTGCGCTTCCTCCCGAGAAGAAAGCACGCCGATTGCCAATTGGAGCTGAGGCGTAAGGCCCTGTTTATAAAGCACTTGAGTGGACTTAAGGCAATCCGGCGACCGCTTGAGCCGCACATCTTACTCGCGTCAAGTAAAAAATGCGGCTTTCCCTGGCGCCGGGAATTCCGCGCCATGGACGGAATTATTTAGGGTGGTGGCCTAGGTTCTTCTTCTTCTCACGCGCCCAACCTTCTTTGTTCTCCTGGCGGCAACGCCCGATGGCGAGAGATTCGGACGGAACATCATTGGTAATCGTCGACCCTGCTGCGGTGTAGGACCCCTTGCCGATTCGCACCGGCGCTACCAGCATGTTTCCGCTGCCTATGAACACTTCGTCCTCTATGGTGGTAGGGTTCTTCTTTTCGCCGTCGTAGTTGCAGGTGATGGTCCCGGCGCCGATGTTGGCGCGCGCACCCACCGTCGCGTCACCCAGATAGGTCAGGTGCTGCGCCTTGGCGCCATTACCGATGGTCGAATTCTTTACTTCCACAAAGTTGCCGATGCGCGCCGCCGGGCCAATCACCGCGCCTTGGCGCAAGCGCGCGAAGGGGCCGACGGTGGCGCCCGCGCCGATTTCACAATTCGCGATGACGCAGGATTGGAGCACGGTGACCCCGTCGGCGAGATTGGAATCGGTGATGGTCGAATAGGGTTCCAGGCGGCACCCGCTTCCCAGGCGCGTGCGGCCGCGCAGGCTGACGCCCGGCTCGATGACCGAGTCGGGGCCGATGACCACATCCTCATCAATGTAGGTTGTCTGCGGGTCGGTGAGGGTGACGCCTTCCGTCATCAAGGCCGTGGCCTTGCGAAGGCGCAGCATTTTGCCTACCTCGGCCAATTGCGCGCGGTCATTGATGCCCCAGGCTTCGCCGGCTGGCGCCTCAAATGCCACCACCTTGAGACCGTGACGATTGAAAATCTCGATAAGATCCGTAAGCAGATATTCCCTTTGGGCGTTCGCCCGCGAAAGCTCGCCCAAGTGCGCCAGCAGCGGCTGACGCGAAAAGCAGAGAATTCCGGTATTAATTTCGCGGATCTTTTTCTGTGCCGCACTCGCCACCTTTTCTTCCACAATAGCGCGCACGCGCTTCCCGCCCACACGCACGATGCGCCCGTAACCGGTGGGATTGTCCACGCGTGTGGTAAGGATGGTACATGCTGCGTGCTCCTTGCGATGCGCGGCCACCAGCGCGCTCAGCGTTTCCGGTTGGAGCAGGGGCACATCGCCCACCAGCGCTATCACCACACCGCTGGGGCAACTGTCGAGTTCCGGGCGCGCCACCATCAGCGCGTGGCCGGTGCCCAGTTGCTCCTTCTGCTCAATGAATTCCAGCCCCGGCCGCGCAAAGGCCTTCCGCATCTCTTCCGCTTGGTGGCCGATAATCATGTAAACCCGTTCGGCCCCCGCCGCCACGGCCGCCCGCAAAACGTATTCACCCAGTAAACACCCCGCCAGCGCGTGCAGCAACTTCGGATGCTCGGACTTGAAGCGTGTTGCCTTGCCCGCACCCAGAATCAGAATCGAGAAGCCCTCTTGCGTCATTAATCACTCCGGAACAGATATCGACTGGAAAATTGAACCTCTTGGTGCGTGAAACTGATGGCGCCGGCGACCGCAAGCGTTCCATTTCACCCCACGTATTTTAAAGCGTCTCGGGAAGGAAAAGCAAAAGGGGCGCTGGTAGTGGTGTCATTTGCTGTGGCACGGCCATCTTGGCCGTGACCGTTCACGGGAGGGAGAAGCCGTGAAAAAATCGGATTTTCAAATTTTGGCATCATGCATTTTCAATGAGTTACATCGTGGATAACAGGCCCAAAATTGATTTTTTCACAGCTTCGGACGC
>Ga0182030_10020958_pt1 | contig 12284 bp, 3 predicted proteins | sample 812S3MmetaG_FD_121299 | JGI IMG/M metagenome (GOLD analysis project Ga0182030, IMG submission 121299) | Permafrost microbial communities from Stordalen Mire, Sweden - 812S3M metaG (Illumina Assembly) | ecosystem: Environmental > Terrestrial > Soil > Wetlands > Permafrost | place: Sweden...
CCGGCAAGGAGCCTGGCCGGGGCGCAATCGTACGCTCCAGTTGGATTTCCCCAGTGCCAAGTTGTGAGTGGCCGCCCATGGACGGCACAGCAAGGCTCCAATTGCGCCATGTCGCGAGGGTCTCGAAAACCACTGCCTGATCCTCACCGTCGTTCGATTGCACGTCACGGTGTATCGATCGCACCATCCCTCCCAGGCGGTCGACACCCCACTCCGGTTGTCTGGATAGACATTTGACGTCGAGCCCGGCCTTTTGAAGTGCTTCATTCAGTTTGGGGAACTCCACTTCGCGGTCCATCAGGCTCAGCCAAGGGTGGTGGGTCCCCGACCATCTGTCAGTCATTACGTCGATGCGATAGCCGACGATGAGATCTTCTAGAAAAAGGATGCGGGGATTATCCGGTGGAAGCCTACCTGTGGGCATAGAGCTGTCCAACTCGTCGGCTGCTCCCTCCTTCCTCCACCGGTCCACGATGGCAAGGCCCACGCTGCGCTGCGCGGGTTGTGCAGATGAGAGCTCGGCGTTGCTCGCGCCATCGAGCTTGGCTTGGTAATCGTTGCGGGCTGCACTAAGCCCGCCCTCAATTGCCGCGTTAACGTCAAGGCTGACGATCGTGAACCGATCATTCTCGGCGAGATGCAACAGCCCGCTGCTTGTTTGCGCAGCGGGGCTTGCGGGGTTCCGGGCGCGGACTTTCAATCGGCCAGAATCCTTCGCAACCGCAGTCCAAACCTTACTATTGAAAGGTGCCGCCGCGCTTTCAGCATAAAGCTCGGCGCGCATGTATTGGGGATTATCCGGTAAGTCGGAACTTTCGATTGCGACATCCACAATGAGGCCGAAGAATGCAGCTAACGAGGGATAGGCATACATTCCGGCTACTGTTCGGAGTGCTGCTTCGGCCTCATCTGTCCCGTCTGACCCCACCTTTTCCGACCGCTCTTTCACCATGTGCTCGTCGTCGGGTTGCAAGCTGAGCAAATAGTCGGCGTAATCTTGCCCAGAATCAATGTCATCCAGAGTTCTTAGCAAGTGTGGCTCTTTAATGCTTCCTCGGATTTCCGCGATTGTCTTGCCTAAATAAGCACCCGCCGCAGCAACGTAATAACTTTCATCGTTTAATCTTTTACTCCTATTGCTGCGGAAGGGGTTGCGCTTGTTGATGGGCAGCACCGCGCTTTTCGCCATACTCCGTTGCAGTTTTTGGCGCATTCTCGGCGAGATTCGCCCATAGCTGAGTGGAGTGCTGACCATTCTATCGTATAGAGTCTCATCCGCGTCTGACTTCATCACTATGAATGGGTCAATCCGCGGCTTTGGGCGTGGATTGACGAGCGCATAATTTTCCATCCGTCTTATAGTCTTCTCCGTTACCTCACTGGCATTGAAGTAATCCCTTTCATCAATTATCCCGAATGACTTTTCAGCGGGCGTGTTTGGCCGCGCACCTTCAAACAGTTTAAACAGCGCCTGGCTTTGCTGGCCGGTTTTCGCCAAAGGATTGGTGGGGCTGGACAGTAAAGCTGCCAAACCGGACCGGTGTGCCGCAAGCTGGGCATAGACCGAAACGGAAGCCATCGCATGGGCGGCTAATGCAAGTTTGTCGACCGGCGAAGCGTGTATACGCAGTTTGTCGGGGGTCTTGCCACCAACGAACAGAGGCTCCGAGTGAGTTTTGAATGCCTTGAGCGCCTGCGGTCCGATAGCCTCGTTCCAGAGGTCATCGCGCACTTTGAGTTCGTTCGGCGATATCGCGAGTGGAACCCATTCGAGACGTCGTGCCGGGATGCTGCGTTCTTGACCGTCATCGCAGTAAAAGCAGATTCGAACTGAACCATGTGTGAGGCGCGATGCGATCTCGCTCGGCCACTTTGAGAAGTCTACATCCTCTCCACCAAACTTCACCCGATCCGAACTATCATCAGGTTGTATTACAAGTGATATAACGAGACCACCGTCTTTTCTCACCTTCGCGGGTTCTGGGACCGCCCGCACCAATACGCCAACATTCTTGTCCATCACAAAACCCCTCCGTTATGATGCCAACGCCGCGAAATAACTGCGATATTTCGTCCAATTTTCTTGTCGATTAGCAACGTCAACATGGAGAGTTTTGGTGCGGGCAAGAAGGTTTGTTTTACCTTCCGACTTTCCTGAAAAGCTGTATTGTGCCGTATAACTATAGCCAAGTGTGAGGAATCCTACTTTAAAGCTGACGCTAACCGTAAGCTGACCTGTGACGTTGCTACCGTCCTGGTGGATGCGGACCTCAAAGAACACGGAGATAGAGAAGCACGCGATACTGCCCTCGCCGATCGCTCTGACGAAGCCTTCAAGGATTAGAGCCTGACCCTTCTGCTTTTCGATATAGATGCCAGCGCTGACGAAGCCGGAGGCGTGCAGCGGCCCGAAGCTGATAGCCACCGCCCCGCCGAACTCCAGCTGCATTTCGAAGCCAACGATGTCAGACGCCACGGTTCGCAGGGCAAGGTATCCGGCACCACCATAAGGTGTGCAGATGATGGTCAACGGCTTATCGCGTTCGGCCAATGCGAAGCAGAAGGAAACCGGAGTGTTGTCGAAAGATAGCCGTACCGACAGGTCGATCGCGAAGTTGAGCAGCGAGAGTGTGCCGAGCGGTATTTTGGCCTGTGCGTAGCGATAACCGAGAATGATCCCTAGTGGACCGAATGCGGGACGAAGGTAGAGTCCGTTGTCGCCGCCAAATATTGACGCCAATTGCTCGATGTATCCGACCATCGGGCCGAACTTGACTGGGTCTTCCGCTAGCCGGACATGAAAGTCCGAACCCGTCTCGTCGAGCGTGAAACGGATCTGCTCGAAATTGACTGTCACAACGTCGAAACTGGGCCCGAACAGATTGATGGCGCAAAAGCGAATATCCGCCTCAGTCTGAAGAATCGGTCTAGGTTTAGTGGGGGAACGAAGATCGAGCCCGGCTCGCACATAGATTGCAAGGTCATCAGTGGGCTTGCGGACCTTATCCTTGAAGGGCGCCGATACGTCGAAGGGCTTGCCGGGGGGCGGTCCCTCTTCCTTCGCCTCCTGGTTGATCCAGAACAACTTGCTTGTTTCCGAGGGAAAGGGCTTTAGCGGCACTCCCCAGTCATAGTCAAAGCTAACCTGAGCCGGTATGAAAGACAGGAGCGCGTCCTCAAGGGCCGCCTCTAAGTTGTTGAGGTTGACGAGGTCCGCCAGCTTGCCTTTCAATAGGAGATCAGCGATTTGCTGGATTGGCTGCAGTACCAGCGCGGGTCCTGGCGGTTTGTCAGCGGACCAAGCGTTGACCGTTGCGATCAGATTGTTGACAGCTTTATGATCAAGGCCGCTAAAATTGGTGCCGTTGGAAATCGAGGTCTGAACTGCCTCGACTTGTCCTCGCTCTTTTTCCAGCGTGACTGCGACGGCCCCCTGATCGGATAGCCCTTGCAGCGCCGCCAGCATGTTCTTGTTTAGGAAGAGCTTAAGGATCGCCGCCGTGTCAGGATCGAGCCAACTCTTTGTGGGGTCGAGCGCCTGCCGCACGGTTTCCGCGATCTGGTAGATACCAGGCGGACTAGACTTTGAGTTCAGTAAAGCAAGCGCCTTGACCATCGCAGGCTGAACCTTAGCGAAGGCCCGCGCGTCCATGTCGCTGAGCGCCTTTTCACCCAGCATTAGACCCCGCGTCGCCAAGCCGGAGAGCGCTCGTTGGTCGGTGCCGAAGCGGGTGGCTAACCTTCCGGCATCTAGAAGGAATTTGCGACCGTTGACTGCAAGCGACGTCACGTCTGCCGGGTTATTTAAACTGGGTGCCTTTGCTGCACTCGCCGCGTCGCGCAGCCCCTTTGCGTCGGCAACAACGAGGTTTGCAGCGTCAATGATCTCGTTGGCTATCTCGTTGGCTGTGCAGTAGGCGTCGAAGACGGCCCGAAGGCCTGGCGGCATTTGCGGAAATGGTGGGATGTTGATGACCAAATCGCCGATTATACTAATAGAAGCCTGTTCGACCTCGGCCAGCGCTAACAGCGCCAGCCATTGTGCATCGGAAGCACCCGCGGCGTTCACGACATCGATCGCGTCGAGCGAGGCTACAATGGTATCATTTAGAGCGGTGAGCACTTCCGCCTGGGACGCGAACAGCTTGCCAAGCGCGCCCGCCACCGCTGGGCGTATCTTATCGAAGTCGCCGCTCGCGACGACGACGCTGGGTGGCGGCGCGAATTCTTTTCGCAAGCCCTCATAGTCGTTCAGAGCGGTGTTGAGACGTAGTCTTAGCTTGGCAAGTTTGATCCGTCCTTGACTGACGGCGGACTTTGCGCCGGGCGGCATATCGGGGTCAGCGACGATAACGTCGATTTTTTCGAGGACGTTCGCCATATCACCGTCGATTGCTGCCGCCTTGCTGGCCGCAGAGGGTAGTGCGACCAGCGGGTCGACATAGGTTACTAGCGCCTCGCTTAGCCGCGTCTTAATCTGATTTTCCTTCAGAAAGGCTTGAGCGAGCCCGAAGAGCCGCTCAAGTCCGAGTGCGCCTTCCAACCAAGAAAGTATGACGAGCGTCAGTTGTTTGGGAAGATCGTGCAACTGCTTATCGAAAGCGCCGGAACCTGAAATAAAATTGGCAGCTAGCTGATTTACGAGGATATATCCGTCAATGAGCGGTTTCGACACCGAACTATAGAGTAGCGCCTGGCTTAGAAGTTGGTCTGCCGCCGTCGCAGCAGCTTGCTGAGGGCCTTGCGCGACGAGTGCAGCGTAATTTTTGACGTCAAAAGTTAGTTTAAGTTCGAGGTGCGGGATGGACACTCCGCGCTGCTGCTCCTGGACTAATGCCCAGCTATCCGGCCTGCCGGTCAGCGCCACCACCAAAAATTGATAAATCGGCTCCGCCTCGAAATCGGCGACGATAGTCGCGGTGTCGCCGACGACCATCGTAATCGGGGTTCCCGGTGTGCCATCGCGCTGCGGCGGGGGCCGCTTGAACGTTACGGTGAAGTTGAGTGCGTCAGTGAGCTCGTCGACGATACTCTTGATCTCCGACTGTGCCGCAGTTCGCAGCCCGTCGCCGACACTCTTCAAGGCATCATTAATCTGTATTACGAGCTTGTCGATGTTGGGTGCCGGATGGCTTGCAACCGCCTTGGTTTCGGCGAGCGTCGCTTTGATCGCGGCAGCCGTGTCACCTAAGGCGGCGAACGACTCGTTGGGGTTGGTCGGGTCAAAGTCGGCGGCGGCATTTTCTAGCCGACTAAGGGCGACACTGAGCTGCCTGAAGACGCCCGCGAGGCGCGGATAAAGGTCACCCAAGCGTATCGGCTGAGCAAGGCCTAATTTTGTTGAGAACTCTGCAAGGTTCTGATTGACTTCGCTCGTCGCGTTGTCAATGGCCTTTCTGATTTGCCCCGCAACCCTACCGGCCTCTGTGGCAAATTCCTCGATATTTTCGGTGATCTTGTACGTCGTTGACTCAATGGCTTCCGGAGCACCGTCAATGAAGCTCAGAATTGGGATCAGCGACTGCAACGGGATTATACCGAAAAGCTTAGGGAGATTCAAAGCCCCGGCCAGCGCCTCCATCGGATCGAACTGGCCCCGCTGAGCCACGCTGAGATTGGGGTCACCATCCGGCGAGGCTGTTCCCGTCACCCGGATGGTAAGCGGTTTCTTTAGGGTCGGGGCCAAGTCCGTAGGCGGTTTAGTTCCCCCGACCGGCCCCTTCTCGCGGCTGATGGCGACCGCTTTCATATTTGGCGTGGCTAGGCCGCCTGAGGCTGCCGTGTTGTTGTCGAGGCTGAGGTCGGTGCGCGTGCTGCCGTGTCGATCGAGCAGCGCGAGGAAAATGCCGGAAGGATTTTTGGCCGGCGAGAAGCCGTTCCGAAGATAGTTCAGGTCATAGCCCGCTAGCACATAGCCCTGCGACGTGCCGTTCATATAATTTAGCGACTGTACTTCGATATTCGCCTCGGCGCAGACAGGATAGAAGGGTGGCTGATCGGCGCCTTCCATTACGGCGTCCATTGTATATTCGAATAAGGCCGGCGCGTTGGTGCCTACATCGCGCCCGATGGCGCCGAGGCGCACGTCGCGCGTTACGAACTCGGTGCTGCCCGACGAATTTTCCTCGGCATAACGAAGCCGTTGCCCCGCAGCGTCGGCCAAGCTACCGGATCGCATCTCCTCGAATTGTTCTTGATCCAATGCGTTGTAGTAAGCAACGAGCTGACCGATGCCCTCGGGGTCATGAACGAGCGTATTGTCGACTATCAGCAGCGGTCCCTTGAGCTTCCGTACTGTACCGTCGGCATACTCGATCTGGTATTCGAACTTTACTGCGCCCTCCAAGCGGTTTCCGACTTGTGTTTTGGGAAAGAAGGCCACGCCGCCCGATTTACCAAATGGTGAACCATCGTCTTTGGTCACGAGGTTTTCGATTTCGAACGGCGGTACGATATCCGGCGACTTAGTTGTTAGCATGTTGATCGCGGCCGCGTGCAGCGCGCGTCCACCGAAAGGCTGCCCCACAGCCGGGAAGGGCTTCCGCGGCTCGCCAACGACCACGAAATAGCGCTGGATCAAATAAGCCACCGGGGCCTTCCCGCTTCTGTCGTTTGGATCCGCCAGAAACTTGCGCTCGCTTGACTTGATAATCGCGCAGCGATGGCCGAGCGGGAAGATAAATCCTTTGTAAACGACCTCCACAAAGACATCGCGACCGAGAAATGCTTTGTGATGCCATCGTTCGATCGTCAAGGCTGGCCAAAGCGGCTTGTCCTGACCATCCATTGTAAACCCAGAAGGCGGCTCCCACTGACCTTGCAAGTCGACCGTGGCGCCCAAACTCGACAGAGCAATCTCTGCGCGGGCAAGCGGCTGCGGCGCGAATATCCCTTCCTTTCCGAGCAACTGATTTGCTGCCTGGGGAAAGCCCATTGGTAACGGGAAAACCGTCGACTCGGCGCGTTGGTCCGCGCCATCGCCGCCCTGCTTCAGCACATTGGGATCGGGGACTGGTAGCAACGACGGGAGGCCGTAAACCGAAGTCAACAGAACGAGTTCGTGACGGTCGCGGGCGTCGGTGGACATCCGCATTTGCCCTTTGGTGCGCAAAAACAGATCGCGGATCGACTGCGTCAAGTTCTTCGGATTTCGCCGCCACGGCAGATCGTTGGAATGTGGAGGCTGTATTCCATCGCGGAAGAAGCCCGTGCGCGCCGCATCGAAATCGGGCGACCACAGCGCTCTGACGCTCTTTCCACCAAATCCTGGGTCTAGCTGCGCCGTCCATAGCGTCACTCCCGCCCGGATTCGTTCGTCCGTTAGTTCTGGGGGCGTCAGCCACCGTGCGTCATTTGCCGGGGAGAGTTGCAGCCGATAGGGGAATTCGATCGCCGTGCTCTCGGGATCCGGCGGTGTGAGCGTCCTATCTATGGCATAGGTTTTATCGACGGTGGGCGTCGTTTCGTCGATGCCAGAGATCCGGAGTTGGTCAACCAGCGACGCATTTCGCAAAAGTGCGCGCGCGGCGACCTTCGCGGTGAGCCCATACCAGTTAGTTAGTGCGCTGCTTGAGTAAGGACGAGGCAGCAGTGGCTTTCCGGCGTCGCTGCGGATAGCAGCCAATGGATCGAAAGCGAACACCAATCGCGTCGGACCAGCCATCCGCGCTTCCGCGATGTGATCAAGCGCGTCGAGCAGCTGCTTGGAGTCGGTGTTGTCTCCAACGTCGGAATCCCGGTCTCTTCGTGCAAAGTCTATATTTGAGTTTATTAACGCCTGTGGGTTCGGGCCGCCAAGGTTTTTAACGACGGTGACGAGTTCCCCGTTGCCATTTGTGCCGGGTGTCTCGTAGAGCCTCTGTGTCTGTAAAGGAACCTTCTGAACACGCGTCTTGGCGATACTGTCCTCGCCAACCCTCAGGAATGCCTTTTCTACGATATGTTGCGGCGGGAACCGCACTATCATCAGTGGTGAACGGCCCGGCGCGAGTTTGAAGCCCGGTAGGCAGCTCTCGCAGCTGTCAAGGACGACTTCGCCGGGTTTTGCGTGGAGAAAAATATCGCGGAATGAATATTTGAGAGCGAGTAGATCGACTGAACGCGTCACGCGGACGATCGCCCGCTCGCCAAGTACGGCCGAAAACACGGGCGGAAAGGCCAGCATGTAGCCCGCTGCCACCGGCGAGGCCACTTTGTGCGGCGTCAGTTCCTCAAGCGCGTAGCGAAGGTCGGTTCCTTCGAAGTCGATGCGGCTGTAATCCGCCTCCAGCATTGGTACAAAGGCGTGGTTGAGTTCGGCCGTAGCGGTAAATCCCGTGAGCGTCTCATTTGCGCATTCGAGGGCGAGGTCGTCAACGTTCCTCCCGGTGATTGCTACCGGAACATGGCCAGTAGCGGAGTAGGTCGCCTTCGAGCGAAATCCGCCAGTGAGCCACGCACGGGAATCGCGGCCCCACACAATTTGAGTCAGCCGCGCTCCGACGACTCTGAAGTCCGGCCAGGACCTGATGTGTTGCCGCGCCTCCGTCGTCCGTCCCGAATAGACAACGCGGCAATCGAATGTAAACGATTTAGCGACCACGCACTTTGCGGAGACAGGTGAAAGATCGCTAAGGACGAGTGAAATCGCAGGCGTCGACGGCGTTCGATCTCCCGGCATCGCCTTGAAGGCGATATCCAAGACTTCAGCCGCTACGTTCTTCGTATGAGCAAACTCACCTCCGGAGCCGCTGTTGCCCGTTGGATTGGCCCAAATCAGCGTGACATGGCCGCTCGGCTGGAAACCCGTAATGCGCTTCTGCTGAGCCGAGATTACGTTCAGCGCATCAAAGCCCTGGGGTATGATGCCGTCGCCGACCGCGATGTGGAGCTGGTCCACCGCAAATGCGACGCCGTTGGCATTGACAAGGATCGGCCCATCGACTCCGATCAGCGCAAAAGCGCCATCCGCGAAAAATTTAAGGGTGGCGCGAGCTTGCAGTGAAAACGTGCTAGAATTAAGTGCCTTGAGGATTTCAGCAGCTTGCTTAGCGCTCAATCTGCCGGTGAACGGCGCTTCCCCCGCAAGCCAGTCGACTAGGCCGATCTCGTGTTCGACTCGCAAGCTCGGGATCGCAAAAGTTATTGTCGGTCGACCGTCAACAAACCGAAAACGCATCCGGAGATCGAATCTGAGCACACTGCCAGGGAAACGAACGCCGCGAATATTAATATCGACCGACCCATCACTCGGCGCGATATCGGTGTTAGATTTCAAATCGTGAGTGGCCGTCGCTCCAAACCACCGTCGCTTGCAGATCCATCTGGCTGCGCCATAAATGACGCTAAAGTCGGGACCAGAAACCGACAGATGGATAGAGTTATCGCCCGCTGCCAACGCTGTCATTACTGGCGATGCAGCGAGCGCCGATCCCCCGCCCAGCAGCCCGCGGCGGGTAATTTTTGCTTGTCCGAAAGTCCCGACTTCACTGTCGGCGACCGCTTCCGGCGCGAGCCGCGTTGGTTTCGTCTCACTCATGGCGGCCGACGTCGTAGTTCATCGAATCGAGGAAAATCGATTCTTTGACTTGCTGGCCGGGCAGCGTCCCAAGGCCACACATGAGCACACCTAACTAGGCATGACTACTGACGAGCGGCAGGAATGCGTTTTCCGGAGCGTCGATGCCCAATTGACGAATATCTGTGTACAAAATGGCGGTCAACGGTTGTTGTCAAAATTGGGGCATTGTCGCGGCGGGATTTCTATAGTATGGTTAATTCGTGCCTATTTGCCGTAGATGCTATTGCGGCCATTCCTATCATTCGTCGAAAGAGTTCGTCGGATTTGTCCGATACCGAGCATGCCATTCATAATGGGCTCATTTTTTAAGAACGGTTTATTTTCATCTGCTAAGCCAAGGCAGTGGCCAAATTCATGCGCCGCCACACTTATTAGGTCCCATTGGTTGTATAGAGGAGATTTATCTGAGACGTTCCAATTAAGCGCCGAATTAAAGCGAATGTCACACTCTGTAATACTTTCTCCGTCGTAATAAACCTTGGATTCTCCGGGGATGTCGTTGTCGACGGGACCAAAATCGATTTGATTTACATCATTTTTGACCGGGAAGGCCGCAGAAGAACCGCAACCTTCTGCCTTGAAGCTAAATTTGAATTTTCTGTAATTCCAAACCGCACTTCCCGCCCTTATCGCCGAGACGGCGCCCAGCGGTGCGTTAGCGAGGCAGATTTCAAAGGAACCGTCTATCCGGGGTCTAGAGCGCGTATGTGTCCAATCGGCCCCGAATTTTTTGAACGCGACTGCCTCCGCAATTTGGCCGAAAGTTGCCATAACCAAAGTGATAGAAAAAAGATGTAGACGAATTAGCAACACTGATGGATCCCCGCTGAATAGCCTAACAGACTGCCTTTGCCTTAGCCGCTCAACCGGTATGAGGTAGAGACAAAAACGCGCATTAGTTCATGCAGCGCAAATTCAACGCAATAAACTTACTCCACCATGACTTTCTCCTTGAGTGGACTACACCATCAACCAGGAAATCATGGTTTTGATGCAATAGCCCCAGGACGCAACCTTAGTTACAATCGAACAAGGCAGACACATAACGACTTGGTGTCGGATAGAGGATACGTGAGGGCATAACCAGAGTAGGAACCACCGCTGCCACGGATTCAACAAAACTGACACAATCGTTAAATATAAGTCTATATGTCTGTCCTGTTTGGTACTGGGACTGTATGGCTCTCGCGGCTGCAAATACGTTGCGGTTGACAATTACGACGATTTCTTTGGCAATTTTTTCTTTCGAATCATCAAAAACCTTCCCGTCGGCCCCTCCTATCGTCAAATCATAAAGATCACCTCCGGCCGGATAGAATCCTGCTCCTTTCCGGGTTGTCCTGTGATGTGCTTCATCACTATAGTACCATACTACAAACGCGTGCTCGTAGTCGTAGCTCCCGGGACGTATCGCGAGCGGCAAATGAAATGGCATATTCTCCTATTTCAGACGTTCTACGCTTATCGACAGTTTTTGATAGCCCCATCTTTCCTCTCCATTGCTCGTGACAATCCACTCACACACATCACGGCTATCGCCAAGCCGATTGGCGGCTGTCGGGAGCCATCTTGGCGTGAGAATATGGAACTTCGATCCAGAAAAGCCGTCTAATATGAGAATATCGACCAACTAATTCTCATATTAGATGGCTCTGCTCGCGGCCTAAACTTCAAGTGGCGCCGTTTGGTTTGAGTATTCGAAAGCCCGTCGCCGCCGCCGAATCGGCAAAAAGGTTGAAGCGTCAAATTCACAAATTAGATGGCTTCTGCAAGTGAAATTATCAAATTAAATGGATATTCTTAAATATCATGGATCTGGTTAATTTATTGATTTTACTGAAAACGCATTCTCAAGCCAAGATGGCTCCCGACAACGTGGATCTTCGGCGACCAACGTATGCAGCACCTCGCGATTCCATGCCGTCGCATGCTTAACGTCGAGAACGGCGTGTAAGGCGAAATAGTGGAGCTTGGCGGCGGGAACGCCGAGCCGCTTCAATCCGCGCGCGACATGCCCAGCGCGCGTTGGCGCCGTCATTTCTATGGCTCCAAGAGCGCCGACGGAATGAAAAGCGAAACAGCGGTTCTGTGCGAGCGCGATCATTGCGTTTCCAAGCGCGACAGCTTCCGGAACCACTCGTCGCGGATTGGATTTTAGCTCGAGATGGCGGGCGAGATTTTCGAGCATCGGACCATGCATGCCCTTTGCCGATCCTCTGCCCATCTCGTCCCAGAAATTGCGGGCCATTTCGAGTTTCGCGCACGGCGGCATTTTCACCTGTGTCAGGGCGATAAGATCGTCAAAACCTGCTTCGCCCGACACTTCCTGTTCAAGAAACCACTTCATCTGCTCGAGGTCGCAGCTATGTTCCAGCCATGGAAACAGCGGGTCCCCTTGTCCTGGTCCATGTTCGCGCAGCGACTCGAACCATTCGACAAAGGCGTCGGCCTGCCGCGGAACATCTTTAGGAGAAACGTTGATTTCCGCGCGAACCGCGTTGATATACGCGATTTCCGCTCGTCTCGCTTGGCTTTCGCGAGTGACGTCGTCACCGCTATCGACATATGGCAAACCTGGCTGCAGTCGCGTCCTGTTATATCCGCCGAGCGCGCGATGAAAGTGCTCGACTTTTTTTCCATCGAATTCGGAGCCGTCCAGGCTCCAAGACATATTAGGCGTCATTTTTGATTCCTCACGCTGACTGTCAGCAGCACCGCGGCAAGC
>Ga0182030_10020960_pt1 | contig 12284 bp, 14 predicted proteins | sample 812S3MmetaG_FD_121299 | JGI IMG/M metagenome (GOLD analysis project Ga0182030, IMG submission 121299) | Permafrost microbial communities from Stordalen Mire, Sweden - 812S3M metaG (Illumina Assembly) | ecosystem: Environmental > Terrestrial > Soil > Wetlands > Permafrost | place: Sweden...
ATAGCAGCTTCGCCTACTCGTCTCGCGTTAGAATGCCGGTCAGTCTCTACTCGATTGCCTATGACATTCAGAAGCGTATTGTGGGCCCTCTCGACTATGCCGTCTGCCGAGGTGGTCTCTAGTGTGTCTGCATGGCCTTGCAGTGTTGTACGGTCTTGTTGGCGGCGTTCTTCAAAGTGAGTTATGGCATTCACCTTATTTCCGACAGTGGCTGTGAGCACCGCTTTCGTGGAGGCGACTGCAGCTGCGCCACTGACAGCTGCTGGTAAGACAACACCGGTTGCTACCCCTGTTACGCCTCTGATAGCCCATTTTGCTGCCGCACCGGTCAATACACCGACTACCACACTGGAGGCCAGGAGATTGTGGTTTCTAGCTAAGAAGCGTGCCACACGACCTCTAACCCCGTTATCATTCATCATAAAGTCTTGTTCGGCACGTGAGAAGTACTGGTGCTCATTCAGGAGCTCGGTGATGACATTGCCGAGCACCTGCGTATCTTCTTGGCCAGCTGAACGCCAAAGTCGTACCTGTGCCTCGCCGGTTTGAAGGTTGAGTGCCGTATATGCTGCGCTTGCCTCATCGTACTGACGCTCCAGTTTTTTCGCCTTACGGCTGCGCTTACTGACCAACTGTCGTCGTTGAATGCTGAGTGCTGCCATTCTATTACGTGCGTTCGAAAGATCCCTGGCAAGCTCTCGGGTCAGCCCAGCTGCTTCCGGAGTAAGTCGAGCGGCGGGGGGGTTATCTGGATCATCAGGGGGCGGAGGCGTACCCAGATGTTCGGCTCGTATTGCGTCGAGTTCCTCCTGAAGGCGTACCTTGCCGGGCTTCTGGCGGCTTCCATCGGGCATCGCGTTACCGTTGTCCCATTCCTCATCATTCATTTTGTTATAGGCAAACTGAGGTAAAAAGCCAGATAGACGATCACGTAGATCATCAGCCATATGCGCTGTGCCACGTTCAATATGTCCCTGATAATCATCATCGAGATAGGGGTTAACTCGGTTGTCAGCGTCTTTATATGCCTGATCGATGGCTGCTTGGTCGGCAGTGTTCTCGAGACGTGCTGCCTCAAAATCACGGGCGCTCTCCATCCAGCCACGGTGGTAGGCGCGTACCGTATCAATAGTATTGGGTTCTGCAAACGCTAAGTCGAGTTCTGGTTGTCCGCCAGTTTCGGCGTGTGGGACTGGTGAAGTCATAAGCGGATTATAGCATTTTAAGTATAAAAAAGCAATAGCGTTACATAGCTACCTATATTTACAATGAAATATGCAAAGTGCTAAGGTGTTACGGAGCATATATCTATTGACTAAACAGCACGCTTATGCTATTATATGCCAATCGTTCATTGAGGTGGGCGTGAAACTTAACAATTTGCACAGTAACTATTGCTTACGGACTATGAGTCTGCATAAGAGTGTTACACGAGCGCAGCATCGCGCGGATATACATATGTTTGTTGTCCTGGCGGTGTTGCGCTTGAGGTATACACTTCGCGCAGCAATATAGTTTACCTAGCAATTCACTCACACTCACACCAGTACTATGACGCTACTTAGTGTCGGCACAGGGAAGATTAATAATATTAATTAGTCTTTCGCGTGTCGACACTATCCACGCTTATAGTACTCGATTCTGTAACCCGACCAAGCGCTTCGCCATCACCCGATCCAGTCTAAGGAGACAATCACCATGGCAAGCATCGCCCCCCGGCACGGTTCCGCGAACCCGATCAACACCACGTCCCACCAGGATGCCCTGGACCAGGCCACCAAGGACCGCGAGCACATCATCGATGAGCTGGCTGCCCTGCCCGGCTTGACCGACAGCGTCTTCGTGAAGATCGTGGCCTACCTGAACGGGCTCGACGAGGGCTTCCTCACCATGATTCGCCAGAACCTTCACCAGTTCGCGGTCATCGGTGACCAGCTCGCGTTCAACGGTAACGTGCTTCCCCCGGCGTTCCTGCTCAGCACTGCTATGTCGAGTGGCCCTGCGGCCCTCGGTGGTGCTATGCCCGCGCAGCCCGCGAACCTGCCTGTCGGCGGCAACCAGAGCAACCAGCTCTCGGCTGACGACCAGCAGGCGCTTCAGGCCATCCAGGCTTGGGTGCAGGCGAGCGGAATGCCCCTCCCGGACTTCATCTCGATGCACACCGGTTATTTCAACGGCATGCGCGGTATGAACGCCCTGGAGCGGACCAACAACCAGCGACTGCTGGGACGTCTGGGCCGCAGGGAGCTTCAGTTCGCCACCGGTGGCACCGGCACGCTCGAGGTCGAGAACGGTGCTGCTGCAGTGACGGAAGTCCAGGACGTCATCGACGCCCTGAACGCCGCCGCGAACGGCAACCGCGCGATCTTCAGCAACCTCCGCGACACGGCGGTCCGCCTCATCCGGAGCAATGGCTCGCTGATCAGCAGTGCGGTGCACCAGAAGGCGCTTGACGACCTCACGGCCGCCGACAAGCGGATCAAGGCCCTCGTGGCTTTCATTCGCCTGCTGGCTGGTCGACGGGTTTCCGTGAAGCTGTCGAACGGCCTTGGCCATTCCACCAGCGACGCGGTCGTCATACCGATCAACGGCGTCAGCGCGGCCACCAACATGTCCCACGAGGACATCGAGCGCCTGGCTGACCCCGAGCACAAGATCACGGCCGCCCCTTAAGGCGACCCGATTCGGGAACATCCGAGTACCCTCCAAGCAGGAACAAGTCGCGAACGCGGCGTCCGTCCTGGGAGGGGAGTGAACAAGGCTGGGTAAGCTGGCTGCGGCGCGTGCTTGTGCGGAGGATATCTGGATCTCATTAGAGACCCAAATATACCACCGTCATGCACGCGCCCAGCCTTACCCCCCTAGTTTTCGTATTTCGTAAATAGTAGCTACTGTCTGTATGATTGCCATTCGAGCGCAGACTTGCAAGTAGGTTTCGTACCTAGCTGCAAGTCTGCGCTCAGACAGCACGTATGGTTAGACTACAAAGTCTCCTGTCGTTCGTCGAGTGCAGATGCACCTTCTCACTACCTCTATCTGTTACGTACAGAGAGTAGCCTTTTGACGATATATGTAGCGTATATCGTTAGACAGCTACTCTCAGTAGTGCAGATACCCCCCATCGGTCTCTAGACGAGATCGACTCAGCATACAGTTTTTCCTCATGTGTCGGTGACCATCCGATGCTCGCTTCATCCGCTAGGGAGAAAACCATGCAGTTCAACCCCGTTCGTTTCTTCGGCTCCGCCGTGACCACCGCCACGCTCGTGCTGGCCTACTTCCTGTCCGGGAGGAACCTCATGCGCGTGTTCGACAGCCTGATCGCCGCCCTTGTGGTGGCCGCCGTCATCGCTATCATCGTCGGCTACGCCAGGCTGATCAGCAAGGACCACTACGTGATCCTGCGTGTCATGATCCTGCTCACCGCGCTCGCCGTGGCCGCCCTGGTCGCTTTGTTCCTGCGGACTAGCTTCGGTTCTGTCGCGTGGCACTGGTTCCTGCACCTGTCCACCGGTCGTGGTTGGCTTACGGCCCTCGTGCTCGTTGCCGGCTACACCTTCGCGTGGTTCACCAACAAGGTGCAGCAGCGCTCGTCGCAACACGCCCAGCCCGCAGCCAGCGAGTAGCCCGCGTACTGACCGAGAACGAATAGCCCAGTTGTTACGGGGGACGTAGTGTAGAGGTGTGCACAAGGCGTGCGGAGGGAGACTTGAATCTAGGTTGGCCCTACAAGGCTCTTTACAACCCAATTCCTGTCCCCCTCCCACGCCGCACCCCTTATAAGTCGCGATATTTCATGCGCTACGACGAGTAATTAACACCGTTTTCGTATATGATGAATATCATGAATCCTCGTAAAGTTATAAAGAAATTAGTACCCAAGGATCTTTTTCAAGCTTTGTCCCCCTACGGGCACTTGGTGGAAGCAGTCATATATAACGTTAAGTACGGGTTCCCGGCGCGTGGCATGAAGGTCATAGGCGTCACGGGTACGAACGGTAAAACAACCACCAGTTTTGTGATTCACCGGATGATGAGTGAAGCGGGGCACAAGACCGGTCTTATGACGACCGTTGCGTGGGCGATTGGCGACGACATGCAACCGCAGAAACAGCACATGACCAATGTGCCGATTCCGGCCCTTATGCGAAGGTTGAAACAGATGAAGGAAGCGGGTGTCGAATGGCTCGTGCTGGAGACGACAAGCCATGCGCTGGTGCAGTACCGTACGTGGGGCGTTCCTTACAGTATCGCGGTACTGACGAATATCACCCAGGACCATCTTGATTATCACAAGACTATGGAGCGCTATATTGCGGCCAAGCAGCGAATGTTCAAACTGGCGCAGCGAAATACGGCAGGTCTCCAAACAGGTATTGCTAATGCGGACGACCAGAACGGTGCGAGTTTCGCGGCCGAAACGCAGAACCCCGTGCTGTACGGTATCCGCGCAGGGGATGTACGAGCTGACAATATCAAGATGGATGCTAGCGGTATTACGTATAACGCCAATGCGCCTGATCAAACCTATAAGATCCATAGCCACTTACCCGGTCAGTTCAACGTATACAATACATTGGCTGCGGTCTGTGTCGGCCGCGCAGTGGGCCTTGATACAGACCAGATTGAGCATGGCATCGCAGCGCTTCAAAGTGTACAAGGCCGTATGCAACAAGTCAGGTTGGGCCAGAAGTTCCAGATCATCGTCGACTACGCCCACACACCTGACGCACTTGAGAAAGTACTCGATAACGTTACGGTAGGAGAGGGTGGCCGGAAATTACTGGTATTCGGCGCCACAGGAGATCGTGATAAGACAAAGCGTCCGATCATGGGCGACGTCGCGGTGAAACACGCCGACGTGGTGTATTTGACCGATGATGAAACGTATACCGAAGATCCCGAGGCGATCCGTAGCGCAGTGTACGAAGGCATCGTTGCAGCAGGCGGGAAAGATAAGACCAAAGTGGTTCCCGGTCGCTATGAAGCGATTACGGCGGCGTTCCAGGGTGCGAAACCGAACGACGCGGTGATACTAGCCGGCATAGGGCACCAAAACTTCCGAATGATGGGTGATATCGAAGAGCCTTGGGAAGAGGCTGAAGTGGCGGCCAGGGTACTTAAAGAGATCAAAGCCAAGTAGCGGTTGCTGTTATCAGTACTTTGGGTCTCAAAGTGTACGCATGATTCGGGATAAAATGAAAAATCCGGATTCAACTGCTGTGCTTTGATGCCTGTTAAGGGCAGAAACCTGAAAAGGTCTCACACTGTTGAACCCGGTTGCCGGACGACACACGCGCTCGCGCGTTGTCCCTTGGTACGCCCGAATGGGTGTCGCCCGGCTGCCGTTAGCGGCGGGTTCGCGCGTTACGCGACCATGATTGCCGCCGTACCGTACGAGGGCCGCGATCGCGATGTGATACCGTCACGGGGACCTCTTCCACCTCTTCTACCAGTTCGAGAACCGGTGTTACTTCCTGCTGGACAGCTTCGAGTAGCTCCATGAGGAACTGCCTTGCCACGGCTACGTGCTTCCTTCCAGGGGGAACCTGAAGTGTTATCGCCATGTCATTGTTTGTCCATTGGGGCTTGTCATCCATTGCACCGGTAATTTCCCGGAATACAGCCATGGGTGACGAACTTCCGGTTACCGTGCAGAGCAGGCGTGCATCTTTCGTGTGGCAGATGACCCTCGGGTTTGAGAGGTTCAGGCCGGGCACGTCGATGCCGCCGATGCTGAACTCGATGACGTCCGGTTGAGGCATTTTCTTCCTAACTTCTTGAAGTTGGGACCCGTAAATTGTATCAAGCTAGGAGATCTCGCTCAATATTAGGATATGATAATTATGTGAGCGCAAGATACATCGCCCCGACGCCTGATATGGATCCACAACCGGGAAGTTTTGGGGAAATTGAGGGACTCGTTAATATGCAATTTGAGAATGCAATCGTTTCGAATTCATTCGGTGGCGATCTATACAGATTCTTTTTACTGAGACAGCAGCTTGATGCTCCACATCCGCTTGCCGTGTTCTGCGTAGCCAATACGGTAGAACCGCTTGGGCCCGTGGCTCCTGAACAAATTCGTTTGGCGGTTCCCGTCACTTCGCTTGATATGCATATGCCGAGCTCGGTTCTAGGGAAGGACGCCCACTATTTTTATGCGACGTATCGTATGGCAAGAGGTGGGATCCGGGCGATTGAGGTGAATCCGCGCACATACGAACGTCGTTTCGTGCAGTCGGAAAGGCCGCCCATTCTGGATTTCGCCCATAAACTGCTGTCGTTCACCGTCTTACCCTTACGGGAACGATAAACAGAGCTTGACGAGGGTTTGGCACTCGGATATAGTGAGTGCTGATGCGTTAGCAGTCGATTGTACAGAATGCTAACGTTAACTTGAAACAAGGAGGAGTGAACAATATGAGTGTACCCATCCAACCACTCGCGGATTACGTGGTGGCCCAGACAGAAGAAGCTGCAACAAAGACGGCGAGCGGGCTGTATCTGCCGGGAGGAGCGCAGGAGAAGCCGAAAGTAGCTAAAGTCGTGGCTGTCGGCAAGGAAGTAAAAAGTGTGAAGGTCGGTGACCGGATCATATACAAGAGTTATGCGCAGACTGAGGTCAAAATCGACACGACTGAGTATTTACTAGTTAAGGAAGAAGACGTCCTGGCGACGGTTAAGTAGGAGGCGAACGAACAATGGCAAAAAAAGTATTCTACGATGATGACGCCCGACGACGAGTGCTCGGCGGTGCAGAAATTTTATACAACGCGGTAAAGACTACGATGGGCCCCAAGGGTCGTAACGTTGTTATCAGCAAGAGCTATGGCAGTCCAAGTGTTACTCACGACGGTGTGACGGTGGCAAAGGGCGTGGATATCGCCGACGTTGACGACGAAACGCTGGGTTACAAGGTCGGCGCTGAGCTCATCAAGCAGGCAGCGAACAAGATGAACGACGTAGCTGGTGACGGTACTACTACGGTGACCGTGCTGACCTATCACATCTTGGCGGAAGCGAATAAGCTTATTGCCGCTGGGCATAACCCAATACTGCTTCGCAAAGGGCTTGAGTCTGCGGCTCTTGACGTTGAGAAGCGACTGGACGCCATGGCTGAAGACGTCAAAGGCAACAAGAAGCGTGTATCAGAAGTCGCTACCATCTCAGCTGGAGACTCCGCAATCGGTGACTTGATCGCTGACGTGATTGATAAAGTCGGTAAAGACGGCGTTGTTACGGTAGAAGAGGGACGTGGTCTGGCACTCGAGAGCGAAGTGGTGGAAGGTTTTACCTTCGATCGCGGCTATGTCAGTCCATACATGGTGACAGATACCGGGCGCATGGAAGCGGTATACGACAAACCAGCTATCGTAGTGACCGACAAGAAAATCTCAAGCGTACAGGAATTCTTGCCGCTACTGGAGAAGTTGGCCCAATCTGGCAAGAAGGACCTTGTATTGATTGCTGAGGACGTCGAGGGCGAAGCACTTGGTACGCTCATCCTGAACCGCCTGAAGGGCGTGTTTAACACGGTTGCCATCAAGGCACCGGCATTCGGTGATCGCCGTAAGGATATGTTGAATGACATTGCCATTTTGACCGGTGCTGAGGTCATAACTGACGATCGTGGCATGACATTTGAGAACGTCGATCTTGACGTGGTCGGAACTGCTCGCAAGGTTATCGTAACCAAGGACGAGACGACTATCATCGAAGGGTCCGGTGCGGCGAGCGCCGTACAGACCCGCGTTAAGCAGATTCAGACGCAGGTCGATGCCGCTACCAGCGAATACGAAAAGGAGAACCTTGAGAAGCGTCGTGCTGCCTTGGGCGGCAAAGTCGCCGTCATTAAAGTCGGTGGCGCTACTGAGACTGAGATTGAAGAGAAGAAGTATCGTGTCGACGATGCCGTTGCAGCCGTCAAAGCTGCACTATCCGAGGGTATCGTACCTGGTGGTGGCGTCACGCTTGTGAACCTGGCTGCAGCCGTTTCGATTGATGACAAAGACGATTCAGTCAGTGCCGGCAAGGGACTCCTCGTGAAGGCTCTGGAACAACCGTTCCGTATCCTTATGACCAACAGTGGCTTGAATGCTGACGAATGGCTGCCTCAGATCAGGAAAGCCAAAGCAGGGCAGGGTGTGAACGTGAACGACCCAACCAAGCTCGTTGATTTGAAAGCAGCCGGTATCGTAGACCCGGTTGCCGTAACGAAGCAGGCTGTACAGAATGCTACCAGCATTGCTGGTACTAGCATGACTATGGGCGCACTCGTTGTCGAAGTACCCGAACCGAAGTCGGCTCCAGCTGCCCCCGACATGGGCGGCATGGGAATGATGTAGGCAAAATCGCAGCGAATAAAAAAGGAAGCCGATCTGGCTTCCTTTTTTTGTGCAAAGCGCATTTGAACACAAACAGTACCGGATACCTAGAGCTCTTCGCCACCAGGGCCTTTATGCTGAGGGCCGCCCACGCCGCCTCGCATCCATTTCAATACTTTGTGTCCCACACCTTTCTCAACAGGCTCTGGCTGCTTACCATTGTGTGTTGTTACCCAAGTACCGTATCTCGACCCTAAGTCTACGACCGAGAGCGTTTCGCCATCATCACTCAGCGATACCTCGGCATGGGTAGCTGAGTATCTTGACGGTACTACTGGATATATTGCAAAACGCCGTGCCATAGTATTCATCTGTGCTTTATCATCGAGATGTCTTCCGATGGCGATGCTTTCTCCGGGGCGTAATCCCTTGTATCCCGGCACCGGAGCATCTTGTTGACCGAAATACCTATTGATAAGCAAGTGTGTGACGGATGGGTCAGTGATGACGATACCGTTCTCTAATCTACGACCCCATTCATCACCTCGGATGCGTTCTGGCGCTACGCCGCGTACGTCAACCACGTGGAATGCTGCTTTGGTCTGTCCGTAAGCGTTATTGATTGTGCATCTAACGGACATGCCGTACGCTGTTTCGCCAGCTTCTACGAGATTTGGGGTCTCAGGTCCTACTTCAGTTGGAAGTCCTACGCCTGCTTCCGCACAGTGGCTGACGGCAATCATCTCTTGCGCTTGCAAGCCTTCTATGGCGATCTGTGTTCGAGCAAATGGGTCTGTTGTAATTCCTAGTTCAGCGGTAGAGGGTGTAGAGTACATGTTGTATAGGTGACTGTTTGTTTTTTGACTAACGGTGTATTTATATTAGCATAAGTTATATGAATAGTCAATAAACATGTCGTGGTATACATATTACATAGAGATGTGTCAGCACAAAACAAAAAACACTTCGGCGTTAACCGAAGCGTTTTTTAGTTTCGAAACAGATCTATCGTTTTTGATTCACGCCGCCGTACACCGAAGAACCGTATCCACTTAATGCGTTGTGACCCTCGAGTGACTTACCAGTGAGCAGCTTAAGCAGCGTACCCATACCGAAAATCGATGCAGCTGCTAACCCAAGCATTGCGAGGAACTCTTTTCGAGATACCTCTTTGTCCATGAGATTGGAGAGATGTGTATTCATTATATTTTGTACCTTTTTGTTTTTGTTACGTTAACCGTATTCATGCATTTATTGTAAGCAAGAGCGTTTTGCAAGTCAAGCAGGCGCACCCCTAGCGTCACTCACTGGGCTGAAATGGCAATTTGATCGCCCGATGTCGGGGTAGTTTCCATGGTTGCTGTGGTCGGTAGGAGTTCGATAGTATCCGCGAATGGCAGCAACTGACGTCTGGCTCGTTTAGCTTGTCTCTCGATATCCTCTTCGAGTAGCTGTTTGAGCCAATCGGGATCGCGGTTCCGATTGACGAGCCAGATCAGTGCGATGCCAGCCTGATACATCAGGATGATTGGAAGCACTACTACGAGCTGACCGAGAATATTCGGAGTAGGGTTCATGACAAAGGCGATGATAAATGCGGCTGCGATGAGGTGTCTTTCATACTTAAAAAGACCGCTTGGGCGCAATGGTTTGATACGGTTGATAATCAGCAAGATCAGCGGCAGTTGGAACATAAGTGCCGAGCCGAGCAGGTACAGCGAAACGAACTGTATATATGACTGGATAGTAATAAGCGGCCGGATTTGGAGGGTCGTGAACTGGTGTAATAAGAAGTGCAGGGCACTCGGTAGCCCGACGAAGTAGCCAAACACTACGCCGCCCAAGGCGACTATGCCGGCAGCGGTGGATGAGTATAGCAAAAACTTACGCGTCGTATCGCGCATCAGTGGCTGCATGAAAGCGAGCACCTGGTAGATAATAACGGGGGTCGCGATGATTAAACCGACGTCCATACAGACGCCGAAAAGAAAGTTAATCCCTCCCAGTGGCGACGTGTAGATGAAGTTCTGGCCATGACTTGGACGAAGTAGAACTGCAATAATCTTTTGTTGTATGGCATACGCAGCCATACTTCCTACACCTACACAGATGGCAACATAAAATAGTCGTCGTCGCAGCTCACGAACATGTTCGATAAGAGGGAGTACTTTTTCGGGTCGACTAGCTTTCGCTGGTCTTTGCTTCGTTCTCTTTACTCTTATTGCCATCATCGCTCAAACCCTTACGTAGTTCACGTGCTGATTCGCCTAAGCTGCGTGATAGTTCGGGCAGCTTCTTGGCACCGAACAACAGTAGGACGATAGCTAAGATGATGAGCAAGTCCGGAGTAGAAAGATCCAGAATCGCAAATTGTGGTAACATCGTTTATTTCCCCTCGCTTCTAGCTTTAATTGATGCTATGGAGCTTCAATTATGGTACCATAAGCGTGAAGAAAACAATACACCGGAACATACAATGGCATATTACAATCTCTATCTTTTAGCATCTACCTACGGATCAGGCAACTATGACGGCGGGACTTATAACAACGCTACAGCCAGTAGCGGCGGCTCGCTGAGTGATACCGGTATCGCTGTTATCAGTATTGTGACTATCGCGGCGGTGATCCTGCTTGCGGCAATGGCAGTTCGTATCTGGAAGCGCCCAAGCAAAAGAGTCGCCGAGACTGTAGAATCCGACGACGATACTACTACCCGATAAAAATCTTCTCGTTCGTGTAGTTCAGGTAGCAGAGCAGGGCAATGCTGAGTCCGAGTAACACGAGTAGTATCCAAAACTTGGTCTTTTCGCTCATGACACTCCTTTCAATGTAGCTACAACCACCAGACGGTCCACCGGGTGCCAGAGCGGCGTGCAAGTAAACAGCGTGATTTGTGAATCAGTCGTGTTGTTCTCGATGGCGGTATCATTCGGCGGCACGGTCTGGCTGCTGACCACTGTGTAGGTGTACAGCTTATCGTTCCAGACGACACCGATTTGGTCACCGATTTGCACTTTATTCAGGAAATAGAACGCACCACGTGGTCCGGTATAGGAGAACCGATGGCTCAGGAAAACGGTGTTGCCGCCTTTGTTCGGTGTGCTGGCACCCGGCCAGCGCCAAATGCCTTTGTATAACGCGTTAAACCATGCACTCTCGGGAGCTTCGATGGTTGCCTGGTTCAGCAGGATGGACGGGATGATGATGCGATTCGGACCGGTAACCTTTGTCGAGGTTTCCTGCTGTTTGCTGTCAGATTTCGATTGGCTGATGAATTGCCGCAGCTGCTGTTGCTGCGACGAATGGTGCGAATCCCACCAGAAGGTTATCTGCGGTAACAGAGGCGCTCCGATAATGTACAAGTTAATGATCAGAATGGCTGTAAACAGGATGTTATTGGTGCGCGAAAGCGTCATTTTCACCTAGGTATCATACTACGACGGATGTCTACGATGGCCGAGCGATGATTTCCGCCAGGGTTGGCGACTCAACGCTACCAATTCTGGCAGGGATACCTCACTTGCGTTGACCTTCTGTTCTCCGGGTGTCTATGTCCCCTATTACTGCGCGGTGGCATGAGCTAATGACACTCGAATTATCTCGAACAGGGGTAAGGAAGAAAAAAATATAAGTGTCTTGCTACCTCTAGTTCGTTCAGGGGTGATACAATAAAGCCATAAGTAGTTTCCAAAAAAGCTACTTGTAGAGACAAAAAAGTAGGATGGTAAACAGAAAGCGCCCACGAGCGCATCTTTCCGTACGCAGTCCCTTCCGCCAGGGGAGGGGTACTGTCGTGTTCTCAGCGATCTTCCGCCACCGACGCGCGGGTAGTTCAAAGCGTCCTCGCTTTGTCCGTCCCAAGGTGGTCCTGACCGCTGTCTTTGTGTTGCTTGCGGCCAGTTTACTGGTCGCCATGCTGCACCCGGTACCCACCTCCGCCTCCACGGGCATTGAA
>Ga0182030_10020961_pt1 | contig 12284 bp, 12 predicted proteins | sample 812S3MmetaG_FD_121299 | JGI IMG/M metagenome (GOLD analysis project Ga0182030, IMG submission 121299) | Permafrost microbial communities from Stordalen Mire, Sweden - 812S3M metaG (Illumina Assembly) | ecosystem: Environmental > Terrestrial > Soil > Wetlands > Permafrost | place: Sweden...
CCACGACGAGTGCGCGCGGCCTAATGATCGGTCGCGGGGCGATTCGGAATCCGTGGCTCTTTAATCAGATTCGCGAGGCGTGGACGACAGGAGAAGTAAAGACGCGCCCCACGCTGGTCGATCTGAGACAATACATCGACCGGCTCGACCGCGAGACGCGCCTGCCCGGCATGCGTGACGGCGGGCACGTCGGCAAGATGAAGAAATATCTCGGCTACATCGCGCCCGGCATCGGCCCGGAGGAGAATCGCGACGCGTTCTGGAATGAACTGAAGCCGGTGCTGACCTCGCGCGAACTTTTCGCTGTGTGCGACAAATATCTCGCCGCGTCTGAGCCAGCCTATCAGATGAATTAGCCGCAAAAGATCACAAAGGGAACAAGGGTAGCCGTTGTGCGCGCCGGCGCCTTTTTTCGGTGGCCCGGACAACTCGCTTGTCCGGGGCGCCGGAGGCGACAGGAGGTCACCGAAAATATCGCGAATACCCCGGTAACCTCCTGTGCGCTCGCGATGCCGCGCTCGCGCACCCGGACAGCAAGTTGTCCGGGCCACCATGATGCGTTCGCAGGCTGGCAAATGGGCTGTGGCGTGCTTTATATTAAGGTCGTGCCCACTGTCCACGTGACTCCGAATTTGCAGCGACACGTCGCGACGGAAACCGCGTCGGTCGATGGTCGCACGGTGGCGGAAGTATTGCGGGCCTATCTTCCGCAATTTCCTGCTTTGCGCGGCTACGTGCTGGATGATCGCGGCGGGCTTCGCAACCATATGACGATCTTTGTGAACGGCGCCGCCATTCAGGACCGGAAAAATCTCTCCGATCCCGTTCCCGCCGATGGCGAGGTCTATATCATGCAAGCGCTCAGCGGCGGATAATTTTTTGGCGACAGTAACTCAAACCACCAACCACCATGTCATCGCAACTACTCATCGGAACCCGCAAGGGGCTGTTTCTCTACGAACGCAACCAGGGTAAATGGGCCATCACCCAGACCGCTTTTCTCGGCGCGCAGGTGCCGATGGTGCTGCGTGACCCGAGCGACCAATCGCTCTACGCCGCGCTGAATCACGGCCATTTTGGGAGCAAGCTGCATCGCTCGACAGATGGTGGCAAAACTTGGAGGGAGATCACGGTGCCCGCGTATCCATCGAGGCCCGAGGGTGCGCCCGAGGACCGCTGCCCCATGCGCGGGATCACGATTCCTTGGAATCTCGAGTTGATCTGGTCGCTGGAAACCGGTGGGCCGGACCAGCCCGGCGTGCTTTGGTGCGGGACGATTCCCGGCGGTCTTTTTCGCTCCAGCGATCACGGGCAAACTTGGGATTTTAACTGGTCGCTCTGGAACCGGCCGGAGCGGAAAAAATGGATGGGCGGTGGTTACGATTATCCGGGGATTCATTCCATTTCTGTCGACCCCCGCAACAGGCGTCGCATTATCGCGGGCGTTTCATGTGGCGGCGTCTGGGTCAGTGAGGACAATGGCGAGACGTGGTCGAATCATGCGCACGGCATGCGCGCGTCGTACCTGCCGCCGGACCAGGGCGGCGATCCCGATGTGCAGGACCCGCATCGGTTGGTGCAGTGTGCGGGCGCGCCGGATAATTTCTGGGCGCAGCATCATTGCGGCATTTTCAAATCGACCGACAACCTGACGAGCTGGCAGGCGGTCGAGCCGGTGGCGCCGTCCGCCTTCGGTTTCGCGGTCGCGGTGCATCCGCAAGATCCCAACACGGCTTGGTTCGTGCCGGCGGTTAAGGACGAGTTGCGCATTCCGGTTGACGGCAAACTCGTGGTCAATCGCACGCGCGATGGTGGCAAGACTTTCACCGCCTCCGGCAACGGCCTGCCGCAGGATCAGGCTTACGATCTCGTCTACCGTCATTGCCTGGAGGTCGCGCCAGATGGCAAGCAACTGGCCTTCGGTTCCACGACCGGCTCGCTCTTTTTCAGCGAGGACCAGGGCGATTCGTGGCAAACCTTAAACGCGCATCTGCCCCCGATCTTTTGCGTGCGATGGGTATGACAGGAACTGAATGACCGACGTCATTGTGATCGGCGCGGGCGCGGCGGGGCTGATGTGCGCCATCGTGGCGGGACAGCGCGGAAAATCGGTTGTCGTGCTCGAACGCGGCGAGCGGATCGGCGCGAAGATTCTCATCTCCGGCGGCGGCCGGTGCAATTTCACCAACATCAACGCGCGACCGGAGAATTACCTCTCGTCCAATCCCGATTTCTGTAAATCGGCGCTGGCGCGTTACACGCCGGAGGACTTCATCGCGCTGGTTGACCGTCACGGCATCGCCTACCACGAGAAAAAGTTGGGTCAGCTCTTTTGCGACCACAGCTCGCGCGAGATTGTGGAGATGTTGCGCAAGGAATGTGCCGACGTTGGCGTCGAAATCAAAACGGGCTTGGACGTGACGGAAGTGCGGCGCATCGAGTCCGACGGTAGCTTCGCGGTTGCCACGACAAGCGAGACTTTTTGCGCGAAGAAGCTGGTCATCGCCACCGGCGGCCTTTCGTTGCCGAAGCTTTGTGCGACCGATTTTGCTTACCGCATCGCGCGGCAGTTCGGGCTGAATGTGATTCCGGGCCGAGCCGGATTGGTGCCATTCACTTTTAGCGGCGTGGAGCTAGAATTCTGTCGCGCGCTCAGTGGCGTTTCCGCGCCGTGCGTGGCAAGGGTCGAAAGCGATCTGGTCAAGGCGCGCGAAGTGAAATTTACGGAGCATTTTCTCTTCACCCATCGCGGCTTGAGCGGCCCGGCCATGCTTCAGATCTCCTCGTACTGGAACGCTCCGGCGGAACTGCGCATCAACCTTTTTCCCGAGGGCGATGCGCGCGCCTGGCTGGAGGAAAATCGCGCTTCGGGCATGCGGCTCGACACGCTGCTGGCCCAGAAGTTGCCGGAACGATTCGCCGATGCGTGGACTTCGCGGCTTCCCCAGGTTCGTCCGATGCGGCAATACTCGGCAAAGGAACTCGACGACATTGCGCAACGGCTGGAAAACTGGACGCTGCGTCCCGCCGGAACGGAGGGTTACGCGACGGCGGAAGTGACGGTGGGCGGCATCGATACGCGCGATTTGCAGTCGAAGTCGATGGAGGCGCGGAATGTGCCGGGCCTTTATTTCATCGGCGAGGCGGTCGATGTCACGGGCTGGCTGGGCGGTTACAATTTCCAGTGGGCGTGGGCCTCCGGTCACGCCTGCGGGCAAGCCGTCTAGATGAGTAGCCCGGACAACTTGTTGTCCGGGCTAACCGAGGGCTGACAGTTGGCGCCGATTGCGTTAGCGTGTAACTATTACTGCGAGCCTTGGATCTTGGCGACGTGTTGCTTGAGATGATCGTTCAGGAGTGAAAGGTCCTCGATGAGGCGATCCTTTTCCTCGGCCACTTTGGTCGCGTGCTGGTAGAGATCGGTGATCCGCTGACGGTCAACCGCAATGGAGCGGACCAACATCTTCCTCGCCTTGGACCGCAAGCCGTGGACCTCCTCAAATTCGATCAAGCGAGCTTCGTAGGAGTGAATCGGCGATGCGTTTCCGCCAGTTGGCGAGGTGAAGGCGACGGGATGCAGAAAATCGAACTGCTTCAATTGCCGGTAGGCCACGCCAGCCTCGGGAAAAAACGACTCAAAATCTTTCAGCGCGTCGTGGCAATCGTCCTCAAAGTGGAAGGCGCCGGGCGCGATGGCTCCAAGGGCCTTGTCATCGAAGGGTCTGCCTAAAAAACGGGCCAGGCCCTCCGCCAATTGGCGCGGTTCGCGAAAAGCCGTGTCCACTTCAACGACGATGAAGTTGCTCTTGGGCAGGGTGGAAAGGGCTTGGAGAATTCGCTGGTTGTAAATCGTCCAGCCCAAAATCGCCGCGCTGTAATCGACGTGGAGAAAGGGCTCACCGCGCCGCAACAGCGAACGATGGACCTGATAGGGATGACGCAGGCAAACGATCACTTTCGCGTCGGGCAGAGTTGCCGTCCAAAGATCGAGGAAGAGCGAAGTGCGGGGATCTTTCCACGCATTTCCGCCCGCGGTCTGGTGCGCCTGCCAGATCGACGCGGCCTCGGCCCGGTCGGCATCGGTGTAGGTCGCGTCGGCAGGGGCGAGCGGCAGCCATTCGCAGAACGGCGCGCGCTTGGGGAACAGGCGTTCGATCAATTTGTCGTGGAAGCGGATGAAGGCCGCCTCCTCGAAATGGCCGTGGACGTTTCCCTCGGCTGCGGGCAGGAGATTGGAGCCGACATCAGCGCCGAGTTCCTGGACGAGGCGGGCAATGGCGGAGGTGCCGCTCCGATGCATTCCGGTGACGATGGCTGGGTTCATCTGTGACCTAATGACGTAACAGAAAGCGTCGGTCGTTACAATTATCGTCGAGTCCGGGCTTTTGATTGCGCTTGAGAAAAGGCATGATGACGTTGGCAAAGCATCCTATGAATACGCGCCAACCCATCCGGAAACCCAATCCGACCGAGACGCTTCGCCGCGAGGCGCTGGAGGAAGTTTCCTCGGTTTATCGCGAGCTGGAAAGCCGTCCCGTCGAGCGCGCGTGCATTCGGCGCACCGAGTGCTGCCAGTTCAAGCTCACGGGACGCACGCCGCAACTCACGCGGGGAGAGGCGATCTTGGCCGCGCGGGCCTTGCGAGCTTCGGGCCGAAAAGCGGTCCCCGAGCGCGATGACGGCGCGTGCCCGATGCTGCGCGAAAACGGCGCCTGCATGATTTATCAGGACCGCCCTTTCGGCTGCCGGACCCATTTCTGCGCGGCGGCAGGTGGCCCTTATGCCCGTGGCGAGGTGCTGGACTTAATCAGGAGACTCGAAGCCGTCGATGCGCGTCTCGGCGGCAACGGGCCGCGCGCTTTGCCCGGTGCAGTGAGGGATGAGATGCCAAGGTAGCCGGCGCAGAGGTCTTTTTTATTAGCCCGGACAACTTGTTGTCCGGGTGCGCGAGCGCGGCATCGCGAGCGCACAAGAAGCCGCCGAATGTTTTGCGACATACGCCAGGCTGTTTCTTGTCGCCTCCGGCGACCCGGACAACAAGTTGAGATCTTTGCGAAAGTCCAATTTTTAGAAGTTCGGTCATCCTGAGCTTGTCGAAGGATCAGCCGCCGGAAGATGTCCGCTTTTACGACCAAGCTTTCTCTTGGCGAAAATTCCTTTTGACGACCCTTCTCTTCCCACATTTCTTGGGAATGAGTAAATCACCGGGGGCTGATCCTTCGACAAGCTCAGGATGACGGAATTTTTTTATCGGGCGACTTTCGCAGAGGTCTCAAGTTGTCCGGGCTAACAAAACTGTCGATCACGTTTGGAGTTTGGAAGAGGTTATTGCGCTTCTTGACTTGAGTAACTACAAAGGGTCATGCAGCCTATTTTCGCCATCGGCCTTCCGCATGGCAGCGAGTGGATCATTATTCTTTTCCTCGGGGCAATGTTCTGGGGGGCTATCGCGCTTTTGATTTGGAAGATATTGCGGCGAAAGTAATTCAAACTGTCCCACTACCCGCGCGACGCCTCTCTTGTCAGCCGCGCCAAATCACGCTAGGCTCCGCCGTTCTGTTTACTCCAATGAAACTCCTCGCCTATTCCAAATGGGATGTCGTCCCGGTGCTGTGCGGCCTGGCTCATTTCGCGTTTTTAATGACTTTTTTCGCTGTGTTTCCCATCGCGCCGTGGTGGGTGTTGATCAGCATGGGGTTTACCTATTCGATCAGCATTTCGTGGAACATCAACGGCATCTCGCACAATTTCCTGCATAATCCCTACTTCAAGTCGCATTTGCTCAACCGGATTTTCAGCCTGACCGAGTCGCTGGCGATGGGCTTTTCGCAGACCTTTTACGAGTACGTCCACCAGCGCCACCACATGGGCAACAGCGACCGGCCCGATGAGAAGGGCGAGACGATCGACTGGCTTTCCATTTATCGGCACGGTCACGATGGCGAAGCGGAGAATATCTTCAGCTACGTTTTCCTCAGCTATTTTCGCGATGACCCCAAGGCCATCTACGCGGAAATCGCGCGCCGCAATCCTTCGGACGCGTTCTGGGGCGTTTTCGAAATTGTCGCTTTTCTCACCTTTTTCGTCCTGCTCGGCTTCTTGAACTGGCACTTCATTATTTTCTTCCTGCCCTTTTATTATATCGGTCACTGCCTTTCGTACCTCAACGGCTACTATCTCCATTTCGGGGGCAATCCCGACAAGCCGATTGCATGGGGCGTCAGCAGCTACCACAAACTCTACAACTGGCTATGGTTCAATAATGGCTATCACGCCGAACACCATTTTCGGCCCAAGCTGCACTGGACGAAGATGGACGCGTTCCATCGCCAGATTGCGGATCAGCAGCTTCGCGAAGGCGTGCGTGTGATCACTCCTCCCCACGCGCTCGGTTTCCTCGATCCGAACCTGCCGGAGAAAAGCCGGCCTCTGGAAGTGGCATCCAATCCGCTTTCAGAACCCGGAAATGTGTCGTACGAACCGCAAAACTAACTTTTAAACCCCACTAATCATGGACTTGCATAAGTTGAGACGGCCTCTAGTCTGACTGCATCTGCACCGTGCTGGTAATCAGGCGTATAAAAATTATCCACGTTTGAATAACCCCTATTGATCCGACACTCGCGACTTTGCTCTTTTCCCTATGCACAAAGAAGCCTACCTAACCTCATCCGCGAATTACTCCGGAATTGCGCTTCATCTCGATTCGGTGGCACGGACGTCGAGCGAGTCGGCCACGCAGCTTATTTCTGTAGCGACTTCCTTTGGTCGCGCGGTGGTGGCTGATCGCGTGCCGGATGCCGATGCGGAAACGTGGGTCGCAGGATTGCAGCATCAGGCGAATGACCATCGTTACTACGAGTTGACGCACCAGGCGCTGGGACACCAGTTCGAGCATTTTTATCTCCTGCTTCAGGACCACTCGGGCAAGACGCGCGCCATTCAGCCGTTCCTCATGGTCAACCAGGACCTCGTGACGGGCATGCCCAAGGCGTTCCGTCGAGCGATGGACAAGGTTCGTCGGCGATTTCCTTCCGCGCTGGTCATGCGCATGCTCATGGTCGGCTGTTCCGCAGGTGAGGGGCACCTCGTGCGCGATAAAGAAACCGGCAGCGTCGAGTGGGTGGCCCAGGCCCTGAGTGAAGCGCTGCATCCGGTGGCGCGGAAATTCAGCGCGGCCATGATCGTGATGAAGGATTTTCCCAAGAGTTACCGCAAGTCGCTCCGCCCGATGCGCCGTTCGGGGTATGCCCGGGTGCCGAGCATGCCGGGCTCTCGCCTGGATCTCAATTTCAAGAATTTCGACGAATATCTCCAGACCAAGCTCAGCCACAAGACGCGCAAAAATCTTCGCAGCAAATTTCGTAAAGCCGCGGCGGGCGATCCCGTGACGATGGAGGTCGTGACCGATATCGAGCCGCATATCGACGAGCTTTTCCCGCTCTACCGGCAGGTGCTCGAGCGGTCGCAGTACAAGTTCGAGGAATTGACCAAGTCCTACTTTGTGCAGATCAGCCGCCGCATGGGCGAGCGGGCGCTCTTCTTCATCTGGCGGCAGAAAGGCAATGCCGTCGCCTTCAGTTCCTGTGCCGGGCATGACGGCGTCTTGCGCGACCACTACATCGGGCTCGATTACAAAGTGGCGCTCGATCATCACCTCTATTTTGTGACCTTCCGGGACATCGTCACCTGGGCGATCGAAAACAAGTATCACACCTATTACAGCGCCCCGCTGAACTACGAGCCGAAGTATCACCTCCGTCACGACCTGGCGCCGCTTGATCTTTACGTGCGCACCTCATGGAACTGGATCAACCCGCTTTTCCGCGCCGTCGTGCCCTACCTCGAGCCGACCCGCTACGACCCGATGATCCGCAAGTTCGCCAACGCACATGAGTTGTGGTGAGCTGGGGCAAGTGCTCCCTTTAAGATGGTGATGTCCACCGACCAAGCCTTTTTCCGCACCGACGACGCCTGGGATTTCATTCCCGAGGGGCACGATTTCCAGATGCCGGTCATCGACGTGCGCGAGGAAGCCAAAGGCCTGCGGTTCCTCACGTCGAAAGACAAGGTCGACGCCTTCGCCCAAAAAAACGCCGCCGAGTTTCGTCCCTTCACGCTTCTGGGCTCAGGCGATTTCCACCATCTCAGCGCGGTCTGGACGCGCCAGTTTCAAGAGCCGTTCACCCTCCTCTCCTTCGACAATCATCCCGACTGGGACGTTCGGCCGCCGCGCTGGTCGTGCGGTGCGTGGATCAATCGCGCGCTGGAAAATCCGCGGATCGAAAGCGTCGCCATCTGGGGTTGCGGCAATTTCGAGTGCAATTTCCCGTGGCGCTTTCTCGGCAACCGACGCGCCGCCAAGACCCACAAGCTCCTCGTTTTTCCTTGGCGGCAAAGGCGGGTCCGTTACCCCGGCTACTTCAATCCATTGCGGATAGGAAATTGGAAGACGATCTTCATGGACTGGCTGGATCATCATCACGACCACAAGGTTTACGTCACGATCGACATGGATTGCCTTGTTCCCGGCGAGGCGATCACGAATTGGGAAAACGGGCGCTTCACGTGCAACGATCTCCTTTGGGCGCTGCAGCGGCTGAGGGAAAAGGTGGAAATTATCGGCGGCGATCTTTGCGGCGGCTGGTCGCGGCAGGAGTACGAGACTCGCTTTCAAAAACTGGCCGGTTGGTTCGATCATCCCTCGGCCCACGAACCGAGTCGGCAGGACTTGATTTCCACTAATCTTGCCACGTTGGAACGACTCTGGCCGGCGCTGGTTGGGACTGCGGAGAACCGCCCTGCGGTTTGACCTTGAAGCCCGGAAAAAGAGAAAAAAGGGGGTCGGACCGGCGAGATTTGAACTCGCGACCTCTTCCACCCCAAGGAAGCGCCCTACCAAGCTGAGCTACGGCCCGTTTACCTCTGAAAATCAGCCCCTAGGGAGGAGCTGATAAATAATGTCTTGCTACGGTTTCTTGCTACGCTACGATCAGTCCATGGCAACAAACCAATGGACAAGGGTAGGCGAAGGAATGCGACGCAATAAGTCATCGAATGTAATCTACGCGAACTTTCGTTTTGGTGGAAAGACTTTTCGCCACTCTCTGGAAACCGAGGACAAGCTGGTCGCGCGGAATACATTAACCAACTTCCGCCAAAAACTGGAGTCGGGAGAGTTCGATCCCGAGTCCCATACGACGGTGAAGGAGATTGCTCCCAAGTTTTTGGAATCCATTGCGAACATGAGCGAGAGCTTTCAGACTCGCGCCACCGGCCACATGAAATTCTTTGTCGAGGAATTTCCCGACAAAAACCCGCGTCGAATCAGGCCGATGGAGATTGACGAATGGCTGAACGATCTTCGGGAAGAGCGTGAGTTTGGGGAGGATAGTTACAACAAGTATGTTGCCACCTTCAAGGACTTCTACGCCTTTCTCATCAAAAACCACTTTGCGACGTCAAACCCGATGGATGGGTTTTCCTTTCTCAAGGCGAAGGCGATCCGTAAGTACACGCCTTCCGCCGCGCAGGTCGGCACCATTATCAATCACATTCGCAACAAACAGTATTTTCCTGAAAAAGACGAGACGGCGGACTTTATCGAGTTCATGGCCTTAACCGGCCAGGGAAGGGCCGAGGTCGAACATATCATCTGGCAAGACGTTTTGTGGGAAGCTGAACGAATCAATTTTTACCGCCAGAAAACAAGGGCCGTGGCGCACACCATGCCAATGTTTCCAAGTGTCAAAGCCTTTTTAGAAAGGCGATGGAAGCGGTCCGATAAGGATTTATCGGTGCGAGTGTTCAAAATTAAGAATTGCCGGAGGGCGCTCAAGAGCGCCTGCGTGGATTTGAAAATTCCCAAACTTGGACACCATTCTTTTCGGCGTTTCTTCATTACCCAAAGAATGATCGTGGATAATCCACCCTGTCCCCCAAACGTGGTTGCCAAATGGGTAGGGCATCAAAATACGGATATGGTCATGGAGATTTACACCAGCATCCCCAATGATGCCGAAATTGAATACGCCAAAAGGATTCAACCCATAGCGGCGAAGGCTTCAACGTCGCGCACTCGAAAAAAATAGATTCGGAAGGCGGGATGTTTAGGGAGTAGTCCGCGCTTAACCAATTCCCTTAGCTGGCGCTTGGAACACGCTAGGCGGTCGCAAGTTTCTTCCGCTGTTAACAAGAGCTTGGAGGGGTCGCTTGTGGGTAATGTGCTCGTAAGATTTTTCATGAGAAGCTCCTTGTTGTTTTCGAGGACTGTAAACAAAGACAACATAGTTGTCAAATACTTTTATGTTGTCATTACCGGGAATTTTGGTAGTGTTGTGTTATGGCAAAAACGAAACGCATGTACGTCGCAATTCCTGCTGGTATCACCGCAGAAATTGAATCACTGGCAAAAGAATTGGGCTCGAATCCAAACCAGTTCGGAGTTCATTGCATCGAAGGCTGTTTGGCCGCGATCAAAGCCGACAAATTGGTCGCTGTCCCAATCGTTCAACACGCTCGCCGCATCTTACGGAAGGACAATGCCGCCGCCGATCGACTCCTTGTTGACCTACTGAAAAAGACCTTTCCCGATCTCCCTAAAAACACCGAGCGCTTTAAGGAGATTCTTATTGAGGAAACTAACAAGATCGACGGCCAATTAACCCCGGACCGGCTTAAAGCGGCTCATTCGATAGCGATGGCGCGATGGAAGGCGGAAGCCAAGGGCTAGGTTTGGCGTCTCGCCAGCGATTTAAAAGGTCTACGAACGAGCTTTGCAGGCCCGAGCGATGATTTTTGCTAAATCAATGTCCAAGGCACCCGTAATTCGCAGAAGCGTTTCCAGTGTCGGATTTCGAGTGCCGCGCTCCACGAAGCTGACCATTTGCTGAGACAATCCTGCTTTTGCGGCAACAGTTGTCATGGACAACTGGCGCTTTTCCCGCTCTTCCTTGAGGATATTCGCGACCTCGGAACAAATCGCCGTCCGTCTTTTGCTGTTTAGCACCACCTAGCTTTATCCGAAGAAGAGATTGACAACGCACCTAACTATAGTTAGTAGGAGGCTAGAAAAGGTGCTGAATGCGAATCTTGATATTGGATGATCAACCGGGATTGGCCGACACTCTTTCTTTGAGTTTGCGCTTTGATGGACATTCAGCCACCTGCTTTACGTGTCCCAAGGAAGCCTTGGAAGCAATCTATCAATACGATGTCTTAGTTGCCGGCCATCAAATACAGGAAATGACGGGCTTGGAAATCGCGAGACGAGCTTACGCGCAAGGATGGCGAGGTCGATTGCTCTTAACGCGAGGCCGCGACCCCGCCTCAATCGGCGAAACAATAGAGCATCCCTTTTTGCGCATGATCTTGCCCGAGCCGACGCTCGGTGCAGACGCTTGTACAGGATTGAAACAACTCTGAATTGATCGGCCCCAATTCTTAGAGACATGAAAACCTATCAAATAAATCCCGTTGCTTATGGGAAGCCTGCGAACAGATCGTTCCAAGTGCAATCCAGTGCCCGGCGTAATCCTGCAATTATGCCAACAGAAGGATTCCTTTCTCCGGATTCGATTCGCTGCAAGTGGCGTTTACTAATATCGGCTCTCTCAGCCAACTTATCTTGCGTTAATTCCTTGGCCACACGCAGCTTGCAAATATTTTGGCCGAAACGACGCTGGGGAGTTACCTGCACTCCGTTGATTTTGCTCTTGCAAAATGAATTGAAAGCGTCCAACTGGACGTTTTGTAAACAGGCGGAGATTTATGAATAACCGATTGCTGAAAATCCCAGGCGCTTCAAAAGCCCGTCCCGCAACAGTTCGCCGTCATATCGTAATCGTTCTCGCGCAGGAAATTCTGGATAGCCCTGCCACGAGTGCGTTTCCGATTGAAAGCGAGTACGACCTTTGCAGACGATTTAGCGTTAGCCGCGTGACGGTGCGACTGGCCTTGAATGACCTGGAGAATCGTGGGTTGATCTACCGCAAGCAGGGCAAGGGTACGTTTGCCCACGGACGTTCCACGCGGGTTCATCGGCATATCGGGATTCTCGTCAAAGCACCACTAACCAAGGAGAATCGTCCGCTGGCAGAAATTCTCCGGGGTGTGCAGACGTTTGTACGCCCACTTCGATCCGCCATCATTCTCATGGGACAACCTCCCGAGGAGTGGCAACCGGCACTGGCAGGCGCGCTTGCGGGTGTGATCGTCCTGACGGAACAGGTCACGGCGAACGACCTTGATAATCTCCGCCACCGCAAGCTGCCCTTTCTACTGGC
>Ga0182030_10020963_pt1 | contig 12281 bp, 6 predicted proteins | sample 812S3MmetaG_FD_121299 | JGI IMG/M metagenome (GOLD analysis project Ga0182030, IMG submission 121299) | Permafrost microbial communities from Stordalen Mire, Sweden - 812S3M metaG (Illumina Assembly) | ecosystem: Environmental > Terrestrial > Soil > Wetlands > Permafrost | place: Sweden...
TCCTGGTGGGCGAATTCGTTCTTGAACCAGGTGATCATCCAGTATCCACGGAAAATCTCGATCTCAGGATTGTAGTGATTCGGAATCGAGGCGGGGTACGGCGGCATCATGGGGATCGGCTCAAAATAGGCACTGCTGGTGATCTGCACGGTTGCGGTGGTTCCAAAACTCAGGCTCGCCATCTGGTTATCGACAACGCCCATACCCAGCGTCTCGCAGCCCTTGTCCGAGCCGCAGGCGATAACAGGGATGCCTTGCTTCAAGCCGGTTTGAGCGGCGGCCCGGCGGCTTATTTGCCCAATGGGCTCTCCCGGCTGCGCCAGTTCTGGCAGCTTTTCCCTCTCCACGGGATATAGCAGCGTGGGGAGATCGAAACGGCTGCCCCAGCGCATTTTCTTGTAATTGAAGGGGATGTGACCGATCTGGGAGGCGACAGAGTCCCTGAATTCACCGGTAAGACGGAAGTTCAAAAAGCCCGATGTCTGAACGTATTTGTGCGTGGCTTTCCATATTTCCGGTTGATGCTGCCGAATCCAGTTGCATTTGCCTTCTTTGTACAAACGTGAGACAGCGGTGCTCAATCCCGCGAAACTCAAAAATGGATAAAGAAGAGACTTCCACGGAAATTGATCATCCGCCATTCTGCGGTCAAGCCATACCACAGCAGGTCGCAAAACATTTCCCTGGATGTCGAGGTTGATCATTGTCCCGCGCTGGGTCGTAACCCCAATTCCCGCAATGGCTTCGAATCCGATAGGATTCTTTGCTTTCAGGCGCTGACAGGCATCGGCCAGGCTCGTCCAGAAGATTTCCGGGTCCTGTTCCGCCCACCCAGGGGAGGGACTGAAATACGGTTCATATTCGACTTTTACCGAATCCGAGACTTCTCCATTCTCAGAAAAAAGCAGCGCCCTCAGGCTCTGGGTGCCGCAGTCAATGGCGAGAACAGTGTGCATCATTCTTTCCCCTGTCGTTTGACAATCGGTACATTAAGTGGTAAAACCTCTTACCAGTGAAAGTCAAGTGGCAAAACCTCCTACCAGCGACTTTGGAAATGACGACCGACTTGCATCGCCCCGAGATGAAAAGAATGGAATCATGATTTCGCAAAAACCACTCAAGCTGGCGCAACACGCGGAGATCTGTCTTCTGAGCGCGATCCTGGAAGGAGAGTACCCGCCGGGCAGTGCCTTTCCTGCTGAGCGTGAACTGGCGGAAAAAATCGGAGTCACGCGTCCGACATTGCGGGAGGCGCTCCAGCGCCTGGCTCGCGATGGATGGTTGGATATCCGTCAGGGAAAGCAGACGATCATCAGGGATTACATGAAGGAAGGCGGCCTGGGCGTGATTTCTACCATGGCGCGCATGGCGGATCGCCTTCCTGCCAATTTCATCACGTATTTTCTCGGTGTCCGTTCCGTTATTCTCCCGGCGGTGTCACGAATGGCGGCCGAAAACCAGCCCGCGATTCTGGAAGAGCATCTTGTCGGATCGCAAAGCCTCGCGGACACGCCGGATGCATATACGGATTACGACTGGAATCTGCAACTGAACATGATGACGCATTCCGGAAATCCGTTTTTTCGTGTCATCTTCAATAATTTTGCTTTGATGTATCACGAATGGGGTCTCCGGTATTTCCGATTTCCCGAAGCTCGTCTGCTTTCGGCGAAATATTACGCCGCGCTTCTGGAACTGGTCCGAAGGCGGGATGGAGTCGGAGTCGAAGCTAGAGTGCGCCTTGTAATGGCGGACGTTACGGCGTTATGGGAGTCTCGAATCGGAGAAATGGAAAATGAGATTTGAATCCATCGAAAAAAACTGGGATGTAGTCGTCGTGGGTGGCGGCGTTACTGGGGCGGCCGTTTTCAGGGAATCTGCACGGCGCGGTTTCAAGGTTTTGCTGGTCGAACAGAAAGACTTCGCGTGGGGAACGTCCAGCCGGTCATCCAAGCTGGTGCACGGCGGATTGCGGTACCTGAAAGACGGAAATTTCTCGCTGACCCGCGAGTCGGTCATACAACGGGAACGGCTTATCCGGGAAGCCCCCGGCCTGGTTACCCCGCTAGAATTTCATCTCCCCATCTACAAGGGCCGAAGTCCGGGCGTGTGCACGATGGAAATCGGCCTGAGCGTCTACGATCTGATCGCCGGAAAACGATGCCACAGGCATTATGGAAGGAATGCGTTCTCGGCCATCGAGCCACTCGCTGCAACGCACGGTCTTACGGGTGGCTTTAGCTTCGGAGATGCGCAAGTCGATGATGCACGTTTGGTGCTCCGGCTTATCCGCACGTCGGAGCGCGCGGGCGGTCTGGCGCTGAACTACGCCCGGGTCATTCGCCTGGAGCGGGACCGGGATAGAAATGTCAGTGGCGTCGTCCTCGAAGATGCGGAAAGCCGGGAAACGGTTTGCGTCCAGACACGCCTGGTGATCAACGCCACAGGGGCGTGGGCAGAAACGTTGCATCCCTCGCCAGAGAAAAACCGGCATTTGCGGCCGCTGAGGGGCAGTCATCTGGTTTTTCCTGAAAAGTCCATTCCCATCGAAACGGCGGTGAGCTTCTTTAACCCGCGTGACGGCAGGCAGCAGTTCGCCGTCCCCTGGGAAGGGGCCGTATTGGTAGGAACCACGGACCTCGATCACGATACGCCCTTGAATGAGGAACCGGCGGCCACACAGGATGAAGTCGTCTATCTGCTGGCGGGCGTTAACAGTGCTTTCCCCTCGCTCGGGCTGAGGCTGGCCGATGCCGTTTCGAGTTTTGCCGGTGTCAGACCGGTGGTCAGCAAAGGCAAGGTTTCCGCTGACAAAGAGTCCCGGGAGCATGTGATCTGGAAAGACAAGGGGCTTGTGACCGTCACCGGCGGAAAGCTCACGACATTTAGAGTTATAGCCGAAGATGCGCTTTTTGCCGCCCGTGACTATCTGCCCGGAAAGCGCATGAAGGCCTCTTCGGAGCCGGTTTTCGAAACGTGGGCTCCGGAAGCGGTTCCCGCAGGGCTGCCGGCGGAAGTTCACCAAAGACTAAGGGGTCGATACGGGACAGAAGCATCCGCGGTGCTTGCGAATAGGCCGGCGGAAGATTTGCAGGTTATTCCCGGGACTCATGCGATCTGGGCGGAATTACCCCACGCGGCGGCGCGCGAAAAAATCCGGCATTTGGATGACCTGCTGCTACGGCGGGTCCGGATCGGCCTTTTGCTTCCAGAGGGAGGAAAGGCGCATCTCGACCGGATCAGGGCGTTATGCCAGCCGGTGATGTCCTGGAGCGATGCGGTGTGGGACAAAGAATTGGACGACTATCAGAGAATGTGGAACGAATGTTATTCCCCTGCCGGCCATCAGCAAAGAGAGGCGGTAACAACGCAGGGAGCTGCGCAACGATGAAAGACCATGGATTTCAGCCTGACTGGAGAAACACGGCGCCCGAAGCTTCTTCATATCGATCCATATTCAAATGGGGAGCGCCGGCAGCTTTCAAGCATCCAAACCAACGCTTTTACGCGTTGATGAAGGAAGCATTTTCGTTAAGCGACCACGATTTCAATGCCAGGCGACACGAAGGCGATGAGCCAGTTGTCCTGCAACCGGGCATTCCGCGGCGGCTTTCGAGCGACCAGGTACGTCTGTTCGAAAACATCGTCGGTAGCGACAATATTCAATGCGACGATTACGCGCGAGTGAAATTCTCGAGCGGCAAAACCATGGAGGAGATTCATCAGCTTCGATCGAACATAGCAAGTGATGTCTGTGACCTGGTGATCCATCCGCGAAACAAGGCGGATGTAAAGGAAATCGTGGCCTGCGCCAATGAACAGCAAATCCCGCTCTATGTTTATGGGGGTGGCTCGTCAGTTACGCTCGGGCTGAAGCCCGTGAAGGGAGGCATCACTATGGTGATGGCCACCCATATGAACCGGGTTGTCGAATTCAATGAAACCAACCAAACAATCACGGTGGAAAGCGGGATGATGGGGCCCGCACTCGAAGATATTCTCAACCACGCCCCTGATTTGTATAACGCCAAACATGCTTATACCTGCGGGCATTCCCCGCAATCTTTCGAGTTCTCCTCGGTCGGCGGATGGATTGTCACCAAAGGCTGCGGTCAAATGTCCAGCTATTACGGCGATGCGTGTGACCTGGCCATCAGCCAGGAATATGTCACACCGGTGGGCTCTTTCAAAACTCTCGACTATCCGTCAACCGCGACCGGCCCCATGGTGAACGACGTCATGAAAGGCAGCGAGGGTGCCTTCGGTGTTCTGGTCAGTGTGACATTGAAAATCTTTCGCTATCAGCCGGAAAACAGATGCCGTTTCAGTTTTCTTTTCCCCTCATTTTCCGATGGCCTCGCCGCGTGCCGGGAAATCTCGCAGGGCGAATTCGGAATGCCGGCAGTTCTTAGAATCTCGGATCCAGAAGAAACCTGGGCCGGATTGAAACAGCACGGCGTCGAATCCTCGCTTTTCGAACGGTTCCTGGCTCTAAGAGGATTTGTACCCGGTAAACGCTGCCTTCTCATCGGCCAAACCGAAGGCCAAAGAGACTTTTCAAAATCCGTGTGCGCAATGATAAGAAAAATCTGCAGGCGCCACGGCGCCATGTCTTTGACTGGATATCCGACCAAAAAATGGGACAAGAGCAAGTTCGCGGATCCGTATCTCCGGGAAGATCTGAACGACTTCGGGATCTGGATCGACACCCTTGAAACTGGAGTTACCTGGGCTAACCTCCCAACCGTTCATGCGGAGGTCCGTGAATATATCAAATCGCGGCCGCAAACCCTCTGCTTGACACATTGCTCGCATTTCTATCCTCAGGGATCCAACCTGTATTTCATTTTCATCGGCAGGTTTGCCTCTCTCGAGGAATTCAAGTCATTTCAAATGGGAATTGTTGAACGGATCGTCAGCAGCGGCGGCTCGTTGAGTCATCACCATGGAGTGGGAAAAATGGTGGCTCCGCTGTTGGAGAAGCATTTGGGCAAGGAGCAGATGGCCGTGTTAAAAGCCCTGAAAGCTCATTTCGATCCCCGGGGCATTATGAACCCAGGAGGCACGCTCGGTCTCGATTGATAAGAGATCAAACGGATCGGTGGTTTGGGACGCGAATACCCTGGTGGTTCGCTTCATGCAGGAGAATGCACATCTTGCATACGGGGCGATGCGCACCTCACTCATTTCTAAGTGACACCACATTTTCTGCCCGCCGCAGCTCACGGCTCAGGAGAAGAACTCGAATCGTCTCCCGACTCACCCGCGGCGTCAGGTTCCGCTTCACCGCTTCGGTGGCAATCAGCCGCACGCTCCACCGCGCCATCCCAGGTGGAGGCGGACCGCTGGCCATGGAGATGATTCGCCGGCTCTGGCCTGTATCGAGACATCGCAGCTTGTTGGGGCGCGGTTTCACGCACAATGCCGAACCCAGCCCTTCATCTTCATAGCGTCGCGAAACCGTTCGAATCGTTTCGCGAGTCACGCCCATACGAGTTGCCAAATCCTCTACTCTCTGCCCCTCACTAAGTTGGAGCAGAATCAAAGCTCGCCGCAGCACTCGTATCGGCTCCTGCCCTTTCCTTAGCATCTGTTCGAGCTGGTGTCGATCCTTCGTCGCTAACTCGAAATCCAGATTATCGTTGCTTGGAATATCCACAACACGCTCCAACGGGTAGACCGACCTTTCGCCCGGTTCGCTTCTGATTGCTCTTTGACACCGGTTAGTCAACAGCAACGCCGTCGGCTAAGAATCTGAGGTCACACAACCCAAGAACACATACCTATAAACGCAGCGAAATACGCATATAAATGGAAAGAAACCCGCAATATCGGATCGCATTGTTGCTTGCACGATGTTTGAGCACAACCGCGTTTGCCGAGTATCCCAGGGGCCGCAAAGTTATCACCCGCGAGCCGCCCCGCGAGTCGCAAGGCGGGGTGCTGTCCAATCCGAAAGTACCGGTTGGGACGATACTCGAAGCCATTACGGTCCCTGCCACTCTTCCCTCCAGGATCCTCAAAGGCCGCCGATCTACCGAGGTCGTTGCCTACATCGTCTTCACAAGCTGCTCGCAATTTATGTAGCCAGTCTTAGAGCTTCAATTCCCAGCCAGGGCGGAAGTCGGGCTTGAGGTATTGGTTGGCTTCAGGGCGATTGGTGAAGCGATGCGTTGGGGAATCGTATTCCAGCTTGCCCTCGAATCGGTAGGCGATGGCGCCCAACGTAACCCATTCGGCGTAAGGACCGGCCATGCTGAAATTGGAGCAGGCCGCCGCGCCACCCCTGCAAGCGCGGAGCCAGTCGCGATAGTGACCAGGCGAGCGGGTGAGAATGGGTGTGGGCAACGTGTAATCGGCCCAACGTTCCTCCGGCAGCAACTTCACGCCCACGCCGCGTCCCACGGTAGACATAAGGCCCTTGTCGCCGACAAAGACAGAGCCGTCCTGCATGAGAACGCCTTTGGGCGCATCGGCGCGCTGCGCTCCCCCCATTTGCGAAGCCGGCACGGCCTTGCCCTCGCCGCTCCATGCCGCCGACGTGCCAATATCGGGGCGGCCGCGCTGGGCAAGATTGTCTTCGGCGGGCAGCAGGTCCTCATTTTCCATGCCCCTGGGATGGAAATAATTCGTCGGATTGCCGGTGCGCGCGCTGTCGTACCAGTAGAGCGAAACCGGACTCATGTTGCCGCGTGCCGGAAAATCGAAGCGCAGCACCGCGTACATGGGAAAACTGATGGGGCTGCGTTGCTCCGCGCGGATGCACTCCACGGCCGTGGGCATGCCCAGGTGCAGCGCCTGGTTGGCCGGCCCGAAGACGTGAATCGCCGCATCGCCCAGCGAGCCACTGCCAAAAGCGTAGAAACCACGCCAGTCGTGGGGGACATAGAAGCCGTAGTTGCTGCCCGTGTAGGGCCCGGTGCGGCCGTTGGGGATGTGGTTCTTGTCCCAACCGCCGGAGGTATAGGGCATGGGCGGCAGGCAGCCCAGCCAAAGGTCCCAGTCGAGCCCGGCGGGCACCGGCTCGGGCGGCGGAACGGTTTGGACGCCCTGCGGCCAGTTGGGCGAACTGGTGACCGCGTGCACCTCTGTTACATTGCCGATCTCGCCCGACCAGACGATCTCGCAAGCCGTGCGCTGAGCTTCGTGTGAGTAGCCCTGGTTGCCCATCTGCGTCGCAACCTTGTACTTCGCGGCGGCATCGGCCATCAGGCGCGCCTCCCACGGCGTGTGCGTGAGCGGCTTTTCCAGATACACGTGCTTGCCGCGCTCCATGCACCACATGGCAACGGTGGCGTGCATGTGATCGGGGGTGGCAATGACTACCGCGTCAATGTTGTCGCCTTCCTTATCGAGCATTCTGCGGAAGTCCACGTAGCGCGCCGCCTTGGGGAACCGCTGGAAGGTTGGGCCGCCCTGCCGAGAATCCACATCGCAGAGCGCGACGATATTTTCAGAGAGCAGGTTGGCAAGGTCTTCAGCGCCGCGGCCGCCTACGCCCACGCACGCGATATTGAGCTTTTCGTTTGGAGACTTATAGCCCGCACTCTTTAGCGAAGGCATACTGCCGAAGCGGAGCGGAGCCATGCCCCGCGCGCTCCCGCTGGCTGCGGCCAGCAGCGAGCTGAAGAAGAAATATCTACGCGAAAATTGGGAGGGCACGTGTCCTCGATGCGAGTCTTTCTCGCACTGTTGATGGCGGGCTGGTTTATTGCGGCGTTTTTCGAAATTTCCAGCGCACTGTTTCGGTTTACGCCTCTGGGAAAAATGCTACGAGACCACTTCACCCGGGTGCGCCTATGAAATGGGCACACCCGGGCGTTGCGGATTATCTCAGAAGATTATTTTGCCCACGAACTGCCAAATACGAGCGCTGCCGATCGGAGCAGTCATGTCAACCGTGCCGGAGCTGGTGTTAGTGGCTGTAACCTGTCCGAATGTACCCGAAGAGACTGAAGCTACCGGGTTGCCAAGATTGGTATGGTTCAAAGAGTTAAATACCTCGGCCTGAAACTGCCCGTGAACGCGGCGCTCGGGGAGAATGTCCTTGAAGAGCGACATGTCGAGATCGTTGTAGCTGGGACCGCGCAAGGTATTGCGGGGCACGTTGCCGAAGGTTCCAACGGCGTTCTTCTGGAAAGCTGCCTTGTTGAACCACACGGTCTTGGGCGAGCCTGCCGGCCGGGCAGGGTTTATGCCGGACACATAGTCAGCCTGGTCACCCCCAACGCCGGAGAGTGAATTGTCAACGCCGCTAATGATGTTGATGGGCAGACCACTCTGCGAGGTTAGGATTCCGTTCAATTGCCAGCCGTTCACGATTTGCCCCGCCATCTGGTTCACGTGGAGCTTGGGTACGAGGTAATTGACCGAAGCTGTGAAGCGCACCGCCTGGTCAAAGTCAGCCACGCCGCGGCCGCTTTGCAGATTGAACGGGTTGGGCGGTCCCGGATTGGTAGAGCCTGCCTGGTTCAAATCGCCTCCCGACGAGTTGTTATCGATGGTCTTCATCCACACCACATTCGACAGCAGTGTCAGCCCGTGGCTCGCGCGGCGCGTTACATTGAACTGCAGTGAGTTGGTCATCTCATACTCATAGGAATCGTCGAGCCATATTTGCGTACTTAGACCGGGATGCAAGGTCCGCGAATTCTCGTTGCCCGTTGTATCGCCGGCGTTCGCGGTATAAACAGCGGGGTTGAATGCCCGCATTCCCATGATGTGCTCGGCGTGGTTGCCGACGTAGGCTACCGACATCGCGAAACTGTGGCTCAGATCCTGCTCCACGGTCATGTTGTAGCCCTGGGTGTACTCTTCCTTCGATTGCGGACCCAACACGCCACCTGCAACCGGAAGAAGGAACGTGTACGTTGAGAACTGCGAGGGGCCGACGTGTCCGCGCGGGAAGGGATCGCCACCAGCAAAGTTCGTGTAGACGTTGTCCCACTGCGGCGGGGCTGAAATTTGGAGATAGAGATCAATGGGCTGCATGGCGTCGGTCCGTTGATATTGTCCGGCAGGCGGGATGCCGTAAAAGATGCCATAGCCGCCACGGACTACGGTCTTGCCATTGCCGAAGACATTGTAGGCAAAGCCAACGCGCGGACCGAAATCTTTGAGGGCGCGATGGTAAATCGAGGACGCAACGCCCGGGTCGCCATTGAACATCAGTCCCTTGGGCGCACCCGGCGCCACCGTGGACTGGAAGCTCGGATTGGCGAGGTTGAACCCCACCAGCGTGCTGTTGTTATCGATTGCGGGCACCCAGGGATCCCAGCGCAGTCCCAGGTTGAGGGTCAGCTTGGAATTCAACTTCCAGTCATCCTGCAAAAACAGCGACGGCCGGATCTCGCGTATATAGGCCTTGCGGCCGTTGTCCTCATAGAAAACGATCGGATATCCGGTGTAAAAATCTGCCAGCACGCTCCCGGTGTTGGTCGTGGAACCTGTAGGCGCCTGAGTGCGCTGCCCGTTGAAGGTGTTGTCGCCCGGCGTATAGGAATAGTCGTCCATGTCGACGCGATCGCGCTCCATGTCGCCGCCCATGGTCAACGTATGATTGTGCAGCAACTTTACGACTTGTCCCGTGAAGTCGAAAGTGGTCGCGTCCTGCGAAAGAGCGCCGCCCGAGAAAATGTTCACAAAGCCCGATAAGTTGCTGCGCACTCCCGGGAACGGCACCAGGCTTTCGTTCGGGCTGCCGTAATTGATCGTCTGCCCAAGATCCTTCAGGGTTTTAAGCCCCGGAGCCTCAGGAATCTGAGTCCGCGCGCCGCGATAGAAACTGGCGTAAACCGCGCTGGTCAACTTGCTCGAAAATACGTGGGCATCGCTGATGGTCAAGGTTTGGTTGCGGAAGAGGTTCTCGCCAAAGAAGCCGAGAGGCGCATTGAACGCTCGTTGAAAGTTATTCTCGTTGTAAAAATAGCGGCCGCTTAAATGATCGTTCTGTCCGATTGCCTGGTCCAGTCGAACCAGATACTGCGTACTGTCGATATTCGAGTTCGACGTCGAGCTGAAAGTGCTGTAAGTATTGTTCGCTGCCGGAAGGGCACGCGCTTCCACCGCAGCGAGGTACTGCTTGTTCACCGCGCTGGAGAGAGGATCCATCGGTGTGGAGATGATGTCAGTCGCAGAACCGGAGCAGCCCGTAGCAAGCGTGCCGGTCTGCCCGTAGGCGCAGCCGGTTGCCGGACTGTAAATCGTGACGGGCGTGGACTGCCGCAGCAGTGCGGAAAAATCTCCCGTCAGCTCCGCCGCCGTCGGGAGCAAAATCGCAACCGGGTTCGGCGAGGAGCGCTGTTGCAAGTCTTCTGAGGAGAAGAAAAAGAACGCCTTCTTGCTCTTGAAAACTGGGCCGCCGGCCGTGCCGCCGAACTGGTTCAGCTTGTAAGGCGGTATGACGGTCTGAAAATAGTTCTTAGAATCGAGCACCGTGTTCCGGAAATATTCCCATGCGGAACCATGCAGTGTGTCCGTTCCAGAGCGGGTCGAGAGCTGCACCAGGGCGCCGGCGCCACCATGGTCCGCACTGTAGTTCGAGGCCTGGACGGTGAATTCCTGAAGCGCGTCCGGGTTGGGCATCGTAGGAGGCGAGTCTTCGAAACGGTTCACATAAATTGTGCCGTCGAGCGTAAAAGTGTTTTCCTGAGTCCGGAGGCCATTGACCATCAGCCCGGTGTTATCCTGCTGCCCTACTTCCGTGCCGGTGGTGTTCAGCACCGCTCCGGCAGTCAATGCCGTCAATTGCAGCGGGTTGCGGCCATTGAGCGGCAAATCGCGCATCTGCTGCTCGGTAACCGATTGTGCAACGCTTGAAGTAGCGGTCTGGATCTGCTGCGTATCCGAGGTGACGGTAACCTCCTGCGTTTGCGATCCCACCGTCATGCCGATGGTCAGATCCATCACCTGGCCGGTGATCAATTGCAGGGCCGGGCGATTTTCCGTCTTAAATCCCGCCGCGCTGATCTTCAGCGTGTAATTGCCAATTGGTAGATCGGGAAAAACGAAAATGCCGGTCTCGTTGGTCGCCGCGGAGCGGCTGATGTTGGTGCTGGTTTCGGTCGCCATCACGGTGGCTTTGGCAATAACGCCTCCCGTCTGGTCGGTCACGGTGCCTCGTATGCTGCCCACGGACTGCGCGAACGTGTAAGACGCAGCCCCCAGCGAGAGCAGCACTGTACAGACGATGTAAAGTAGTTTACGAAAAGCTTCCATCTTCTTACCTCCCTTTGAATTTCGCTTCATCGAGATTCCTATTGTGAGAAGCTCTGTTGTCGTGGATTCGCAAGATCGGCCTTTGTGAACTCCGGCACATTTGCAAAAGCCCGTATGAAAAATAGGTAGGCTGGACCCACTGCTTCCAGCCCCGGCTGGTTGTGGTCCCTGCACTCCTCTTCGCATTCCGCCGCGCCCCTTCCAGTCCGACTGCTCCATGATCGCGGCGTACGGGACCGGCGGGACGGCTTCCTTGCCTCGGCTCGAAACATTACACCTGCGCGTATCGACTGTCTTCTCGACATATGCCCAAAACTTATCGTATTTTGTCCATATTTTCAGGGATTGTTGTGGGCACTCAGAAACCTCGCAAACGGACGCTCCCCTCGCAGTGAGAAAAGCTTCGCTCAGATCTCTCGTATGAATTTCCCGGCTACCCGTATGCTTCTCGACTCGACATGGGCACGGAATCTCGGCCCAGCAAGGTACTGGTAGATCATGCCCATTTTGGTGCGCGGCCCTCGTTGGTCTGGAGAACTGCGGCAACTCGCGTAACGTTTCTGGGATCGGCGAAATATCAGTGTGAGGGAGTCAGAACCTCCACCCGTGATTCCCCACCCGTGATTGGCGCGTTTTACACGTATTTCGCCGTAATTAGGCAGCCCACGAAGTCTTGTAAGTAGTTGCAAGTACAAGTTATTTACGCCCTGAAAAGGCCGGCGTCTGCCGCCCCGGCCATTATTCGTGGGGCTGCAATCCACGTTAGCGAAAAGTCGGCTTGTCGGACAAGTGCCCTTGCGATCAACTTCTCAGCAAGGAGTTCTGAAAAAACCAATTCGAATTTGATGGGAAACTGCCTTCGGTTGTGCCGTTTATGAACTTGGCCAAGGATCAGTACTGAAGTGTCGGCCAGGGTCAACTCAAGCCGATGCCCGGGAATAAACGTTTCTCAGACACCAGCCACTGAGAATTGAACCCTCTCAGATGCCGGAATCGCCCCGAAATGCACCGAGGCGTTGCTTCCCGTATCCTTTTCGGGTACAATTGACCCCATAATGGGTACA
>Ga0182030_10020964_pt1 | contig 12281 bp, 13 predicted proteins | sample 812S3MmetaG_FD_121299 | JGI IMG/M metagenome (GOLD analysis project Ga0182030, IMG submission 121299) | Permafrost microbial communities from Stordalen Mire, Sweden - 812S3M metaG (Illumina Assembly) | ecosystem: Environmental > Terrestrial > Soil > Wetlands > Permafrost | place: Sweden...
GGTCCTCCTATCCGTGTTTATCGGCGTTCATCGGCGGCCAATTCTGTTTTGCTTCTTTTCAGCAACCTCTGTAAGCCAGCTCGCAGCCAGCATCGGCCACCCACTCTGCGCCCGGTTTTTCGGCCCTGTCACTGGTGCATCGCCCCCCGCCGCAAGAAAGTTCAGCGCCCCGTCCGTGCCGATCACAAGCCCGTCAGGGCGAAAGATCCTAGCCCAGGGCGCAAGCCCTGGGATCCCTCCCAAAAACCACAAAGCCCCGGAACGGGGCGAAAGTCCTGCACCTCATCGCAACCCTTCGCATCCCGCACCTGGCGCCGCAGCGTATTCAAGTCTTGAAACACAATGTTAATTTCCAAATTCCCACAAATGGGATTTTGCCTCTATCCCACGCCCCCAACGGAACAAAAATCCATCTGCTTCGTCTTCTCTATTTCAGATGCCCTCAGGAGGTTCTACCGTGGAAGTCGCCGCCCAACCTGAATCCGTCCTCACCCAGTTGGAGCGGATGCTTGCCCATCTTCCGCTCGTCACGTCTCCCAGCCTCAGCCGTTTTCTTCGCTTCATCGTCGGAGAGACCCTCGCCGGCCGCGGAGAATCCATCACCGAAAACTCGCTCGCCGCGCTCGTCTTCGATCGCCCCGGCGATTTCAACCGCCGCACCGACCCCATCGTCCGCGTGCAGGCTCATTACCTGCGCGCCCGCATCGCTCGTTACTATGCCGGCCCCGGCGCGGCCGATTCACTGCGCATCGAACTCCCTGGACGCACCTACATTCCTGTCTTCCGCACCGTCGCACAGCCCGAGTCCGCTCCGCACCAATCCGCCCCTTCTCATCCGGACGTCGCCACGAAGCTCCGCCGCGCCGCCGCCGATCGCTCGCTCGCCACATTCGCCCGGTAACTTCGACAAGTGGATTAGATCCGCCGGCCGCGAGGCAAGGCTGCCTTCTGCCTATCTCTTCCTGTTTTTTCTCCGCTTCTCCGCGCCTCCGCGTTAAAGACCCTTTTTCTCTCTTTTCAAGCGCCGCCGACCCGCACTCCCCCGCGCTATTCTATTGGGTTGACGCCTCAAAAGAATCCCCCTCGGGAGAAACAGCCGCCGCGCGTCTCCGTGGTCGTTGTTTCGCGCAACCGTGCCGCTTCGCTGGGCCTCTGCCTTCACTCCCTCGAACACTCCGACGCTCGTTCCACTCTGCAGTTGATCGTCGTCGATAACGGCTCTACCGACGGCAGCGCCGAACTCCAATCCACATTCCCCGCCGTTCAATTCATTCCGCTGCCCAAGAATTTTGGACTCACCAAAGCCCTCAATATCGGATGGCGGGCCGCCGACACCCCGTACGTCTTCTTCCTTCACGACGACACCGAAGTCGAGCCATCCACCATCGCCCGCCTCGCCGATGTGCTCGACGCCAATGCCGACGCCGCCGCCGTCTGTCCCCTGTTGGTGGATGCCCAAGGCCACCCCGCTCCGCAACTCGGCCATTTCCCTCCCGACGGCGACTGGCGCCCCGCCTCACCCGTCGGAGACGACCCGTTCCCCGTCGAATATCCTCGCGGCGCTGCCCTCATGATGCGCGTCGGCCTCATCCGCGCCATCCGCCAGATCGACGAACGCTACGGTCAATTCGGCAGCGACGCCGATCTCGCCGCCCAAATCCGCAAAGCCTCCAAGAAGCTTCTCCTCGTCCCTGCCGCCCGCGTCCGCCACGCCGGCTCGCCTGGTTACTCTTCCGCCGAACATGCCGATTTCCTGATGGGCCGCGCCGTCTTCATCGGCAAGTACCGCGGCATCGCCGCCGGCCTGCAGTCCCGCATCGCTTCCGTTCTCAGTCCCTTGTTTTCCTTCCGCTTAGGCGTGTTTCGTTACACCGTCGCCGGTCAGCGCATCGACGGCACTCAACCATAGCCAGCACCCCGCGGTTTACCTTTGATAGCTGGTCTTTGATCCCTCTTCCCGGCTACCATGAACGCCATGGAAACCATGCTCTGGATCTTGTTGCCCGGGTTCGTCGCGATTGCTTCCGCTGTGCTGGCGTGGTTCATCATGCAGTCCCGCATGGAAGTTGCTCTCGCCCAGCAGCGCGAACAACTGGCCGAATCCCGCGGCGCTTTATCCGCCGAAAAGACCGCCGTTCGCGACTCCGTTGAAATTGCCGTGCATGCCGCCGAGGAGCGCGCCCACCGTCAGGCTCTCGAAGGTTTCCTGGGAGAAATGAGAGTCGAGCAGAGACATTACACTCGGGAAAACAAACTCCTCCTGCACCATCGCAAGGCGCTCGTCCTGCAGGAGCGCATGTGCTTCCGCAACCTGCCGCTCTCCGATTGGATCGAGCACGAAATCCCTCTCGAAGATGGCGCCGATCTCGACCGTCTGGTTCAGGACATGACCGTTTTCGACAAGTCCGTCGTCAGCATCGCCGACCGCCCTCGTTCCCTGAAAGCCCTGGCGTAGAACCGCCCTTTGCTGTTAGGTGCCGTGGGCGGTTCCGCCCGCGCGCCGCAGTTGCTTGTCGCTGCAGCTTCCGTGGCGCAGTCCCGCTTGTCGTGTAGACGCTTGGCTGTTTTCAAACTTGGGTAAGCCTACGCGCACAAGTCCGAGCCGCGCGCGCCAGCAAGCGTGACCTCCCGTCCCACCTCTGAACAACCCGTCTCGCTGCACGGGTCTGGTTGATTGTATGATGGAAAATTACACCCTTAGGGAGAAAACTGTCTTGCGCAAAGAACCACTTTACATCTGTTTTTCTGTTTTGGTTTTGTCGGCCGGATCCCTGGTCGCGCTCTCGAACGCCAAAGGCGATCCCGAAAAAGGTAAAGCCGTTTTCGAACAATGTGCCTTGTGCCACAATCCCGATAATGGCGATAAGAAACTCGGACCCGGCCTGAAAGGCCTGTTCAAGAAGGACAAGCTGGCAAATGGAAAGAAGCCCACGGAGGCTAACATCCGGGCTCGCATCGATGACGGCGGCAACGGCATGCCTGCCTACAAAGAGATGCTAAGCGACCAGGAAAAAGACGACCTCGTCGCTTACCTGAAGACCCTGTAGGACAGGCCTCCAGGCCTGTCCCCGGACTTTGACCATTCTAAGGTGCGCCGCCAGTGTTTGGTGGTGCAGGATGGCATCCGGATGGCATCCTGCGCACCGAGTGTCACTCGGTGCAGCCGGCAAAGCTCGGCTTGGGATGGGCCTGCTGGCCCGTCCATTACGCGCTACCCGCGCTCGCCGCCTATCCCTTGGCCGCCAGCACTTCGAGCGCTTTTTTCACGATCGGGTCATTCTCCGTCTTCTTCTGCTGCTCTTCCTGCGGCGAAGTAATCGGCAGCCCGTCGTCGTCAAATTCCACCTGCGTCTCGGCTTCATGCATCAACGTAGCGGGCAGCACCCCGGTGTCCTGAATCGCCTTGCCGCCCGGAGTGTAATACTTCGCCACCGTCAGAAGAATCGCGCCGCCATCGTCCATGGCGATCGCCTGCATCAAACCGGCGTCGCCGTGAGTTCGTTCACCCACCACCTGGCCGCGCTTGTCGTCCTGCACTGCCGCCGCCAGAAACTCGGCCGCTCCCGCCGTCCCGCCATTCGTCAGCACCGCTACCGGCAGCGCCGTCACCGCTTTCGCCGGATCGGCGTTGAACGTTTTCTGCGGGTATTTCTGTCCGGTCAGGTGCGTGATCTCGCCCTTATCCAGAAACAGGTTGGCCAGCGCAATGCCGTCTTCCGCGCTGCCCGTCCCGCAATCCCGCACATCCACCACCAGTTGCTGCGCGCCCTTCTTTTGCAATTGTTGAATGGCCGTCTTGGTCTCGTTCACCAGTGCCGGCGATAGCGCATCGATGTTGATGTACCCCGTCTTATCGTCCAGCATCTTGCTTTCTATCGATGGCAGCACAATGTTCGTACGGTTCAGCGTAACCGTCGCCGGCTCCGGCCTCCGCACGCGCACCACGCTCAAATCCACCGCCTCGCCCAAATCGCCCTGCAGCATCATCCGCGCGTATGCCAGCGGCATATCGCGCGTCGTAATGCCTTTGATGCTCTCGATCATGTCCCCGGTCACCAGGCCCGCCTTGGCCGCCGGAGACCCCGGAATCGCGTCCAGAACGCCCAGGTAACCGAACTTCTTCGAGAGCACAATCCCCACATCCGGCCGCTTCACGTCCTTGTTTTTCAGGTAGTCGTGATATTGATCGGCGTTCAGGTAGCTCGCGAACGGGTCCACCGCTTCCAGCATTCCGTTCAGCGCCCCCAGCGTCACCGCCTTCATGTCCGGCTCTTCCACGTAGTCGTTCTTGATGTGCGCCACCACATCGGCAAACACGTTCAGGTGCTTGTAGACTTCGCTTTTCTGATCCGTGCTCTGGCCAAACACGCTCCCCAAAAGGAGCATAATCGTCAGGCACGTCGAACCAATCACGACAAACCACTTGGTACGGCTATTCATAGGTATGGAGCTCTCTTCGCGGGCCTGAAGACATTATACGCCAAGGCCCCCTCAACCTTTTGGACGCGCCAGACGCCCGTTCGGTTCTATCCTTCTCGCCTACCAGCCCATTCTTTCCCGTAGCCCCGCGATGTGCGCCCGGTGGTGCCGTCCGTGCCAGCAATACATCGCCAGCGCGCTATCCAGCCGCACCACCCCCAGTTCCGGATGCCGGAACGTTCGCGCAAATTCCGCGTCCCCAAATTCCCCCACCAGCGCCACCCACCGGCTGTGCAGCGCTTCCAGCAACTGCAGCGAAGTCTCCACCGGCAGTCTCCGGCAATCCACCAGTTCGGCCCATTTCGCCTGGTCGTACGGTTTGATGGTCGGTTCGTCTTCGGTCAGCGCCAGCCGGAAACGAATGTAGCTGTTCATATGGCTGTCCGCCACATGGTGCACCACCTGCCGCACCGTCCACCCGCCTGGCCGGTACGGCGTATCTAATTGCGCATCGTCCAGCCCCCGCACCGCCTCGCGCAGCCGCGCCGGAGCCTCTTCCAGCCCCACAATCAATCTGGGCCGCTCCGCTGCCGTGATCGCGGTGCTCGCGTCAAACTTCCCGATCGGATAGCTCAAGTCCATATTCATTGATCTTACCAGCCGCCCCGCAAACGGCATAAACGCCACGTGCCAGGTTCTGCAACTGCGCGGATCTGGAAAATTTACAGGGGCCATACCCTTTTGTTGAATCCCCGCCGCGTCCCCGGCATCTCCCCCAGGGTATGCGCAAATCTGTCTTGGCCGGCATCACCCTCGCAGCATCTTTATTCGGAGCCTCCAGCGTGCTCGAATATACACTCAACTCCATTGATGGCAAACCCGCCCCGCTCGCCCAGTACAAGGGCAAAGTGGTCATGATCGTTAACGTCGCCAGTTTCTGCGGCTACACGCCCCAGTATGAAGGCCTCGAAAAGCTGTACGAGAAGTATAAGGACCAGGGCTTCGTCATCCTGGGATTCCCCGCCAATAATTTCGGCGCTCAGGAACCCGGAACCAATGAGGAAATCAAGACCTTCTGCACGCGGAATTACAGCGTTACTTTCCCCATGTACGCCAAAATTTCAGTGAAGGGCGCCGACAAACATCCGCTCTACCAGTTCCTCACCGACAAACAGACCAACCCGTCGAGCGGCGGAGAAATCCAGTGGAACTTTACAAAGTTCCTGATCGGCCGCGACGGCAAAGTCATCGCGCGTTTCGAATCCGCCGTCACTCCCGAGTCCGCCGAAGTGAACAGTGCCGTTGAAAAGGCTCTGAAGTAACTACGCGCCAACCCCCTGCGGAGTTCGCAAAATTTCCCGCCGGAACATTTGCCTCGCATCTGCGTCTGAACTGGTTGAACCGCAACATGACCCAGAGTCCAACCATGGCGCATTCTCCCGAACCGCCCGCCGGCGACCGGCTCGATTCCTGGAAAGAAGTCGCCGCTTATCTCAGGCGCGGCGCCCGCACCGTGCAGCGCTGGGAGCGCGAGAAAGGTCTGCCGGTCCACCGCCTCTGCCCCGATAAACCCGGTTCCGTCTTCGCCTTCAAGACCGCGCTCGACGCCTGGTGGTCCAACCACGCCGCCATGCTCGAACCGGCTCCTTCCGTCGCCGTGCTGCCTTTCGCCGACATGAGCCCCAGGCGGGATCAGGTCTATTTTTGCGACGGCCTGGTCGAAGAGATCATCCACGCCCTCAATGGCCCCGGCAGCCTGCAAGTCGCCTCACGCACCTCTTCCTCCCAATTTCGTGTTCCCGATATGGACAGTCGCGAAATCGGCCGCCGGCTGGGCGTCGCCACGCTGCTCGAAGGCAGTGTGCGGAAGTCGGGCGCACAAGTCAGGGTTGCCGTTCAGTTAATAGATGCCGAGACGGGTTTTCCCATCTGGTCGGGAAGTTATGACCGCAAAATAGGAGACATTCTGGCAGTCGAAGAGGAACTGGCTAACACCATTGCAGGCGCGGTAGGAAATGCCCTGGCTCCGCCGATGCAAGCCGCAAGTCACGCCTGAACCACCCTTGGGATTCGCTCCTTCACCTGCAAGTTCAGCGCGCTTGGGGCAGGATGCCATCCTGCGCACCGAGTGTCACTCGGTGCAGCCGGGCGCAGCCCGGCTTGGCGTGCCAGGGGCGATCCGCTCGGCAGACCGCCCCCCACACTCACCTACCGCACCGTCACATCCACCGTGCTCACGGCGCCGCCCGAACTGGCGCGTTCTTTCTCCACGCTCTTCTGCAGCGACAGTTTATTTCCCTTTTCCTGCGCCGGCCTCCAGACTTCGCCCAGGTAATACTTGCCATTCACTTTTTCGAAGCGCAGGGCGCCTTGTTCGCTCTGCGCGCCGCTGCGGCTATCGCCGCCCGGCGAGAGCAGCGCCGAGTATGTGGCGTTCGCCGAAGCCGGTTGAATTTGTAATACGCCGGTCCGCGCGTCCACCTGAATCCGGTAATCCCCCGCCGGCAACTCTGCTCTTCCAGCGACAAAGTTAAAAGGTACCGTCACCTTCATGTAAGAAACTTGGGCGCTCGCCGGCAGAGCCGCGCCAATCAGGGCCGTTACTCCCATCGCCGTCGCAATCGCCTTCTTGAAACCGAGTGTCGTCATTTCGAAATCCTTTCCGGCTCAATCGCCGTTCACTCACTCATACGCAGAGGTTCTCCAAACGCAACGCGCCAACCTGCGCCACCCGCCCCGTGGCGAGGTTTGGCGCACGTCGCACGTTGCGGCGCTTAACCTTGCATTCCGATTGTTGGATTACGATTCCGTGAGTTTCTTTGCAGGCCGTGGTGCCAGCACTGCGCGCCGCTTACGCGGTGGGGCGATTGCCAATCGGTGCAGCCGGGCAACGCCCGGCTCCGCGTCGACACTCGTGTCGGCCCCTTGCCTCTTTCAAGTTGTCCGCGCTTTCGCTGCCCGGCCCAGCATCCTGGCTACCGCCGGCTTCCCAGCCGCGCCGTCCGCCCGCGTCGCACTACCGGAACCACGACCGCACGTGCGCCAGATCCCTTTGCATTCCGTCCGAGTACGGTGTCAACAGCACGTTCACCGCAAACCACGCCGTGCCGATGGAGATCAGCGCCTGCGTCAGACGGCTTCTGCCATAAACGAACCGGATCCCCATGGCAATCGCAAACGGCAGAACCGCCGTCAGGATCCGCGCATTCCGGCTCACAAAATGGAGAAGCTCAAGCATGCCTGGAGTGTCGGCCGCCCTCGCTCGCCGATCAAGCTATCCTCGGTTATCCCGCCCTTGTCACCCGTACCAGTTGCCACAATGCGGGATAATGAACAGTTGCTATGGACTTCGTCGAGGAATTGAAATCGCGCGTCGACATCGTCGGCGTCATCGGCGAAAAAGTCCGCCTCCGCAAGGCAGGCGCCAACCGCTATCAAGGTCTCTGCCCGTTTCATCAGGAAAAAACCCCTTCTTTTTCCGTCCACGCCACCAAGCAGTTCTATTACTGCTTCGGCTGCCAGGCCAAGGGCGACGTCATCCGCTTCGTCCAGGAACTCGAAGGCATCCCTTTCTTCGAAGCCCTCAAGAGCCTCGCCGAACGCAACGGCATCCCCATGCCCAAGCGTTCCCATTACACCGACGACGATACCCGCCAGCGCGAAGCCCTCTACCAGATGCACGAACTCGCGCAACAGCATTTCCGCGCTTCGCTCGCCGCTCCTTCGGGAGAAATCGCCCGCGCTTATCTTCATCGCCGCGGCGTCCGCCCAGAAACCACGGAACAGTTCGGCCTCGGCTATTCCGATCGCAACGGCCATTCCCTGCTCCGTTTACTGGAACACCACGGCTTCACTTCGGCCCAGTTCAAGGATTCCGGGCTCGTCAGTCAGCGCGAGGACGGCAGCCTCTACGACTACTTCCGCCACCGTTTGATGTTCCCCATCCACAATGAATCCGGCAAGCTCATTGCTTTCGGCGGCCGGGCCCTGGCGGAAGACGAGAAAGCCAAGTACCTGAATTCCCCCGAAACACCCATCTACAAAAAGAGCAACGTCCTCTACAACCTCCATCGCGCCAAGGACGCCATCCGCAAGGAAGATCGCGTCGTGCTCGTGGAAGGCTACATGGACGTCATCGGCGTCACCGCCGCCGGAATTCTCCCCGTCGTGGCCCCCTGCGGCACCTCATTCACCGAGCCCCAGATTCGCATCATCAAACGTCACACCAATAAAATCATCTTGAATTTCGATCCCGACGCCGCCGGCAACCGCGCGGCCGAAAAATATATCGGCCTTTTGCTCGACGAAGGCATGCAGGTCCGCATTCTCCAGCTCGATGCCGATCTCGACCCCGACGAGTACTGCAAAGAGCGCGGCGCCGCCGCCTACCTCAAGCAACTCGATAGCGCCAAGGGCTTCTTCTACTGGCTGGCCGACCGCGCCCGCGCCAAATTCGACACCAAAACCACCGACGGCGTCGTCGAGGTTCTCAAGTTCCTCCTCCCCGCCGTCAAACGCATCCACGACCGCCTGGAGCGCATGGCCATCGCCAACGCCGTGGCCGATTATATCGGTGTCGATCGCGGCATCGTGCTCGACAGTTTCCTGAAAAACGTGGCCGATCGCAAGGATGCCGCCCTCGAACGCCCCCAGGAACTGGCGCGCGTCGATGAAAAGGGTTTGCTCAGCGTCCTGCTCTCCGATCTCCAGGGCCGCGAATCGCTCCTCGCCGACCTCGAAAACCTCGACATCCTCGACCGCCTGGTTACCAGCCGCATTTATCACGCCCTCCTCGGCGTTTACTCCACCGGCTCGCCCATCACCTTCGATGCCGTCAGCAGCCGCCTCGAACCGCGGGATCAAAGCGCGCTCGCCGAGGCCGTCCTTTCCGAAGAAATTGAAGGCCGCGACAATACCTTGGAATACGGACGCCAGTGTCTCGAAAGCCTGCGCCGCTCCGGCGACCAGCGCCGAATTCGGGACTTGAAAGTTCTGGTCAAGGACGCCGAGCGCGCCGGTGATACTGCCGGTGTCATGCGCCTGCTAAAAGAACTGCAATCTCTGGAGCGCTCGGCGCGAGTGAATCCGTGAGGTCCTCATCGTCGTCGCGCCGTGGTGTACAATGATCTGGATTAGTACCCGCTGGGAGATTCGGGGCTTCAGTGGCGCTTGATGACAAAGGTGACGGGCTCCAACGGCTCGTGCAATTGGGCAAGGAGAAGGGCTACGTCCTCTATGACGAGGTGAGCGAAGTCCTGCCTGGCGATACCTCTGCCTCGGGCGACCTCGACGAGATCCTCGCCGGCCTCGACGTCGCCGGCATCGAAATCCTCGAAGAACCCAAGGATTTCGAACGAAAACTCGACGACGGCGAAGACCCCATCGATCTCGAGTTGCCGGCCGGCATCGGCGAGAAAGTCAACGACCCCGTTCGCATGTATCTCCGCGAGATGGGCACCGTTCCCCTCCTCACCCGCGAGGGTGAAGTCGAAATCGCCCGCCGCATCGAACACGGCCAGAATACCGCCCTCAAATCCCTGTCGCGCGCCCCCCTCGTGGTTCAGGAAATCATTTCGCTCGGCGATCAGATGGCCGGCGATATTGTCTCCGCCCGCGACATCGTACAGATCGCCGACCCCATGCTCGCCGACGAAGTGGTCGAGGAGAAGCGGATCGAATTCGCCCACGCCATCGAGGACATTTCCCGCCATTACAAGAAAATCTTGCAGTGCCGCCAGAAACTCCAGGCCGTGCCGCGCGGCATGAAACCCAAGCTTTACCGCCGCCAGCTCTGGGAACTCGGCCGCTTGGTCATCCGCACCTCGCGCCTGGTCCGTTCCATCCGCTTCCAGGGCCCCGTGATTCACCACCTCATCGAACGCCTCCGCGGCGCCGTCGAGGATCTCAAGCCGCTCGAAGCCGAAGTCACTCGCATCCAGAAAAAGCTCGAGACCTGGTCCGGCCGCGCCGACGGCCTCAAAGACGTGCGCAAAGAGCAGCGCGCTCACGGCCTCAAACTGCAGCAGCTTGAGGAGCAGTTCGGCGGCTCGGCCGCGGAGTTGCGCCGCACCCTCGAAATCATTACCAAGGCTCACCAGGAAGCTGAAACCGCCAAGAAGGAATTGATCGAGGCGAATTTGCGCCTCGTCGTCAGCATCGCCAAACGCTATACCAACCGCGGCCTCCAGTTCCTCGACCTCATTCAGGAGGGCAACATCGGCCTCATGAAGGCCGTCGACAAGTTCGAATACCGCCGCGGCTACAAGTTTTCCACCTACGCCACCTGGTGGGTCCGCCAGGCCATCACCCGCGCCATTGCCGACCAGGCCCGCACCATCCGCATCCCGGTCCACATGATTGAGACCATCAACAAACTCATCCGGACCTCCCGTCAGATGGTGCAGGAACTCGGCCGCGAGCCCACCAATGAGGAACTCGCCAAGCGCTTGCAATTGCCCGTTCCCAAGGTGCGGAAAGTGCTCCGCGTCGCCCAGGAACCCATTTCGCTCGAAACCCCCATCGGGGAAGAGGAAGAGTCGCATCTCGGCGATTTCATCGTCGACCACAATGGCATCTCGCCCTCCGACGCCGTCGTCAACTTGAACTTGCGCGAACAGACCGCGCAGGTGCTCAAGACCCTGACGCCCCGCGAAGAGAAGATCATCAAGATGCGGTTTGGGCTGGAAGATGGCAGCGAGCACACCCTGGAAGAGGTAGGACAGAATTTCGCCGTCACGCGCGAACGCATCCGCCAAATTGAAGCCAAGGCGCTACGTAAGCTCCGCCACCCCAGCCGTAGTCACCGCTTGCGAGCCTTCCTGGAAAACGGCTCCCGCGGCGGCTAGTATCGCGACCGCTTGATTTGTTGCCATCTGAAACCACAACCGAAGGCCCAAATCCCTTGGCAGAGACGCGACCGTAAGGGTGCGTTCGAGACTAGCTGAAGCACTAAATCATGCGGTCAGAGCACTGGTCTGTGGGGCAGCCAATCCTGGCTGCCGCCGGCTTTCCAGACGGCGCTACCCTCATGCCAGTTGTCTGAACCGCGACTTGTCGCCGGGCCCCAAGTGACGTGTTCCCCGCTGCGCCGGCACACTTCTCACTCGATGTAGCTGACGCCAGTGAACCCGGTCATTGGCGTCGCCCCATCTTCAAACTGTTTTCTCTGTTACCAGCGCGGTTCGCGCCGTCCACCGCCGCCGCCGCCCCCGCCGCCAGGACGCCGTCCGCCCCCGCCGCCGGGACGCCCGCCGCCGCCGCCACCGGGGCCGCCGCCGAATCCGCGGTCCGGCTTGGGCCGCGCTTCATTCACATTCAGGGCGCGTCCGCCCATCGTGAAGCCGTTCAGGGCCGTAATCGCCTGCTCCGCCTCGGCTTCATTGTCCATTTCCACGAAGGCGAATCCCCGCGAACGTCCGGTATCGCGATCCGTCATGATGTGCGCGCTGCTCACCTGGCCGTACTGCTCGAACAGGCCGCGCACGGCCTCCTCGGTTGCCTGGAAATCGAGGTTGCCCACGAAAATCTTCTTCATTCACTCCTCCTGCTGATTGACGCCGGGCTCATCGAAGAGGAAACAAAAGCGGGGAACTGTTTGCCGTCGCTCAAGAAACTCTCTACCGGATTCGCGGAAGCCATCAAACGCGCTCCAAATATACCATGCCCGGTGACTTTGAGAAAAGGGGGTGCCCCATTGACGGAACGCGGCGCCGCCAGCCCCGCGGAGAGAGAATCAAACCAGAATCGAGCATAGAACTGAAAAAGCCCGATCATTGGATCGGGCTTTTATTGATTTAAACCGGGCAACTTCCTACTCTCCCACACACTTGCGCGTGCAGTACCATCGGGGCTGAGGAGCTTAA
>Ga0182030_10020965_pt1 | contig 12281 bp, 9 predicted proteins | sample 812S3MmetaG_FD_121299 | JGI IMG/M metagenome (GOLD analysis project Ga0182030, IMG submission 121299) | Permafrost microbial communities from Stordalen Mire, Sweden - 812S3M metaG (Illumina Assembly) | ecosystem: Environmental > Terrestrial > Soil > Wetlands > Permafrost | place: Sweden...
GGCGGCTACGTACTTCGCCACGACCGACATCGCAGCGCTCGCTCCGGGACTACAGGCCTACGACTTCTGCCGGGCCTTGCCCGCGCGCTGCGGCGTCGTGGCCATCCCGAGCTCGGTGTTCTACGGCGCTCCCGCCAGCGCAGGCGCCGGCGCCGGCCCGAGCACCGGGGGCGAGACCCTCGTCCGTTGGGCCTTCTGCAAGCGCGACGAGGTTCTCGAAGAAGCGCTGGACCGTTTGGCCCGTTGGAGCTGATGCCCGACGGGCTGACGGGCCGCCAGCGGTAGCATCGAGGGCACCATGATCACCTCGCTCACCTGGGTCGATGCTTTCACCGCGGCGGGACCGTATTGGTCGGAGATGTTGGGGCGACCGAGCTTGGTCGCCCACCAGTTGTCTCCTCGGGGTGCGGTGCTCTACGTCCGTCCGGAGGGCGCACGGGTGCACATCAGCGGGCATGCCGTCACCGTGTTCACGGGCGAGCTGTGCTAGAGAGCGACATGGTGGAAGCGACCGAGCACCTTCGAGCAGTCGTGGCCGACCATGTACCCCTCTCCCCTCGTGAGGCCGAATCCAAGGAGCGCTTCTTGGCCGAGCTCGATCGTCTCGACGATCCCTTCAGCGAGCTTGCCGACCCTGTGCACGTCACCGCGTCGGCGATCGTCGTCGGCCGGCGCGGCACGGTCCTCCACCTCCACAAACGTCTCGGACGCTGGATGCAGCCGGGCGGGCACGTCGACGCCGGGGAGACGGCGCCCGAGGCCGCCCGGCGAGAGGCCATCGAGGAGCTGGGCCTGAACGTGGCACATCCCCAGACTGGGCCGCGTCTGATCCACCTCGACGTCCACGAGGCGGCCCTCGGCCATACCCACCTCGATCTGCGCTATCTGTTGTTCGGGGCGGACGACGATCCGCACCCGCCGCCTGGCGAGAGCCCCGAGGCCCGCTGGTACGACTGGGACGAGGCTGCCGCGATTGCCGACGGGGCACTGACACCGGCACTGGTGGTGGCCCGTGCCGAGTGGGACGCTGGTCGCCATGCCTGACGAATCGTTCGCCCGGTTATTGGTGGTCCAGGACCTCGATACGTCGATCACCCAGCTGGCACACCGGCGGGAGATGCTGGCTGAACGGTCCGGTCTTACCGGGCTCGAGGCCGAACTGGAGGCGCTGGCCCTTCAGAAAGAAAAGTTGTCGGAGCAGCGCGCCGCACTCGCCGCCACGCAGAAGGACCTCGAAGCGCAGATCACCACGATCAACGAGCGCAGCAAAGGGATCGAGACGCGGATGTATGCCGCGCGTGGTTCCTCCACCCGTGACCTGCAGGCCATGGACGAGGAAGTACGGCACCTCAACCACCGCCGGAGCGAGCTCGAGGACGAGGAACTGGTGGCCATGGTGGATCAGGAGCCCATCGACGCCGCGCTAGCCGCGCTGGCCGAGCGCACCAAGCCACTCGAGGAGAAGGCGGACATCCTCCGGGGTCAGGTGGCGCAGGACCGGTCGGAAATCGATGCTGCGTTGGCGACGGCGACGGCGACCCGGGCCACCGAGGTGGCGCAGCTCCCCGCGGCGCTGGCCGATCGCTACGAAGCCCTGAGAGCCCGACTCAAGGGCACCGGGGCGGCACGGCTCATCGGCCATCGTTGCGACGGATGCCATCTCGAGCTTTCCGCGGGCGAGGTCGAGCGGATACGGGACACGACGCCCGACAGCGTGGTCACGTGCGAGCAGTGCGGGCGCATTCTGGTCCCGACCTGAGGAACGGCAAAGATCCGCATGTTGATCCTCATCAGGCATGGCGAATCGGTGGCGAACGCGCAGGGCCTACTGGTCGGGCGGACCGATGCGGAACTCACGCCGAAGGGAATGGCGCAGGCATCATCGGTGAGTCTGCTGCTGCGCGACCCCATTCTGGCGCTGCGGACCAGTCCGCTCAGCCGGGCGCGTGACACGGCGGCACTCGTTGCACTGAGTCTTCAAGGAGAGCCGGGTCTTCCAAGAGAGCCTGGTCTTCCGAGCGAGACGGGCCTTCCCATAGAGGTGGATGACCGTTGGGTCGAGGTGGACTACGGCGAGTACGAATGCCAGCCCCTCGGAGAGATCCCGGCGGACGTGTGGCGCGAGTGGCAAGGCGATCCTTCGTTTCGCCCCGACGGGGGCGAGTCGTTGGCCGACGTCGATGCGCGTGTCGCGGCGGCATGCGATGAGCTCTTCACTGCGGACGGCCTTGGAGCCCGCGCCGCAGCCGGCGACATCGCGGTTGTCAGCCACGTCACGCCGATCAAAGCGGCGGTGGCGTGGGCGCTCGGGATGACCGCCGAGCTGTCCTGGAGACTTCATCTGCAGACGGCCTCGGTGACGCGCATCGGTTGGGGGAATGGTCACCCTGTCCTCTACGGATTCAACGAGGTGATGCCCAACCGGGACGCCTTGACAGCGACGCGGGAAGGATCCCTTCATGAGTGACGCCAGTGGCGGCGGACGGCCGCCCACGCTCCGTGCGTTGAGGCCACCGGGAGATGCAGGGGAGCTTCCCCTCCTGACCCGGACGATCGACATGCGGGTCTTCGCCCGCGACGGGTACCACGTCGTGATCGGGTCGCTCTTCGACCAACGCCCATGGGCGTCCGGCCGGGTCGGTCCACGTGACGTGCACCGCATGGAGCTCGGGATTGTGGTCCGGTGTGACGACCTGGTCATTGTGGATGCCGAAGCGACCATGGGCCATTTTCCGCACCCCGAATGCCCCTCCATTACTGACTCCTTCTCCGAATTGATCGGGCTGTCGGTGGCCCGCGGCTTCACCCGTGCCGTGCAGGACCGCTTCGGCCGTGAACGGGGCTGCAGCCATCTCGAGTTCCTGGCCCGCGCCCTCGGGCCGGTGGTGATCCAATCCCTCACCGCAGCGGGAGCGCGTCGCATGGAGGACGGTGAAGAGGAAGGTCTCGCCACGGCAACGAGTGGCATGGGATGGCTGGCCAACACCTGTCACATCTGGTCAGAAGACGGCGTCGGCATGCAGAAGCTGGCCGCGGCCTGGAAGCCCGGAAACGGTGAGTACCCGGCCCCCTCCCTGGTCGAGATCCGACGCCGGCAGACGCAGCGGCCCGGCTGATCCCCGGTCCGGGTCAGGAGGAGACGAGCGACCCGTTCACACCGCGATTGTCCACGCCTTTCTTGCATCACCCGTAACCTCGTCGAGCATCTCAGCGGTCATTGGTCGTGACTGGTAAAAGCCTTGACCGAAGTCGCTCGTCAGTGCCGTGATTTCGCGGTCTTGCTCCGCCGTCTCGACTCCTTCGCAGACAACCTTCAGATTCAGGAGATGCGCCAGCTCAATCGTCTTCAAGACGATGGCATGACTGGCTCTGTTCTTCGTAAATGTGGCGATGAAGCTCTGGTCGATTTTGATGATGTCGAACGGAAACTCCATCAAGTAGGTGAGTGACGAGTAGCCCGTTCCGAAATCGTCGAGAGCGAGCTGTATGCCAAGTGTCTTGAGTTGGGAGAGTATGGCAAGAGCGTTCTCGGCGTCTTGCACAAAGGCAGTCTCCGTGATCTCAATGCACACATTCTTGGGATCCGTCTCCGTGAGGGAGAGAATGTTCGTCACGGTTTCCAAGAAGCCTGGTGCCATGAGCTGGTGCGCCGAGACGTTTACGGCCATCGTCAGGGCCTCATCCCCTGTCTTCATCTTCCACCGGTGCCGGTCGACGCAGGCGTGTTCGAGCACCCACCGCCCGATTTCGATGATGTCACCCGATTGCTCGGCGAGCGGGATCGAAACGGACGGAGAGATCACGCCGCGATCGGGATGATTCCAACGAAGGAGCGCCTCGACGCAGACAACCCGTCGATCGCTCATGCGGACGACGGGTTGGTACTCGAGTCGGAGCTCCTGTCGTCTCACCGCATGGCTCAGGTCGTGCCGGAGAGACCTGCGGGCCTTCGTGCGCTTCTCTTCAAACCTGTCGACGCCTTGGTAGCTTGCTCCTCCCTTGCGCTTTACCTGGTACATGGCGACGTCGGCGGTATGGAGGAGTTCCTCGGGATCGCTCTGGTCGTAGGCGTAGGCAATCCCGAGGCTGGCTGACACCTCGACCGAGACGCCGCCCAGGTCGAATGGCCTTCCGATGGCCTCGACGAGGCGCCTGGCCAGACTGTCGATCTGTCCTTCGTAGTCGAGGTCCTCGCACAGCACAACGAACTCGTCCCCTGAGAGCCGGGCGACGGTGTCGCCGGGGCGCAACGTGCCGGTGAGACGGGAACTGACGGCGACCAACAATTCATCGCCGATTTGATGGCCCGAAGTGTCGTTGATTTTCTTGAAGTCGTCCAGGTCGATGAAGAGAACCGCTATCGGTTTGTGCGTCCGGCGGCGGGCGAGGAGCGCGTGCTGTATCCGCTCGAGCAGCAAGGTTCGGTTCGGGAGGCCAGTGAGGGGGTCGTGCAATGCGACCGACTCGGCGTGCGCGGCAGTGTGGACCAGGTCGGAGCGGGCCTGCGCGTTGACGAGATACGCCGATGTCACGTCAGCCAAGGTCTGCGCCACGGTCATGTCGTGGTCGCTCAAAGGTCCCGGCGAATCCCGGTACAGGTCCAGCGCCCCGAGCTGCGACGCACCATGGCGCAACGGAAAGGTAAAAACGGCAGCGAGCCCGGCCTCTATCGCTTGCGGCACGAAACGCGGAAAGCGCGGTTCGGAGCTGAGGGCAGCAATGGCGACTGACTGCCCGGTTTGAAAGGCAACAATGCAGGGCCCCTCGTCAAGGATGGTCTGTAGCTCCTCGAACTGAAACGCCGCGGCGTCGGACGCAGCGACGTAGTGGGGACTGGTCGTTTCGGAAATGAGAGTGACACCTGCTCCAGTGATCGGCATGATCTCGACCATCCTGCGGACGAGATGATCCAATATTCCTTGGATCGGGAAGTCCGTGAGCATGGTGCGGGCGAATTCGCTCAGGACATCTGAAAGCGCACGGTCCGAGGTGGTCACGTCCGGCAGCCCCAGTGTCCTGCGGGAGCACACACACGTTGCGTACTGATCGACCACTGGAAGACGGACATGAGGTAAGGGCCCCCTTAGGCCTACCTCATTGTCGAAGCACCGCTAGCATACGCTCAGGTAGGAGACCACGCAAGGGGGGGAGCCCGGTAGGCGGAGCGGCCCTTTACGGCACCACCCGTCCCTCCTCGAGCGTGACCACCGAATCGCACTGCGTCGCTTCGCTGGCCCGATGGGTGATCAGCACGACGCTGCGCGGGCCGGCAGCCGCCAACACGTCCGTGATCAACCGCTCGGCCAACGGGAGATCGAGGCCCCCGGTAGGTTCGTCCAGGAGCAGTACCGGCCCCCCGGCGAGGAGAGCCCGGGCCACCGCCAAGCGGCGCCGTTCCCCTCCCGAGATCGCCACCGCGTCGTCGCCGACCTGAGTCTCGAGGCCTGACGGGAGGGAATCGACCCACTGTGTCAGCTGCGCCGCGTCGAGGGCGGAGGCGATCTCTTCCTCGGTCGCATCGGGCCGGCCCAGTGTCACATTGGAGCGCACGGTGCCGGCGAAGAGTTGTGCTCGTTGGTCAACCAGCGCGCACGTGGCTCGTACCTCCGCCTGGCGTAGCCGGTCGACGACGATCCCACCCAGTGTCAGCGCACCCTCCTCGAGGGGCCAAAAACGCAGAAGGGCGTTGACCAAGCTCGACTTGCCCGCCCCGCTCGACCCGGTTATCGCCACGCGTGCCCCGGGCCCCACCTCCAAGGTCACCCGGTCCAGGGCGCGGGGCAGGTCGGGCGCGTAGCGCAACGAGGCGTTGACAAAAGAGATCTCCGGGCTCCCGGTGCCGACCTGCGAGGGCTCAAGAGGATCGTGCACGGGAACGGGGACGGCCTCGAGCGCGAGGAGCCGCCGCGCCGCGGCGGCGACGGCCCGGGACCGGGTCGCCGCGAGCGCGATACCCGGAATGGGCTCGAAGGTGCCCAGTGCCACCAGCGGCAACACCGCCACCATCACGGGATTGAGATGACCCGCGTGCACGGCGGCGACGGTCACGGCCAGCACCGCGAGCACCGCCGACCCGGCGCAGAGTTGTGTCACCAGTGTGGCGAGCGCGTTCGCGTTCGCCTGGCGCCGTTCGATCGTCGTGGCCTGGTTGCTCATCGTCTCGAGACGGTCGAGCACGGCAGCCTCGGCGCCAAAGGCGAGAAGATCGGGAGCGCCATGGATGGCGTCCACGACCTGAGCTGAAAGGGCGCCTCCGAGCGCGGCTGCCGCATCGTTGCCCGCACTGCGCCACGCCAAGAAGGTGGGCACGGTGCACGCCACGGCGAGGGGGATGCCGAGGGCGAGCGCGGCGACGGGAAGTTCGAGCGCGACGGCCACGAGGCCCACGGTGGCCGCACCGACGGCGACCCCCAGAGGAAGCAACGTCCGCAGGTAGAGGTCTTGCAGCATGTCCACGTCGTCGATTGCGCTGGCGAGGAGGTCCCCGCTGCGCCAACCGGACAGCGCCGCCGGGACGCGCGGGGTCAGGCAGTCGTAGAGCCAGACGCGCCAACGAGCCAAGGCCCGCAGGGTGGCATCGTGCCCGACCAGCCGCTCGGCGTAGCGCATCGGTCCCCGCAGGAACGCCAGAACCTCGACGGCCGCCAGTATCCCGACCAGGGCACCCAGACCCGGGCGAGAGGCGGCACGGCCGAGGATGTAGCCCGATCCGGCGAGGAGCCCGATGGTCGCAGCCGCTGCGGCCAAGCCGAGCAGGCCGGCCAGGGCCAGTCGCCCGTAGGGCGTGCCGGGTTCGGACAGCACGCGACGGATCGCCTTCACGGCGTGGCCGAGGGCAGCGGTGCGGTGCGCACGTCCATGACGGCGTCGAAGTGGGGCAGGAGGGTCGGCTCGTGGGCGCTCACGATCACAGTGCGTCCGGCCAGCCACGGCCCGATGGTTGCCGCCAGACGTTGTGTGGTCGGCGGATCGAGGAATGCCGTGGGTTCGTCGAGCAACAGGATGGGGGCGGGCCGGAGAAGGGCTCGCGCCAGGGCCACCCGCTGCCGTTCCCCGGCGCTGAGGGTCAGGCCGTCCTGCCCCACCTGCGTGGCCAGGCCCTGCGGCAGATGCGCAACCAGACGGTCCAGGCCGACCGCCGCCACCACGTCCTCGAGCGTCTCGTCGGCGGCCTCGGGCGCACCCAGCCGCAGGTTCTCCGCCAACGTGGCCGTGAAGAGATAGGGGCGCTGTGGTAACCACGAGAAATGGGTCCTCCATTGCGCCGCCGGAATATCGCACGACTTCGTCCCGTCGAGCGAAATGGATCCCCCCGATGGTTCTAGGAATCCGAGCAACGCCGCCACGACGGATGATTTACCGGCTCCTGAGGGCCCGACGAGAGCCACCCGGCTTCCCGGCGCTGCATGAAGCGAGAACCCTTCGAGCGCGGCCGAGGCGCGATCGTCATAGGTGACGCGGAGACCGTCGACGCGGAGGTCCACGGCGGACCGACCCGGCGCCGCACCCGGGGGAAGGGCCAGGAGGGGAGATGGAGCGCCGGCAGCGCTGCCGGCCGCGCCACCGGGCACGAGTGCCAGAATTTCGACGACGCGCGCCGCCGCGGCCTGCCCTTCGGTGCTGGCATGGAACTCCGCTCCGGCGCGTCGAAGCGGGACGAAGATTTCTGGCGTCACCAGAAGCACGGCCATTGCCGTCTGCAGGTCGAGCTCTCCCCACAACAGACGCAGGCCCAATGCCATGGCGACGAACCCGATGCCGAATCCTGCGATCAGATCCATGGAGAGCGCGGAGAGGAAGGCGACGCGTAATGTGCGCATGGTGGCGATGCGGACACCTTCGGTCGACTCGAGCACTTCGCGCCGACCCTGCGCGTCGCGTCCGAAGGCGCGCAGCGTCGGGAGGCCTTCGATGAGTTGGAGGAACCGACCTGCCAGAGACCCGAGGCGGCGCCACTGCCGCGCCGTACGCCGGTTGGCCTCGCGTCCGAAGTGGATCATGGTGACGGGAATCGCAAGAACCAAGGCCACGACAATGACGAGCGACAGCCAGTCCTGCGAGGCGATCCAGGCCAGAAGCACGACGGGGATCACCACCGCGGCCGCGGCTTGAGGGAGGTAGCGGGCGAAGTACGTGTGGAGGGACCTCAGACCCCGCGTCGCGGTGAGGGAGAGTTCCCCCGGGCGCTCTCCGGCCAGCCAGCCGGGGCCGAGCGCGAGTATGTGGCGGAGGAGTTGGCCTCGCATGGCGGAGACGACCGAATCGGCGGTGCGCTCGGCCCAGTGCTCGCCGACGAGGGCCAGGGCAGCGCGCGCCACGACGGCGAGACCGAGGGCGATCAGCCCTGGTCGTAGCATCCTGAGAGCGTCGTGGTGCAACAGCGATCGGTCGATGGTGCTCGCCAGCGCCACTGCTTGCACGACGATGCACACCGCGGTCAGGGTCGCGATGACCAGCGCGGCAGAGGTGGCCGACCGGATGGCCGGGACACGGGCCGCGAGCTGAGGATCGACCAGGCGCGTACGGGAAGGGCGACGGGGGCTCACAGTGAGGACGCTGTGCGCCGGATGGTCTCGATGTGGACGGTCGGGCCGAAGAAGTTCTCGTTGCGGGTGGATGCGGTACGCGGGGCGATGGCTGCATCATCGCAGGTCGCGGGGGTGAGGCTCATATCGGGCCCATCAATCAGGCGCAATGTCCCGGTCGAGGCGACGGAGCGAAGGCTCGGCAGGGATCGTGCACGGTGGGCGATGCTACGGTGCGCGCCCGGCGAGAAGCGATCGCGGCGTGGGATCCGGATCGGGTCCGTGACCCGAGTCGGAGGCCTTACTCGCTCCGCAGGAGTTGGGCCGTCGGGGTGCGGGCGGCGAGCCGACCGGGGATGGCGGCGACCAGGTTGGCCAGCACGAGAGCCGCCACGGCGATGAGCACGATCGACACACCGGGGACCGTGGGGTCGGGCACTGCGCTGATCTGGTGGACGAAGAGGTTCCAGAGAAACCGGCCGAGGGCGATACCCAGCGGGATACCGATGACGCAGCCGATGCCGACCGCCACACTCGCTTGCCAAGCGATCGCACCTGCCAACTGTCGTCTGGTGAATCCCAGCGCTTTCAAGAGGGCCAGGTCGGTACGCCGCCGCCGCACCGAGGACACGAGGGTCAGGCCGAGCGCGACGACCGCTCCGCTCGCCAGCGCGACGCCGAGCAGGGCGGGTGTCGTTCCGAGCGTCCGATAGTTGAGGATCTCGGCCGGCCTTTCGACTGGGAGGACGGAGCCGCCGCCATCTTCGAACTGTAGGGACTTGTGCCCGATCGCCTGCAGCGAGGCAAATCCCGCCGCGGGGTCCGCTCCGCTCTTGAGCTGGACGAGGATGGCATTGGGTCCAGGTACCCGCTCGTCGAAGATGTTGCGCGCGCCGGGGGGGATGAGCGTGTACGACAGCAGGGCCCCGCTGCCCATTTCCAGATGGGCGGAGCCGGCGATACCGATCGCCGGCATGGTGGCCGTCCCGACGATGTCGAGCTTTGTGCGTGTCGTCCCAGGGCCACTAACCTCAACCGTGTCGCCGACCCGCTTGTGCAGTTGGGCCAAGGTGGTCGCGCCCAGCACAACCTGGTGGGGCCCGTCGAATCCGTGTCCCGACAGGAGGGGAGGCCCGACTCCTGCATTGGGGCTTCCGCCCATCACCGGCACGTTCAACCCGTCGATGCGCAGCGTGGAGAAATACACGCCGGTCCAACGGGCCACGAAGCGATCGGCGTCGAGGAGGGCGGCAACGGGATGGCCGGGGATGTCGCCTTCCCCGCCCCCGCCGTTCATCTCGTAGCTCCAATTCCAGCCGTAGAGGGCAGGGCGGGAGACGAGGGTGTTCAAACTGGAGCCGAATGTGACGGTGATGACGACGACGGTCAGGGCCAGAATGGCGCCGAGGATCGCGGAGCGCACCGGAACGGTGCTGCGGCCAGTCCCCGGCTCGAGCGCGAAGCGGATGCCGGTGACCGCGGCCGGGGGCAGACCGGTGGCCGCCGCCGCACGCGCCACGTTGGAGCTCCGCTCCCTTTGCAGGCGACCTGCCAACCGGTGGGGTGTGGCCCTGTAGGCCAAGACCACCGCCAACGTACTGAGGCTCAGGAGCAAGAGCGCCACACCGAAACCGAGCACCGTCCAGTCCACATGCAGCCCCACCGGCAGCAATGGGCGGACGGGGCCGAGAGGCGCCAGCGGCGACAGCCCGATCGCCACCAACCCGGCGAACAGGGAACCGACGAAGATCGACCCCAGCGTGCCAACGAGCCCGTCTCCCATGGTCATGATTGGGCTGGCTCCGAGGGCCCGCAGGACGTTGAGATCATCGGCATTGAGGCGGATGCGTCTTCCAATTACCTGACCGGCGATCAGCAGGGCGGCCAGTCCGGCGATCCCGCCGAACACGCCCAAGGCGATTGCCTCGGGCTTGAGCGTGCGCTCCGCCCTCGCTTCGACGTCGGGTGCTTGGACATAGGTGAAGGGCAGGCCCTTGGGAAGAATGCTGCGGATCTCGGATTCGACGCTCGAGAGATAGCGGGCACCGCCATCGAGGGCGATGCCGCTCTCCATGGCGTTGCTGCAGCAGGTGAGGAGTTTGCGCGTGAAGGCCGGTGTGAACAGTTCGATCTCGTTGGACCCGGCGTTGTCCTGGTCCTGGAAGAGCGAGTCGACGCCTGTGGCGCCGATGCCCACGAGTTTCATCCGCATCTGGTGGTCGCGAGGAACCTTGAAATTCGTCGAGCCCCCCTGCGTGATTCCAGCGGCGTTCGAGACCCAACCGATCGACACCGTCTCGCCGAGATGGAATCCGTAGAGGCGGGCTGTCGCAGAGTCCAGGACGAACTCGTCGGCTTTCGCCGGGTTGGCCGCCCTCCCCTGGGTGACCACGACGCGATCCTGGTCGAAGTAGAGTCCGTTCACGCTTCCCGTGGCGCCGATCCCGTTGGAGACCCCCAACGGCTCGTCGTTCTGCGTGAGTGGTCCGACGTTGATGCCGACCTGGGACTCCACCTTCTTGACATGAGGGAGATGGGCAATCTGTCGCAGGAGGGTGGCGTTGTAACCGGCGTGCAGACCGATGGCCGGGTTGTAGACACCGTCGAGGACGAAGAGGTCCGGCGCGTTGGTGCTGAGGGCAAAGTCCACAAAGGACGACTCCGTCGTCCGCGCCGCGGCGATGGCCCCCATGGAGAGCCCACCCAGAAGCCCCGTGAGAAGGGTGACCGCGAGCAGGCCGGTCCACCGCCGGCCAAACGTGGCTCGGAACCGGTACCACGCGAATTGCCGGAGGTCGCTGTTCACCGCGCCCCGCCGGTGGGGGAGACCTGCGACATGCGACCGGTGTCCGATGCGCCAGAGGGAGGGGCGCCAGGAAGCACGGTCAGATCACCGCCGGCTCAGTTTCCGTTGCGGCGCGCCACCCGAGGTCGTGCAGGGCGGTGCGAGCCGCACCAGCGCCGCACATCCCGTGCACCCCGCCACCCGGTGGTGTGGAGGCCGAGCAGAGGTAGACGCCCTGCAAACCTGTCCGGTAAGGGTTCCAGCGCACCGTCGGCCGAAAGACCGTCTGGCGCAACGTCGCCGCACCGGCGCCGATGTCCCCGCCTACGTAGCTCGGATTGTGGGCCTCGGTTTCGGCGGCAGAGGTGGTGACCTGTCCCACGATGCGGTCGCGAAATCCCGGAGCGAAGCGTTCGATCTGCGCCTCTATGCGCTCCCGCATGTCGACGGTCGATCCGTTGGGGACGTGGCAGTACGCCCACAGCGTGTGCTTTCCCGATGGGGCCCGGGTCGGATCGAGGACGCATGGTTGGGTGACCAGACAGAACGGACGCTCCGGGTGACGCCCGGCTGCGACATCGGCCTCACTCTGGGCCACCTCGGCGAAGCTTCCCCCCACGTGCAGGGTCACCGCCTCGCGGCAGAGTCCCGCCTCCCAGGGAACGGGTCCGTCGAGCGCCCAATCGACCTTGCAGATCCCCGGCCCATAGCGGAAGTGCTCGAGGCCCCGGCGGTAGCGAGTCGGGAGCCGATCACCGGCCAGGTCGATGAATTGACGGGGCGTCACGTCGAGAAACGTCGCCCGGGCCGGTGGGAGGTCGTGGAGTGTCCTGACCCACTGGCCGGTAACGATCCGTCCGCCGAGCGACGTGAGCTCCGCCGAGAGGGCATCGACAATGCGTGCACTTCCCCCTTCGACGACGGGCCAACCCAGGGAGTGCGCCAACGTGGTGAACAGCAGCCCGAACGCA
>Ga0182030_10020966_pt1 | contig 12281 bp, 14 predicted proteins | sample 812S3MmetaG_FD_121299 | JGI IMG/M metagenome (GOLD analysis project Ga0182030, IMG submission 121299) | Permafrost microbial communities from Stordalen Mire, Sweden - 812S3M metaG (Illumina Assembly) | ecosystem: Environmental > Terrestrial > Soil > Wetlands > Permafrost | place: Sweden...
ACTCCATGCGAATTAATACCTACAACATGCGACCCGTTGATATTCGTAGTCGCCTGATTGATAGATATACCGGAAATACGTTCAGCTTCGGTTACTGCTTGGATTACCGCATCCACGACATCTTCGACGTGAATAATCACACCCTTACGGGTGCCTAAATTAGGTGCGTGACCGTGTCCGATGATAGAAGGCAAAAGCGGATCTTCAGGATTGTCCATGCCGACTACGCAGCGTACAGCGCTCGTGCCAATGTCGATGCCAAAATAATGGTTTGGCTGTGTTTCGCGCATGCAAGCAGTATACTGCTTATCTTCTTATCTCATCAAGTCTTTAGATGTTTTTTTTATTATATTTGTGTCAAAATTTCAAAACTATTGTCGGTAATCAAGATAGTATGCTCAAAATGAGCCGCCAGTGACCCGTCGCGCGTGCGTACCGTCCAGCCGTCGATATCCATCGTCACTTCTTGAGAACCCAGGGTAGCCATCGGCTCGACCGCAATGGTCATACCGCTGTGTAAAATCGGCCCGGTATTGATCCTGCCGTAATTGGGTATATTGGGATCTTCATGCAACTGGTGGCCGACCCCGTGGCCGACCAAATCGCGGACAATGCCGTAATGATTGCGGTTTAAGACTTTCTCGATCGCGGCGCCAATGCTGCCGACCTTAACGCCGTCTTCGATCACGGCAATGCCGGCTTCCAGGGATTTCTTGGTATCGTTCAATAAACTGATTTCTTGCCGCGACACAGCCCTATCAACAATTACTGAAGTGGCGGCGTCGGTAATCATGCCCTCAAAAGTTACCCCGAAATCCATACTGACTAAATCTCCGGAATGAATGATTTTATCTGCCCGCGGGATGCCATGTACAACTTCGTCGTTAATGGAAATGCATATCACGTCCGGAAAGCCGTTATAGCCCAGGAAAGTGGGCTTGCCGCCTAATGCAATTAGTTCTTTTTTAGCGATTTCAGACAAGTCTTTCGTACTCATCCCCGCGGCAATGCTATGCGATAAGGTTTTCAAGATATTGGCTAGGATCCGGCCCGACTGGCGCATGGCCACAATTTCTTGTTTGGTTTTAACTTTGGTATACATCATATTTTAGCTGCTATACCGTTTTTATGGCCGCCATGATATTGGCGTGGACGCGTTCAATAGTCTCTTCGGCGTTGATTGTGGTTATTCTTATGCCGGCTTTCTGAAAATCCCCGAGGATCGCCATAATGCTGCTATTGAACTCATTTAACCTTTGGGTAATGGCCGCCATGTTATCATCCGGACGTCTGCGCTCCAGAAGCCTGGGGACCGTTACTTCGGCACTGGATTTGAGATTAATAACCGTCTTGATCCTGAATTTACCGTCGTGAACCTGGGTGATCAGCCAGTCGGCCTGGAATAGGGTCCTTGGGAATCCGTCCAAAATGAACTCTTTATCATAAGGGGTCATTGCCAATGCATTGCTGATGATTTGGACGACGTCTTGATCGCTGATCAGCGTGCCGGTTAACATCTTCTGCTTGACTTCCGGTGTAACGTTATCCCTTAAAAACTGCCCCATTGACAGGTAGTCGCATTTCAGTTCCTGGGCAAGTAACCTTGCCTGGATACTTTTTCCGCTGCCTGCTGCCCCTACAAAAATTATCATTTAAAGTCCGCCTGTATTCTTTGTATTGCTTATAATTTGGACATCAATTCTTGTTTAACGACTTTGGTATTAAAAGTCAGCTTAATAACTAGCCTTACTTCTGGCCAAGCTTAATCTTCTTAATCTTAATTGCGCGGCGTTCGCGCCGGACGATAGCAGATTTACGTCTTTCAACCTTGGAAATATCTTTCTCAAAGCGTTGGTTCTGCTTGGACTCAATTAAAATACCGCTTTGTTGAACTTTACGCGTAAAACGCCTCAACATATTCTCCAACGGTTCTTTGCTGTCTTTTCTAGTAACTTGAATCATTTTCTCTATAAATATATTACAACACCTGAAGATTTGCAAGCTATTGATTAAAATGCGTACGCCTGGAACTGATGCGTTGTGATTTCAACACAATGCTTTGCAATTCTTTGAAAATTATAAAATGCTTATTTGTATAGTAAATCTTGGTATTGCCTTGTTTCTCGGAGATCAAAAAACCAACTTTTTCAAGCCGCTTTAGTTCGCGCTGAATATTCCCGGCATCTTCTTTAATTAGCTTTGCCAACCCTCTGACATGGGTCTTAAAGTCCGGGTATTTGGCATAGATAATTACTATCTTTCTGCGAACTCTTGAAGTAATGAAAACGTCTAGCATAAGCACCTACATTGTTATTCAAACAACGACAATTATAGGTCATGTTTTAAGTCAATACAACATATTTGTTAAAATGGAGTATACATAAGGAAGTAAACTATCAAACTATGTACTATGAGATTTGGGTCAATACCAATCAGTTCAGGGGCAACCTCCCACTAACCTATAGTTCCGATCAAAAGCTAACTGCCGGGACGCTTGTTAACGTGCCTTTTAAAAACCTGATTGTGCCCGGTATAGTCGCGGAACAAGTGGCTAAGCCGGATTTTCCCACCAAGCCGGCCGGCGAAGTCATACTACCCAAGCCCCTGCCCGATCCGACTTTGCAGCTGTTAGATTGGATGCTTAAGTATTACCCGGCGCCGATTGCCTCGCATATTCAGTTATTTATTCCAAAAGGCATTACAAAAACGGTAATTTCTGACATAAAAAATACATCAAAATCAACTTTAAAGAAGTTAGAGCAGCCGACCTTAACTAACGAACAAGAACTTGCAATAACAAAAATCGACAGTAATAAAACCCGAACAATATTACTGCATGGCGATACCGCCTCTGGTAAAACCAGAATCTATACCGAGCTGATTTACCAAACCTTGAAGTCCGGCCGCACGACTATTCTGCTTACTCCGGAAATCGGGCTAACCCCCCAGTTGTCTTTGGTGATGCAAGACAGTTTCGGTGACAGGGTAATAATCATGCATTCGGCTTTAAGCGAAAAAGTCAGACGGGACAACTGGTTGGAAATACAGCAAAGTACCGAGCCGCTGGTTATCGTAGGGCCGCGCTCAGCCCTCTTTGCGCCGGTATCCAACTTAGGGCTGATTATTATCGACGAAGCCCATGAGGGCAGCTACAAGCAGGAGCAGGCCCCTTACTACCAAACTACGCGGGTGGCAGCCAAGCTGGCTGAAATTAATAACGCCCGACTGCTGCTCGGAACGGCTACGCCGCTGGTAAGCGATTATTACTTCTTGGAGGCAAAAGGCCTGATGGTAGTCCGCATGCGGCAGTTGGCTAAAAATGCTGGCAGCGAACAGAAACCACCGGAGATAGACATTGTCAACTTAAGCGAGCGAACGAATTTTACGAAGTCCAACTGGATATCCAACCGCTTATTGAAATCCATCACCAAAAGCTTGTCCGACCACGAACAGTCATTAGTTTTTTTAAACCGGCGCGGTACGGCACTGATCATATTATGTAAAGATTGCGGCTGGCGGGCGCTTTGCCCGAACTGCGATACTTCTTTGACTTATCATGCCGACAACCATACGATGAATTGCCATAGCTGTAGCTTCAACTCTAAAGTGCCAACCAACTGCCCGGTCTGCGCCAGTTCCGATATTATATTCAAGGGCGCCGGAACTAAAGCGATCGAACAGGAAATCCGAAAATTATTCCCCTTGGCGACAGTAATGAGATTCGACCGGGACAATAAGAAGTCCGAAAGTCTGGCCGAAAACTACGATGATCTGGTAAGTGGTAAGATCAATATTCTGGTCGGCACGCAGATCATCACCAAAGGCTTGGACTTGCCCAAATTAAGTACGGTCGGAATCGTTATGGCTGACAACAACCTCTATTTTCCGGATTACACGGCGGAGGAGCTGACCTATCAAATGCTAACCCAGGTCATCGGCCGGGTGGCACGGGGCCATGTTGACGGCAGAGTCATTATCCAGACCTACAATCCCGAAGGCATTGCTTTAATAACAGCCATTAACAAGCAATTCGAAGCTTTCTATGCCCAGCAAATCAGTGAAAGGAAGCAATTCAACTTCCCGCCGTTTGTTTTCCTATTAAAACTTTCTACCAAACGGGCCACGTCTGCCAGCGCCCAGAAAGCCTGCGAGAAGCTAATCGAGGAGATTAATAAGTTAAACTTGCCCGTTTCTGTAAACGGCCCGGCGCCGTCATTCCATAAAAGAGTCCAGGGCAAATACGTCTGGCAAATAATTATCAAATCCGGCCGCAGAGGTAACTTATTAAAAATTATCGGTAACTTGCCGGCTAATTGGGCTTACGATATTGACCCTTCAAGTTTACTTTAATTTCATAAGATATTAGTTTATAGTTTATACTTTCCATAGAGATATCAATCATGTCAACCAAAAACGCCATTATTACACTTCCAAATCCGCATTTACGACAACGTTCCAGGCGGGTCGGCTTGATCACCCAAGAGATTATAAAAATTGCTGAAGATATGATCTCGGCCACCCTGGACTGGGAAGATAGCCGTGAGCACGAACTGGGCGTTGCTTTAGCTGCCATTCAATTAGATAAAGACCTGCGTATCATAGTAATCCGTAGCAATTTTGACGACAAGAATGACCATAATTTCCAAGTTCTGATTAATCCGGAGATAACAAAATTCGAAGGCGAGCTCGTTGAAGACCTGGAAGGCTGCCTGAGCGTTCCGGATATCTACGGCAAGGTTAAGCGATATGAAAAGATCCGTATTAAGGCTTTAAACCTCGAGGGCAAGCCAATCAGGCATAGCGTCGAAGGTTTTCTGGCCAGGATCATCCAGCATGAAACAGATCATACGAATGGTATTGTTTTCATTGATCACATCAAAGATCAAAAAGACGCCTTCTTTAAACTTAAACCGGATGGCGAGCTAGAAAGCTTAAGTTATGAAAAATACATCAGAAACAATCACGATCTTTGGTAGCGGTCCGGTTGCCGCCAAGGCCTTGGAACTGCTGAATAAAAATTTTAATATTGAGGCTGTAATTACCAAACCCGCCAAGTTGCCAACCGATCCCGTACCGGTAATTGATACGGCTGCCAGATTAGGTCTTAAGACTTATACGTTCTCCAGTCGCACCGAACTGGACAGCTTTTTTTTGAAGCCGACCCTAAAAAGCCGTCTGGGAGTTTTAGTTGATTATGGCATTATTGTTTCCGCGACTGTAATTAATTACTTCCCGTTGGGCATCGTAAACAGCCATTTCAGCTTGTTGCCGGAGTGGCGCGGTGCTGATCCCATCACCTTTTCAATCTTAAGCGGCCAGGAAAATAGCGGCGTAAGCTTAATGTTAATTGATGAAGGCATGGATACCGGCCTGCTGCTTGACCAGCAGAAGCTAGCCTTGGACCATCTCGATAATATCGGCCTGACCGCAAAGCTAATCGAGCTAAGCGACACCATGTTGACTGAAGATATCCCTAAATACTTGAATGGCGAGTTAAAACCTTATCCTCAGCCTTTAGATTTTGCGCCGACTTACTCAAGAAAACTTACCAAAGAAGACGGCACCATCGACTGGAACAAAGATGCAGTCCAGATCGAGCGAGAAATTCGCGCTTTTATCAGCTGGCCCCACAGTACGGCGCAAATTAAAGATAAAGTAGTTATTATTACAGCAGCCCACGTCGTGGATGGAGCCGGCAAGCCCGGAAATTATCAAGTAACCGGCAATAGCCTGGTCTTTTATACCGGCAAAGACGCATTAGCAATCGACAAACTAAAACCAGCCGGCAAAAAAGAAATGAGCATCAGCTCATTCCTAGCAGGATATCGCAAAGTTATTTAAAAGACTTAATTTAAGCGGCTACGGTCTCGGACGGTGGTAGATTCTGCCGGCTGGAGGCTAAAATTTGCGGGGCAACTTGTTTAATCTCGGCCTTAAGGGTTTCCAGCTCTTCAGAAACGACTTGTTTGTAGTTCGGGAAGTTGGTTTCCAGCCATTTCAGGGCACCAGCTTCATCGTTTTTATCGATATAAGTCTCAAATTCGTTTAGTTGTTCGTCGGACATCTTGCTCGCCAGTTTAGTGCCTACGCGCATTTCAAGCGTCTCATAGATATGGTTAAACATCTTAGTCTTCTCATCCGGTGGCAGCTCGCTAAGTCCAAGTTCTTTTAGTAATTCTTCGTCTAATCTAAACATTGTTATTATTCTTTTAAATTATACCTATTTATACTATATAGATCATATCAAATCATGCCTAAAATAGGTATATTTAGATATTCCTTTGAATGGTTTCCCTGGTAAATACTTCTATCCTGTCATCTGCCTGTAAATCAACCCGGGAGTCCGTTTTAAAGCTGATGCCGCACATCTCGCCTACTAATACTTCTTTTACATCTTGCGGGCCACGTTTCAAGTTAGTAACCTCCACTTCGTTGGCTACTATTATTTTTTCGCGTTTTATGCGCGCCAGCGCCGGTACGACTAGGCGGCCCTTAGTTACTTCGCCGCCGCAGATAACAGATGTTTTAGTTAGCTTAAAGATTGCTTTGACTTTTAAGGTCCCCATTTCTTTCTCGACTATTTCAGGAGCCAGCAGTTGGCTTAGTTCAGCTTTGGCATCGTCTATTAACTCGTAAATAATCTCAAATAAGCGGACTTTGACTTCCGACCGGTTAGCCAGCTGTTGGATATTGCGGGGCAACTCGACGTTGAATCCGTAAATCAGCGCATCGCCGGACTGGGTCAGATGAATATCGTTTTCATTTACGACGCCGACGCCGGATCCGATAATGCGGATGACAACTTCATCGGTATCCAAAGCCTTGAGGCTGTCGATAACGGAAACTAGCGAGCCTTGGACATCGGCTTTGACTATCACGTTCAACTCATTAACCTGGTTATTGCGGTTGATTAGGCGCAGCAGTTCGGTGCTACTCATATCCAACTTGCCGTTGCTGCGTTGCCGCTGGGTTTCCATGCTTGTAGCTTGGGCCCGAGCTGTTTTTTCGTTTTTGGAGACATTGAATTTATCCCCGAAAGTCGGTAGAGTTTTAAAACCTGTAATAATAGCCGGAGTGGATGGGCCGGCTTCCTTAATCGCCTGGCCGTCGGTGGACTCCAGGTTCCTGATCCTGGCGTAACTGGAACCGGCAACGATAAAATTGCCCGGCTTAAGCACACCGCCTTCTACTAATACTTCGGCGACCGGACCGCGGCCTTTTTCCATATGGGACTCAATGACCAGACCGAATGCCGGTACGTCTAAATAGGCTTCCAGTTCCTCGACGTCGGCGACCAGCAGGACCATATCCAGGAGCTTATCGATACCAACTTTAGTCTTAGCCGACACTTCCACAGCTACAACATCCCCGCCCCAGCCTTCAATCAGTACGTTCTGTTCCGCCAGCTGCTGTTTAACATGGTTGGGATCGGAATCGGTTTTATCAATTTTATTAATAGCCACAATTATTTTTACGCCGGCCTTCTTGGCAAAACGGATTGCCTCTACTGTCTGCGGCTTAACGCCGTCGTCGGCAGCAACAACGATGATTACTAAGTCGGTAAGTTGTGCGCCGTGCTCCCTTAAGGCCGCGAAAGCCTCGTGCCCGGGAGTGTCCAAAAATGTGATCGACCGGTTATTGTAATTAACCTGGTAAGCGGAGATATGCTGGGTAATGCCGCCGGCCTCACCTTTAACCACCGAAGAATTTTTTATAGCATCCAGCAAACTGGTTTTGCCGTGGTCGACATGTCCCATTACCGCTACAACCGGCGGGCGCGGGACGGTCTTATGGCCTTCAAATCTAATCTTATTGCGCTCCAGGGACAACTCGGCTTCCGGCTGCTTTTTTAATTCTATGTCGAGCCCCAGTTCCTGGACGATTATTTGCGCCGTTTCAAAATCAATGCGCTCGTTAACCGTGACCATCACACCGAGCTTCATCAGTTCCGTAATCAACCTTGTAACTGGCAGCATTAACCTGTCGGCTAAATTGCCGACCGTGACCGTATCTTCTATCTGAATCGTACTTGCCATGTCACAGTTCCCTTCTGTTTAACTCGGTACTGTCCTTAAAATTAATCAACATGCCTAAAAACTACTTGGTGTCTTTTAGGCTAAGCGCGATTTTTCTCCCTTCGATATCAATATCGATAACCTTGAACTTCTTATTTTCGTTTAGTTGGAAGATTTTTTCAGGGTCGGCGCTGTCGTCATCGCTCATTTCGGACACGTGGACCAAAGCTTCGACCGACGGGCTAAGCTGCACGAATGCGCCAAAAGGCGTTATTCTGGTAACTTTTCCGGTTACAGTATCACCCTTCTTAAATGATTTGACCTCTTCCAGCCAAGGATCTTCCGACATTTGCTTGAGACTCAAGCTAAGCCGGTCTTTGTCGATAGCGATAATCTTGGCTTTGATCTCCTGCCCGACTTTAATATAGCTGCGCGGATCTTCTACCCTTTCCCATGAGATTTCTGAAATGTGGATTAAACCTTCGATGCCGTCGACATTAACGAATGCGCCGAAATCAATTACGCCGGTTACTACACCTTCAACAATATCTCCGACTTTAAGCTTGGAGAACCTTTCCTGCATACTGTCTTTGACAGCTTCTTTTTCCGAAAAAATCAACTTATTGTCTTTGCGGCTTAGGTCAATGATTCTCACTTTCAGAGTCTTATTGCTGAGTTGGTTTAGTTTCTGCAAAATCTCGTCTTTATCAGCACCCAGAACCCGCGGATAATGGCCCGCTGCCAGTTGTGAAACCGGCAAAAAGCCCCTGATGCCTTCTATTTCGACTAACAATCCGCCGCGGTTAGCATCATACGGTGAAATTTCGATAATTTCCTGCGCATCAAATGCCCGCTGCAGTTCATCCCAGCCGCGATCTTTCTCAACCCGTTTCATACTGAGCAAGGCTATGCCATCCTCCATTTCAGGGTCGACTATACTGGTAGTTATCTGTTGGCCGACTTCTATCGGTTGGCCGCCGTGGATTTCCCGCTGCATTACTACGCCAACGCCGTTAGGCCCTAAATCTACCCAAACTTCGTGTTTTCTAACGGATAATACGGTGCCTTCGACCATATCCCCGGTTTTTAATTGTTTAATATCAGAGGACTCTAGTAAATCGTCCATACTGACAGTTGCTGTTTTTGACATGTCTAACATGCCTCCTTAAAATATATATCCATTAAAGTATAAGAACAGTTTATTAAATTCTGCTTTAACTTTTTGGCTTAGGGATATTATATCTGTTATTGCTTAATTCGTCAAAGATTGTGGCTAAACTGCCATTGGTGAGCTAATTTATTCAATTATAGTCCAAGAATTTAAGGCTCAGTTTATTGATAAAAACCTTTATCCAACAGATAAGCGCATCTGTTTACGACCCGAAGGCCATTGGCAGTTTCCCCGGCGCCGGCGTGGTACATGTCAGCTGGACGAACGAAATACGGATCCCAATCAGGATTATTGGTAAATGCCATACTGGCATTTATTAGAATTCCGTAACTGTCAAAGCTCAGCAGATGCCTTTCCCGGACAATACGCGGTCGCCAGACCTGGTCACCTTCCTCTAGGCCAGCCGTACGGGCTTGACTGGTAAGTTCTTTTGGCGGTCTTCCCGGCGGATTATAGCCAAAGAACGAACTTGCTACCTGAAAGGTCTCTATCATCGTGCCTGGGTCTAAATTACAAAGTAATCCTGCCGTACGGGCATTTTGGGTTTCCTCTAGGCTAACCAACATTCCTGCACTACCCCACTCTTCATCATGAAAGTAATCGGAATTCCGCACCTCGAAATTAACCTTTATGTCTTGAATTTCGCTAAACACCCTGCGGCTACGGACTTTAGTTTTTGGAAATATTATATCCAAAGGGTTGATTGTTTCATGCACGTCCGGCCTCTGCCACGGCGACCAAGGATTCCGCGATAATACTACGCTAAGCAAATAGCGGAGCCTTTTGCTTTTCTCAGTCAGCTCTAATGAAGCTTCAGGGCCTGACCGCCCGTAAGTCTCAGGTTTTCTCATACTATCTATTTTACAATTTTAAACTCCATTAAGACACCCTCAGCCGCCACGCGAAGTATGATAAACTGAATCTATATGTTCGGAGCTGTTGATATAGGGGGTACGAAGACACTGCTGGCTACCTTTAGTTCAGAGGGTGAGCTAGTTGATAAATTCCGTTTTGAAACTCCGAAAGATTACAAAGTTTTTATAAGCGAGCTCGGCAAAGCGCTTGGGCAGCTAAAGCCGGCAAAATACAAAATAGTAACGGTGGCCGCACCGGGAGAAGTTGACAGGAACAGAGGCGTCGTACCGGCATTCGGCAACTTACCTTGGCAAAATACTCCGATTAGAGATGATATTGAAAAGGTATATAAGTGCCCTGCTTTAGTTGAGAACGATGCCAGATTGGCTGGCTTATCGGAAGCACTGCTTTTAAAATACTACCGTAAAGTCCTTTATATTACTATTAGTACCGGTATTAACGGCGGATTAATAATTGACGGCTCAATCAGCCCGGATTTTGAAACAATGGAACTCGGCCAAATGCTATTTGAGCACGACGGCAAATTGGAGCGTTGGGAAAGTTTCGCCTCCGGCAGAGCCATCGTGCAGGAGTTTGGTAAACCGGCCAAAGATATTGTCGATCCCAGAGCCTGGTACATCATTGCACACAATATTGCCATCGGTTTAATCGATCTGATTGCCAGTATGACTCCCGATATAATCGTGATTGGCGGGGGCGTTGGCAGCCATTTTAATAAATTTAAAGACCGTTTAAACGAGGATCTGCAGAATTACACAAACGACCTCTTGGTGCTGCCGCCGATAGTCGGAGCTAAAAGACCTGAGGATGCCGTAATTTACGGCTGTTATGATCTAGGAAAAGTAAATTATGACCGACTTAGTTAAATTTGTAGATGATTTGGTCCCAGAAGTTAAACTTGAGCCGGGTTCGGTATTTTATTGGTCGCCCAAAAAGAGATTAATCACATACCGGGCGGATTTGATAAATGAACCGACCGGACAATGGGCGCTGTTACATGAAGCCGCACATGCCGTAATGAACCATACTACCTACAGTTCTGATATCGGGCTGTTAAAACTCGAAGTCGAAGCTTGGGATAAAGCTAAGACAATTGCCGAGGAGATCGGTCTGGAAATCGACGAAGAACATATTCAGGATTGCCTAGACACCTACCGGGATTGGTTGCATGGGCGAAGTACATGTCCTAACTGTGCAATTATATGTATGCAAGCCAGTCCGACTAGTTATAAATGCCATAATTGCAATACTAGTTGGACGGTTTCCTCTTCGAGGTTCTGCCGACCATACCGTTTGACTATAAAAGACAACAAAGAAAAAAGGTTACGGCCTAAAACCGCAACCTTTTCCTAAATAATAACTGTCTATTAAACAGTTTTCTTTGTCCGGCGTGAAATACGACCGCCAAGACGACCTGCAGTTCGTGCAAGTTCGCGGTTAGCATAGAAGCCACCAGTGTGACCTAATTTGCCACCCTTTTGACCGATCTTAGCGTAGAAATCACTTCCGTACTTAGCTTTATTTGTTTGAGCAGCAGCTTTGCCGCCTTTTTTTGTTCCAGCCATAAAGACCTCCTAAATATATTTACTATTGCTTCCGTTTCAGAAATAAATAGGGTTCCAAAAAACTGAAACCCTCTATTAATTCTCGAAATTACGCTTATTCTATCACTCTATTGTGCTCATGTCAATAACATGTATATAAAATCTCAGTTTTTCCTTAATAATTATAAAAGATAAAGCCCCTCCAGTATGGAAGGGCTCTATATAATTTGGCACCGTGCTATTTTCCCAGGGGTGAACCCCAAGTATTGTAACCGCAGCGAGGCTTAACTTCTGTGTTCGGGATGGGAACAGGTGTCTCCCTCGCGCCATGGGCACCAACCCAATAAGACAATAAATTATCTCAAAAGGCTGATACCTATGCGAGTGCTATGTAAATTATGTAAATAAAGACAAACGGCACTTGGTGAATCAAGCACCAATAGCTAGTCAACTGCTAACTTCTCTCAAAATGAAATAAATTTCACTTGAGAAAAGTCATAAAAAGTCAATGGATCTATTAGTACGCTTCGGCTACATGTATTACTACACTTATACCTTGCGCCTATCAACCTGATCATCTTTCAGGGATCTCATAGGGAAATCTAATCTTGAGGTCAGTTTCGCGCTTAATATGCTTTCAGCGCTTATCTGGTCCGCACATAGCTACCCAGCAAT
>Ga0182030_10020967_pt1 | contig 12280 bp, 13 predicted proteins | sample 812S3MmetaG_FD_121299 | JGI IMG/M metagenome (GOLD analysis project Ga0182030, IMG submission 121299) | Permafrost microbial communities from Stordalen Mire, Sweden - 812S3M metaG (Illumina Assembly) | ecosystem: Environmental > Terrestrial > Soil > Wetlands > Permafrost | place: Sweden...
GCGACTATAAGCGCAACCACTCCCAGTGCTATTTCGGCGAGGTTTCCGGCGAGATAAATCCACAAGATTTGCCCGTCTGTGAAATTACCTCTGGGAATGACATAACCCCAGAGGAAGCCGTAGTAAAACTTTTGTACTTGCCCCCCGCAAGCTATAGTCGCTGCGGCATGACCGCATTCGTGGAAGAAGACGATTATTGGCATTACCACAAATAGTGCAATCCCCATCAAAAGGCTTCGATCTTCGGTCGTCAGGTCTCTATCCCACAGATTCGCCCAGTTCTTTTGCGCTTTGATTACCGTAGAAATCGCAATTGGCACCGCTATTAGTGCCAGTAGATTTTGTGATTTGATGATCCAGTCCATGTCACTCACTCAAAACTTAGTAAGTTATTTGCTAAAAAGCAGCGGCTTGATTGAGAGGCTACCTGCCAAAGAGCTTAAGCAAAAGCACCGAAAGAAAATATAGTCCGACTAGAGCAGCCATTACAATCAACATCGAAATTGCAGTAGGGTCTGGAGTTATGACGGCTGCCAGCAATGAAGCGCCGAGAATGGCGTACCGCCAGATCTTTATGAGCATGGTCGAATTGACCAATCCCGTGAAGGATAACGCGAAAATAATGATTGGTAGCTGAAAACAAAGTCCCATATAAAGCAATATCGAACTGACTAGTGAAATGTAGAAGTCTAGCCTCTGGTTTATTGGTGCGACTCCTGCGCCAAAAGCACCGAAGAAATGAAGCATCGGATGCAACAGACAAAAGTAGGCGAAGAGAGCGCCGCAGGCGAAAAGTACCGGGCTGCCAATAACAATCGGTGTCACCACCCCGCGTTCTTTATCAGTAAGTCCTGGCGCGATAAAGCGTGAAATCTCAAAAAGAATTAGTGGCGATGCGAATATGACGCCTGCATAAAACGCCACCTTAAAAAAGACTAGAACCGGCTCTTCAAGTGAAAGCGCTTGAAAAGTGATATTTCCGGCCGGCGCTTCCATCAGCCGTAATATCGGTTTAGCTAGAAACAAACCTGCAACGAGTCCGACTGCTACATACAATATGCAGCGAAACAGACGCGTGCGCAGTTCATCGAGGTGCTCGACTACTGTCATCATGCCGGCTTGTAAAGCCTCACTGCCACTTCTTTGCGGTGCAGCTGGATCGGGCTCTGGCCAGTAGCTTTTCGCCTCTGGGCTTGAGCTGACTTCAGCTGTCGTTTCTGGTGTGAACGAGTCTGCAACCGGGCGCGGCGCTGTTTTCAAGTCCTCTGTTGCGGAGCGTTCGCCCTCTGTGGCATAGCCGGAAGAGTAGCTATCTGTCTTTTGTGGGCTGTCGCCCTCTTTATCGCCGGAATCGGAAGAATTATTCATAAACCTGAGTCAGTTCCCGCCGTCATTCTAACAAATTGAAGACTCCCGGCAGTGCTATTACAAAGTGCGTTTGCGCCTGCTTTGTTAGCTTTTCGCTTTCGCTGAATCTGCCTGCTCTATATCGATAGATTTGACATGATCTGATGGGAGCGACTGTGGAACGACGTGAGCATCAGGGTCAAATGGGTCCAATTTGAGAGTCTGCTCGGCATCGAATGTGCTGATAGTCGCTTCTTTCTTCTCTGGTTCTGGATACTTCTCGTCATGTACTTCTCGAGGTCCGAATAAAGCCGCGGTCACGTCGCCCTGACTGATGATGCCTATAAACCGGTCTTCATCAGCTACAGGCAACCATGAAAATTTATAGCGGGTGAATAGAAAGAGAATATCCTCTAAGCTGTCATAAGGATTGACCGCCACTGGATGTGGTGTCATTAAATCCTTGACTTTCAGGTTTGCCGACGGGTTTTCCAGATGTATAACGTTGCTCAAATCTCTTTGCGAGATTATGCCTACGAGTTTGCCGTTATCGACTACAGGCAGCCCTCTTGATGTTGACGCGCGGAAATGTTCTAACGCATCCGCGATGCTGGTTTTGCTGTCGATTGTTTCGTCTGGTGCATATTTCATCACATTTACAGCTTTGAGGTCGAGGGTACGCCTTGTATCTGATTCCGGTCCATCCTGGTCTGACGGAGCGCGCAGATTTATTCCGTTCCAGACCATCAGTCGATCATATAAGGATTCAGGAAGTATCTTTTCCCCAAGAAAAGATGCAATTGAACAGGCGATGATTAACGGTGTTACAAGAGCGAAGCTGGCTGTAAGTTCGAACGTGATTGTAATTGCAGTTAGAGGCACGCGACCGACCCCGGCGAAAAAAGCTCCCATACCGACCAGTGCGAGCGCGGTGGGAGAACCCTGACCGGTAAGGTGTAGTTCCAGCAACCCGGTCATGTATCCGAGCGTAGCACCGAGTACCAGGCATGGTGCGAAAAGTCCCCCTGGAGCCCCGGACCCATAAGCTGTGAGCGTAAGTAGAAAGAACTCGAAAAATGCGACTAAGACCATCACCCATGAGGTTTTTCCACTCACTATCAATTCGCGCATATTTGCATAATTGTGAAAGTCTACCGGCAGCGCGGACACGATACATCCGGTAAGCAGTCCAGCTATCGCTACGCGAAAAAAGACGGGCACGCGCTTAAACTGTTGATAGACGTTCAACGCACCGACGATGCTCGCATTAAAAATGCAGCCCATTATGGCGCAAGTGATACCTAGAATCGCCACGAAAGGTAGATCTACAAGCTGCAGTGCAGGAACTACTGCGAGTTCAGCTTCAGGCAAGTGGGTGTAGTGGGAGGCAAGGTTTAAAACCAGGGCCGCTCCGCCGCACGCTGACAGTGTAAGAATGACTGTGGATGAACTGACGTCTTTGAGTAACTCTTCCAGGACAAAGACCACTCCAGCTATAGGGGCATTGAAAGCGGCTGCCAGACCAGCGCCGGCACCGGCAGCGATGAGTTGTCTGCGAAATTGAACTGTATGTTTACTGCGTCGACTTAAACTAGCTGCCAGTGCAGCTCCGAGCTGTACTGTTGGACCTTCTCGTCCCATAAATAATCCTGAGCCAAGCGCCAGCATGCCTCCGAGTAGTTTGGCTATAGCAATACGCAGGTCGAGCGTCATGCGTATTCTATTCAACGCCGCTTTAACCTGAGGTATCCCGCTACCGGCGGCCTCAGGCGCTATTCGGTCGACGACAAATCCCGCCAGGAGACCTCCGACGAGCCCAAACAGAGGCAGGACTATTTGTGCTGGATAACGCGTTGAATATTCAACTCTAAGTGTGCCAAGCCATTCGACACCATATTTGAGAACCAGAGCTGAAAGACCTGAAACCACTCCGACGACAAAAGCCTCGATAAATGGCAGGTTTAAGCGAGAATTCTGATCGGAATTATCCACAGTTAGATTGATTAGCCTGGTTAGCAAAGCGCATGTTCTGAGCTTTGAATGCTCAATATTTGAGCGATTTTGATAACCTGCCAATAATAACTGATGATGCGGGTTCTACATGCTCAGCCGTGCATGCATGTGCATGAGACATTTTGGCCGAAAGCGTATCGATAGGGGATTGCCGATGATTATCGACTGCGCTTATGAAGCCTGGCTAATGAGATCTTGAATGTTGCTGCTCAAACGACGAAATTCGCTCATGCAGTCGAGTAGCGAAACTGCTGGATCTTGAGCCGGTTCAGCCTGGACTGCCGTCTGGGACTCGAACTTTGCGATTGCCTTCATCACTCGGTATTTTACTTTTGCGGTTTTGATTTCGAGAGGTGTGTACTCTTTCGAAACCTCACGGGCGAAAACTCCCGGCGCCAGTCGAACGATAAAGCCCTGTTTAACAAGCCGTGACAACGTCTGGTCGATGGCGGCTCGTTGACCATAGTTCAAGAATTCTCTCGTGGTAAACGGCTCGGTGTTATCCAGTTGGTTGATGTGGTTGCGGATGGACTTTGTAATCATGAGTGCCTCCTTCGGCATGGCTGATTTTCCCCTGTAACCTTTAATACGTACGGGGTCGAAAAAAAGTTCAAAAGAATTTGAAACTATTTTGAAAGGAGATGAAATTTAATGAAGTGCCCGAAACTCCGTGTCTCTCTGGCATGACCAGCAATACAAAGTTAGGCCCGACTGCTGACGCCGCAGAATTTCTAGCCTCACCAGTCTAATTAGGTTCTATCAGGCGTTTGTAAAGAGCGCAAAAAGCGTTTTTCCTGCCCGTCTTTTACTGCCGTGCGGTCTTTCGTTGTCTTGCCCATTCAAACATCGTTATCGCCGCTGAAATTGATACGTTGAGCGACTCGGTATCATTTTCCATTGGTATCAAAACTTTCTCTTTGACATTTTCTGCTGTCGATTCTTTAAAGCCATGTCCCTCATTGCCAAATACGAATGCAATCGGTTGCATCATATTTAGTTCAAAGATGGATTTCTCTGCTCTCGGATCGACTAATACCGTGACGAACCCGCGTGTATGTAAGTCTTCGAAAACTTCAGCAATTTCTACATCTCGTACTATTGGCAGACCAAAGCTGGCTCCCATGCCACCTCGTACTACCTTAGGATTGAAGCAGTCGACGCAACCTTTGCTCAAAAGCATGCCTGAAGCACCAAAGGCTAGTGCTGAGCGCATCATGGTGCCCAGGTTGCCGGGGTCTTGAATCGAATCGCAAACCATAAGCACTGGATTTTCCTTTTTCAAGCAATCTTCCAGCGTAAACTCTCTCATACGTGCGATTGCGGCCATACCGGTCGGTGTAGTCGTGGTGCTCAACTCGGCAAAAAGTTTGTCTGGCATCACGTGCAGATATTTGACTTTTTGTTGGTCGAAATTGGGCAGACCTTGTTTTACGAATGTCTCGCTGACCACGATGTCGAGCACCTCTAGCTTGCGATCGATCGCTTCCATAACAAGCTTGGCACCTTCAATTAGAAAGAGTTTTGATTTCTCTCGTCCTGGACGGTCGTGCAGGGCTTTGCCCTGTTTGAGTAAGTGATTGGCAGGGCTGGTAATTTCATTCAGTTGAAGGTGTCTGCTTATCATTGGCTCAGGGGGGTTTGGGGGCGCTCGGTCGAGGTTTGCTAGGTCGAGGTTTTTGGTCGAGGTGCTTCGTCGTTTGTGGTCAAAAAGAATGGAAGCTAGTAAAGAGCACATTCTCAAAGCGTCCGGCATCGAATTCGATACCAGACGCCTCAGTTATGCAAATTTTCGAATGGTGCTTAAACAGCAGCTTTCTCTTTGGTCTTGGCGTGTTTGCCTGTGAGCTTAATCTTGGCTTTGACCGCACCGGCTATCTGCTTGAACGCTTCAGGATCGTTCACGGCCAGTTCGGACAGAACTTTGCGATTCAATGTGATTTTCGCCTGGCCCAGCCCGTAGATAAACTGGCTGTAGCTTATGCCGTTGACGCGGCAGGCTGCATTGATTCTAGTGATCCAAAGACTTCTGAAATCGCGTTTTTTCTTGCGGCGATCTCTAAAAGCATTTCTCCAGGCGATCATTACTGCCTGGTTGGCTGCTATGAACACCCTTGATTTGGAACCGCGAAAACCCTTCGCGTATTTCAAAATCTTTTTGTGGCGTTTTTGTAGAACGTTGCCACGTTTGACTCTGGACATGTGCTTGCTCCTTCTTCTTGAGATTTTTGCGAAGCGTTTGCTTCGTCTTTAGCGATGTCATCAGCCAATGCTGGGACATTGATACCGCGGTTTCATAACTAGCCATCGGAGAGGAGTTCGTTTCCTTAGGCAGAGCAATCAACCGCGCACTTCACAGTGCTAGATGTACTGGGGATATGGGAATAGCGCCTGTACGTTCTTTTTCTGATCTTTCGTCAATTCAGCCCATCCGCGAAGATTACGCTTCACGGAAGCCGACTTCCATTCGTTGATGTGGCGTTTGCCAGCTTGTTTGCGCAAAATCTTACCGGTACCGGTGATTTTGAAGCGGCGGGCAGCAGCCTTGTTCGTCTTCATCTTAGGCATTACGGGATGCTCCAATCAATTCAAAAAGCCAAGCAAAAATGGCCTGGCGGACAGTTCTCAATACCAACACACCTGGTCTAGCTTTCAGGTTCAGAACCCGGCACCGCTGGTTTGGCTCCTCTTGTTGGAAGAGGAGAGAGGATCATAATAACACTCTTTCCTTCCATTTTCGGCTCTCTGTCCATGATTGCTAATTCTTTTAGCTCGTTGGCGAACTTTGTCATCAAATCCATAGCCATGCTTTTGTGCTGCATCTCGCGCCCACGCAGGATAGTGAGGACTTTTATCTTGTCGCCATCTGTAAGGAATTTTTGCGCAGCTCGCAGCTTGACCTGGTAGTCATGCTCTTCGATTTTGTAGCGCATCTTCAGCTCTTTGATATCAACGATGTGATGTTTGCGCTTAGTTTCACGAGCTCTTTTTTCTGCTTCAAACTTGAAACGCCCGTAGTCCATGATTCTGGCTACAGGTGGGTTTGCATCAGGTTGAACGAGAAATAGGTCGAGGCCCTTTTCTTTGGCAGTCTGTAGCGCTTCCCTAGTCGGGATAATTCCCAACTGTCCACCATCTTCATCAATTAAGCGGACCTCTCGGTCGCGGATCCTCTCATTCAATAATGGTAGATCCCGTCTTGCTTCCGGACGGCGCGGATCGCCTTTATCAGGTGTGCTCAAGCCTTACCTCGTTGTGTTGTAGTAAAAGAATAATTTGCCGAAGGTGGGACTTGAACCCACATGAGCTTGCGCTCACTACGCCCTGAACGTAGCGCGTCTGCCATTTCGCCACTTCGGCGGGTGCCAAGAATTCTACACTAGGCACTCACCAGGAGTCTACAAGATGCAATGCAGTTGCAGCCCACCCCAGTGCAGTTATACCCGGTAATTCTCGGCTTTTGCATTAACCGTCAGTCGTGTATGCCATAAGAGCGATGTCACGTGCTCGTTTGATGGCAATAGTCAATGTGTGTTGATGGCGCGAGCAGTTGCCGCTGATGCGACGTGGAAGTATTTTGCCGCGCTCGGTAACAAACTTTTTCAGTTTGTTTGGGTCTTTGTAGTCTACAAAGTCCACTTTGTCTGCACAAAATCCGCAAGTTTTGCGGCGTCTTGGCAGAGCATCTTGATTGTTCCGCATGTCCTAAAAACCTCTTTCTTAAAATGGTATTTCGTCGTCTGAGGCGAAGATGGCATCTAAATCTTCACCTTTGCTAGGCGGTGCAGCTGGTTTGGAGGCTGCTTTGACAGGGCTTTTGAATTCCCGTTCGCCTTCTCCTGAACTGCCTGAGCTCGCCGGTGCATTGAGAGTGTTGGTCAGGTTCTCAACTGCAACCGCGTCAATTTCCACATCACGTTTTCTTTGACCATCGCTGGACTGAGAATTGTTGATCTGCAGGCGTCCGTCAATTGCGACCAGGTCGCCTTTACGGATTTCTGTCGCGCAGCGTTCGGCAAGATCTCTATAGGTGAGTACTCTTACTGGCGCTGACTCGGCAGGCGCATCATTACGTGAAGACGTTTCAACTGCAACCACGAACTCGGTGACGGCCGTGTTTTGCTGGGTGAACCGTTTTTCTGGCGCTTTGATTACGCGACCTGAAATGACAATCTTGCTTAGGCTCATTGATCTAACCCCCTAATTTAGAGTGTCTTTGCCGATTCTTTTTCGTGAATGACGATCAACGAACGAATTATGTCCTCGGAGATGGTCATCATTCGTTTCAGAGCTGCTACCGTTTCCGGCAGAGCATGGAAAACTGTCAGAACGAAGTAACCATCGCGCATCTTGTCGACTTCATAAGCAAGTCTTCTGCGCCCTTTTTTATCGGTTGTTTCAACTGTGCCGCCTTGAGCCTTGATGAACTCTTCGACAGATGCAACAGTGCGATCTACAGCTTCTTCGTCCACATTCGGGCGAATGATGTAAACCGTTTCGTACGGTTTTAATTTTGATTGTGCCAAGGTTTATTCCCCTCTGGTCTGAGTCGTCCTGCCAAAGCAGGCAAGGGACTGTGTGTTATATCTATTTGCTGGAAAACTCCTGCAAAAACACAGCGAAGGCAAAGTTTATCATGCTGGCTCGCCTTCGTGTTTGCCACATAGTACTGGCGGTCATATTGAATTACACTTTCGCTGGATTTCAAGGAGTTGTCTGTGAAAGAAGGTTCATTTTTTGCTCTAGCCTTGGCTACTGTTTTGACCCTACAACCGGGTCTGATGCCTGCTGCGCTGGCTCAATTGGATACTTCAGCTCAGGGATTACCGGCTTACAGTCCGGCTTCAGGAAGCATGCCTGCAATGAGTTCGGGAGCGACCCCTGGAACATTGAGCGTTCCAGCTCCTGGAACAGGTGGTTTTGCTGGATTGAAATCGCGCTCTGCTGGTATGGCCGGTTTTCCGACTTCGGCTGCTGATCCGCGTATGCCGCAAATGCTTGGAATGGTACCAAAATTCAGCCCAGATTTTTTGCAACACCTGCAGACTTCCAATTTGCCTTCAGGAACAGTTTTGACAGGTATTTTAGAAGACACGATTTCATCGAAAAAATCAAAACCTGGTGACATCTTTTCAATTCGGCTCGAAGACGGCTTCACTTTGAATGGTGTCGAAGTAATACCGAAGCAGTCTAAGATTCTCGGTAGTGTCTCATCTGTTCTGTCGTCGCACGTAAGGCATGGTGCGCACCCCGGAACATTGACTATAAGCCTGCAGACACTCATTTTCCCCGATGGTCGGACCACGCCCTTCTGGGGATTTATCGAGCACAATCCGTTGCAAGATAACACCAATCAATCGGGCAGCCATATCAAAAGTCAAGCTGCCGGTTATGGACGCATGCTTGGCTATGGAACTGTAAATTTCGTCACTAAAAAGGTTGGTTACAACTTGCGTCCACCAAACTTCGGCAAGGAGCTCGAGCTTGAAAAAGGCGAGGTTCTGCCAGTTAAGACCAATCGTATTATGGATCTCACTAAGATGACTGCACCAATCCAGCAATCAGCGATGCCACCAGGTGCGGTGAACGGTATGTATCAATCTGGCTCATTTCCACCGGGTATGGCGGCTGCCAACCCTAACTCTCTGCCCGGCTTGCCACCTTACATTCCGCCTTCTGCTAATTATGCAGCGCCTGCAGGCGGTATTCCTGGTTTGCCGGGAGGCTATGGATCAGACTCAATGTCTTTAGGTAGCGCTCGACCGGCATACGTTCCGCCGGCTGGTTCCGGACAGCCAAATGTTCCGTATCCAAGTCAAATGGAGCCGTTCTAAAAAGAACGACTCCATCCTGAATAACCGATTTTATCCTGAACTATTCTTCGATATTGCGACCCTGAGAGACTGTTGCTGATTTGTACTCAGACAGATGGCGCCAGCCCTGGTGCAAAATCAGCTGGTAGGCATAGATTTGCTCGAGCCATCGACGTTCGCCTTCTGGCAGATCAGGGCGTTCCAGTCTGCGCTTCAAGCTACCGGTAATTTGTCTCGTTTCTTCAATCGCCTTGCGATAGTTTCTTACCTGACCGCGTTGAATGACCGGTGCCTGATACGGCGCTGCCACTACAGGTGATGGCACAGCAGCAGTCTCTGCAAGCTCTCTTTCACGCGGCTCACGCTCACGTGGCTCTCTTTCCCTGGGTTCACGTTCGCGATGTTCTCTAGATTCTCTTGGCTCGCGTGGTTCACGCGGCTCACGCGGTTCGCGAATTTCGCGCGGTTCACGCGCCTGTGCTGCATTGTTTTGGGCAACTGGTGCTTTACTCGCCGCTTGCTGTGCGAGTGGATGTTGAATGACATTTTTGTGTCTTTCCGAACCACCGCGTCTGCGTTCTTTGCGTTTAGTGCGATAACAATCGAGGCAGTCCCTCAATCTGGGATTCATGTGCTCGAACACCTTACCGCATGTCTGGCATGTCAGCGAATGCTTCGCTCTTGGCTCGCCTGAGGCATCCAGTCCGTTGTCTTCGCCCTGACCGTCGGCAGCATCGGCTGCTTCCGATTGTTCGGCGGCATCTGCGGCGTCTGCATCGGCGGTGTCAACTTCAACTGTCTCTGCCGGTTCGGCTTCTTCTTTCTCTTTGACAACTCGTCGCGCCGGTTTGCGCTTGTCTGCTGTCTTAGCTTCGACGGCCTTTTTAGGCGGAGCGGCTGGCGCTACTACTTCTTCTTCGTCTTCGTCATCGTCTTTGACGACTTCTTTTTCAACAGGCTTTGAGATCTTCTTAGCGCGAGGCTTTTCAGCTTTCGTGCCTTCGTCTCCATCTTTACTACGAAGCTCTTCTAAAAACTCGAGTACTTTGGGGTTGGTCAGCCCTTCCTCTTTAAGGCGACGAACTTCTTGAAGTTCCGACATAGCCTGAGGAGGTAAAACCTTGATGCCGTTTTCGTCTGAGGTGGTTGGAATGTTGAATTCGATGAGGTATCGGCGAATTGTCACGCTGGTGACATTGAGGTCCTTCGCCGCTTGAGCAATCTTCGTGCCCTCGACTTTGGAATTTTGTCGCATTCTATTTATTGCCTTGTTTGTATTATTTGCCCTGCATTCGCAAGAGATAGGTTCTTCTTGACCTGAGCTGTTTGGCAGCGTCGGGTGAGGATCTACAGACTCCTCACGCTTGAACCTTAGTTGCGCACTTCGTTAAAAGGCTGCTCTCTAAGGCTCCAACGGTTTAAGAACTAAATCAGACTGCGAGCTGTTTCTCGTTCGGTGCAACGCCAAATAAGTTCAGGCGTTAACGAACACAGAATCAATTTTAGATTAACCTATCGCCTACAGCCTTTCCAAGTGAGCAAAATTAATTTTTCTTGACCTGCAAGTCGGGGTCCAACTCCAAAAACTCCAAAGCTTTAAAAATTCAGAGCGGCAAAGCGGTCGCTGCCGGTTGAATCCCCGGCACTGCAAATGGTGGCGCCATGTCGGTGGTCTCAGGAGCTGCGTCCTGGAAGGTCTGTTGGGCAGATTGATAGGCTTTTCTTAGATGTCCCCGGCTTACATGTGTGTAGAGCTGCGTTGTGACTACAGATGAATGTCCCAATAGCTCTTGCACAGCTCTCAGATCGGCTCCATTCTCAAGCAGGTGCGTGGCAAAGCTATGCCTCAAAGTATGCGGTGATAGCTTTTTAGTTATCCCTGCTGCCAATGCCAGCCGTTTGATTATCTGCCACACAACGAGTCGGGTCAGTCTTTTTCCGTCGATTCCGGTGAGGAGGGGTTGAATTCGAACGTGTGCATGAGAGAGCGCTTTTCTTCTTCTCGCTGGACCGCTTAGCGCCACGTCTTTGACTGCTTTGATTTCGGCGGCTTTTCGCTCTCTCGCCGACTTAACCGCCCTGCTCGAGCGATCATTTGCAGCTGCTTTTTTGTTGCCTTTGAGCGCTACGAATTCATCTGCTCGCGTTCTCTTCTCAGATTCGTCGCGCATAAATTCTTGCACCGCTAGTAGTGCCTGATTGCCGAATGGAACAATTCTTTCTTTTGAACCTTTTCCCAGGCACCGCAGGTAGTTCTGGCTCAAATTAACGTCTTTGCGATCCAGCCCCACCAGCTCCGACACGCGCAACCCTGCACCATAGAGGAGTTCGATAATTAGTCGGTCGCGGCTTTTCGTTGCAACGGCTAGAAGTCTTTTTACCTCTTCTTGCGTCAGGACAGAGGGAAGCATTTTGGCTCTTTGTGGGTTTGAAAGTGCCTCGGTCGGATCTGTTTTGATTGCACCCGTATTTTTCTGCCAGGCGAACCAGCCGCGCAGACAAGCTAAATTGCGCGAGATAGATGCTGGCTTCTGCCCCTTGCCTTTAAGCGACAAGAGATATCTGGTTATGTCGTGCCTTTGAATCGCTTCTAATTTGCTCTGAACGCAATATTTGACGAACGAAGTCAGGTCTCTTCTGTATGCCAACTGCGTGTTTTTAGATAGCGACTTATCTCTGGTAATATATTCAATATAGTTGATCATGTGCTGCATCAAACCCGCTTCAACTGCGGGTTTAGCTGCGTATTTTTGACTTGTCGAATGCACGTATTGCTCGACTGTTCTAGGAAAAGTGATATCCGGCATTTGAGATGCCAGAAAATGACGCTTTTCGTGATATGAAATTGTGTGATTGCATATATCATACATAACCTGTCAATACCCTGCCACTATATTTGGAGGCAGCCGGCAAATTTTTCAAGTTGAAAATCGTTCTTATGTCGTTATATGCCTAACATGGTCAGTCGAGCGCTATGACTGGGTGCGCTGATGCGGTCGGGCGGCTCGGCAACCAGCGGAAAGTTCTTTCAGCCGATTGCGTAATGGACTTTGGCTCGTCGACTGGAGATTTTAGTTTGAATTCGAATGTTCGGGAACGGTCCGGGTTTA
>Ga0182030_10020968_pt1 | contig 12280 bp, 3 predicted proteins | sample 812S3MmetaG_FD_121299 | JGI IMG/M metagenome (GOLD analysis project Ga0182030, IMG submission 121299) | Permafrost microbial communities from Stordalen Mire, Sweden - 812S3M metaG (Illumina Assembly) | ecosystem: Environmental > Terrestrial > Soil > Wetlands > Permafrost | place: Sweden...
AATCCCACGTACTACCGTAAAGCGCCGCGTGATTCCGGTGAGATCTACCATCCTCTCTAGGATACGCCAAAACACTTAAATATGGAAATGTTATTTTGTTACGAGCCCTAACCTGGTCCACCTCGGGCGCCACGGCGGCCCAGGTGTGGGTCACCGACAACACCGGCGTCACGCAGTTCCTGTTTAGCGGTCTGAGCGGGAACCAGTCCTTGAACTGGATTCAGGCTCTCCCGCAGCACTACACCTTCACCCTCTACGACTACTCCAGCGGTAGCCAAGGCTCTTCGCTGGCCTCGGTCAACGTGTCAGTGCCGGCCCCGACCGCTCATACCGGCACGATGAGCGCCAGCCCTAACCCCTGCACCGTGACAACGCCGGGCGGAACCTGCACGCTGACCCTGAACTGGTCGACGTCGGGCGCCACGGCGGCGCAGGTTTGGGTCACCGATAATACCGGTGTCACCCAGTTTCTGTTCAACGGTCTGAGTGGTAGCCAATCTCTAAACTGGATTCAGGCTCTGCCCCAGCATTACACGTTTACCCTCTACGACTATTCCAGCGGAAGCCAAGGTGCCGCGCTGGCCTCGGTGAATGTGTCGGTGCCTGCGCCGACCGCCCATACCGGGACGATCAGCGCCAGTCCAAATCCGTGCACGGTAACGACGCCGGGTGGGACCTGTACCTTGACTTTGACTTGGTCTACCTCAGGCGCAACGGCAGCCCAAGTGTGGGTGACGGACAACACTGGCGTCACGCAGTACCTGTTTACGGGTCTCAACGGCAGCCAGTCCTTGAACTGGATTCAAGCTCTGCCCCAGCACTACACGTTCAACCTGTACGACTATTCGAGCGGCAGCCAAGGGGCGCTGCTGGCTTCAGTGAGTGTCTCCGTACCCGCGCCTACTGCTCATACCGGCACAATCAGCGCCAGCCCCAACCCGTGCACGGTGACGACGCCGGGCGGGACTTGCACACTCACCCTGAACTGGTCCACATCGGGTGCGACCGCGGCCCAGGTGTGGGTCACCGATAATACCGGAGTCACGCAGTTCCTGTTCAGCGGACTGAGCGGCAGCCAATCCCTGAACTGGATTCAGGCTCTGCCCCAGCATTACACCTTCACCCTCTACGACTACTCCAGCGGCAGCCAAGGCGCATCGTTGGGCTCGGTGAACGTTTCGGTACCAGCGCCCAGCTCCCATACCGGGACGATGAGCGCCAGTCCCAACCCCTGCACGGTGACCACACCGGGTGGAACCTGCACGTTGTCTCTAACCTGGTCTACTTCAGGGGCTACAGCAGCCCAGGTGTGGGTAACAGACAATACCGGCGTCACGCAGTACCTATTCACCGGTCTCAACGGGAGCCAGTCTCTGAATTGGATTCAGGCTCTGCCCCAGCACTACACGTTCAACCTGTACGATTATTCGAGCGGCAGCCAGGGGGCGCTGCTGGCTTCGGTGAATGTGTCGGTGCCTGCGCCCACCTCCCGTACCGGAACGATTAGCGCCAGTCCCAATCCATGCACCGTTACAACGCCAGGCGGAACCTGCACGTTGACGTTGACGTGGTCTACCTCGGGCGCCACCGCAGCTCAGGGGTTGGTAACGGACAATACCGGCGTCACGCAGTACCTGTTCACCGGTCTCAACGGGAGCCAGTCGTTGAACTGGATTCAGGCCCTGCCCCAGCACTACACGTTCAACCTGTACGATTATTCGAGCGGCAGCCAAGGGGCGCTGCTGGCTTCGGTGAGTGTGTCGGTGCCTGCACCCAGTTCCCATACCGGGACGATTAGCGCCAATCCCAACCCCTGTACGGTGACTACGCCCGGAGGAACGTGCACCCTGACGTTGACTTGGTCAACCTCGGGGGCTACAGCAGCCCAGGTCTGGGTGACAGATAACACCGGCGTCACGCAGTACTTGTTCACAGGTCTCAATGGCAGTCAATCTTTGAACTGGATTCAGGCTCTCCCCCAGCATTACACGTTCAACCTCTACGACTATTCCAGCGGCAGTCAGGGCAGCGTGTTGGCCTCGGTGAACGTCCCGGTGCCCGCGCCAACGGGTGGCCATACCGGGACCATCAGTGCGAGTCCCAACCCGTGCACGGTTGCCACGCCAGGGGGGACCTGCACGTTGACCCTAAACTGGTCCACGTCGGGGGCGACTGCGGCTCAGGTGTGGGTGACCGACAACACCGGAGTCACGCAGTTCCTGTTCAGCGGTCTGAACGGCAGCCAGTCCTTGAACTGGATTCAGGCCTTGCCGCAGCACTACACTTTCAACCTCTACGATTACTCTAGCGGCAGCCAGGGCGCCGCGTTGTCTTCGGTCAATGTCTCTGTGCCTGCGCCCTCCGGCTCCCATACCGGCACGATCAGCGCCAGTCCCAACCCCTGCACGGTGACCACACCGGGTGGGACTTGCACATTGACGCTTAGTTGGTCCACGTCTGGCGCCACGGCAGCCCAAGTGTGGGTCACGGACAACACCGGCGTGACGCAGTTCCTGTTCACTGGTCTGAGCGGCAGCCAGTCCTTGAACTGGATTCAGGCGTTGCCGCAACACTACACCTTCAATCTTTACGATTACTCCAGCGGCAGTCAGGGCGCCTTGCTGTCTTCGGTCAATGTCTCGGTGCCCGCACCCACGGGTGGCCATACCGGTACCATCAGCGCCAGTCCCAACCCGTGCACGGTGACTACGCAGGGCGGGACCTGCACCTTGACGTTGAGCTGGTCTACATCAGGCGCGACGACGGCGCAGGTGTGGGTCACGGACAACACCGGCGTGACGCAGTTTCTCTTCAGCGGTCTGAGTGGCAGCCAATCGTTGAACTGGATTCAAGCGTTGCCGCAGCACTACACCTTCAACCTATACGACTATTCCAGCGGCAGCCGGGGGGCATTGCTATCGTCGCTGAACGTGTCAGTGCCGGCACCGACCGCTCATACCGGCACGATCAGCGCCAGCCCCAACCCCTGCACAGTGACCACGCCAGGCGGTACTTGCACGTTGACCCTGAACTGGTCTTCGTCGGGTGCGACGGCAGCCCAAGTATGGGTCACGGACAACACCGGCGTTACCCAGTTCCTGTTCAGCGGTCTGAGCGGCAGCCAGTCCCTCAACTGGATTCAGGCCCTGCCACAGCACTACACCTTCAACCTCTACGACTACTCCGGCGGCACCCAGGGCGCCTTGCTTTCCTCAGTGAACGTATCGGTGCCGGCGCCCACAGGCTCCCATACCGGTACGATCAGCGCCAGTCCCAACCCGTGCACGGTCACCACGCCGGGCGGAACCTGCACGTTGACCCTGAGCTGGTCTTCATCAGCGGCAACTGCGGCGCAGGTGTGGGTCACGGACAACACCGGTGTCACCCAGTTCCTGTTCAGCGGCCTGAGTGGCAGCCAATCCCTGAACTGGATTCAGGCCTTGCCGCAGCGCTACACCTTCAGTCTTTACGATTACTCTAGCGGCAGCCAGGGCGCGCTGCTGTCTTCGGTGACTGTCTCTGTGCCTGCGCCCACGGGCTCCCATTCCGGCACGATCAGCGCCAGTCCCAACCCGTGCACCGTGGCTACGCCGGGCGGGACTTGCACATTGACCTTGAGCTGGTCTTCCTCGGGTGCCACGGCAGCCCAAGTGTGGGTCACGGACAACACCGGCGTGACGCAGTTTCTGTTCAGCGGTCTGAGCGGCAGCCAGTCTCTGAACTGGATTCAGGCTCTGCCCCAGCACTACACCTTCAACCTCTACGACTACTCCAGCGGCAGCCAGGGCGCCGCGATGGCCTCAGTGAACGTGTCGGTGCCTGGGCCAACCGGTCCAACTTCTGGCACACTCAAAGCCAGCCCTACGACCTGCCAGGTCACCGCGGTGGGCGGAACCTGTGCGATTTCCCTTCCTTGGACACTTCAAAACACGACCTCCGGGCTGATCACGGTAACTGATGCGCTCGGGAATCAGAAGGTGGTGAACCCTGTCACCGGAGCTAGCGGCACACAGCCCATTCCCTGGTTGCAGGCGCTTCCGCAACATTACACATTCTACTTGTGGGATTACACAGGTGGCAGACAGGGTGCGCAACTAGCCAGTGTGGCCGTCTCAGCTACCGGGCCAAGCGCGTCGTCTGGCACGCCGAGTGTCAGCGTGGACCCATCTCGAAACACGCCAGGCAGCACTTTCAAGATCTACGGCAGCGCACTGGCCCCCGGCCAGGCAACGGTTTACGTGCAGCCGCCTGGGGCCTCGGGCAATGCTGTAGGACAAACCACCGTCGGCTCGGATGGGACCTTCAATTTCCCCTTTACGACTCAGGCATCGAGCGCGACCGGCATCTACACGGCCTGGGCAATTGATAGCTCCAGCAAGAAATCCTCGTCCGGAACGTTCACTCTCTATCAACCAACTCCCGCCAGCATTCCGACGTGCCAAAGCAATACGACCACCTCCGGCTGCAATGGCGACCCGATTAACACCGCCACCGGCAACTACACTTACCAGCATACGGATCTCACGATCGTTGGCCGCGGAATGCCGTTTGTGTTTACGCGGACCTACAACTCGCAAGACGGGACGCCTGGGCCGATGGGCGCGGGATGGACCCATTCCTATATGGCTTCGTTCGTCCAGAATTCGGACAGTTCGATCACCATTCGCACACCTGACGGCCAGTTGCTGATCTTTGATCCCGCCGGTGGCGGCTACGTCTCCCGTTTCAACAGTGTTTACAGCACGCTCCAGTCACCCTCTTCCGGCGTCTTTGTCCTGACGACAAAGAATCAGTTCTCGTACCGCTTCTCTAGCGGCCAGCTAACAGCCGTTTCGGATCGCAACGGCACCACGATCCAGCTCACGTATTCGAACGGAATCCTGACTGCGATCACTGATACCGTGGGACGCCAGTTCGCCGTCTCCGCCGATCCTGCGGGCCGGATCACCCAACTTCTCGGTCCTGCTGGCCTCTCTCTGCAATACCAGTATGATGGGGCCGGCAACCTGATCTCGTTCAAGGACGCCAACGGCGGAACCTTCGCATACACGTACGACGGCTCTCACGAAATGCTCACGGCCGTCGATCCTGTGGGCAACACTTTCCTGACGAACACGTACGACGGTTCCGGCCGTGTGAGCACCCAAGCAGACGGCTTGGGCAATCGCTGGACATATGCGTATGACGCGAACACCCTCATCACCACCATTACCGATCCGAACGGCAAGGTCAGTTCACATCTGCACGATTCCAACTTTGAACTGCTCCGCGCCACGGATACTTTCGGAAAGAACGATCAATATCAATACGATTCCTTGGGGAATCGTATCTCCGTCCAGGACCGCAATGGCAACACAACCCGGCTGAGCTACGATCCGAACGGAAACCTCATCGCCGCCACGGACGCGCAGTCGAACACCCAGGCCGCCGCCTATGATGCGCAAAGCAATCCCTTAACCCGCACCGATGCACTCGGAAATCAGGCAACCTTCGCTTACGACTCCAAGGGGAATCTGGTCACAAGCGTCGATCCGCTGGGCAACAAGACGGCTTACGCCTACAATTCCTACGGGCAACTCACGTCCAAAACCGACGCTCTCGGGCGAACTATCCAGTACACCTATGACGCCACTGGCAACCTGACCCAGGTGCTCGATCCGCTGGGCAACAAGACAGCATACGCCTACGACGCTCTTGGAAGGCGAACTTCGACGACCGACGCCAATGGATTCACGACCAACACGGCGTACGACGCGAACAGCAACATTGTGAGCGTGACGGATGCACTTGGAAACAAGACGCAGTATGCCTACGACGGAAACAACAACAGGACCAAGGTGACAGATCCTCGTGGCAAGGTGACTGCTTACGCTTACGACGGCAATCAAAAGCTGGTCACGACGACGGACGCCCTTGGCAACAAGGTTAGCAACACCTACGACAAGCTTCGGAACCTCGCATCCGTCAGCGACCAGAGGGGGAACACGACTCGATACAGTTACGATTCTGAGAATCGGCCGACCGGCACAACGGACCCGCTCGGGAATACCACGAGCTATGCGTACGACGCCGCGGGCAATCGAATCCAGGTGACGGATCCGCTCAGCAACGTAACGGCCTACGGGTACGATTCGCTCAACCGCCAGATCTCGGTAAAGGATGCACTGGGAAACCAGACGGCGACCTGGTACGACGCCGCCAGCCACGTCGTCAAGAAGACCGACGCTGTCGGGACCGTCACGACCTATTCTTACGACGCCGCCGGCCGGCAAGCGTCGATTGTCGATGCCGCCGGCGGTCAGGTCACTTTCCAGTACGACAAAGTGGGGAACAGGACTCAAATCACCGATTCTCGCGGGAAGGTCACGCAGTTCGCCTACGACGGCATGAACCGGCTCCTAACGACGACGGACCCACTTGGAAACGCCACGAAGAATCAGTATGACAGCGTCGGAAACCTCACGCAGACGACGGATGGGAATGGAAACTCGAAGGCTTACCAGTACGACGCGGATCGGAGGCCAATTAAAATCACGTATTCAACAGGCGGCTCCGTCCAGTTTGCCTATGACGTAAATGGCAATCGGATAAAGATGGTGGATCTCGTCGGCACATCCACCTATTCCTACGACGACTTGAATCGCCTCCAGAGCTACACCAACCCAGCCAGTGCCGCACTCGCCTTTACCTATGATGCTGGTTCCAACCGCACGGCCATTCAGTTTCCAGGAAGCAAAACGGTCCAATACACTTATGATGCAGACAATAGGATTTCGAAGGCAACTGATTGGAACTCCATGGCTGCGTCGTATTCCTACGACAGGGCCGGAAGGATCTCCGGAGTCACGTACCCGAACGGACTCACGAGCCAGTACACTTATAACTCCGTCGGGCAGACTCTCACTATCCAGCACGGCACTGGGGGTACCACACTCTATTCAGAAACTACTGCATGGTTGCCGAACGGGAACCCAGCCTCTAGCAACATTTCCGGCTTAGCCGCGCCGGGGTTCGCCTCGGAGAGCACGGCCTACGCCTACAATGACGCAAATGAGCTCGTGAGTTCCACGTATGGCTCTCCAGTATCCGACAAGAATGGGAATCTCACGGTTCAACCCGGATTCGGTGGACCGACAGTGTTCACCTACGATTTGAGCAATCGCGCGACAAGCATCTCTGGTCCTTCCGTGAATGCGACGATGAAATATTTTGGTGACGGGCGGCTCGCCGAATTGGATAGCGCGGGCGCGCCGCATCGGTACTTGGTTGACCCCATCGGTCTAGGAAATCGGATTCTAGCCGAACTGGATGCTGCCGGCGGTGTGCAAATCGCTTATGTCTATGGGCCACGGGACCTCCTTTCTCAGATATCGGGAAGCCAGACCTACTTCTATTTCCACAATCTTCAGCGTTCCACAGTGGCCCTTGTGGATTCTACGGGATCCCTGAAGAACAGCTATCGCTATGATTCTTTTGGCCAAAGACTGCCGTCGTCCACCGAACAGGTAGCTAACCCATTCACGTTCCTTGGAGGCTTTTCAGTTCCCAGCACCGGACCGTACTCAGTGATGTCGTACCGCATCTACGATTCGCGTCTCGGCAGGTTTTCCGGCCTTGATCCAGTGTATTTCAAGCAGGGCGCTGTGAGCCCGTACATATATGCGAGCCAGTCTCCGCTAGGAGGCGTTGATCCGTCCGGCCTAATCGCGTCTCCGGTGTCGTACTCAACTCCAACGAGCCTCCTTGGACCCTTACCATCTTCCACGCCCACCCCGGTCGTGACTACTAGCAACACAACTGCGTTGCGGGTACAAATGGCTCAGGCGCAAGCCGACGCGGAAGTCAGTGCGGCCGAGAATGATGCTTATGCGACAGCGCAACAACAAGTGGTGGATGCAACAGTTAATGCGGCTCAGGGGGTCGTAGATCTGTTCTTCTGTACCGGCTCACTCGGTATCGATTCCGACGCTTGCAAGGGAGTTGTCACCAGCCAAGTCGATAATGCAAACTTTGTCATCCAAAACACCGTGAAGAGCACCACTGTCAAATCCGCCGCCAACTGCGTAACAGCCGGCTCAGATATTGTGGGCGTCGTCGGCGGTCTGAAGAGTAATCTCGGCGGGACACAGTTGTACGACGCCCCGTTCAATCTTTATGGTACGAACCAATTGCTTAGTGGCAAGTCGAACGATGTGATCGCCGGATGCATAAGTGGTCCGGCTCAAGCGATGGGAGGCCATTGATGGGTGTATCGTGCAAGCTGTGCGTCGTGGCAGTGGCTCTGACGATCCACTTGGCGGCACAAGTGGGCTACAACTATGATGCGCTGAACCGCTTGGCTCGGGTTACATATCCTGACGGCACAACTGTTTCGTATACCTACGACTCCGCGGGCAATCGCCTTTCGCAGGTAATCTCGAACCCGTCAATACCGTTACCGAAGGTCGGTGTGGACAAGAGCGGTATCACGCTCTCCGCTGCGACTGGGCAGGCGTCGGGCAGCCAAGCAATTGCGGTGACCAATGCTGGTGGTGGCACCCTCCAGTGGAACGCCATTGCGACAGCGACTTGGCTCTCGGTGACGCCTGCAAGCGGAACGAATTCGGGAGCGGTTAACGTGACCGCATCGGCGGCTGGCATGTCAACAGGCACGTACAACGCCAACGTGATGATTTTGGCGGCAGCTTCAAGCCCCGCCGTGACGATACCGGTGATCTTCACGGTGACGCCAGCCCAGGGGAATCCCTCGATTAGTAGCGGCGGTATTGTGAGCGCAGCCGGATCCAGTCCGGGAATCGCCCGTGGTTCGGTGGCGTCATTGTACGGCACATCCTTGGCCGATGGCCCGTCACCGGCGACTTCCGCGCCTCTGCCGCGAACCCTTGGCAACACGCAGGTCGCCGTCAATGGGGTGAGCGCACCGCTCTGGTATGCCGACTCCAGCCAGATCAATTTCCAGGTTCCCTTTGAGTCTCCTCTTCAGGGCCAAGCTTCGGTTGTAGTCACACACAGCGGTGTTGCGAGTTCGCCGATGAACGTCACGCTGACGCCCTATGCGCCGTCCGTGTTCACGTATCAGCGTTCGCCCGGAGTGTTCGATCCGATCATTGTCCACGCCACTGATAACCAATTGGTGACTCCGGCCGATCCTGCCGTTGCGGGAGAATACGTCGTCGTTTACGGCACGGGCATCGGCGATCTTACTGTGGTCCCTGCAACCGACGCCCCTAGTCCAACGAGCCCCCCGGCTACCGCCAAGGTGACACCCACGGCCACGATCGGAGGTGTGAATGCGACGGTGGGCTTTGCTGGCCTAACGCCGGGCGGAATCGGCTTGGCGCAGTTCAATATTCAACTTCCCAGCTCTCTGCCATCTGGCTCCTCGCTGCCGCTCGTAATCAATTTCAATGGCGTCATGAGCCAACCAGTGAATCTTGCGATTGGTTCAGGATCGGGCACAACGACAGGCACGGCGAACGTGCAGTACACGTTCACACCGAGTACAGTGAATCAATCGCCCGACGGCAAGTGGTATTATTCGGTGGCCTTGCAGGAGAACGGCGGCGTCGGTGTGACGTTCACAAAACTGATTTGGAATGGCATCGACTACACGAGTTCGATCGCAAGCTGGTTTGGGTCGACCCGGTTGGCTGCGAAGGGGCAATTGCTGGGAAATTTCATAGCAACCTGCGGCTGCAATCCGCCGTGGGATGCAACTTGGCAGCTCACCGGGAACGATGACAACGGTCACACCGGGCTAAGCTGGAGCGGGGTTGTCCATTTCGTGGCACCCGCCGCGTCTGGGATAGGCACTGTGGGTTCCGGGCTGAGCGCTCTTGCCCAAGGACTGGCCGTGGATTCCGCTCGCAACGTTTACTACGGCGACAACAACACGATTAAGCGGATTTCAACCTCAGGCACAGTCACCGTCGTTGCAGGAAATGGCACTGCCGGCTTCAGCGGCGATGGCGGTCCCGCAACATCCGCGCAGCTGCATTCCCCACTGGGCGTAGCCGTGGATCAAGCTGGAAACATCTACATAGCAGACTATTCGAACGCCAGGATCCGGAAGGTGGATATACACGGCACGATTACGACCTTTGCAGGCAATGGGCAATACGCTGACAGTGGCGACGGCGGCCCTGCCACGAGCGCGGCATTCCGGGAGTTGAAGAACGTTTCGGTGGACAGCCAGGGAAACGTTTTCGTGGTTACGGCTTTGACCGTGAGGCGGATCGACACCAATGGGAATATCACCACCATTGCGGGCGACCCGTCATGTACCGGCGGTGGATTTCGAGGCGACGGAGGCCCGGCGCCGCAAGCCTGCTTGTATGCGCCATCTGGGGTCGCCGGCAGCGCCAGCCTTCTGTACATCGCGGACGAATTGAACTACCGAATCCGCGAGGTAGACAAGAACGGCACCATCTCGACATTCGCTGGCAACGGCTCGAACGGTTTTACTGCGAGCGGAGGGCCGGCTTCACAGGTGGCAATAGGCCTCGCAACTGGAATCGCCACGGACGCTACCGGCAACGTGTTCTTTAGTGACTGTTTGAATCAGCAGATCAGCATGATCTCATTGGGCACGCTGACGATGATCCCGGTCGCCGGCACTGGTGTGGCAGGTTTCTCCGGTGACAATGGGGCCCCCAATCAAGCGCAGCTGAGCTGTCCGACGAATCTGGCCATCGGGCCTGATGGGGCGCTGTATGTGCTGGACTCCAGCAATCTGCGCATTCGCAGAATCGTTCTTGTCCCATGACCCTATGGCCATCATCGAAGCCATACCGCTGCTTCGCCGGGCCAGCCTGGCTCAAGAGAAGGGCCCAAGCGCGAGTGTCGGCGACGAAACTGAAACACGGAGCAGATCGTGCACGCCTGTCACACTCCGGCTCACCCAAGATGCATACGATCCCATTCACGGCATGAACAGGAGAACATTGTGAAACTTTCGACGGGTTTTCTGTTGCGGGCGGGTGCTTCGTTGACACTGGCCCTCGTGCTCCACGCTCAGCAGATCAAGATAACCAGCATCTCTGCCATTTCGGCCCGCGGCGAGATTCCTCTGGAATCGTCCGTTGGGACCTCCCAGGCAAAAGGATCTAACCCCCTAAAAGCCGGGTTTGGCGTTGCTAGCTCAACTATGCTGGTTGAATTGCCTGGGGACCAGTCCTCAGTGCGGCTGAAGGCGGGCGACGTTCAGGGGTTCCTCATCCACTCAGAGAATTCTTGGTCGGATGGGACTCTTGCTGGGTTTGCTCCAACTGAAGCGCTTCGGCTTCTCGTCGTAAAAAAGGGCAAGGCCAGGCAGTACGTGACTATGGACGTCAAGACGACCGTGGTCTACACGCGAAACAAGGAGAGTTCGCCCTTGCTGACTGTGGACGTTAGCCAGTATGACGACCATACTGCCAAAATCACGCCTAAGGTGCTGCCGCTGTTACCTGGCGAATATGCCTTTATGTCAATCCTCGATGAGGTTCATGAAGACACTAATCAACGGTATCAAACCTCAAAGGTCAATCTGAAGAACCTGGGCCGTTATCGGATGTACTGTTTTGCGATTGAGTAGCAGTCTTGGAACCTAGCGCAGGCAATGATGGGCAGCCCTGATTCCATTGGAACGAGGGGAAGCCGCCTTTCCCGGAGGACGCCCGCCATATTCCTGGATGAGATGTGGGCTCCGGCCCTCCGTGCCGGATCTCGCGGCGGAATAGGTCGGTCCATTCTGAGGACTCGAATACTCAAACCGCCTGACTGCAACATGAAGAAAGTACAGGAGAGGTCGTTTTATACCGATGTTTTTGGGGAGCCAGATATCAATTCTGGCCGTATCCGCCATTCCCCCTCCCACTCGCTGTTGTTCCGACGCGACCGCAACTGCCAACACGTCAAAGGGTTGCCGATATTTCGCGGTCAGTTCGCCGCCTTTCCAGGTGCAGTTCGACAGTACAAAATCCAGGAGTTTGCGTTTTGCCGTTGCGGGCTGACTCTCGAACAGTGCGTGCGCGTTGTGCGCCAGTTCCAGGAGTTGGACGCCTTCCTCGATATAGCTGCGGTTGGCGGTCTGGTGCGCCCCCAAGTCGCGAATTATGGCCGCCTGCGCCGCTCGCATCTCAGCGGCCTTGGTGTCGAAGAAGTCGTTGGCGATCCTGCCGTCCAGTTTGTCCTCGTACATGGCGTCGATGCGGTCCTGGAGGCGGCGATGTTCGCGCTGGAGCTTGGCAATGGCGTCGTCGTGGAACTGGCGTTCGTCGCGGTGGCTTTCCCGGAGCGC
>Ga0182030_10020969_pt1 | contig 12280 bp, 10 predicted proteins | sample 812S3MmetaG_FD_121299 | JGI IMG/M metagenome (GOLD analysis project Ga0182030, IMG submission 121299) | Permafrost microbial communities from Stordalen Mire, Sweden - 812S3M metaG (Illumina Assembly) | ecosystem: Environmental > Terrestrial > Soil > Wetlands > Permafrost | place: Sweden...
ATTCGCGCTCGTCCTGTTCGATCGAGCAAAACACAAAATCGACGACGGCGCATCGTTTCCGCTGATGCAAGACAAGACAGCGCTGGGCGTGCTGCTCGATCGCTATGAAGCGGGGCTATCATGAACAATGAGAGCTGCAATTGCCCCGCAGCCACTAACTTCAATTTCAAACTGAGGCACTACCAAAATTCTACAATATTTCTATTTCAAATCATAGTCTTGTGCTCCATGCTGAACGTTCGGGACGGACCTGTATTTTTGATTGCGGAACAGCCGTTGAAAACCTATAAGGTTTGAAACGGTTGCTTCAGAGGCTCCGCATGAACGAACGAATTTGGGTCGCTGGCCATCGCGGTATGGTCGGATCATCAATAACGCGTCTCCTAAGATCTCAAGGCCGAAATGTTATAACCGTCGACCGGGCCATTCTCGATCTGCGAAAGCAGGATGAGGTCGAATTCTGGCTGCGCGCAAACCAGCCGACGTCGATCGTTTTCGCTGCAGCTAAAGTCGGCGGCATCATCGCCAATTCGACCTATCCAGCCGATTTCATTTACGACAACCTGACGATCCAAACCAACGTCATCCACGGCGCGCACAAGGCCGGTGTCGATCGACTGGTGTTTCTCGGCTCCTCCTGTATCTATCCAAAATTCGCGGAACAGCCGATCAAAGAATCTTCACTTCTTACCGGTCCGTTGGAGCCGACCAACGAGTGGTACGCGATCGCGAAGATCTCCGGCATCATGACCTGTCAGGCCTATCGCAAGCAGTATGGTCGGCACTATGTTTCGGTCATGCCCTGCAACCTTTATGGGCCGAATGACAATTTCAACTCAGAAACAAGCCATGTTCTGCCGGCTCTCATTCGCAAGTTTCACGCGGCCAAAGTCTCGGGCGCACGCGAGGTCGAGGTTTGGGGGACAGGGAACCCGCTGCGCGAATTTTTGCACGTTGATGATTTGGCGAATGGCGTCGTTCATTGCCTCGATCATTATGACGAATATGAACACATTAATTGCGGCGCCGGCTACGAGGTGACAATCTGCGAACTGGCCAAAATTGTTGGCCGAGCCGTCGGCTTTGAAGGATCCCTGGTGTTTGACACAACGAAGCCCGATGGGACTCCGCGCAAAATCATGGATTCGAGCCGTATTCGGGCGATGGGATGGAAGCCGGAAATCTCGTTCGAAGAAGGAATCGCATCAGCCTACCGCTGGTATCTTGAACACATCGTTCCACTCGAGTCACCACCCGCCCATTTCCAAGCGGTCAACGGCGGAGCCGGCGCACTCACGGCGGATTTTCTCTGAATTAAGGTCGCTAGCGATTTCGCAAATAGCGCGCCGGGTTTCGCGTGACTGACTTTTTTAAAAGTACGGGCATCGCGCGGTGTGACAACTTCGAAATAAGCGCGGAGAATCACTCCGTTCTTATTTCTCTAATCGTTTACGTTCGATGCGAACCAATTGCCATCTTAAACGGACAGTATTTTTTACCAGTTCGATGGCCGGTAAATTTCTGCGTCAAGAAAACTTAAACAGGTTTTCCCAGCTTTTCAGACAGAACTCGCGGCTGAAGGCGGTTTCGAGCATAACACGGGCGTTGTCTCCCATACGCGACTGCCACTGCGGATTGTTGGCATGGCTTAGAATGACTTCGGCGAGGCGCAAGCTATCGCCGGGAGCAACCGTTTCGCCGCAATCATATCGTGCGACGAGCGTTCCGATTTCACCGTCGGGATCGGCGACCACGATGGTCGCGCGCCCGGCCGCAGCTATTCCGTAAAATTTGCTTGGGACGATTAGGCCCTCCATTTCCGGCCGCAAAGAAATCCAATGCACGTCGGGCAACGCCAGGGATTGTGGCAACAAGCTTGCGTCCTGATAGGGGAGAAAGCGAAACGATTGAGAAAGTCCCCGCTTCTCGATTTCCGCTTTCAGAGCGCCGATTAGAGCGCCGCCGCCAATAAACAAAAATACGATGTTCGTTTGCGCGCGCAATTTTTCAGCGGCTCCAATCAGCGTTTGAAATTCGTGCGCGCGACCGAGATTGCCGGAATAGCCGACAATGAATTTATCATGCAGCCCCCACGCCGCGCGTAGCGGATTATCATTTGCGGACAGTGGCCTGATCGCTGAATCGTCACACCAGTTGGGAATGACCGCGACACGCTGCGGTTGTGCGCCCGATCGAATAAGGAGATCGCGCATATGTTCGCCAATCGCCACATTTCGGGAGGCGGCACGCAGACTGGCGTTCCGCGCAGCGGTCAATAATGGCGCGAACGGTGCCAGGAACTTGAGGCCGAGGCCGAGCGCGACCTCGGGGTAAAGATCCTGCAGCCAGTTGATCAACCGCAGGCCTTTTGCTTTAGCAACGGGAGCGAGCGCCACTGACAGGAGCGGTGGATCGGTCTTAACGACGATCCAATCTCCACGTCGGGCGAGATGCGCAGCGGCCGCTGCAAAAGCGGCGTAAATTCCGGCATAATCAACCGCGCGGCCAAACAGATTTCTACGGCCGAAGCGCGATCGCGCGATTCGATGAACATCAACGCCGCGAATCTGCTCCAAGGCGGGCAGCTCGATTGTCGGATCGTCATAGGCGCCACGGCTCGTAATGACGCCGACATCGAGACCTCCGGCGGCAAGATGAAAGGCAAGGTCCGACAAAATCTGGCTTGTCGCAGAATGGTCCGGATAGAAAAAGCGATTGACGAACCAAATTTTTGGGTAACGATGCATGGGGCAGTTCAACTGAGGGCGGGCAAACGCTTTTAGCATGTTTTCCAGCGGATCCAATTAGATTGCCTTCGCGCGGCGCGGCCACGCTCATACGGATGCGCTGGTTGCCTCGGCTAAGCCCCGCAGACATTGCGTTTAGCGCATTCGACCGTTAGGACATTCCTAATTTTACATCCCTTCACTCTCACTCAGTATTTTCGCAGGCGGAAAATCATGCACAAACGAATTCTTATTACTGGCGGCGCCGGCTTTTTGGGATCGCATTTGTGCGAGCGACTTCTCGCGGCTGGCCACGATGTCCTTTGCGTCGACAATTTTTTTACGGGAACGCGGCGGAATATCGCTCACCTCATGGACAACAAGGCGTTCGAACTGCTGCGCCACGACGTGACGTTTCCGCTCTATGTCGAAGTCGACGAGATTTACAATCTCGCCTGTCCGGCTTCGCCGATTCATTATCAGCATGATCCCGTGCAGACGACCAAAACCAGTGTGATCGGCGCGATCAATATGCTCGGTCTGGCCAAAAGGCTCAGGATCAAATTCCTTCAGGCCTCGACATCTGAGGTTTACGGCGATCCGAGTATGCACCCCCAGCGCGAGGAATATTGGGGCAACGTCAATCCGATCGGAATGCGATCATGCTATGACGAAGGAAAGCGCTGTGCCGAAACCCTGGTCTTTGACTATATCCGCCAGCATAAGCTGGCCGCGAAAGTGGTGCGTATCTTCAACACTTACGGACCGCGCATGCACCCCAATGACGGGCGCGTGGTCTCAAATTTCATTGTCCAGGCTCTAAAGGGCGAGGACATCACGCTTTTTGGCGATGGCAGCCAGACGCGTTCGTTTTGCTATGTCGACGACCTGATCGAAGCGCAAATTCGCATGATGGCGACAGGTCCTGAGGTTACGGGCCCAATCAATATCGGCAATCCGACCGAATTCACCATTAGGGAGCTTGCGGAACTGGTGATTGAAGTCACCGGGTCCCGCTCGAAATTAACCTTTCAGCCGCTGCCTGCCGACGACCCGAAGCAGCGTCAGCCCAACATCGAGAAGGCCAACAAAACGCTGGATTGGCGCCCCACTGTCCCGCTGCGTGACGGACTGGTCAAGACTATCGCCTATTTCGAAGATCTGTTGCGCAACTCCGATGGCCCCCGGCCGATCGGAGCCATCCGCTCGGCATGAGCTTTGGATGGCCAGTCAGTCATGAAGAAACAATTGCCCTGGCGAGCCGGACGGAGCTTGAACAATCCGATTGCTAAATGATCAGATGTCCACCTCGGCCGTTGTCAAAGCGTCGTCGCCAAACAAGCGTTGGTCAATTTGCCGCGCTTTTTCGCGCCATGTCACCGCGGTCGCGATCGCGTCATGCTGCTTGTTCTCGCCACGAAATACGATCCTTAGTGTCCGCACAATGATTTTGATGTCCAGAATCGGCGAAGCGTGATGGATATACCAGATATCCAGCGCATCCTTTTCATCTGTTGAGACCAAAGTGCCGCCGTTCACCTGGGCCCAGCCAGTTACGCCAGGACGAACGAGCAGTCGCGAGCTTGGGTCATCCGGTTGATCGACCGGCAGAAGCGGACGCGGACCAATCAGCGACATATCGCCGCGAAGGATGTTGTAAAGTTGCGGTATTTCGTCGAGACGAGTTGCGCGAACCGCCTTGCCTATCCACGATAGACGCGCTTCGTTCGTTTCCATCTCGCCTTTTTTATTATAGAGGGCCTGGTAGGTGCGGAATTTGAATAGAAGAAATTCTCTTCCGCCGCGCCCAATCCGCCGTTGCCAGAAGATAACGGGGGCGCCGACATCAAAATAAGTCAGACCGGCGATGACGAAAGCTATCGGGGCAAGGACGATCGAAAGGATAGCGGCGGCTGCAAGGTCCAGGAGCCGTTTGACCCGAAAATAGCTGACGTGCGGTGCGACCATGCTCGGTTCGACACTCGCTTCGCGAAAGTTCGGCTCATGCCTCTGCGTGAGATTCAATGCTTGCGATATCGCGGAGGCCCTGACTCCGAGCGAACGGCACTGCTGCTCGATCAGCGCCATTTCGCTGCGGGTCGTCGCATTGTCGGCAAGCCAGACCTCGTCGACGTCGACGCCATGAACTCGATATTCCTCAATCACAGCTTCAAGATCGGCCGGCCCACCAACGATTTTAACACCATTGATCGTGCGCCCTCTAAGGCGCTCGCGCGCATCAAGCGCGGCTACGACCTGAGTCGTCCGCGGCTGCTGGCAATCGGTTAGCTTGACGACAAGCGACGCGAAACGATCAACCCCGACGAGAATCACGCGTCGCATGCGCGACTGCGCGCTGTCATCGCGAAAAAATTCCGGCTCCATGCGTGACAGCATCGCTACGGTTCGGCCGCCGAGCAAACCGCTTGCCAGGACCAAACCATAAATTAGCGGCGTTGAACGCGGCACGCCCTCAAGGCGGTTGATAATAAAGAGCGTCGCACTTGTGCCGGCCACGATCACTAAAGTGGCTGCAACGACCGCTCTGAAGTCGTCAATCGCGAAAAAGCGACTCATGCCTTCGTTGATGCGAAAAAACAGGAAAGCGGGAATGGCGAAAGCGACCGTCAAAGCCGCATATTGATAGCTGTGGGGAATAACGCCGGCGTTGGCGTCGAATTCGAGAAGCGTCGGATCGCGCAACCCCAGCGCCAAAAACGGCGCGAGAATCGCCCAAAACAGGTCGAATGACGAAAGCCGCCAGAGGAAAAGACTTTTCGACGTTGGAATTCCCAAGCGCATGCAAACGGGTTCCGAAACGAAATTTAATCAACGCAACGATCAGCAGCTCACAGAACACCGATTTGGCGCCACAGACAACTTTTTTTTTGCGAACTTCGTGAAGATTCAATGACAAGGCAAATATTAAACCTGTCCCCGGAATTGCCGATAGCGCTCTAGATTCTTGATATAGCGCGCTTTACTCACGAATTGCACAACCAACTCATCACGTCACAAGCTAAAGATGAGCAGGAAAATCGTCCGTTGGCAATTTTAGCGATCGTTGAAATGATGAGGGTCTCCGCTATGGGCAGACGAGAAGACGCAAGCCGACCAGACGGCAGCGCGGCGTGACCGCAAAACCGGGGCGCTTGATTAAGCAGCGCAGAGCAGACAGAGTGATCGTTGGTCTGTTTTCCGCTTAAGCCCACATTTGATCTGTTCGCTCGGCGCCGCTTTCAACCAAAAAACATTCGTCAGTCGAAAACGCATTTTATCCTGCGTCACTATGTTCCGAATTCGAATTTTGGCAACGAAGGACCGAATTTCGGACAAATTACGATCTTAATCAGACGAGGTGGCCTTTGATTCGCCAACGATGGCCACCGCTTGGGACGATGGTGAGGAACTCGCTGCGCTCGCGTCGAGAAATTGGATTCAATTGATGTCGTTTTCCCGTTTGTCGCGGATCTTCGAAAAGAAAAAGATTCCACCGCCTTCGGCCCCTCCGGGCATGCGCGTCTATGCGATTGGCGACGTGCACGGCCGCCTCGACCTGTTGATCGAACTGGAGCGTCAGATCAGCCGAGATCTCGCGACCGCTCCAACTGATGTCTTGACCGTTTTTCTCGGCGACTACGTCGATCGCGGCAAGGATTCGGCCGGCGTGCTCGAACGTCTGAGCGCCATTGAATTCTGCACTCCCATTTGTGCTCTGCGTGGCAATCACGAGGAAGTTTTTCTGCAGTTTCTTTCGGACGCGTCCGTTCTCGAGTCGTGGCGCAAATTCGGCGGCCTCGAAACGCTGCACTCTTATGGCGTCAATGTCACTGACGCCATGCGCGGCGCCGGCTTTGATCGCGCTCGGGCAGCTCTGCGTAAAGTGCTGCCGCCTCACCATCAAAAATTTTTGGAAGAAACGCGCCATAGCGTCACCTTGGGCGATTATTTTTTTTGCCACGCCGGCGCCAAACCAGGGATTGATCTCGAATTCCAGACCGCGAAGGATCTTCTTTGGATCCGCGAAGAGTTTCTTCGTTTCGAAGGGGAATTTGGCAAAATCGTCGTGCACGGCCATTCGCCGATGTCCGCGCCCGAAATCAAGGCGAACAGGATCAACGTCGATACGGGCGCTTATGCTTCTTCGGTCCTCACCGCCCTGGTCTTGGAAGGAGAAACTCGTCGCTTCCTCTCGACCGCGACGGGACGACCATCGAATTTATAATGGGGAAGGCGTGCATTTTTTCACCCCGATTGAGCGTGCCGGCGATCTAACATAACGCGATCGATGCTGACATTACGAAACGTTAACGCTGTTTGTTTAGAAAGAGCTGACGTTTTGCTGGCGCGGTGACTGCGATGACAGATCAAACAATGGCTCAGCCACGACGGCCGACGAGCTCGCCAGCTTATTTCCGCAGTTTAAAAATTGCCGGGGCTTTCATTTTTGCGATGGCTTTTGCCGGGGGGCTTATCATAGCCATCCATCATGGACCCCTTGCGATCGCTCTGGCCTTATTTGCGCTTTATAATCTTCAAGCCGCTTTCGCGTCGCTAATGGGAGTTGTGCTGGCAGATGGCGAAATCCGTTTTCCGCGCCCTATTATCAGGCCCCTGCCCTTCCTGGTGTTTTGGCGCTCACGACAGTCGATCGCGGCGCTTGACGACATCACTTCCCTTGCCCCGTCGTTTGGATCGGAATGGGTGATGTTGCGCTTCGGTGAAACACGTATCGCGGCGCCTTTCGCGTCGCGACTACAACGCCTCGCCTTTTTTGAAGCAATTAAGGCGAGGAAGCCCACCGTCAGAATCTATCGGGCTTGACCGTCTGCCTTCGTCGCAACGTGGCCCCTTCGTTCTAATTCTGGCTCAAAAAACGCTAGATGAGTTGAGGCGCTGTCAGTGCGCGAGCGCGAGTTCATGACCTGATTCGTCGACCACTCGTTCCGCCCCCTCCTTAGCATGCGCGCACGCCAAGACCGATGGCCTCGCGGCCGGACAATTCTGTCAGAGCCGAACTGCTGAGCGCGCCGGTGCGAAGGACCCAGTGACGGACCGCCAGCGGATAGGCGTAGAGCATGACGCGAGTGCCGAGCTCCGAGCGAAAACCGTTAAAGCTCGCCTGGTGGAACAGAAGCGTCGCGTCGGGTTCGACGCAGGCGTTGCGGATGCCAAGTTTCATCGTGCAGGCCGAGGCGCAGACACCCGCGATGACTGTGCGGCGCGGGCTGTAATTGGCGGCGTGAACATTGGCGAAATAGCTCTGGACATTGCCGCCGCCGTCAAATGGGCGCGGAGAGTAATTCGTAGCGGCGCGGGCCGATGAATTGCCGAGCGTGTCGAAGCCAAACAGCATCATGGCGTCGGCGGGCGAAGCGTCTCCGCAAGCAAGCCCAGCGACGAGCGCTGTAGCGGCCAGGGCGCGTTTGGTAGGGAAAAAAGCAAACATGGCGTCGATCCTTGCGCTGTCCGGACTTGATTGCGTTTGTCCAGATCACACGCACAAGTTGCGCCCCACCGCCTTTTTGGAACGCTGCGCAATTGATTCGAATTTTATCGAAATCGGAATTAACGGCATGCTTACCTAGGGTTAGCTTGGCCACAAGGTTTCTAGATCGTTAGCGCCGCCATCGACCGTCCGCGCGAAAGCGATGCAAAGCTTTGCCTTGCGCCTCTTGCATCATCACGCCAGCCGTGCTTCTCGGCATGTTATATTCGCGCAGCGCGCGGCAGGTGGGCACTGGGCGCCGCGGCGGAAAAGCGAGTTCGTGAATTGCCAATAGAGCTGGCGGCCATCAATTGGGCCCGACGCCGGAAAGAGCAGCGTTAGGCAAGACACATTCAAAGCAGTTGAACCGCACCCGCCCGTGGAGGAATTGTGTCGCCCCACGCTAGTCAGAAAGAAGGCGACGCATCAGCAGATGCGCCTGGATTCAAGCGACGCGCTTGCGCGGCCGCCGAGGCGTATCGGACTTTTCCAATTCGGCGAGCAACGCAATCAGATTTCCCTCAGCTGAGCCCAAATGGGTCGCAATTCGCGCATTCTCCTCGCTCAACCGCGACATCATAGCAAGCTCGGCGCGTGCAAACGCAACCTCAATGCTGGTCAATTCGATGAGGTCTTTTAGCTGACTGCGCATGCCATCCTCGCGTTTTTTGAAGAGTTTGGTAATTTGCGTAAACTGGCGGCTCACCGACGTAGGATCCGTCCGGATCAAATTTTGGCGGCCACCGCTGCGATACCCGAAAATCAACGCTTTATTGACGTTGAAAGAAACATCCGCGCCGGACCTTGTGCGAGGCTTAAATTGCTGCGGGCAAACGCGGGCTTCGGTGATGGAGGAGTTTGCACAAGCGTGGGCGGCTTCAATCGGAAAATGTTTTGCCGCAGCTCGTTCCGATGTCCGATCGAGCCGCGCGCAGCGAACTGCCTGGGCGGAGGAGGCGCCGCGAATGGGGCGTCATTGCATATTTCCTAATTTCCAGACCATCTCATCACCTGGGCGGCCTGCTTTATATGACGACGCCGAACGCGCGAACATTGGAAAGCGACGCGCCGCTTCCACTTCCTAAGCGCTATTCTGAGGTGGATTGGGATAACGCAAATCGCTCTCGACAACACTTATTCATGACAACCCCTGAAATGATGCATCGTCTCATTGCGGAACGACTACAGGTCGTGGCGGAGACTGAAGATTTCGAGACAAACATTCGGAGAGATTCAATTTATAGCACGATCCTCGCCCGCCGGGTACGATGAGCGACAATATCTTGGTCGGGGAGACGAGGGACAGAGGCCGCCGCCAAGCCTGATCGGTTCTGCCTGCGGGAGTCGTGAGCAGGGTGTTTAGCCACCACAAAATTTATAGCAGCGACTTACGCCAAGAATGGATGCGGGACAGGAGCGGCAGCGCCTCCCACTACAGTTACTGAGGCTGCTGGCTGGCTCGGAACCCATGCCGCGATCGTGGCCTCAGCTGCCGCGACGGAGGCATCGTTCAAGGCGACGCCATCGACGGCAGCCAAAACAGCTTTCGCTTCGGCAAGATATGACGCGTTCACAGCCAGGTTGGCAGCCGAGGTCAAGGCCGTGAAGTCCAACGCAACGGCTAGCTTGTTTTGCTCGATGGTTGCGTCGGCGCCCAGGGCGCCGTTGGCGATGCTGAGCACAGCGGCGCCAAGGCCCACCGCGCCGCTTTCTATCTGACCTGTCCAATACGCCAAGCCACCGCTATCGGCCGCATGACCGAAAAGGTTGCTATAGACATTCTCGACGAAGGAAATGAGACCAGCCTGCACAGTTGGGTTGCTGTAATTTGGATTGGGATTACTCAGGAATGGATAGAGAGCTTGGGTTTCCGCCTGCGGCGTGAAGGAGTTGGCGATGTTTGTGAGTGCAAGAGCCGCACTTTGGCCCTGCGCCTGCGCAGTCGCGTCTTGCGCTTCCCAAAAATTAAATCCGCCGCCATCTGCCGATCGATTAAAATAGCCAATGTAAATCAATTCACTTTGCTGGCTCAAGGAAAAGGCGCTCAGCACGCCAGGCGTCGCGCCCGCGGTCACAAAAGTTTGGTCAGCAAATTCGAGGAAAGCCACATTTTCAAATTGATTTGTCGTCGTTCCATTTGTTATGGTAATACTATCATTAGAATTAACGGTAACAGTGTAGGAGTTACGATTGGCCGTGAATATGATTGTATCGCTGCCGACCCCACTGAACGCCGCGTTATTTGGCAACTCAAAAGCATATACATTTTCGTTGGCTGACGTACCATAAATGGTTCCGTTTGTTTCTAATACCGCCGTATTTACATTGAACCCGATGGCAATCAGCTCAGCCGCATCCGTGAGCGAATACACATGCCCTGCGCCATAGGAGTAAGGAATAGCAAAGGCATCGTTTCCTGCCGTGGTGGGCCATAACGTGGAATCCCCGCTCGTTGCATAGTTATCTAAATTCGTTTTTCCGTCATCGATTGAGAAATACGCAGCTGGAGTTACAAACCCATTCGCCATCAATTGGCGCCCACCAAGCGCTGCGTAACGAAACAGCATCATGGCGGTATAGTCGGAGCCGTTGCCAAACTGCATGCCCAAAGCGTGGGTCAATTCCAATATGGCATCGTTGAAAAGATCAATCGTGCCCGGCGCGCCAACGCCATTGATGTTGAAGTTGTACGGATATGTGGCGTTGAAGCCAACCCCACCGTCGATCTCGCTACCATTTGCTGGAATTAATTGCAGTGCCTTCGCTTCGGCGTCACTAACATAAAAGGTTCCGCCGTTAGTTGGGTCGGTGGTTGGCAAGTTAGCAAACGCAAAGTTCCCCAAAGCGGTGGCTGAATTTGATAACAAGTCACCACGCAACTGAGAGTAGGACGCCCCTATTCCTGCCAAGGCGCCACCAAGGGAGATATTACTACCTATCGGGTATGCGCCATTATCGTCTTCGCCCCAACCGACAAGGATGTTGACCGTAATCGGATTCGTAATCAACTTATCCAGAAACTGCGCCGCAGCAGCAATTACCGTCATGAAACCGGCCGGCGCAGCGCTGACACTCGAGTCTTCAATTAGGTTGATTTGCATACAATGTTCCTCGACGTGCTGAGCTTACAAAATTAACAGCCTAAAGCCGATGTAAAGTGGGAATATGACTTGGGGCGGATGCGTTGTGCGGCGATGTAACTTCGCAATAGCCGAATCTAAGCAGTCCTGGCCCAGATTGTCCCGCTGTTTGTGCCAACTGAACCTTCTGGTGATAACAGCTACGCCGTGGTTGACTTCAGCTCGCCAGATAAGAGCGTGGCGCCAATTTAGGCGGCCTCGGTACGATCAAACACAAACGAACCATCCGAGGCCGCCCAGCGCCAAGCAATCCGGGGGGCGGATGCTATCGCCAAGCCAAGTTTGATTGAAATCAGTGCAGCACCGTCGGGTCAAAAGCAGTAGGCCGGTGAATCAAATGTTGTTCAGTCCCGCTCGTAGAACTCTTGACGCCGAAAACGCTAACACGGGCGTACGGAACAAAGCCTTCGGTGAACCACGCGGGTCGATCACGACGACCGAGTTTTGCGGCCTCGACATTATAGCGGCGGCTTCTGCCATCTTTTTTCGTCGTCGCGAAGCTCGCGAAAACAAGCGACGCCAAATCCAGCGATCTCGGCGTCTCTGCGCCCAGAAAGGATATGCGGATTCTTCGGAACCAGCACCCGAGCTGGCGAACTTCAGCCTAAGCGCAATCGACAGGGTCACCTCGAATTCACGACGCCGCCGCGCTCTCAAAAACTTCGTGATCGCAATGGCGGCACATCATCCACTCATTGGTGCTGGAACGCCTTTGCTCCGTCGCTCAATTGGTTCGTTATAAAGAAAAACCCCGCCAGTTTCCCGGCGGGGTTCGGTAGTCTTGGTCTGAAACTCGGCCGATAGGCCGCGTTTCTTAGCCGTGCAGCGTCAGGAAGCCGGCGGCGACGGACGAGCTGGCGGTCACTGTCGTGCCGACCAGGGCGACCACCGTGTCGTTGGCTGCGAAAGCGCTGCCCGACGCATTG
>Ga0182030_10020971_pt1 | contig 12279 bp, 10 predicted proteins | sample 812S3MmetaG_FD_121299 | JGI IMG/M metagenome (GOLD analysis project Ga0182030, IMG submission 121299) | Permafrost microbial communities from Stordalen Mire, Sweden - 812S3M metaG (Illumina Assembly) | ecosystem: Environmental > Terrestrial > Soil > Wetlands > Permafrost | place: Sweden...
CGCGACGCAAACACAGAAAAACAGGCTGGCCAGGAATCTTGCGGAGAACATCGTTCACTCCTTCAAAGCTGCGGGCATCACTTTACCGAAATCCCGCCGATTTAACCAGCGCCGCGGCGTCATTAGCCATGGAAGACGAAGACAAGCACGCAGGAATCCGCATCCCCACGCAACCTGCCCTTGGCCATCAAGAGGAGATCCCCCGGAAGTTATTGATTTAATTGGTGGCGGCGGTAGGACTCGAACCTACGACCTACGGATTATGAGACCGTCGCTCTAACCACCTGAGCTACACCGCCAACCTGCGCAACACTTCACAATGCCGGAGAAGGCAATCGAGAGTTTCCTGCGGGAACGCGGAAATCGGTCCGCGTTGTTACGAAGGGCCGGACTTGAAGGCGTCCAGCCCACGTTTGATTCTAGAGTTGGCTCTGTACACTGTCAATCCAGTTGCCATTGAGTTTCCGGGGAACGGAACCGACACATGGCAGGCAGGGTGCGTGGAGTTCAACGGCTGGATTTCGCAACGGGAATTCGATAGTCTACCCCCCTACCCTATATGCAAGACAAATTTCCTCCCAGTTCGCGCGAGAAGCAAAAGCTGCTGTACCGGATCAAGCGCCTGCGCGGGCAATTTGCCGCCGTAGAGCGGGCTTTGACCTCGGGCGACGAGTGCGCCGACATTCTCATGCTGCTGGCCGCCATTCGCGGCGGCGTCAACGGGCTCATGGCGGAGATCCTGGAAGACCACATTCGCCTGCACATGATGAATCCGGAGCAGAAAATGGATTCGCCGGAGGAGTTGGGCGAGGACCTGATCGGCCTGGTGCGGGCGTATCTGAAGTAGCCTCTTGGACCGCCATCGCCGCTTCCATGTCTTGTATACCCTACCCCGGTATGCTATAAGAAAATTTCACGGACGCCGGCAACGGGTTTTGTAACCTTCCCGTAATCGAAGCGTGGGAGACTTCCAGTTTCCCGGAGGCGAAAATTTTTGCTGCTGTGAAGGCCAACCCGGCGGGAGTTACGCTCATCACCGCGCTCTGTGACACAGCTCACGGCGGGTCCGGAGAGGCTGCAGTCTAATTGAAATTGAATTTCAATTTCAAAACCAGGAAGCTGCCTGGAAACTCCATGGCCCGACCAAACCTCCCAGCCCTGTGCCGCCTTTTCCTGCTGATGGCATGCCTGGCGATTGCCGGCTACGCACAGGACGCTTCCGCTAACGGGCAGGCCTCCCCGGGTGCGCCGCCGGAACAGCCGCAGTCCCAGCCGCCACAGCCGCAGGCGCCGGCCGGCACGCAGCCGGAAGCGCAGCCCCCGCAAAACTGGAACTTCCACGTGCAAAGCACCACGACCGTGCAAGGTTATCCCTCCTTCAGCGCCCGGTATTCCGGCCCGAACAGCCTGCCCACCAGCAGCGAAGTCCGCGAAACCGTGTCGCTGGATCTGTATTCCGGGTTCCGCTTGTGGACGGGCGCGGAACTGCACCTCGATGTCCTGACATGGCAGGGATTCGGGCTTGGCAACGCACTCGGCATTGACGACTTTACGGATGGGGAAGCGTACAAGATAGGCACGCATCCTCCTCGTGCGGGCCTTGCGCGCTGCTTTCTTCGCCAAACCATTGGACTGGGCGGCGACACGGAGGATGTGCTTGAGGACCCGCTGACCTTGGCCGGCAAGCAGGACATTTCACGGCTCACCTTCACCATCGGGCAATTCAGTTCCAAGGACGTTTTTGACAACAACGCCTACGCCAACGACCAGCGTACACAATTTCTGAACTGGGCATTCACGGCCAACGCTGCCTGGGATTACCCCGCGGACGCCCTGGGCTATACGACCGGCGTGGCGGTTGAATTGAACCAGCCGAGATGGGCCCTACGCTATGGATTCTTTCAGATTACGAATATGAGGAATGGATTCCTCGCCGAAGACCGCTATCTCCTGTGGCCGCCCGAACCCTCGGGCGGCGATGGCCGGTTCTGGCACGCCTGGGACATGGTTGTGGAGAATGAGCAGCGGTACAGCATCCACAGTCATCATGGCACGGCTCGCATCCTGGGCTACGTCAACGCGGGGGAGTTCGGAAACTATCAAGCAGCCCTTTACGCCCCAGGCACAAACATTGACCTGACCCACGCCCAACGGCATGAATTCGGCTTTGGGCTCAACCTCGAACAGGAGATCACCAGGAATATCGGCGTGTTTTCACGCCTGGGCTGGAATGACGGAATCAACGAAGCCTGGATGTTTACCGACGTAAATCACATGGGCTCGGTGGGCGTCAGTATCAAGGGTGAGCCCTGGCATCGCCCGGACGATACGATCGGCGTGGCCGCCGTTGTCAGTGGCATCTCTCGCGACAATCAGCAATACCTGGCTGCCGGCGGGCTGGGCATTCTGGACGGCGACGGCGCCTTGAATTACGCCAAAGAGAAGGTTGTCGAAACGTATTACCAGGCCAAGATCTCCAAGCACCTGCTGGGTGCGCTGGACTACCAGTTTGTTGCTGACCCCGCTTTTAATACTGCTCGTGGCCCAGTCTCTGTTTTCGGAATGCGATTGCACTTCGAGTTCTGATCTGAGGTGGCGCGCGTTCCGTTAGTCGCCGTGGGTGTACCATCTGCGATCAGGAATCCTTATGTCCCTGGCTCAAGCCTCGCAGCGCGCCTCGGCGCACTTGAAGAAAGCTTCGGTTATAGCGGAGCACAAGTTCTTTGTGCTTTTCCTTTACCTGCTGGCTACCCTCGTCCTGTACCCGTACGTGGAAGACAAACCCGTTGCTTACCTTATTTTTCGTTTCTTCGGTGGCGCCGGCATGCTGTTCGCCGTCTATGCGATCAACTTGCGACGCACGCTCTTGTTTTTCGTGCTCCTGCTGGCCATTCCGGCGGAGTGGCACCACATCGTCCAGTTCCGGGCCGAAGCGGGCGCTGTCTCTATTCTCGGCATTGTTCTCAGTTTTGTATTTGACACGTTTATTGTCGTCGTCATCTTCCGCAGGGTGATTCTGGAGGCCCAGCCGAATTCAGAGACCATCCTGGGGGCCCTGTGCATTTATCTGCTGGTGGGATTCAGTTTCGCCAGTATCTTTGGGATGGTTGCCGCGCTTGAGCCGAGAGCGTTTTATCTCGATCCTCTGGTGAATGCGCATGCCATCCCTCGCCGGTTCGACATGGTGTACTACAGCTTTGCCACCATGACGTCGCTCGGTGCTGTCGGCATAACGCCGGTATCTGACCAGGCGCGCTCGCTATCGGTGATCGAGGCCACGATCGGCGTGCTTTACCTGGCGGTGTTGATCGCCCGGCTGGTCAGCGGGTATCGTCCTCCGTCAGCGGTGGAGCGCGATTGACGATGCCGGTCTCGACCGGCTGGTAAACTGAATAGGCAATGATCCTACCGTTCGTTCGCGAATTCTTCGCGGACGTGGAGAAAGTGCCTGCTTTTGCGCGTGCAGTGTCCCAGGTCAAGGGCGGCGCGGCGCGGACTCGTGTCTCTGGACTGACCCCAACCGGAAAGGCCCTTTTCTACTCGTTACTGCATCGCGTGACCTCGCGGCCGCTCCTTATCGTGGTGAGCGACAACCGCGCGGTTGAAGAATTGCTGCCGGTCGTCCGCTCCTTCGTGGAGTTGAGCGGAGCAGTCTCACCCGACGCCGTTATCGGCCTGCCTGCCTACGATGTGCTGCCCTTCGAGAACCTGTCGCCGCATCCCGAAATCCAGGAGGCCCGCGCGACTGCACTGTGGAAGATTGCGACCGGAACAGCAGAGATCGTCATTACTCCGCTGGCCGCGACCGCGATGCGTTTGCGCTCCGGCAATTTCTACGCCGATCTTGCCAAGGTGGTGCGGCGCGGCGAGCTGTTAGATCCGGATCGCCTGTTGGAACACTTGCGCGTCGTGGGCTACAGCCAGGTCGACGTGGTAGAGATGCCGGGGGAGTTCGCGCATCGCGGCGGCTTGCTGGATGTTTATCCGCCGGAGCTGGACCGCCCGGTGCGGATTGAGTTTTTCGGCGATGAGATCGAGACCATTCGCAAATTTGACCCGGGAACGCAACGCTCGGCAGCGGTAACCGACGAAGTCGTTCTGCTTCCGTTGACGGAAACGCCGGTCGAAGAAGAAACCCTGGCGGCCATTAACGCGCGGCTGACCGGCGAGCGGCTGGCGGGTAGCGACGAGATGATTGAACGGACGGTGCGCGCGAGCGGCGTCGCCGTGTTTCCAGGATGGGAGCTGTATGCGGCAGTGGCTGGCGCGAAGGAAAACCTCCTCGATCTTATGCCTGCGGCAACAGTTGTCCTGGACGAGCCCGACTCCTTGAACGAGGCGCACGACGCGTGGTGGGCGAAGCTGACCGAAGCGCATGAGCGCAGTTTGATCGGCAATCTGGTGAGGCCCGAAGAACTTTACCTGACGCCGGAGCGATGGCACACGCGCTTGCAGGAAGCTGGCACCATCGCGGTCGAACAGCTTGGAATTGAAGGCGGCGACGAGAGCGAGCACCTGACGCTGCAGACGCAGCCCACGACCAGGTTTCATGGGTCGGTCGCTGCCATGACGGAAGAAGTGGCGCGGCTGACGCGCGAGGGTAAGCGCGTGATGTTCGCCGTCTCCAGCACGGGCGAAGTGGAGCGGCTGGCGGACATCTTCAACGAGTACAACTTGTCTTTCCGCATTGGGAGCCGCACGCCCAGGCCCGGCACAGAAGTTTACGTGGACGAGTCGACGTACTTCGCGGAAGACGTCGAAGCACCGATCATCGTGAAGGCATATGTACCCGAGGGCGTCGTGCTGCCCGAGGCGAACCTCGTGCTCTTCGGCGCGCGCGATCTGTTCGACGAGGCGGAAGTTTCGCTGGGCCGGCCGCAGAGGCAAAAATCGAAAATATCGGCGTTTCTGTCCGACTTCCGCGACCTCGCCATCGGCGACTACGTGGTGCACGTGGAGCATGGCATTGGCCAGTACCAGGGGCTGAAGGAAGTTCCGCAGGAAGACGGCAGCGCCGCCGAGTTCATGGTGTTGGAGTACGCGGAGGGCGCGCGGCTTTACGTCCCACTTACCCGACTCGACCTGGTGCAGAAGTATCGCTCGTCGGAAGGCGTGAAGCCGGTACTGAACCGGCTGGGCACGCAGCAGTGGCAGAAGACCAAGGCCCGAGTGAAGAAGGCCATGAGGGACATGGCCGGGGAACTGCTGAAACTCTACGCCGCGCGCAAGACCGCCGAAGGCCATGGCTTCGCGCCTGACACCGAATGGCAGCGCGAGTTCGAGGGCAGCTTCGAGTTCAACGAGACCGAAGACCAGATGAACGCGATTGTCGACGTGAAGCACGACATGGAATCGCCCACTCCGATGGACCGGCTGCTGTGCGGCGATGTCGGCTACGGCAAGACGGAAGTCGCCATGCGCGCGGCCTTCAAGGCGGTCAGCGACAATCGCCAGGTTGCGGTACTTGCGCCGACGACGGTGCTCGCGTTCCAGCATTACAACACCTTCCGGCAGCGCTTCGCGGCCTTCCCCATCAAGGTTGACATGCTGAGCCGCTTCCGCACGCCGAAGCAGCAGAAGGAAACGATCGCGAAGATTGAAGCGGGCGAGGTCGACGTGGTGATCGGCACGCACCGCGTGCTGTCGAAGGACGTGAAGTTCAGCGACCTGGGACTGGTGGTGGTCGATGAAGAGCAGCGCTTCGGCGTGCGCCACAAGGAGCGTCTGAAGCAACTGCGGAAAGAAGTAGATGTGCTGACGATGTCGGCGACGCCCATCCCGCGCACCTTGCACATGTCGCTGCTGGGTCTGCGCGACATGAGCGTGATCGAGACGCCGCCGAAAGATCGCATGGCAATTCAGACCGTCGTCGCAGCCTGGGATGAGAAGCTGCTGCGCTCGGCCATCGAGAAGGAACTGGAGCGCGGCGGGCAAGTGTACTTCGTGCACAACCGCGTGGACAGCATCTACGACATTGCCGGCAAGCTGCGCGAGATGGCGCCACAGGCCCGCATCCTGATCGGCCATGGGCAGATGGGGGAGGCCGAACTGGAGCGCGTCATGCTGGCTTTTATGCGGCACGAGGCGGACATACTGGTGGCGACCACGATCATCGAGAACGGGCTCGATATCCCGCTGTGCAATACCATCATCATCAATCGCGCGGACCGGCACGGATTGTCGGAGCTATATCAACTGCGTGGGCGCGTGGGCCGCTCCGATCGCCGCGCGTATGCGTACTTGCTGATTCCGCCCGATCGCGAGCTGAGCGAGTTGGCACGGCGACGGCTGGCCGCGTTGAAGGAGTTCAGCGACCTGGGCGCGGGATTCAAGATTGCCGCGCTCGATCTGGAATTGCGCGGCGCGGGAAATCTTCTGGGCGGCGAGCAGAGCGGGCACATCGAGGCCGTGGGCTTCGAGCTGTACACTTCCATGCTGGAGCGGACGGTCCGCGAGCTGAAGGGCGAGTTGCCGGAAGAGACGCCCGAGACGCAGTTGAATCTGGGACTGAACATTCGCATTCCGGCGGATTACATTACGGAGGAGAACCAGCGGCTGAGAATGTACAAGCGCGTGGCCGGAGTGGAGTCGGAGTCGCAACTGGAGGATGTGGCCGGCGAACTGGGCGACCGCTATGGCGCGGCTCCGCCAGCCGTGCGCAACCTGCTGGAATACGCGGCGCTGAAGCTGTTGTCGCAGCGGATTGGAGTCTCGCAGATCGAACGGCGGCGCGATGCGGTCAGTATTCGCTTCAACGAAAAAGCGGCGGTCGATCCCGAACGGCTGGCGAACTTCGTGGCCGGCGAGGCAGGAAGCCAGTTCACGCCCGCCGGCATTCTGAAATTTTCTCTGAAGGAGAAACAGCCAGAACAGGTGCTGGTGCGGCTGAAGTCGTTGCTGGAACAATTGGCGGGTGAGCAGCAGCCGGTGGGATAGAACAGTGGTCAGTAGCCAGTTGCCAGTTGCTTTTAGTTAGCTGCTAGTCGCTCATTGAAGGGGTTAACTACTAATTGCTGATTGCTAGTTGCTAAGTGCTAATTGCTATTCCTACGAGGATTCATGACCAGAAAGAAAGTTTGCAAGGCGGTATTTCCCGCTGCCGGGCTGGGCACGCGGTTTCTGCCGGCCACCAAGGCGCTGCCGAAGGAAATGATGCCGCTGGTGGACAAGCCCATCATTCAATACGGCGTGGAAGAGGCGCTGGCTTCGGGCTGCGACCAGATCATCATCGTCACCGGGCGGGGCAAGACCGCGATCGAAGATCACTTCGACGTCAGCTACGAACTGGAGAAGATGCTGGAGGAGCGCGGCAAGACCGACTTGCTGGCCGTGGTGCGGCGCATCTCCGACATGATCCACATCGCCTATGTGCGGCAGAAGGAAGCTTTGGGATTGGGGCACGCGGTGCTGATGTCGCGCGAACTGGTGGGCGATGAGCCGTTCGCAGTGATCCTCGCCGACGACATCATCGACGCCGAAGTCCCGTGCCTGAAGCAGATGATCGAGGTGTACAACGAGACGGGATGTTCGGTGCTGGCGACACAGGTGGTCGAGGGCAAAGCGATCTCGTCGTACGGCGTGCTCGACGCAAAACCGGTTCCCGGCAAGTGGAACGGCCGGCTTTTCGAGGTGCAGAACCTGGTGGAGAAGCCGAAGTTCGAAGATGCGCCGTCGAATTTGGCGATCATTGGGCGGTACATTCTGACACCGGCGATCTTCGAGATGCTGGAGTCAACCTCGCTGGGAGCGGGTGGCGAGTTGCAGTTGACCGACGGGCTGAGGGAACTGCTGAAGAAGGAGAAGATTTACGGCTACACCTTCGAAGGCAAACGCTACGACACCGGCGATAAGCTGGGATTTCTGAAGGCGACAGTGGAGTTCGCGCTGAAGCGCGAGGACCTGGGCGAAGAGTTTCGGGAGTATTTGAAGACGCTGAAGCTGTAGAGGGCGCGTCTTGGAATCCTAGCCTCGGATTGAGGTATGCGTTGCTTGCTTGATAGGGATGTTACGTAAGTTAGGCGAGCGACTGATCGGATTCTCGCAGCACCGACCTCTCGGGCCGTGTCGGGTCTACTCTAACGAACGGCTTCTCTCCCCGGACAAATCTTCCGACATACGCCTTTGCCGAGGAATCCATGAGGAACGGCTTCGTGTCGATACTACTGTACGTTTGTCCCTGGATATCGTAGGTGTACCCGATTTCGGTCGTTGGACAATTCCAGACCCATCCTCCTCCGACGTGTGACGAGTCGACTCTCGCCTTCACCAGTTGCCACTTACCGCAACCCCATGTACGCCAAAAGCGCAAAATCAGCTTCACTAAGAAAGCAATCCAAACGTCGATGACCAAGCCAGCCAATCACAACTCCCAAGGCAAGACGTTTATTGGCGGAAACATGCCCCATCACAAGTTAGACGCCGGGCTCAGGCTTTCTGGCTCTCTTTCAGCTTGCGCGACTTCGCTTCCACGCCCTTGGCCAGCTTTTCCTTGTGGGCTTCGAGCTTTTTCGCCACGGCATCGTCATACAGTCCGATCATCTGCGCGGCGAGGATGCCGGCGTTGGTCGCGCCGGGCTTGCCGATGGCAACGGTCGCGACGGGAATTCCGGCAGGCATCTGCACCATCGCCAGGAGCGAGTCGAGGCCGAGAAGCGCGGTCGATGGGATGGGAACGGCGATGACCGGCAACGTGGTCTCGGCGGCAATGACGCCCGCCAGATGGGCAGCGCCGCCCGCGCCGGCGATAACGACCTTCACGCCGCGCGCCCTCAGGCCGCGCGAGTATTCGCTGGTGCGCGCCGGCGAGCGGTGCGCCGAGGTGATGTCGATTTCGTAAGGAATGCCGAATTCGGCGAGCGCCTTTGCGGCCTCGTTCATGATGTCGAGGTCGGAGTCGCTGCCCATGACGATGGAGACGAGAGGATTGTTGTTCATACTTTTCATTGCTTGTTCGCAGAATTTACAAATTGAACTTGAGCGCAGCTGCCATTCTCAATCAAGACCTTGCCCGGACGATCATACGTGAAATCGAATGGCTGCACTCGCTGACCCGGAACGGTGACAGAATACCGGCCTGCGGGCACATGTATTTCGGCAACACCCCTGGCGTTTGTTTTGGCGGAGAACGTCCCATGCATTCCTTGCGCGCTTACTTCCACGCCGGTTATCGCAGGAGACCACGCGAACACGTCCCCTCCAAGAGCGACCTGAATCATCCCTCCGCTACGATTCTGAAGCGCTTCGATTTCCTCGAGGGCCGACTGTTTCCCCTTCAACGGGCCGGAGTTTCCACACCCGTCTAAAAGCCATCCCCGATCCGACCGAGAATGGAGGAACAGTAGGTAAGAGCTGCCCACCGTCCAATCAAATGTCGCGCGTCCGCTGCTATTCTCCTCCCAAACCTGAAATGAACTCCCCATCTTGCCGCTCAGGACCTTCTCGGTCTGCATTTCATAGAGGTGCCCATCCATGTCGCTAGCTGGAGCGATGTAATTTGAGGCAGCCAGCTTCGCTTCTACGACGATTTCGCTAGCGAAGAACTCGGCGCAAACAAGTCGCGGCTGTGGCTGATTACACACCGCTACAACATTCGTGCTCAGGAGCGTTATTGAACAGAAGAGTACGACTATCCGCATCGGTACTACTTCCCTGCGCGCAAATGTTTAAGGCCCCGCGCGGCGATGTCTTTGCGATAGTGCATGCCGTCGAAGCGGACCTTCATCACGGCATCGTAAGCGCGCTCGACCGCCTCGGGTAAATCTTTCCCGCGAGCAGTCACACCCAGCACGCGGCCGCCGGAGGTGTAATAGCTTCCGTCGCGGCGATTTGTTCCCGCGTGAAAAACCTTCACCCCATACATCCGGTCAGCTTCTCCGATGCCGGTGATCAGCTTGCCGGCTTCGAATGCGCCGGGATATCCGCCCGACGCCATGACCACGCAGACGGCAGGCTCGGGCGACCAGCGAAAATCGCCGTCGCTGACGCGCCCGGCGATTGACGCCTCCATCGCTTCCAGCAGGTCGCTTTCCATGCGCATCATCACCGGCTGGGTCTCGGGGTCGCCAAAGCGGCAGTTGAACTCCAGCACCATGGGCCCGCGCGCCGTCATCATGATGCCGCAATAGAGAATGCCTTTGTAGTCGGCGCCCTCGGCGCGCATGCCCGCGATCACCGGACGGGCGATGTGCGTCACCAGCCAGTCGCGCATTTGCGGGTCGACAATCTGGTCGGTGGAATAAGCGCCCATGCCGCCGGTGTTCGGACCCTGGTCGTTGTCGAAGACGCGCTTGTGGTCCTGCGCCGCGACCAGAGGGACCACGCGCTCGCCATCGCTCATCACCAGGAACGACAGCTCTTCGCCCACCAGGCACTCTTCCAGCACGACACGCGATCCGGCTTCGCCAAGCATTTTGCCCGCGAGCATGTCTTCCGCGACGTGTTGCGCCTCGTCTTTCGATTGCGCGATGACAACGCCCTTGCCCGCGGCGAGCCCATCGGCCTTGACGACAATCGGCGCGTGAAACAGACTCAGCGCCTCAGGAAGCTCGTCCTTGCTGCTACAGACCGCGTATTTGGCGGTTGGGATGTTGTGGCGCTGCATGAATTGCTTGGCGAAGGTCTTGCTCGATTCCAGGCGGGCGGCGGCGCGAGTCGGCCCGAAGACAAGCCAGCCGCGCTTTTGGAATTCATCGACCACGCCCAGGGTGAGAGGCAGTTCGGGCCCGACGACGGTGAGATCGGGGCTGAGCCTGGTAGCGAGTTCCACCAGCGAGTCGATGTTCTTCAGATCGGCGGAGACGCATTCGGCGTCGGCTGCGATGCCGCCGTTGCCGGGAGCGCAATACAGCTTCTTGATCCGCGGTGACTGCCGCAGCTTCCAGACGATCGCGTGTTCGCGACCACCGCTACCGAGGACGAGGACCTTCATAAGCGAAAGAAAAGAGTAGGGGGGCACGGCGGGAGATGTCAAACCGCAGCGGCTCGACCGTCAGGCTGTGGTAGGAGTGTTATCGGGGTACATCAGGACCAAGTCATGCTGGAGCTGTATCTCACTGCCGTCTTTCGAGACCACGTTGGCATTGATAGTGAAGGCCCCCCATCCCGACGTGCTGAGGCGAAAATTCGTGCTGCGGTCCTGAACAACCCGCACCGGTTCGTAAAAAGTGGGGTGCAGGACGTACGCGACGCGTTCGACGGCATCGAGTTCGGTGGATGGCCCATCGATCCAGACCGACCACTCCCAGCGATCCTTGCCCAAATATTTTGCGTCTTGCTGAATTGAAAGTGACATAGCTACTCCTTTACCTGTATGTCAACAGTATCCACCGATTCATAGGAAGAACGCCATACGTGTCCTCCCGCCGAAATGGTTATGCGAACCAGTTCGCCCTCCGGCACTCCTCGCAACTGGGCAAACAGTCCGCCCTTGATCGGAACCACCGCGGCTGGTTGTGGTGGGGATTGAACAGCGCCCCGCAACACCTGACAGGTGGCCGAAAACGTGGGATGATCAAGCAAAGAAATTATGAGCTCGACTTCTGTGCTGGGACCGAGTCTTACCTGCGTCACCCGGCTTAGCTCCCGAAATCGCTTAAGCGCTTCAGCGAGCTTTACCAGGCATAGCGCCCGATCGGCCTCCCGATAATCGATGCGTTGCGCGTCTGCCGCTTCCAGAATTCCGCCGGGGGCGATTACTCCATCCTGCCGCACTTCAACCCACGGGATCCGGGGTTCCTGCGCATGCGCCGTCAGAAGCTCCTGTTCGACCCAGGCATGCGAACTGAATTCGTTCTGGCCGCGGGCTTCCCTACGTGTTCGGAATCCAATCATCGCATCCGAAATGCGGATCGTCCTCATCACCTCGTCGGGCAGTGCCCCACCGTACACAGCCCTGCCGTGCATCACTTCGCTGCCAAAGGCGGTTATTAGCGGAAACACGTAGTCTTCTACCCAGCGATCCTGATCGTTATAGCCGTAGCCAACAAAGACTCGCATAAGTGAATGACAGGTTGCACGGATATTATATTCCCCTGCCCATCGACCCCGAACAGCTATAAATAAGATCAAGCGGTGCACTCAATCCCTCCCGCTGTTTCCCTGGGTTTTCGTCGAGCCGGTGCAATTCTTGCATTTCGTTGTTAACTAGCATTAACTAGCATTTGCGGATGCCATGATTACAGTTTCCAAAGAAGATTACCTCAAAGCCATTCTGGAAGCGGAGGGCGAGGGTGAGCTGGTGATTGCGGCGCGCCTGGCGCACTGGCTGGACGTGTCCGCACC
>Ga0182030_10020972_pt1 | contig 12278 bp, 10 predicted proteins | sample 812S3MmetaG_FD_121299 | JGI IMG/M metagenome (GOLD analysis project Ga0182030, IMG submission 121299) | Permafrost microbial communities from Stordalen Mire, Sweden - 812S3M metaG (Illumina Assembly) | ecosystem: Environmental > Terrestrial > Soil > Wetlands > Permafrost | place: Sweden...
CAAAAAGCTCATCGGCGATCAACATCTTTTCGCGCGGATACAATTCAATATTGTGTCTGTTTAAAACTTCAATGGCCCTATTTACATAGTAATTTCGCTGATTGTTGAAGGCGCGATTAACGTCCGCAAACGGCGGTGTGCTAAGATCGTTAGGTCGGTCCACCAAAAGCATTGCGCGTTCTTGCCTGAGCTGCAAAAGTTTATCAAGACAATCCTCGAAATTACCTCTCGCCGTCCGTCGAATATCGTCGACTTTTACAGATCTAGTAAAGCGAAATACAATATATGCCAATATAAAGCTGGCAATTGGCGATATAATTGCCGTTATGTCTTTTAGCATTCCGATTAGTCCGCTGCCTGCAGGCTCTTCTGGCATATCGTTCTAGCTCGGCAAATACGACTTGATGATTGAGGATGGAAATCAACTTAACCCAGACGACAAACTAGCGCCACTTACCATCCTTGGACGAAGTGGAATGCGCCCCTCGCAGATCCAGTTTCCGGTTCAAGAAAAAGGAGCAGGGATTTGAGGCAAAGACATTACGGTCCCTACCCCCCGATCTCCTCGCGCCGAATTTCCAGCTCCAGCCAGTCTTCTTCCGCGGCCTGAAGCTCCGCCTCGGCTTTCGCGAAAGCCTCTGAGACGGACGCGAATTTAGCCGCATCGCGGGCGTAAAGACCGGGGTCGTCGAGCTGGGCCTGGAGCTTGGCCAGCAGCGCGCGCAGCTCTTCCATGCGTTTCGGCAAGGCCCCCAACGCGTGCTTTTCCTTAAAACTCAGGCGCGGTTTCGCGGCGGGCTTCTTATCCACACGCGGCGCGCCTTCAGCCTTAGGCTTCTCGACGCCCCGCGCGGAAATAACGATAGGCGCGGCGCTCACCCCTGCCCCGCGTTGCGCCACCATGTCGGAATAGCCGCCGGCATATTCCAACCATCGGCCGCCGCCTTCGCTCATGAGAACGGAGGTCGTGACGCGGTCAAGAAAATCGCGATCATGGCTGACGAGCAGCAAAGTGCCCTTATAGTCCGCGAGCATTTCCTGCAGCAGATCGAGCGTTTCGAGATCGAGATCATTGGTCGGCTCGTCGAGAACGAGAAGGTTCGAGGGCCGCGCCAGCGCGCGGGCGAGCATGAGCCTGCCGCGCTCGCCGCCGGAAAGCCGCCCGATCGGCGTGCGCGCCTGTTCCGGGCCGAAGAGGAAATCCTTCATGTAGCCGATGACATGCTTTCGCTCGCCATTGATCTCGACGTAATCGCTGCCGCCGCCGGTGAGCGCATCCTTCAGGATCGTGTCCGGATGGAGGCTCGCGCGGCCCTGGTCGAGCGTCGCCATCAAGAGATTGGCCCCGTGCCGGATGACGCCCTTGTCGGGCTTGAGCGCGCCGGTGAGCAGGTTGATGAGCGTCGTCTTGCCCGCGCCGTTCGCGCCGATAACGCCAAGCCTGTCGTGGCGGAGAATGCGGGTCGAGAAATCCTTGACGATGATGCGGTCGCCGAAGGATTTTTCTAACGCCTCGGCTTCGATGACGAGCTTGCCGGAGATCGCGCCTTCGCTTGCGACAAGCCGGACCTCGCCAGAAGCTTTCGGACGCTCGCGGCGCTCGGTGCGCATCGTCAAGAGATTGCCGAGCCGCTTCTGGTTGCGCTTGCGCCGCGCCGTGACGCCATAGCGCAGCCAATGCTCCTCAGCGACGATCTTGCGATCGATCTTATGCTGCTGGCGCTCCTCCTCCTCAAGCTCTTGGTCGCGCCAGGCCTCGAACTCGGCGAAGCCGCGGTTGAGCGTCCGGGTGCGGCCGCGATCGAGCCAGACCGTCTTGCGCGAAAGGTTCTGCAAAAACCTGCGGTCGTGGCTGATGAGAACGAGGGCGGAGCGAGTGGCCTTAAGCTCGGCTTCGAGCCATTCGATCGCAGGCAGATCGAGATGATTGGTCGGCTCATCGAGCAGCAGAATGTCGGGCTCGGGCGCGAGCGCGCGGGCAAGCGCGGCGCGGCGCGCCTCGCCGCCGGAGAGATGCGCGGGATCTTCCTCGCCCGAGAGGCCAAGCTCGTTGAGAAGGGTTCTCGCGCGATGCGGATCGTCGGTTGGCCCGAGGCCCGCCTCGACATAGGCGAAGGCGGTCGGAAAGCCTGAAAGATCCGGCTCCTGGGGCAGGTAGCGCACATTGGCGTCGGGCTGCATGAAGCGCGTCCCGCCATCCGACTCGAGCAGCCCGGCCGCGATCTTCAAAAGGGTCGATTTGCCCGATCCGTTGCGCCCGACAAGGCACAGACGCTCGCCCGCCGAGACGGAAAGATCGGCCGCCTCCAGGAGCGGCTTGCCGCCGAGGGTGAGCGAAATATTCTGCAGCAGCAGAAGAGGAGGCGCCATGTTCGCCGATAATTCGAGAGATTGGACGTGCGGCGATGACCCGATGGCGCAATCGACCTCGCGCCCCCTGCGACCCTGGCGCGAACGAAGGCCCGCCTGCCCGCATACTTTAGCCTTTGGCCGCGGGCGATCCAACCGGAAAATGCCGTCCGCTTCGATTGTGAAGTGGGCGGCGTTAGAGCATGTTCCGAAAAAGTTGATCGACTTTTTCGATCAGAACATGCTCTAACTCCTTGAATTTGAGCGATTCCTTTCCGATCAGATGGCTCCATCTGATCGGATGCGCTCCATGCCTCAATATTTGGCGACAACCGGGGCCGGCAGGAACCAGTCGAACTTATAATTCAAGCCAGCCCGGACAATATTGGCCGTCGTCTTTTGATTGATGCCGACCGGGACGCCAAGGGCGAGCGAATTGAATATGGTGTTGGTCCCGAGATTGACGTAGAGATACTCGGTTTTCAAAGTGATGTTATTCGTGATGGCGTATTCGACGCCGGCGCCGGCGGTCCAGCCGGTGCGGGTGTAGTTTTGTGAGGTCGAAACCCCACCCAGCCCAAGCAAGCCAGAGGCGCCGCTAATCGAATCATTCACCTGACCGTAGGCGAAGCCGCCGGTCCCGTAAATCAGCAGCCGATCCAGGGCATAGCCGACGCGTCCGCGCACTGTGCCGATGTAATTGATCCTGCTTCCCGCCTCGGCGGCGACGCCGAGAGGCGTATTAGCATAGGTCGTCACCTTGCCGCGGATCGCCGCGCCATCGAAATCCGTCTCGAAGCCAAAAAGGAAACTATTGGGGAGTTGCCAGTTGTAACCTACCTGGCCGCCGCCAATGATGCCGCTGGAGGTGACAGTGGTCTGCCCGGTGCCGGCGTCGAAAATGCCAAACGGATACTGGAACCGATCTCCTCCAAGGCCGAGATTGCCGCCGATGTAGAAGCCGGTCCAGGTGAACGCCGGGACGTAGGGAACCGGCGGCGGCGGCAAGCGAGAGGGAAGGTCAGCGGCAAAAGCCGTCGATGAATAGAGGGTCGCCATTACGACCCCCGACAATGAAAGTTTCCGAATCATAATGTTTTCCCCGCAGAAAGGAACTTCGAGGATTTCAGGTAAGCATAAGAGCTGTTTGGTAACTATAGAAACTCTTCCTTGGATAAGCCTTTGCTAGGAACTGTAGCAAAACTGCATCATCTTCCTTGCCAAACTTGGGCGCCGCGCCGCACCATTCGGTAAGGCCGGTTCACGTATTTTCGCCCTCATTCCGCCCCTCCCCCTGCTCGCGCCGCCCCCGGGAGGCGGGGCGCTGCGCTCCGCCTCCCGGCGTCGATAAGGCCTGGCAGGCGCATGCGCCCATCGCGGATTCATTGCTCGCCGGAATTGAACCGGCGCGCGCAACAGGAGACCAGACATGCCGAAACTGAACATTTGCCGACGCGCCGACGCATGGCGCAAATGCGCCCGCGCGCTTCTTTTCGGGAGCGGTCTCGTCGGCCTGACCGCCGCGCCCGCCGCCGCCGACGCGGAAGTGAATATCGAGAATTTTGCGTTCGCGCCCGCCGCGCTTACGGTGAAAGCCGGGACTGAAGTTGTTTTCCGCAATCGCGACGACATTTCCCATAGCGTCGTCGGCGCGAAATCCGAGTTCCAATCCAAGGAGCTCGAAACGGACGACACATTTTCCTTCACCTTCGCCGATCCCGGAACCTACGATTTTTCTTGCGGCTTGCATCCGCAGATGAAAGGCAAGATCATCGTCACGCCTTGAGGCGCAAGCAGACGCTTGTCTTTCTCGATGGCGCGCGGTCCAGCACAAATTTGTTGCGGCGCGTGAGCTTTTGTTGAGATTGAGCGGGGTGATCTCGCGGCTCATCGCAGGCCGTGACCGGATGTCCGAAAGGACCGCTCATGACGGCAAGCTTGCACGCCGCTCGCTCCCGCTTTCCGCCGATCGAGCGGACGCTTCGGCTCACGACCGGACTGACCTTGTTCAGTTTCGCCGCGAGCCATTTCCTGAATCACGCTTGCGGGATCTTCCGCCTGGATGCGATGGAGGCGATCAGATTCGTGCTCCTTTGGCCTTGGCGCACGACAGTCGGACAGGCGGCGCTCTATGGATCGTTCATCATTCACGGCGGGCTCGGCCTTTACGCAATCTATCGGCGCCGCCATTTGCGGATCCCGCCGGGCGAGCTCCTTCAGCTTCTCCTTGGCCTGTCGATTCCGCCGCTCGTGATCATTCACGCGACCAATGTCCGGCTCGGCAATCTCCTGTTCGGACTAGAAGTCGCCTACCCTCCCATCCTCCACCGCTACTGGGATTTGTCCCCCCACTTCGGCCTGCCGCGACAGTTCATCTTGCTGCTCATCGTGTGGATTCATGGGTGCATCGGACTGAACAGCTGGCTGCGCATAAGGCCATGGTATCAGAAATGGCTGCCGGCTATCGCCGCGCTCGCGACATTGATTCCGTTTCTCGCCATCATAGGCATAGCTGACGCAGGCCGGGATTTCGACGCAAGAGCGGCGCAAGACCAAGGCTTCCTCGCGCGCAACGAGGTCCAGACCCCCCAGCAGACAGCGGCCCTTGGCGCGATCGGCGAGCGTCTGATCTTGATCTATCTCGGGCTCGTCGGCGCCCTCTTCGCGCTTCAAGGCGCGCGCGAATGGCATGACCGAAGCTTCCGCGCGGTGACGATCAGATATCCGAGAGGCGTCGAGGCCGTCGTGCCCCGCGGTTTTTCGATTCTCGAGGCCAGCCGATGGGCGGGCGTCGCGCATACTTCGATGTGCGGCGGCCGCGGCCGATGCTCGACCTGTCGCGTGCTCGTCACCGCCGGGCTCGAGCGGCTGCCGTCTCCCAACGTTGCGGAAATGAACACACTCGCCTGGATCGGAGCCTATAAGACCGTGCGCCTGGCTTGTCAGGTGAGGCCGCGCGAGAGCGTCGACGTCGTGCCTCTGCTCATCCCAAGGAGTTTTGATCCACGACAAGGCGCGCCGACATTCGCCGCTTCCGACGAGCGTGAGATTGCGGCGCTTTTCATTGATCTTCGCGACTCGACGCGACTCGCCGACGGACGCCTTCCTTATGATGCGCTCTATGTCATCGACCGCTATGTCGCCGCCGTCTGTCATGCCGTCGAAGCGCGTGGCGGCCAAGTGACGAGCGTCGCCGGCGACGGGGTCATGTGCTTTTTCGGCGCCGACTGCGACGCGACGACAGCTTGCCGACGCGCCATTTTGGCGCTGCGCATGATATGGCGCGCGCTGGCCGCGCTGAACGAAGAATGCGAGACAGCCTTCGACTTTCCGCTTCGGTTCGGCGCGGGCTGCCATCTCGGCCTCGCCGTCGTCGGCGAACTCGCGAGCAGGCATACGGCCCAATTCCTCGGCGAGGTCGGCAATATCGCGGCTCGGCTCGAGGAGCTTACCAAGGAGCTCAGCTGCACGATCATTCTCTCGCGCGCCGTGATCGAGCGGGCGGGCTTCGCGATGCCGACGCCGGAAAGTCACCGCGTCCAGATCAAGAATGTAAGCGCCGAAATCGAAATGCTTGCGCTGCGGACGCAAAACGAGCTCGACGATTTGATCTCGACCCTGGGTTAGCGCAATTTCAGGCGAATTGCCTCGGTTTGCGATAATAAGATCAACTAGCCAAGCGGGCCAAGCCGCCCCGGCATGGCCGACTCGCGCAGCAACGACGTGATCATGGTCAGGCACACAGAAACCCTTGCGCGCATCGAACTGTTCCGATCGCTGACGCCGGAGCAGATCAGCCGCCTCGATACGCGCTGCATTTGGCGGCGCGCCAACGCCAAGGAATGGATCCTTGACTATCAGGACGAAGGCGCCGACGTCTTCTTCCTTGTCAGCGGCGTCGTGCGGGTGATGATTCGTTCGATCTCGGGCCGCGAGACCATCTTGCGCGACATCAACGCAGGAGCGTTTTTCGGCGAGCTCGCCGCGATTGACGGACAGACGCGGTCGGCGAGCATTTTGGCGATCACCGAGGCGACGATCGCGAAAATGTCGGCGCCGACATTTCTCGAGATCGTCACGGCGCATCCGGATGTCGCCTTGCAACTGCTCCGGCTTGTCACCGGACAGGTTCGGATGCTCGCCAATCGGATCAACGAATTCACGACGCTCGGCGTCCGCGATCGGCTCTATTTGGAGCTGCTCAGAGTCTCCCGGCCAGATCGCGACAATGAGCGGCAAGCAATCGTCTCGCCGCCCCCCGTCCATGCCGATCTCGCCGGACGAATCAGCACGCGCCGCGAGGCGGTGACAAAGGAATTGAGCGCGATGGAGCGCGACGGCCTGCTGCGCAAAAGTCGCGGCGCTCTCATCCTGCTCGACGTTCCCCGGCTCATCGCGATGATCGACGAAGACATGGCCTTGACCCGTCTCCGCTCGTGAGCCAAGCTAGGCCCCGACGGCAGGGCTCGAACGTCGCAGACTGTTCAGATCTTGAGCGCGGCCTTCAACTCAAGCAATTGATCGCGTTTCTCGGTTGCGAGCCGCCGCGCCTCGTCCGTCGTCGCATCGGCGACATCCTCTTCCAGATCCTTGAGGTCGGCGGCAAGTTTCGCCGCATCGAACTCCTCAAGCGGAATGGCGTGCTCGGCAAGGATCGTGAATCCGCCCGGAGCTACGTCGGCGAAGCCTCCGCGCACGAAATAGCGGAGCTTCGTCGCGGGCGTCGCGCTGATCTCGACGACGCCAGGCTTAAGGGTGGACATCAGAGGCGCATGGTCCTTAAGGACGGTGAACTCGCCTTCGAGACCGGCCACGACGACCCCCTCGACTTCACCCGAAAAGACCAGCCTTTCCGGCGAAACGAGTTCGAAGTGAAAAGCCGGCATGTCGAATCCTCTGATTTGTGTCGTCTGATCGACCGGCTGCGGACGCGTCCGCGCCCCTCAGCCGGAAGTTGATCGCGTTCCGCTCAGGCCGCCTTTAAGATTGAGCAGCGAGCTTCTGCGCCTTCTCGATCGCCTCGTCGATCGAGCCGACCATATAGAAGGCCGCTTCCGGCAAATGGTCATATTTGCCCTCGACCAGTCCCTTGAAGCCCTTGATCGTGTCTGCGAGCGAGACGAGCTTGCCGGGCGAGCCGGTGAACACCTCAGCCACATGGAAGGGCTGCGACAGGAAACGTTCGATCTTGCGCGCGCGGGCGACCGTAATCTTATCCTCTTCGGATAATTCATCCATGCCGAGGATGGCGATAATGTCCTGCAGACCCTTGTAGCGCTGCAGCAGCTGCTGGACCTGGCGCGCCACGGCGTAATGCTCCTCGCCGACGACCAGCGGCGACAGCATGCGCGACGTCGAATCGAGCGGATCGACCGCCGGGTAGATGCCCTTCTCGGCGATTGAGCGCGACAAGACGGTCGTCGCGTCAAGATGGGCGAAGGAGGTCGCGGGCGCAGGATCGGTCAAATCGTCGGCCGGCACATAGATCGCCTGCACCGAGGTGATCGACCCTTTGGTCGTCGTGGTGATGCGCTCCTGCAGGGCTCCCATGTCGGTCGCGAGCGTAGGCTGATAGCCGACCGCCGAGGGAATGCGGCCCAGTAGTGCTGAGACTTCCGAACCGGCCTGGGTGAAGCGGAAGATATTATCGACGAAGAACAGAACATCCTGGCCTTTGTCGCGGAAATCCTCGGCGACGGTGAGGCCGGTCAGGGCGACGCGCGCGCGGGCGCCCGGCGGCTCGTTCATCTGGCCGTACACAAGCGCGCATTTCGAACCCTTGGCCGAGCCGCCATGTTCGTGCGGATCGACGTTCACCTTGGATTCGATCATCTCGTGATAGAGGTCGTTTCCTTCGCGGGTGCGTTCGCCGACGCCCGCGAAGACCGAATAGCCGCCATGCGCCTTGGCGACATTGTTGATGAGCTCCATGATCAAGACCGTCTTGCCGACGCCTGCGCCGCCGAAGAGGCCGATCTTGCCGCCCTTCGCATATGGCGCGAGAAGATCGACCACCTTGATGCCGGTCACCAGGATCTGCGCTTCGGTCGCTTGCTCGGCATAGGAGGGCGCCGGTTGATGAATCGCGCGATAGTCCGTGGCGCCGACGGGACCCAATTCGTCGACCGGCTCGCCGATCACATTGATGATGCGGCCAAGGCAGGCCTCGCCGACCGGGACCGTGATCGGAGCTCCGGTGTCCGTGACGGGCTGCCCGCGAGTCAGGCCTTCGGAAACGTCCATGGCGATGCAGCGCACCGAATTTTCGCCGAGATGCTGCGCAACCTCCAGGACGAGGCGATTGCCTGAATTTTCGGTTTCGAGCGCGTTGAGGATTTCCGGCAGATGACCGTCGAACTTCACGTCGACGACGGCGCCGATGACCTGCGTGACGTAGCCTGTGGGCGTATTGGGTGCGGCGTCAGCCATGGTTCGTCCTCTTGATGTCTTGGAATGCTTAAAGCGCCTCGGCCCCGGAGATGATCTCGATCAGTTCCTTCGTGATCATCGCCTGGCGCGAGCGATTATATTTCATTGTCTGCTTCTTGATCATTTCGCCCGCATTGCGGGAGGCGTTGTCCATCGCGCTCATGCGCGCGCCCTGCTCGGACGCCGCGTTTTCAAGCAGAGCCCGCAAGACCTGGATGGAAATGTTGCGCGGCAGAAGAGTCGCCAGAATTTCCTCTTCGTCAGGCTCATATTCATAGACGGCCTGAGGCGCGGCGGATGTCTCGCCGCCCGCGAGTGCGAGGGGGATAAGCTGCTGCGCCGTCGGGATTTGCGCGATGACGGATCTGAACCGCGAGAAAAATAAGGTGCAGACGTCGAATTCGCCAGCTTGGAAGAGCGTGACGATCTTGCGGCCTATTGCATCGGCATTGTCGAAGCCGAGCGTGCGAACGCCGCGCAAGTCGACGAAGTCGATGATTTGCCGCTCGAACTGGCGGCGAAGGATGTCATTGCCCTTCTTGCCAACGCAGAGGATCTTAACCGTCTTGCCTTGTCCCGCGAGCGAGATCGCCGTATCGCGCGCGAGCCGCGCGATCGAGGCGTTGAAGGCGCCGCAGAGGCCGCGCTCGGCGGTGCAGATAACAAGAAGATGGACGTTGTCGCGGCCCGTGCCCCGGAGGAGCGCCGGCGCCTCCGCGCCGTTTCCGATCGTGGCGGCGAGGCTCGCCAAGACCTTTTCCATCAGCTCCGCGTAGGGCCGCGCCGACTCGGCGGCGGTTTGGGCGCGTCGCAGTTTCGCCGCCGCAACCATTTGCATGGCCTTGGTGATCTTCTGCGTCGCCTTGACGGAGGCGATCCGGTTGCGCAGATCCTTTAACGACGGCATGGTCTGTCCGCTCTATGTCCCGACGAGGCTCTTATGATCACGCGAAGTTCTTGTAATTACGCGAAGTTCTTGGCGTAGGTTTCGACGATCGATTTGAGCTTCGCGGCGGAATCGTCGGAGAGATCCTTCGTCGCCCGGATCGTCTCGAGCAGATCGCCATGGGCCGTGCGCACAAGCGCCAGGAGGCCGTCTTCGAAGGCGCGCACCCGATCGACTGCGAAGGCGTCGAGATAGCCGTTGACGCCGGCGTAAATGACGACGACCTGCTCCTCGATCTTCAGTGGCGAGAACTGCGGCTGCTTCAAGAGCTCGGTCAGCCGCGAGCCGCGCGCCAGCAGGCGCTGCGTCGTTGCGTCAAGGTCGGAGCCGAACTGCGCGAAAGCCGCCATCTCGCGATATTGCGCAAGCTCGCCCTTGATCTTGCCGGCGACCTTCTTCATCGACTTTGTCTGCGCCGACGATCCGACGCGAGACACCGACAAACCGACGTTCACGGCGGGCCGGATGCCCTGATAGAAAAGGTCGGTCTCGAGGAAGATCTGGCCGTCGGTGATCGAAATGACATTCGTCGGAATATAGGCCGAGACGTCATTGGCCTGTGTTTCAATGACTGGCAAGGCCGTCAGCGAGCCCGCGCCATTGGCGTCATTGAGCTTGGCGGCGCGCTCCAGCAGCCGCGAATGCAGATAGAACACATCGCCCGGATAGGCTTCGCGTCCCGGCGGGCGGCGCAGCAGAAGCGACATTTGCCGATAGGCGACCGCCTGCTTGGAGAGATCGTCATAGATGATCAGCGCGTGGCGCGCATTGTCGCGGAAATATTCGCCCATTGCGCAGCCGGCGAAAGGCGCCAGGAACTGCATCGGGGCGGGATCGGACGCCGTCGCAGCAACCACGATCGAATATTGGAGAGCGCCCTGCTCTTCCAGCACTTTCACGAATTGGGCGACGGTCGAGCGCTTCTGGCCGATCGCGACATAGACGCAATAGAGCTTGGCGAACTCATCCGTCCCTTGGTTCAGGGGCTTCTGGTTGAGAATGGCGTCAAGCGCCACCGCCGTCTTGCCGGTCTGACGATCGCCGATGATCAGTTCGCGCTGGCCGCGCCCGATCGGGATCAGCGCGTCGATCGCCTTCAGGCCGGTGGACATCGGCTCATGCACCGACTTGCGCGGAATGATGCCCGGCGCCTTGACGTCGACCCGAGCGCGCAGCTTCGCGTTGATCGGCCCCTTGCCGTCAATCGGATTGCCGAGCGCGTCGACGACGCGGCCAAGCAATTCCGGACCGACCGGAACATCGACGATCGCGCCAGTGCGCTTGACCGTCTGGCCTTCCTTGATGTCGCGGTCGGTTCCGAAAATAACGATGCCGACATTGTCGGTTTCGAGATTCAAGGCCATTCCGCGAATGCCGTTCTCGAATTCGACCATTTCGCCGGCCTGCACATTGTCGAGGCCATAGACGCGGGCGATGCCGTCGCCGACGGAGAGGACTTGGCCGACCTCGGTGACCGCGGCTTCGTTGCCGAAATTGGCGATCTCGTTCTTGAGGATTGCGGAAATTTCTGCGGCGCGGATATCCATCAGCCGACCTCTTTCATACGTGTGCGGATCGAATTGAGTTTAGTCTTGAGCGAGCCGTCGACCATGCGCGAGCCCAATTGGACGATGAGGCCGCCGATGATGGTCGGATCCACCTTGACGGCGATTTCGACGCTCTTGCCGCCGGCTATGTCGATAAGCGCCTTTTTCAGCGCCTCAACATGCTCCTCCTTAAGCGGTTCGGCGACCGTCACGGCGGCGCGGGCGAGGCCCTTGGCGTGATCGTTCAATATGTTGAAATCGCGGATCATGTCATCGACCGCGAAGAGCCTGCGCTTGTTCGCGACGAGCTTGAGAAAATTTGCGGTTACCCCGGCGATCTCCGCCTTGGCGAGAATGGCGCCGAGCGCCTTCGCCTGCTCTTCGGCGGAAAAGACCGGGCTCTTGATGAAGCGCCGCAAGTCTTCGCTTGAAGCGATGAAGCCGGCGAATGTCGCGAGATCGGCGGCGACTTGATCGGTCGTCCTCGTCTCCTGCGCCAGCGCGAAAAGCGCCTCGGCGTAGCGTCCCGCCATTCCGGAAACGAGTGTTTCGTGTTTCGCCAACGCCTGTCCCCAAAATCGAAATGCCCAGCAACCGCATGCGCCAAGGGTTCAGGTTTTTCACGGCGAGTGCCGCAAAACCCCTGACGCGCGGACTGAAGCTGAAAACGGGGAAAGGCGCAAGGGAACTCGGCTTCACCCCGAAGGCGAGCGGTCCCTAACATAGAGCTTTTTGCGGCGCAACCCTGGCCGCGCAGAATGCGGCGCGGTTGTTTGGCAAAACCGCCAGCCCAGGCGGCGCGCCCTATCCGGCCGGGCAGGCGCCGGCGTCTCGTATTGGCGTTTGGATGCGCGGGCGAACCGCGATCAGCGCGCCGCGCTCTTGCTCCGCGCGGCGCTCGCGACCGTCCAGAGCGCCCGCATGGCTATGGCCTCGGCGAGTTTCGGCTCCCGCCGCGCCCGGCCAATCGCCTCGGCGAGAATCTCGATCGCGCGCCCGAGCCGCGC
>Ga0182030_10020974_pt1 | contig 12277 bp, 12 predicted proteins | sample 812S3MmetaG_FD_121299 | JGI IMG/M metagenome (GOLD analysis project Ga0182030, IMG submission 121299) | Permafrost microbial communities from Stordalen Mire, Sweden - 812S3M metaG (Illumina Assembly) | ecosystem: Environmental > Terrestrial > Soil > Wetlands > Permafrost | place: Sweden...
CCTGCCAGGACATCAAGACCGATCACATGCAGAAGATCGTCAACGCCGCCCCCACAGCCGGTGAGGGCGACCGGGTCCACCGGATGATCTCCGCCCTGGTCAGCGCCGGCCTGGAGGCCGGATACCTGGCCAACCCCCGGCTGGCGAGGGTGCACTGGCAGGCCGCCGGCCGCGCGCTGCCCGCGCCGCAGGTGACGGTGGCGGGGGAAGCAGCACTGTGGGTCGATCCCGCCGAGATCCCGTCCTCCGGCGACGTCGGCGGGCTCGGCCGGGCGCTGGCCGCCGGGCTGCACGGGGAGCGGGACGAGCTGATGGCGAGCACCGCGGCCTACAGCGGGCTGCGGTGGGGCGAGCTGGCCGCGCTCACCATCCCCCAGGTCGACACCGGCACCAGGGTGATCACGGTGGACCGCAAGGTGGTCGAGGTCGGCGGGCACCTGTACGTCGAGGCGCCCAAGTGCCGTAAGTTCCGCCGGACGATCTACCCCCGCCGTACGCCGGCCGGCTACCCGCTGGCCGAGCGGCTCTCGGCCCGGATCGAGGAGGCCCGCGCCGAGCAGGAAGCCGGCACCAACCCGCTGGGGCTGATCTTCCCCTCGCCGCGGGGAAAGCACTGGCGGTCGTCCAACTTCAACCGCGGCGTCCTCCAGCGCGCCTACCTGGCAGCCGGGTGGCGCGACGCCGAGGGCAGCGGCCGGTGGACCTGGCACAGTCTCCGGCACGTGTTCTGCACTACTGCCCTGTTCGCGTGGAAGCTCGACCCCACCGACGTGTCCCGCATGGCCGGGCACGCCAACTACCGCATCACGCTCGACATGTACGTCGGTTCCACAGCCGGCGTCCTCGACCGCGCCCGCCAGGCCACCGACTAGACCATGCCCGTCGCGATGAGGGACCGGGCATGCGAAACGCGGGGCGTGAGCTGTCCGGTTCCTCCGCGCCGTCACGGAGGAACAGCATGACTGACACGGATTTCCTTCAGCCCGACCTGGGCCCGCTGCGCGCCGCAGCCGAGGCCGCGGAACTCGCGCAGGCAGCATCCGGGCTGGTCAGCATCGACAGGTGCAGACTGGCGGACAATGACCCGCTGGCGCCGCTCGCCCGCGGCATCGCCCGGTCGATGACCGAGGCGGGCCTGGCCCTGCACCACTGCGCCCGGCATCACCCGCTGTACCGGCTCGGCGGAGTCTGCCTGCTCGCGGCCCCGGCCGGACTGGCTGACGGCCGCACGGGGATCGCGGTGTGCTGGACCGCGCACAACCTGCTCCTGCTGGACTGGGGCAGATACGGCACCTACACCGTCACCCAGCAGGCCATGAACACCGCGCTCGGCGGCATGCTGCGCGCTTTCGGTTACCTGGTAACGCCCTTCGGGTCCGGCGGTGCCTGGCTCGTGACCGGCCGCCGCGACGATGACCCGGGAGCGGGCCGGTGACCGCGCTCGCCGCCCCGGCCATCACGAGCCGCTACCTGCCCGCCGTAAACGGCGGCGTGGACCGCGCGATCCGCGTCTCCACGGCGGCCGTCGTACTCGCCGTGGCGGGCATCGCGGCGTACATCTCCTACTGGCACGCCTACGCCGTCGTCCGCGAGTACGGCGAGACCGGCGTGACCGCCCGGCTTGAACCCGCCACGATCGACGGCCTGGTGTACGCGTCCAGCATGGTCATCTTGTACGCAGCACGGCACCGTCTCCCGGTCCCCCGGCTGGCAAAGTGGATGCTCGCGCTCGGAATCCTCGCCTCGCTCGCCGTGAACGTGGCCCAGGGCTGGTCCCACGGTCTCGTCGGCGCGGTCGTCGCGGCCTGGCCCGCGGTCAGCCTCGTCGGCTCGTATGAGCTGCTCGCGTGGATCATCCGGACCGCAGCAACCGGCGAACCGGACCACGTACCAGCGGCGGACCACCACCGCCCGATGGCGGACCATGCCAGCACCGGCCCGTGGACCGCGCCTGGCTCGGCGGGCGGCGCCGGACCAGTGAACCGGTACGGGCAGGTCATCGGCCTCGTACCCGCCACCGGAGACAACCCCCTGTTCCCGGTTCCCGGAGGGGTCGCCGACCTGCGAACCACCGCGGGCCTTTGCGTACCGGACCACCCGGACCATCTGGACCGGGCGGCGGACCACGCGGATCAGGCGGGGGACCACGCGGACCAGCTTCCCGGCTCGCCGCCTGCGGCTGGTGCCAGCAGCGCCGAGATCGACGCCGACGCCGCGGTGGCCGCCTACCGTGCCAGCGTGCAGGACGGCCAGCCGATATCCGAGCGCAAGCTCGCGGAGATGTTCGGCAAGACCTCCCGCCGCTGGGCACGCAACCGGATGGCCGAAGCCCGGCAGAGCCCGGTACCGGTCTGAGCGGGCGGCGCTGCAACCGAATACGAAGCCCCTGCCAGAGGGTGTCGGCGGGACTTCGCTTTGCCGCAAGACGCATGCAGACCGTCGGGCACGTGGAGCGCGAGCATGGATGGAGACCTCGGTGTACTCGCGGTCGTCGCCGGTGATGATGCCCACGCGACCGTCTTCTCTGCACTTGTCAAGGCGGCTCGTAGTTATTGAGGGTTCGCAGCCTGCTCAGTTAGTCGGCCTGGCCGCCTTGTCCGCGTTCGCGATCCGGCCTGCGCCAGAAGCGGAAAGTAAACCCGGTCTGGTGGCCGCCGGTTGCCTTCGCGGAGCGAGGCAGGACGTCGCGTCTCCGCGCATACATTGCTGAGACCGGCGCCCGGTCGGCGGCAGAAGCGGACGTTCTCCCGGCTTCAATCCTTTCAGTGCCGAGGCGCGGGCTGGCGCTCTTTATTTCTTGTAAGCATGATAAACAGATAAGGCAGTAGGCTGGCAAGCTTCGCCCTTCTGGCCACGGCACCGCTAGGAAGACCCAAGTGATCACTGTGACTGACCTCTTGCATCGGCTCAATGCTGCGGCAGGTTGACGGGGGAACGTACTACTTGGTACCTGTATCCAGTTTTTCCTCGAGCTTGACCAACCTGGTCCGCTCGTCGTCGGTAGCCTTCTCCCACTCAACGGCTAGGACGAACATGGGGGAGGTAGTCTCGCCCCGATGCATGGCAGGCTGTGCTCGGGTCAAATTTCCGTTGCCGATAATGTATCCGTCTTTGGTTACAACAACCGGCGCCTGTTCGGGTGAGAGACCAGGAATTGGTAGGCCAGTCACCAACCTTTTAACCGTCTCAATGGCCTCGGGCGTCTCATCTTCGGTGACACCTCGCGCCGTGAGTGCTTCCGTTACTAGAGCGGCAAGACGCTCACCGGTTTCCCGGAGGAACGAGGTTGCCAGATCCAACTCAATAATCATCTGTTTCTGGCCATCACGCTCTTGGAGCGCGAGTGCCCGCTCACGAAAGTAATTGTGGGCAAGAAAGTTTCGTATCTTCCGTGCCCGTTCTAGGTCATCAGCGAGATCAGTAAGACTTATCCCGCGGCCGACCAGGCCGTTTTTGAGGGACCCGATCGTTCCTGTAGATATCAGCGCTTTTACGGCTGCGTCTGCCTCCTCATCAGTGTCGTACTTGTCATTGAAAATATCAGATATCACGAGCCGGTTCACAATGCTGAGCTCAAGTACCTGTCCATAATACATCGCCAACCCGAATCGGGCATACACCTCCCGTATGAGCTCGTTCTCTGGGATATCTTTGATCATTAGAGCATTTTCTTTGTCAAGCATGGGCGTAAGCTTAGCAAGCCGGGGAAGCTGGAATGTATGAAATCGACATTCCAGCTCGGTAAGGACCGGCAGGCAAAGGCGGAGTACGTTCCCTTGATCGGCATGAGGTTGGCGACACCGTCATCAGCCGTTTCGGTATGCCCGCCCTCCCCGCGCTGTTGCATGCTGAGGACTGAGTCCGTACCATCCGCATCACCGAAAGCGCTGTGTGACACTTGCGAGTGTGTAGATATACGGGTAAGCAACTTCCGCTCATCGGCACCCAGATGAGCATGCCCAAACCAGTGTGTCCGATCATGGCGCCGTCTCTGCCCTCGGCCCGCCGGAGCAGTGGCGGCGCAGAAGCACCGCGCCGGGTCGCTCAAGCTGGACGCGCAACCATCCGCCGCAGAATCCGTCTTTCCGAGGGCGCGGCACGAAAGGCCTCTGCCTCGGTCCGGCGAGCTTGCGCTCCGGGACACCTACGAGGCACCGAGCCCGAACCCCGAACCCGGAGAATCCTGATCCCCGGCGACGGAGCAGTCGGGGATCAGGAAGCTCAGAATAAGCCTGCCTGCCCGGCAATGGCAGCTACGCGGCGCCCGCGGGCTATCCCGTCTCAGCGACCTCCTGGCGCTACGGTCTCAGGCGCACATGCCGTCTTGTAACCGGCAGGCCACATCAACCTCGATCCACATGGGCAACCAATCTCGGCTAGCGCCCCTCGCGGTCACCCACCGCGATAGTCGGACACTTTGTCTTTGGCTCGAACAATTTCAGATCGCCGACTCTGTCCCCTGTCAAGAGCCAACCGAGGGACTTTGCGCAGCGGACAGAACATCCAGTTCTGGCGCACGCTGTTGGTATAGCGATTCCCCTAGCAGCGCAACGAAACCTAGGAAACGGGTCACCAGTAACCTCACTTGGCGCGCTGAGGAGCAGGCGCCACTGGCTGCTGCGGACCTATCACCTGACTTCGTTCACCAAGTAGGTCAGCGCCAAGAACTTCTTTCGTGTTTTCAACATGGATGTTGAGTGATCGAACTCCGCGCAATTCTGTCAAGTCGACCGGCGTGACATCCCGCAGCCATAGATTCCGCAAGGCCGCGAGCTCGCGGATGACTCTCAGATCTTTTGCGGCCTCGAACGCCAGAGTTAGGTCGTCCAGCTGCGGCAACTGGGTCAGAGGCGCTAGGTCGTATGAGTACTTCCCGGCGAGCAGCACAGTCCTCAGCGTGCGCGCCCACCGCTGAATACCGTGGATCGACGTGCAAGCGCTGTGAACCAACTGGAGGGATTCCAGCTCCGCCAGCTCCGGAACTTCCGGAAGCGCAGAAATATCTTGTGGCCAGCTACAGCCCTCTAGGCGGATACGTCGGAGCGGATGCGTGGGAAGAACGTCAAGTAGGTAGTCAGAGTCGTCCAGTCCAACGATCGAAATTTCATCCAGCACCGGGCACTCTCGAAGTACCTCGAAATTGACCGCCCGATGTGCTTCGAAAAAAATGCTGCGCAGCTGTGGCAACGATGACAGTGGCGTAAGGTCCACTGACCTGCCGTCTCCTTGGAGAAGCAGGATTTCCAAGGCTTCGTGGCCGGCCAGAGGGCTCAGATCCCACAGAAGCGGGTCACGCATGATGTTCAGATAGCTGATGGCAGGGAGTTCACGGACGAATCCCAGGTTCCCGTAGCCTTCATGGAAATTGATCAGCAGTCCATTCAGCTGCGGGATGTGCCTAAGACCAGGTATTAGGTTCGGGGTGTCTATGATCACCGTGCTCATTGCCGGGCACTGAGCCAGCACCGTGCTGGCATACTCTTCAACGTCAAAGAACTGCCAGGCGCGGTTGAGTTCCCTGAGCACCGCCTCGCCTGCGAAATGGGCGTACCTGGCGATCGTCTGCAGCGCCGTTTGCCCCCCTACCAGGCTCGCCGCCCTGATCGTGGCGGCTGCCTGCCGTGTTCCCCGTGCTGGGCGCTGGGCAAGCAGGTCCAAGAGTGGCTCGCCGATATTGGCCAGTACCTCTGCCTGGCGGATGCCTCGAGGTGGCAGCAGCGACTCAGCGACTGACTGGATCTCGGTGTGCAGTTGTGGATCCGGCTGTTGCAGAGTCTCCTGGCATGCGACCGCGAGAGTTTGCAATAGGTAACGCTTGTCCGGTTCATCCTCCGCGCGCACGAGGATTCCGCGTATGAGTTCGTTTCCTTGCCTTGGTTGCGAATGGCCCGCCGCCATTACGATTACCTCACGCCACTGATCATCGTGTGCGTTACGGATTAGCTCGCCCATCTCATCGTCTTTAACAGCCGCGCCTGCAGCTAGGTACTCCTCGAACGTCCGATGGACGAAGTCCACACGCCCGGCCACAGGCTCGCGGATAAGGCCGCTTCGCACGATGAGGGCATCGAGGGTTGCGCTGCCGTCACTGGTCCCCGCATGCGGGAGCACCGCAAGGCGTCTGCTCATCCTGCCGACCACTCGATCACGCGGCGCGTCCGACCACCCGCTGCGGACCAGCCAGTAGGCCAGATCCTCTAGCAGAAGTATCTTGACAGTCTTCGAGAGCTGCGGCTCGTCAGGGGAGATAGCAAGCCGTTCGGCGTCCCGCCGCTCAAGCAGCATGTCGAGCGCGATCGCGTAAAGCTCCATCCGCTCGTCGGGGAGATGCGCTCGCCGGTCCAGGTTTAGCGCGCATATCAGCGCGCAAAGCAGTGGGCTGGTCGCTAGAAGCCGCAGGTGCCGTCGCGCATGAAGGACATCCAGCAGTGCCGTCTCACTTGCCGACAGTTGATCGCGGCGGTCTGAGTCGGCTGAATCTGCCCGAAGTGCTGCATGCCAATGCCGGACGAATTCAAGTACGTCAGGCCAGCCCATCGGCTGAATCTCGGCAGTATCGAACGCCTGGGCATCCAGCCAAGTGGCTGCCGCTGCGCCAGGCCGGGACGTAACCACATAGCGGGTATCAGGGAAGGTGCCGATCAGCGTCGACAGCCATTCGCGTGCCGGGCGCCGCTGCGCCTCGGGCAACTCATCGACGCCATCGACCAGAAGCAACGCCCGGCCAGCACGGAGCTGCGCATGAACCCAGCCGCCGGGCATTTCGGCAGAGATGTGCCGACCAACCTCATCGACGAACGATTCGGGTGCTGGGAAATGGCTGCCGACAAACCTGCGGAGCCGAATGAAAAATGGCACAAGGCCATTCCATGTTTCCAGCCTGTCCGGGAAATCCTGCCGCGCCGCTCTAACCGCAAGCCACTGCAACAAAGTGGTCTTGCCCGAGCCCGCCTCACCCCGCAAGAACAGCCGGGATGTTCCGGCCAGTACATCGCCTATGCGCGGCGAAAGCTCTGAGTAACCGCCGGGAAGCCTGCTGATATCTCCTGGTAGTAGTCCTTGGCCTTGCTGCAGGTTTCCGCAGACGGATAGCGGAATGTAAGCAGCGCTCAGCGGATACCCTCGCACTGAATCTGAAAGCGTCACGCCGAAAAGCTCAAGCCGGTCCAGCTGACTGACTAGCTGCCGCCGGTATGCGGCAGTAAAGTCCGCTTCCGCGCGCCTGACCCCGGCCAGCACATCATCTGCCGTCGGCAACCTGTCGAGGACCTCTGCGAACCTGCTCAAAATAACCGACTGACGGCGCAGGACTTCGGCGAATGCTCCCGGGACGAACCGCGGGAGAGTGGCAGTCAGCTCCACGACGTAGGCGCAGCACTCCGTGAGCAGGCGCCCGTACACCTCGGTAGCCGCCTCTGACAGGTCGCGTGTCGCCAGAGGCGAGCCACTCGCAATCTTGCGTCGCAGGTAAAGCGGATCCAAGTCCCCAGCAAAGACGTCCCGATCAGTGAACCGTGCCCTGCGAAGAGTGTCACCGACGGATAGGACAGCTGCTTCCCACTCGTTATCAGGCATCCCTGCCAGCTCATGCTCGCGAAGGTGCTCAAGCTTCGCTGCGACCGGCTCTTCAAGGTCTTCGAACAGTCGCCTAGCCTTCCGTTGATCGAGCTCCCCAGAGACCTTCTCCCTAATTACGTCAACTACGTCAGTACTCGCATTAGCGGCAAACGAGTTATCCCTGAGCCAAATCTTGCAGCTCACTTTGACAACGGCCGCGCTCAGCCCAAGCAGAACATCAACAGCCACACAACGAAGTATGACCGATCAGGCAAGGTTCCGAGGAGTCAGCCGAACAGAAGGGCTGTTTCGTGTGTGCTTCGGCTAGAGGACGTTGAGCCTTCCGCAACCGATCAGATCGGCGGCTCGGTGAGCGTTCTCCCTTGGCTTACCAGTCACTCAGTGTGATGTATCAATCGACTTAGCCTCTGGGGCAACCTCAGGACGGTCTGGTATGACTGGCTCCTTTGAGGCCTGCGTCGGCCACTGCTCGAGGCGCTCGTCGATGCGGCACCCGGCCGCGGAGACGACTACATCAGGCTTTACCCCGGATTGACCCAGCGCGCGATATGCGGCACCCATAAGGGCCAGCGGTGTCAAGAGGGCGTGGGTCATTGGCCCGGCGGCTTTCCGGTGTCGCCGGGCTGGGCCTGACTGTTCTTCTGGGATCTTCTTCGCAGCTGCCTGGTTCGCGTCGCCGTGCTGGAGGGGTCAAGCTGGAGCGCCCGCAGCCGCGCAGCGGCGAGGACGAACGAGCTTGAGGCCGCCAGGCGGCGACGGATCATCGGAAGCGGGGAAGATCGGTGTCGTGGTGGCTGTGAAGGGTCGTGCTGTTCCCGGTGCGCAGGTGGGCGGAGTGGTCTCGCAAGCACCCATCCGGCGCCGCGCCAGCGTGCGGGCGGCTGCCATGACCATGTGTCCGGGACCGGGCTGCTCAGTCAGATGACCGGGCTCGGCGCTGACGCCGGCTCATGCCGCAGAGGCGGGCGCGCCCGGGGCTTTGGTGACCCTCCGGTCGTCACGGCCGCCGCTGCGGCGGCGTTGCCGTGCCGTCGGCCTGCGTGCTGGCCAGCAGGTGCCAGGCGCGGGTCAGGAGCTTGCGGGAGATCGCGATGGTGGCGATCTTCTTCCCGCGGCGTTTAGAGATGGCCGCGTAGGTAGCGGCGAACTCGGGAGACCGCCTGGCGGTCTGCGCCGCCTGGTTCATGACCCACCGTAGCCAGGCGGAGCCCTGCTCGGGTGATGTGCCCGTGCCGGACGGTCAGGTCCGAGCCCCGCACCGTGGGTGTCAGCCCGGCCCGGCTGGCCAGCTTGCGCGCGCTGGGGAACCGGCTGATGTTCCCGGTCTCGGCCAGCATCACCAGCGCGGTGAACTCCCCGACGCCGGGCAGCGTCCGGAGCACCTTGACCCGCGGGTCGGCCTCGGCGCGGACGTGCAGCTCGCCGTCGATCCGCTCGATCAGCGGCGCCAGGCCGTCGATGACCGCCAGGCAGTCCGTGACGATCTCCGGCGACGCCGGCGGCAGGTCCAGTTCGCCCAGCCAGCCGCGGCCGGGCCCGGACCCGGTAGCTGGCACTGCGGTCATAGCCGTGGTCGGCGGCCACCGCGTGGATCCGATTCCGCAGCTGGGTACCGAGCCGGACCAGGCTGACCCGGTGCCGCAGCAGCGCCCGGAGCTGCCGGACATCCGCGGGCGCGATCCATGCCTCGGGCAGCAGGTCGGCGCGCAGCAGCTGCGCCAGGATCGCCGCGCCGGCCCTTGTCGTTCTTCAGCCGCGCCGAGGCGATCGCCTTGCACCGCAGCGGGTGCACCAGGTGCGCCTCGAAGCCGCAGTCCTCCAGCAGCGCGGCCAGCCAGCCCCAGCCGAACGCGGCCTCGAACGCCACCGGCGTGCCGGACGGCAGATCGCCGATCAGCCGCAGCATCGGCTCGGAGCCGTTCACCACGTTCTTGTTCAGCTGCACCTGGCCGTCCTCGGCGACTACCGCCACCTGGGACCGCTTGCGGTGCACATCGATGCCGACGTAAACAGACATCGCCGGGTCTCCGCTCCCGAGCTTGGAATCTCTCACCCGGAGCGTCCTGCAACCGGGCTGAGCTTGGAAGAGGCCCGGCCCTTATAGGGTCAGATGAGGATGGTCGCCATAGAACACGCATCTATGGACGGCTCTTTGGGAGGAGGTCATGAATCAGCACGAGATCAAGGCGCAATGTCTGGTACCGCCAGGCATTGTAGGGACTTCTCGTTCGAGGAGGCAGTCCGTCTTCAAGGTCGGAAGGAAGATGTTCGCATACCGCTTCGACGGCTGACCGTTGCGACGAGTCCGAGTTCGCGGCCCGGTTGCGGGTCACGTATCCGGCAATCGCGCCCGGATATAGCCCGGCAAGCTGCACTGGAACACGAGCATCCTCGCTAGCTCGCTGCCTGACCAAATGATGACCGACCTGCTCTGCGACTCCTACGATCTGGTGGTCACCTCGCTACCGAAGATACGCAGGCCGACATGACCAGCAGCCGCCTAACGGCGGCGACGGCGTCACCGGGTCGGCATCTATCCTTTACGATGTAGGAGGCTTTTGATCATTGACTCCGGAGTAATCCCACGTTCAACCCGCCATAGATAGCTGGCCGCTGAAGCCTTGGTGCGTTCAGCCAAATTCAGTCGTGCAGTGCGGCCTAGCGTGAGTACGCCGAAAGCCGCAGCTCCGGCTCCGGCGATCACTGGCTGATGCGCAGCAATTCCTCCACTCATAACGAGTGCTGCAGGCAGCGCAAACTTCATATTTGCCGCAGCGAATGCTGTATCAATTCCGAGTCCTCTAAGCGCCTTGCGCAAGTCCGCCAATGGCCGCTCGAAATGGCGTTTCATCACCTCACCGAGATAAGCTTCTAGCACCGCCTGGTCGGCAATATTCATGAACTCATCGGACAACTCGGCCGCAACTGCTGCAACAACATCGTGAAAGGCGTCGAAGTCGGCTCCGTAACGTTGCCGAAGGTGAATGATCTTCTGGATGGGCACGTTTGACAGGTGTGCTGGCACCACGAGTTGTACCGCGAGCATGCCGATGGCAGTTTCGGGTGTCTGCTCAGTAGCATAGCTAGGTGGCAGGTCGCGCAGAGCCTTAATTATAAGCTCGGAGGTCCAGCCGTTAGTCCTAGCGTGAGCCAAGACTTGATCGGTGACGGGAGACAAATTATTGTTTTTGGCTATTTGCTCAGCGAGAACACACATGTATACCCAGGCCCACTTAGGATGCACAGCCATCCAGGGCCCGTCATTAATAGCCATATTCTCGCGAACGAGATCGTTACGCAAAACGCGCGTAACTCTTCCGGCCCGCATGGCCGCGCTAACCCAAGGTTCACTCCATTGCAGAGTTCCTTCTCTTCGCAACCTGACTGCTTCTTCGACCAACTGAAGCCCGTCTGCCCAATTGTCTGTAGCGAGCTTACTGCGAGTCCAGGCGTCCATGAGCCAGTCTGATGGCATCTGGTACTGGCCGCGTAGCTGCCTGCCGCCCGCTACTAGAGCATCTGTCATTAGCCTGCCCGCTTCGGCCTTACCCGAGTCGGGTGGAATATTTACTACAAAGTCCAATCCATCTATCAAGGCCTGAGTGATCGAATCATCATGAATCGGATACCCAGCAGGAACGATACGAGCGATCTTAGGCCAATACAACGCCGCGACCTTCAGCCAGGTCTTATAACGGAAGTGAACATAGGGGTAGTACAACCCCATTCGAGCGACAGTCATGTCTAATATAATGCCATAGATCCTTGCTAGTAGTTGATACCCATGACTACCTACGCGGAGATCAGACACCAGTCCTGAACGGATGCCGCCCAGAAGCCTCTGCTTCCCAGCGCGTCCTCATTTCGGCAGAAGAGGGTGCGAGAATCGACGCCTGGACGGCTCGGGTCTTTCACCGCCGCTTCTCGCGCGAGGTCGATCAGCCGGCGGCCAGGCGGAAGTCCGGCGTGCCGAGGAGAAGTGGCGTCTCGCGGGCAGTGTGCATGGATCGGTGGCCAGCAGCCGCCGGAAGTCATGCGGGGTGCACTTGGCGTCAGCGAACTCCCGGTGGTCCTCGGCCAGTTCGGCGCAGAGCTGGCCGAGAATGCGGACTACTGTGGTGGAGCTGAACACCTCGCGGGGGGAGCCGGCCACGCGCTGGAACAGGAATGGCTGGGGCACGCTGGTCAGCTTGTCGTGCGGATCGAAGCGGGTAACCAGCGGGATCGTCGGCCGTTCTCGGGTGTGCTGGCGGATGACGGCCACGATGACGTGGGAGCTCGGCCGACATCGGGATGACCCTCTCCCGGTCGGTCTTCGACAGGGCGACCGCGCGACGACCTTGCGGTTGAGCCCGCTTACTGGCGGATGCTCAGCTGCGAGAGCTCCAGGAGTTCCTCGACTCGAACCCCGCTATGACGCAGATCTCCACGAGCGCCCACTCCCAGAACGCCCTGTGCTCCCTGCGGGAGACGCCGCAGTATCCGCGCGGCGGAACCCCGCCTGTTCTCCGCTTCGGCCTAGCCGCCGGAGACAATGCTGGCGATGTCGGCGACGACCTGGCGGCCACTGTTGCCAGCGACCGGGATGTAGGTGGCGAACTGCTCTACGTACCCGACTGCGGCTGAGGTCAGTCCCGCTGACGAGGACGGCGAGTAGTAGCCGGGGATGTTGAGGGCGCTGATGGTGCCTCCGTCTGGC
>Ga0182030_10020975_pt1 | contig 12276 bp, 3 predicted proteins | sample 812S3MmetaG_FD_121299 | JGI IMG/M metagenome (GOLD analysis project Ga0182030, IMG submission 121299) | Permafrost microbial communities from Stordalen Mire, Sweden - 812S3M metaG (Illumina Assembly) | ecosystem: Environmental > Terrestrial > Soil > Wetlands > Permafrost | place: Sweden...
GCCGGAGCTACTGCTGAACTCCAGGATGCCGCCGCCGTGGCTCCCTCCAGTGCATCCATACTGGCTGAGGCCTCCAACGCCGGGGTTGGAGGAGACCCACACGTTGTTACTTGCGTCGATGGCCAGGCCGTATTGCGAGGGGGTCAGCAGGCCGGTGCCGCCGTTCAGTTCGTTCTGGAGTGTCGTGAGTTTCGATCCGCTCAACTGGATCTCGCTCAGGCTGCCGTAGTCGCTCCGGCTGTGATTGCCATTCGTGGGCGAGTTGCCGATCCAGGCATTCCCGTTCTGGTCAATGGCGATGCTCTGCGGGTTGTAGACGCCGGTCGTATAGCCACCGAAGCCGTTGGCGTTTCCGGCGGCGGTGATGGGCGCGCCCTGATTGTTGAATACGGCCACCGAGCCGCCGGTCGAGCTCTCCGTGGGCACCCAGATATTCCCACTGGCGTCGATGGCCAGGCCAGTCGTCGCCGGAGAGCCACTGCTATATCTACCCAGCCCGCCGCCCTGGTAGATGAGCGCCAGCGACAGGTCGTCCGCGCCGAGCGTTGAGGATGTCAACGTGGGCGTGTAGGGCGGATTGGTGGCGGGGATCAGGCTCAAGATTCCCGAGCCACTTACTACGTCCACACCGCAAGAGGTGTCTGTCCTGTCTCCGGGGAAACGGGCGATACTGAGCGTGGCCTGCAAGGTGTCAGCGGGGGTATACAGGTTTGCCGACGCGCAAGAGACGTCAATGATCGAGGCGCCGATGGCGGTGGCCGTTAACAGTGTGCCGCAGTTGGCGCTGGCGGTAGCCGGGTTGACGCAGGCGGAGAGCGCATTGGCCATGGCGTTGATGCGCCCCTGCGGCACGATGCTGGTGGCGTAGTAAGGCGTGGTGTTGCTGGTTGTGGCGGTTACGCAGGGAGCAGCGGTGCAGTACGCCGGAGTGATGGCCAGCACCTGCCCGCTGGGAATGTCCACGAGATTGTTTACGGTGGCAAAGGCGTTCTGCAGCCCAATGTAGTTGCATGTGGAGTCGCCGGTGCTCTTCCATCCAGCAGTGGCATTGCAGGACGTACCGCTTGTGGGCGCGCCCACGTCGATGCCTCCGCTCGTGCCCATGCTGGCGAAGCCCGAAAGCGCGAAGGCCGAGGCGACGGTGGTCGCTTCATTGACGGTGACGCCGTTGGGGTACGCGGTAGCGATATTGGCGCAGGAGCCGAGCGCCGTCATCATCACGGCATCCGTATTCGTTGCGCCGGTCGCCACCAGGTAGAGCTGATCGCCCGGCGCAGTCAGCGTCGAACAGTCATAGGGGAACGAGAACGCTCCGGTAGTGGCATTGGTCGCAACCGGGGTGCTTAGGATCGGCGTAGCGCCCGTGCCGTAGCCTCCGGTTCCCGCCGCGTAGAGCTGCACATTTGCTTTGATGGGCGTGGCGGTACCGGTGTTAGGGCCGCTGATCACAACGCCGCTGAGCGTGGTCACATAGGTGAACTGGTCCCCCGTGCCGGTTGCGCTGGTGCCGTATGGGGTGGTCACGGTTACGTCCACAATGCCGGGGCTGCCCATGGGAGAGGTGATAGAAATGCTGGTGGGGGAATTCAGCGTAAGGCCGGTGCCGGCGACCGTGCCGAAGTTGACCGCAGTCGCCCCGCTGAAGCCGGTTCCGGTAATCGTCACCTGGGTGTTGCCGTTGGTCGGACCCTGGGTAGGAGTGATGCTCTCCACCGCTGGAGGCGGCCCATAAGTAAATTGATCTCCGGAGGGGTTGGGTGCGCTGGAGCCTCCTTGCGTGACCACAACGACATCCACCGCGCCGGTGCTGCCAACCGGAGATGTGGCGGAGACGCTGGTGGCAGAGTTGACCTTAATGTCGGTGGCCGGTACACCACCGAAGTCGACCGCCGTGACCGTGTAGCCCGTGCCGGAGAAATTGGTCCCCGTGATGGTGACCACAGTTCCGCCTCCGGTCGAGCCGATCGCGGGGCTGACGCCGGTGACAGTTGGAGCGGGCGCATAGGTGAAAAGAACCGGAGGGTTGGTGGAGCTGGCGCCGCCGGGCGTCGAAACCGTTATGTCCACCGTGCCCGCGCTGCCCTGAGGGGACGTCGCGGAGAGACTCGAGCCGTCGGCATTCACTGAAACATTGGTGGCCGGGTTGCCATTGAAGTAGACCGTGGTGGCTCCGCTAACAAAGTTTTCGCCCGTGACGGTGACTGAGGTCCCCCCGGCGACCGGCCCGGCGGACGGAGTCACGCCGGTGACAGTAGGAGCCGAGGTATAGGTGAATTGATCGGCCCCGTTCATGACGCTTTCGCCGCCCGGAGTGACAACGCGGATATCTACCGTGCCCGCGCTGCCTTGAGGAGACTGGGCGGTGATACTGGTCGAAGAGTTGACCTGGTAGCCGGCGGCAGCGGTACTGCCGAAGATAACCGACGAGGCTTGAGCAAGGTTGAAGCCGCTGATGGTCACCGCCGTGCCGCCTGCGAGTCTACCGGTGGAGGGGCTAATGGCGGTCACAGTTGGAAGACCGACATAGGTGAATTGGTCCGCGGGGCCTGTCGCGCTCCCGCCGCTTGGAGTGACAACCTGAATGTCCACCGTGCCGGCACTACCCACGGGAGAAACGGCGGTAATGCTATTCGGGGAGATCAAGCTGTAGCTGAGAGCTGACGCGGCTCCGAACTTGACCGCCGTCACTCCCGTGAAGTTGGTTCCGGTGATGCTGACCGTAGTTCCGCCCGCTGACGGGCCTTGCGACGGACTGATGCCGACGATGGAAGGCGCGGCCGCGTTAATGGCGAACGCCACGCCGGATGACACGCCGCCAGCCTCCGCGACGGTGACGGTTGCAGTGCCGGTGGCGGCGAGCAAGCTGGCTGGAACCGTGGCTGTGAGCTGGGTGCCGCTGACGTAGGTTGTAGTAAGAGTAGCGCCGTTCCACTTCACAGCAGCGTCCGAGGTGAAGTTGTTGCCGTTCACCGTCAGAGTGATTGCGGCACTCCCTACGGTAGCCGCGGCAGGCGAAAGACCGGTGATCGCCGGGGCGGTACCGTAGCTGAACAGATCCGCCGAAGTAGTGGCGCTGGTGCCCCCCGCGGCAATCACGGTGATATGCACGGAGCCTGAGCCCGCCGGAGAGACCGCTGAAATGCTGGTGGAGGAGATCACCTTAAAGCTGGCCGCTTGGTTTGTACCGAAGTTCACAGCGGTAACGCCGGTGAAGTTGGTTCCTAGGATCGTCACCGAGGTGTTGCCTGCCGATGAACCGGTCGTCGGTGCGATAGCAGTTATCGTAGGGGCCGCAGCCGTCGCGTTGATGACGTAGGCAGCCGACGCTATGGCGCTCGCGCTCATGCCGGGAGCAATGGCGATGGCTCTCAGCGTCTGGCTCTGAGAGACCGCGATGGGGTTGGCGCACTGCGGAGAAGAAGCCGTTGGCGCGCTGCCATCGTTGGTGCAATAGAGGACCGAGCTCTGATTGGTGTCGGAGACAGTCACTTGTTGCGTTGCCGTGTAGGTGCCCGCGGCCGGGGTAAAGGCCGGGGTGGGCGTCGCAGTCTTCGATGTGCCGCCGCAGCCGGCGAGGAAGAGGAGCACAGTGAACAGCGCAGCCACGACGCCAAGGCGCCCCCCCCACAGCTCTCGCAGACTCTGGCTCAGGGAGCCTCCGCTTTTTGCCAAGACAAATGTATTCATGGTTGCGTGTCCTTTCCTCGTGTTGCAGTAACTCGTGTCTTGTAGCAAGCACTCGGGGAAGCCGGTTCGGGCGCCCCTCGCGTGCTTCAGTTGGATTGCAGAAGGTAGATACCCCAACCCTGGTTGGGAGTGCCTACCGTGTCCTCGCCGATGAGAAAGATGGCGTACTTGCCATTCAACTGGCCGGCGATAGCGACGGCGGGAAAGCTGTAGTTGTTGCCGGTGGTGTTCTCAGCGAAGCCGGATCCGACATAGACCGTTGCGGCGGGAAAGAGGCCATTGGTGGACGAGTCCTGCGCGCCGAGATCAATGGCGAAGTCGCAGTTGCCAAAGCCGCCGTTGGCCTGCACCGTCTGCGCCGCCGGGTTGTTGCCTGGAAAATCGCCACCGTAGATCATGGTGGAAGTCTGCGGGGCTACGCACGTGGTCGGGCTGGGAAATCCGAAGGATGCCACAGAGGTGAATCCATTGATGGGAGAACCGTATGAATTAAAGGCGGATTCGTAAGGCTCATAACCGCTGCCGAAAAAGAAGCCCAGATACTGCGCGCCGACCAGTGCGCTTGTACCCACCGCGCTCGATGGCTTCGGCAGTCCGATAGCGCCGGAGCCCGCTCCGAGGAGATTTTCATAGGAAAAGGACGTATCCTGATTGCCGTTGTCTTCGATCAGCAACCCCGACGGGCCGATGCCCACTATCGCCTGCGGGCCATTGGTGATTCCGGGTGGGCCAATGGTGACGGTAGGATTGGCGGGGACTGCAACCGTGTTCCCGAACACGGTTGAGGAACATGGGCCCGCCAAGCTTGACGAAGGGGCATTTGCCGGCGTTCCTCCGCCCGCCGAGGGCAGAATGTTTTGCTTGATATTGGCATACGTCACGGTGCTGCCGCTGGCGCTGATATCGGCGCTGCCGTAGGCAGTTTCCAGGTTTGGGTTCCATATCTGGTGGCCTGACGCTATACCACCCGTGCCTGTTGTAATCATGATGGTGGGCAACGTGACAAAGAGAAAGGTCTCCGGGCTGCTCATTGAGGGGCACGTAACTGCGGGAACCATCGGCGTAACGGCGTTTCCTGTCAACTGCGCCAGCCCTCCCGCCTGACCCGCCAACTCCACAGCCCAGCCGCTTGGATTGCTGGCGCTGGGCGTATAGGAGATGCCGGGGCATGTAGCGATGCCGCCGGCGCTTGTCGCGCCGCAAGCGTAGGCAAGTTCCAACTCCTCCAAACCCCGCTTCAGGTCGGGAGAAGCGAGATCGCCTGAGTAGGTGATCTGCGCGACCGATTGTGTGGTGTGCATCTCCTGCGCAAAGCTGAGAGCCTTGTCGTCAATGGAGAAGGTCCCAAGTGAAGATAGGTTCCCGTCCACGCCACTGGCGTTGGCCACGCCGCCGCTAATCGTGGGTGTCATATACACTTGTGGCCCGCTTGCGGTCGCTTTTGGAGTACTGACCGTATTGCTGCAGGCGCTCAGGATCACAGCCAGCGCCGTGGCAAGCGAGGCCAGCGCGAGCCGCGATGGGTGGGCCTGTCTGCCCGATAACGGCTGGCGCGATAACCACTTGCCCGATAACGACTGGCGCGATAACAGCAAAGTCTGCTTCCGAAACGTCATTACTCTCTCCTCTAGAAGGCCATCTTGATTGCAAACTGGAGAATGCGCGGGTCGTGCGCGTCGACAGGATGCAGGAAGGAATTGCCGGCCAGGCAACTCGACGCTCCGGCCGAGTAGCCGGTCGTGATGTCCCCGTAGCAGTTAATTACGTTGTTGCCGGTGTTACCGGCATGGCTGGAATCGTAGATACGGAACTGTGTGTGGTTGAAGACGTTGAATGCCTCGATTCTGAATTCAACGTCGCTCTTCTCCTGAAATGCCTTGAAGTGCTTGAGCAGGGCGAGGTTGAAGTTGATGCGCGAGGGGTTGTTCATGAAGTTGCGGCCCGCATCGCCGAAGGTGAGTCCGCGGGGCGCGGTGAAAGCTCCGGGATTGCCCAGCAGCGGGCCGACCGTCTGGCCTGACGTACTTGATGAGACGTAGGACTTGACGCCTTTCGGGCTCGCTACGACATCCGGATAAGAGCCCACGCCGAGACCGTCGCCGACCCCCGCATTGTCCGACGCGCCTGTCCCGTTTCCGGAGCCGCCATTGACGATGCTGAAGGGCGAACCCGTCTGATACGTCGTGATGCCGGACATCTGCCACTTATCGAGAAGCAAATCGCGAAGTACGTGCCCCGTACCGGGTCCACCACCGGAATACGAACCGTCGCCATTCTCATCTCCGCCGACCAGACTGGTAAAGCCATCCAGCCACTTGATCAGTGGAAGCGAGTAAATGTAGTTAATGTTGAGAAGGTGCCGCTGGTCGAAGTCCGAACTCCCGTGGTTGGACCGGATATCGAGAGAATTGGTGAAGTTGGCACTGGAGCGGTCGGAGGAATCGTCGATGGAATGGCTATATGTGTAGGCAAGGCCAATGGTCAGCGGCCCGGTGGTTTCGCGCAGCGTGCCTTGCAGAGCATGATAGGAGGAATTGGCGATGTTATCGAGGGAGATAATATTGCTGAATCCGGTATAAGTCCTGCGCGTGTCGGCGCTGGTTCCCAGAAGTATTGTGTTCCCGTTGGCATCCTCGGTGGTATATCCGGGATTGCCGGTGCATGCCACCACCATGTTCCACCAGCCCGCCGACTCGGGTCCAATCCCCGTTCCGCTGACGGAGGTCGCCGAAGAAGATCCCGTTCCGGCAGAGGGAAGGAAGGCGCCCCCTTTCGCGCCGCTGTTGCATACGGCAGAGGTAATCGGTTGGCCGGCAGTGAAGGGATTCGAACCGGCAATCGGCTCATTTTGATTCGAGTCCCGGACGGCCGTCAGATGGGTTCCCTTGGTCCCGACATAGGCAAGCTGCCCAATCAATCTGGGAGCAATTTGCCGCTGCACGCTGAGGCTCCATTGCTGCGTATAGGCGTAGGTAGCTTTCGTGGGAATGGAAGTCACATTCAGCGGGAAGGTCGCGCTTCCCACGCTGGCGGCGCTTCCGCATTGCGGAGTAATACCTGTCGTGACATCGTCCGCCTGGCAGGAGTATCCGATGGTGTTATAGCTTGTTGGAGCGTACTGCGTTTCGCTAAGAACAAGAGGAGCGCTCCCGATCAAGGAGCCTACATTGGCCTCATAGCCGGTTCCATGTTCCCAGAAGAGTCCGTAACCCGCGTGGATAGCCGTCTTACTGTCTCCGAAGGGATCCCAGGAGAGACCGATGCGCGGGCCGGGATGGAAGACACTGCTTGACATGCAGCTCTTGGGCACGCCATTCTTGCCGCACTCGTACAAGCCGTTGGTGATGGACGGATCGAGATTGTTGAGGCTGTATGGCCCGGTTCGATTCGGAAGAGAAACGGCGGTTCCCGTCGTCTGGTAGGCGAGATACCCGTTGTTGGAGTCGACATAGACGGATCCCCCCACCGATTTGTTATAGCTCTCGGGCCTCCAGTTATAGGCCGTTCCCTCCGCGTTGTACCAGGTCCCGAAGAGACTCGCGCGAAGGCCAACATTGATAGTCAAGCGGCTGTTGACGCGAAAATCATCCTGCAAGTAAAACTCGGCAGCCTTGTAACGGTTGTAGTATTTTTGCTGCCCGCTATCCTGGGTATAGTTTTTGATTGCGGTCCCCGTGTACCCCATCGCCCCGCCTGCCAATGCGGATACGGCGCTGGGGCCGGCAAGGAAATCCGCGAAGGCATTGCCGGTTGTGTATCTCGATTGTTGATTGCTGAAAGTCAACAAGCCCTGGAGATCGCCGGAATTCGCTCCCGTCACGGCGCTGAGTTCGTTCTGTTGCGCGTAGGTCGCTTCGAAACCAACCTGGATGGTATGTTTTCCCCATGTCTTGCTCAGGTCGTCCCGTATGGAATATGTCGGGTTGGCCTGGTTCCAAGGCGCGTAGCCGGTGTCTACCGAGAATCCATGGCCTCCGTACTCTCCGTTGGTCCCTTGGAACACCAATCCCGGCATCGTATTGTTGTTATAGCCATTGTGGAAGATATATCCCATCGGGCATTCCACCGCTGTGCTCCCGGCTTTATTGCCTTCTGTGATAGGCCCGGTCGCCGTTCCGCAGGTTGTCCCTTCGTAAGAGTTGCCGAGAACCGTAGATGGGTTATCCAGTATCCCTGGGCGCGCTAGCGAGGTAACCCCAGGTCCCGGCTGCGGACTCAAGGTAATATGCTGCACGGCATAACTCACGGCGATGCGGTTCAGGATGGAGTGGGGAAGCGCCTGCGCAAGGCTGGCCACCAGATCCAAACCGGGGCCGACGAACCGGTTTTCGACAGTCGGGAAGCTGTTCTGCACGACGCCCCACTGCGGGGTCAGAGTCGTCGTATCCCAGGCATCGTGGATGTAACGGAAGGCTACCTGTTCGTTGGGCGAGAGAACATGATCGATGCGGAACAACTCCTCGCGCCAATAGGTGGGAGGCGATACAGACCCGACGTAGCATCGATTGAAACTGGTTGTGTTGGTGGTGTCGCAACCGAACGTGGAGTTAGCCTCCGGGATGATATTGGTGTTCAGCAGACCCTTGGCGACATACCCGGTGGAAATGCTCCCCCAGTGGGAAGCCCCCTTGGGCGAATAACGCGGGCAGTCCGGGTATTTTGAGGTGTCCAGGGAAGTGGTCGCCTGGCCCGGTTCGGTCACTGGGCAGACATCGGAAAAATCGCCTACGCCGGTGAAGTTGCCCTGGCCAAGATTCTCCGTACTTTCACCGCGCTCGGCAGACGTCGGCACCGCCTGGTTATAGTCGACTGGAGTCTTCTCCATCCGTAGCTCTTCGGAGAAGAAAAAGAAGGTCTTGTCTTTCTGGGTGTTATACATCCGTGGAATGAACAGTGGACCGCCCAGCGTTCCACCATAGTCCTGCCTTCTGTAAAGAGGCGTCCGGCCCGGCTGATCGAAATAGTTCCTTGCGTTGAACATCTCATTTCGGAGAAAACCGTAGAGGTTGCCGTGGTACTGAGGGCCACCCGATTTCGTGGTGACCACCACGCTGCCGGAAGCGCTCTTGCCATAAAGGGCGCTGTAGTCTCCCGTAATCACCTTCATCTCTTGGATGGCGTCGATGCTGGGGTACACCATCAGCGGTTCGCCCTGACCTCGGCTGGTGTTGATGCTGGTGTTCAGCACATCGCTGCCATCGATCTCAAACGTGTTGTATTCGACTCGGCCGCCGTTGACGCTGAACTTGGCGCTCCCGGCGACACCGACCTTGGCTTCGTCCTGGCCGCTCTGGTTGCTCACGCCGGGAGCCATCGTAATGAGCTGAGAAAAATTGCGGCCGTTGAGCGCATACGCCGCAACTTCTTCATTGGACATCGTGGTGGCCATGGAAGCCGTGTCCAAGTCGATACCGCTGGACTGTCCGGCTTCCACTGTGACATTGGTATTCGCCGATGCTATCGTCATTTGGATATCGAGAACGAATGCCTGCCCCACGGTAACTTGAATAACTTTGTTCCCGCTGCTAAAACCCTCCTTCTGAACACTTACCTGATACTTGCCTGGCGGCAGATAGGGCGCGGAATAAGCTCCCTGACTGTCGGTCTTCGTTGCACGCTCGAAATTCCTATCCTGGTTGACAATTTGCACAGAAACATCGGGAAGGGCCGCACCTTGTTGGTCGGTGACATGCCCTAATATCTGGCCGCTCTGTGCAACGGCCATTGTGTTGCCAACTGCAAGCAGTCCCAGTCCCAAGATCGTCAATCTGATCAGCAATCGAGCGAATTGTCGAAGCATTTGCTTCCCTTTCAAAGTTCCATGTGTGGAGTCGCCTTGCGTTGGCGATCTCGGTTGCCGACCGCGGAATTCCTATTGCGGCAAGTAATAGCGGAAAGAAGTGAACCACATGTTATCCATTGCCTTAGGGGAAAAGCCCACGCCTTGTTCTCCGACGCCCTGCCAGGTGTGCCGTTCCGTGTAGGAATACTGAATTCCTTGCTGCAACGTCCCATGCGGGCCTCTGTAGAAGCGGTACCAGTAGCCAATGGTCCCTTCCTGGATATTGCGATTGTCGGCCGCGCAGTTTGCGGCGCTGCCGGGCACGTAGCCGCCCCCGTTCGTCGAAGTGACAGGCAGCACCTCGGTATAGCACCCGCTGACGACGTTGCTCGGAGCGCCGTAACCGACCAGGATCGGTTCGCCGGCAGTGGTATAGAGTCCGTTCGGATAGAACGCCCTCTTCACGTACTCGCCGCCGTAGTAGGCGTAGAGATCGAAGCGAGGCGTCGCATGCCACTCCAGACTGCCCAGAGCGGATCCTCCCGTGAGCAGTTCGAGGGAACCGTCTGGGTGCGCCGTCGCATCCGGTAAAGTTGCCGTGCTGTAACGGCCAATGCCATCGCCAACCAGGATGTGGGCACCCAATTCCACGCTCTTGGTGAAGAGAGGAATGCGCGCATTCGCACCAACTCCGCCACCTGCGGCCTTGGTGGTAAACGCGCCGAGAGCCGATGCGCCACTGGCCAATTGCGCATTCGGGAAGGACCTGTCTCGGAAAAAGCGGCCGACGCCGAACACTTCATAGTGTCCGTAACCTGGCTCGTAGGCGATCTTGGCAACGAGATCGGGAGCGTAGTTGAAGCTGTAGTTCGCGGACGGGTTGTAAAGGCCGCCGCCGGTGCCCGCCTCCTGGTAGACGACGGTCGGCAGGTTGTGTCCGCCTAGGTTCAGGGTTTGCGCTTCTTCGATAGCGCCTCCAAGCCAGAGTTTCGAGCCCAGTTTTTTGGTAAAGCGGAAACCATATTGCCGCTCCCAAGTGAAGCCGACGTTATATTGAGCGTCGATCGTGAGCGGTATCGCTTCCTGGTTATTGATGAGTCCGGATTTGTATTCGGTGGCCAACGACCACATCTGTCCGCCAGTTATGGTCCAGCCGCTGTTCAAGGCGGCTTGCGCCCATAGTTGACGCTCGCGCATCGTGTAGCTATTGCTCTGGTTGTCGTTGGAAGTGGTTCCCGCCGACAGAAAATCCGCTTCATAGTAGCCGCGCAAAGTGGCCTTCGAGGTCTTGCCTTCCGCGAGCAGGGAGATCCGCGATTGACGGCCGCTTGCATTGAACTCGGAGAGTTCTCCGGCGGTCTGGCCTGCAAACGGAATACTGCTGAAGGGAGTATTGACATCGCCGCCAACGCCTCGTTGCCGATCCACCGTTTCTGCCGCCAGAAAGCCGCCCGGCTTCAATTCAATCCCTTTGTAGTGCAGCGAATCGGGATGCTCCAGCGCTTGCTGCGCCTTTTGCTCCGCCTCCACGGACTCGGCAATCGAAGCCGACGACGACTTCAGGGCCGACACGGCACCCTGCAGGGTCGCAACCTGCTGGTCGCTGTTGCCCAGGGTCGCTTTAGCATCCTCAAGTTCCTTCCGCGCCTGAGCGGCGTCCGCCTTGGCCGTCTCTGCGGTCTTATTCGATTCATCGAGTTGATGTTTCAGGTCCTGCATCTGCCGTTCGAGGCCGTCCACCTTGTCGCTCATCTTGTCAAGCGTCTGGAGTTGTTCGCTCAGGTGTTCGATGAGCACCTGTTCCGGGGTCTTGGGTTTAACCCGGCTGTGCTTCTCCGGGGCCTGACCCGTCGTGTTCTGCGCTTGGGCGCTCGTGAGCATGAGCGCCATCAAAAAGACGACAAAGCTTTTTCTGACCATGGTCATCTGACCTCTCCTTAGTTCTGTTTTCCGGCCGTGGGATTTGCATCCGTCGTTCGGCTTGTATTGTGGTATGGCTCGTGGCAGCTCATTCGCCCGCCCCATGCGCACCTCATTGCCTGCAAGACCCCGGCGCTAAGTAATCGTGATGGCGACGCTGTTCGATTTGCTTGGATCCGTGACAGAGGTCGCGGTCACCGTAACGACGCTCCCAGTCGGCACAGCGGCTGGTGCCGTATAAGTGACCGCCGTTCCGCTCGTGGTCTTTGTTGCGCTGAGAGAGCCGCACTCGCTCGACTGACACGACAAAGACCAAGTGATGCTGCCGCCGCCAACCGTGTAATCGTTGCTCAGCGTGCCGGTGAGGGACAATGCTTCGCCTACGGAAAGGCTGAAGGGCGGCGTTGTCGAGGCCACGATCGCAACCGCTATGGGCTGGCCGGCGACGACCAGCGTGAGGGTTGAAAACTCCGAATGATTGGCGGTTGAACTTGCATAGAGAGTGACCGTTCCTGCCTGCGGCGGTGAAGCGGGCGCAGTGTAGTAGGTTACGTAGCCCGTGGCGCTTGCTAAATAACTTGGTATGCAACTTGTTGTGCTGCCCGATACACAGCTCGTTGTGTGAATCGGCGTGAAATAGCCGCATGAGGTATCGACGGTCTGACCGGGAGGCAGGGGAGTTCCAGGCGCCAAGGCATTCCCGCAACTCACCGTCCAGTCGGCTCCCAGAAGGTCCTGGTCGTGCGTGACCGTGACATCCAGGTAGGTTCCGCCGCCAACCGTGAGGGTCTTGATGGACGATTGGGGCACCCCGTTCAGATCCGTAACCGTAATCGCGCCCACTTGCGGCTTGACTGAGTTGCTGCCGCACCCGCAGAGGCTCAGAA
>Ga0182030_10020977_pt1 | contig 12276 bp, 12 predicted proteins | sample 812S3MmetaG_FD_121299 | JGI IMG/M metagenome (GOLD analysis project Ga0182030, IMG submission 121299) | Permafrost microbial communities from Stordalen Mire, Sweden - 812S3M metaG (Illumina Assembly) | ecosystem: Environmental > Terrestrial > Soil > Wetlands > Permafrost | place: Sweden...
CTTTTTGGGGCACCTCATATGAGCTAACAGGATCAGACGGGCCGAGGAGGGGTACTGAGATTCCAGCAAGTGGAAAACTCTGGCACCTCCCTCATACAGCCAATGAAATCTCCTGGCACATCGATTCATACCAAGCTCGTATTCGATGAGACAGGAAAATATTTCCTGCATCGGATTTGAGCGCGGAATGGACCGTGGATGTCAAGTGGCAATTTTATGCTGCGAGATTGGGTCAGCTTTTCATGCTATGAAGTGGCACCACCTTGGCGTATAATCTGAGCCAGCCTCCAGATCCCACGAAAGGGCAGTCTTCCCTCGTGTACAGTCGAATGCCAAGGGTTCCTGCAAGAGTCACAGACGGCAGCTTGACAAGCCACACAATGCAGGCACTCACTTCGTGAAGGTGGAGATGGAACGGCCAATTTTCGGCTTGTTGTCACGTATACGGCCGATATTTTGAGAATCAACTTGATGACTCAAGGACGCCTTCGCGGGTTGCTCTTGACAAATATCGATCTCCTTTCGAAACTTGAATTCGTGTTCGGGAAAATTGTTTGACATTTTGGACATTCCAACGTTGGTTCAGATAGCAGAGAGAAAACGGATTGGATCGCTACATAAGGGAAATTTCCATTAGCTCTCAGACCCTTTGCACGACCTTTCAAATGATCAGCCAAAGGTTTTCTTTTTGAAAAACCCCGGCGGAGATCACGTGATTTGCCTCTCAGACCTTTCTCGTTTCGAGGACGATCAACAACGACATGAAACCTCCAACCAAACGATCCCGTCCGCATTCACACCAACAAAGAAACGAAGCATCCGAAAACATTCGTCGAACAAGAAACAGCTAAAGAATCATTAAGCTTGACCGGAATCACGATGAACCGCTAAGTACGCTATCGAGCGCGTCAAGCAAGATGAGTCCGGATGCTCCTGGCGCATACCAAATAGTTGCGGGTCATTCCCCGTGTCCTACCATCTAGAAGACGCTGGAGTCTCAGATATCATGAAGTTCACTTCTGTGAGGGTATCGTGACGGGGATTTGGGATCGCGATGGTGGCTGTGTTGGTGATGGTTGATTCACCAAACGTTCCGGATCTGCCAACCGAGAGGTCAAAGTCCCTTTCTGGCTGCGTTTGCGAATTTCTGCCCCACAAAGTTTCCCTTGCAATTGATCTGAGCATCGAATTGCTTCCCTGCCTGTTTCTACCAGTTCTTCACTGTCTCGAGTCAAGCGTTCTGATCGCCGCTTGCAGTGGTTTCATTGGCTTAAGCTCCCTTTCTGCATGAGGCCCATGATGTTTTAGGATCAGCGGTATCCTTGAAATGCCGTTTAATCATTCTCACCGGACTCAGAGGCTACTGACACATTCCCATCCTCGTTAAACGTGTAGCCACAACCATAACTGATGACCGGCAAATCGGAACTCGTGCTTTGAAGGGCCCCAGTCTAGAACTGGTCAAGATTCAAACGCACGGAACCTCAGCTTAGAAGCTGGAATAAGAAACATCCTCCTGATGCGCGAAGATCTTGCCTCTAGCCCTCACATCTTCGGTAATGCATTGCTCTTCTGGAGATCAATCTTATCTATTGGGCAAAGTCATATCTTTCAGCGCGTCGAGAAAGAACCATGTTCCCTTCTCTCGACTGTGTCCATTTTGTCCAAGGCCAATCGTCATATTCCATTTCCCGAGTCCAAATCTGCTACTACACAGCCACTCAATGGTGGAGTCTGTGGTCAGATCGCAAACTCGTCTCGGAAGTAGAATCGCCAAACAGGTGGTAGGATGCGATTTTTTTCAAACATGCCGGAACATTATGTTCGATGTCAGAAGGCCAGACGAGAGTACCAAGCAGTCACGTCTAGTCTTTCTCCAGCTACAAGGCTATCAAGCTTTGTGGCAAGCTCAGTGGCTCTTATTTGTATAAGAGAGTCTTGGAATCCCGCTCAAAGTAACTCTTTCCTCATCACCAGCATCTAGCATCTTCAGCCTCTTCTTTACCTTCTTCAATCTTTCTATCTAGCCCGGCGCCGGTCGCATTCTATCTCCAACTTTATAAACAATCCTTTAATTTGGTTCTATCTTAATCCCCATCCCACCACCCCACATTCAAGATGCAATACTCATCAGCAATCCTCCTTGTGGCTTTTGCCGCCACTAATGTCTTCGCACACGGTGTTATTGACTCGGTTCAAGGTGCCAACGGTGTAAGTATGCCAGGTCTCTCAGGTAAGATGAACTCCAGCATGGTCTTCGCGAGCTTCTTCTAATCCCTACTAGTTGCCGATGGAACTCCTCGTGACTGCGCTACCCCAGCATGCGGAGCCGAGGCCGATACCTCCATCATACGTGAACAAGAGCTCGGGACCAGCAAGGCCACTGCTCTCGGCAAAACCAACGGTGGTGGACCAGTCGACGCTGCCAAGATGGTCTCTCTCTTCATGGGCGGAAACGCCAACACGACTGAGGCCAAGGCTGCTCGTGAGCTTCACGAGGCTAACCTTCTGCGCCGATCTCTCGCTGTCCGCGCCTCCAACGGTGGAACCAAGACCCCAGCCGGCACCACGGAGACCGCTGTCAAGGCCTCAACTGGTCAAGGCGCCACCTCCGGTATGCCAACTTGTGCCGATGACGGAACCGTGACGATGACCTTCCACCAAGTCAACCAAGATGGTGCCGGTCCCTTGACCGCCTCCGTCGACGGCACATCTGGAGGAAGCGACGCTTCCGCTTTCAAGACCGCAACGGTCACCCAGGACGTGCCAGGTATCGGCATTGGTGGACTCTCCGCCGCAACCACTATGGACTTCCCCGTCGCCATCCAAATGCCAGCCGGCATGACCTGCTCCGGATCCGTCGGCGGTGCATCCGGTGTCTGTGTTGCTAAGCTGCAGAACAGTGCCCTTGCCGGCCCCTTCGGTGGATCCGTCGCTTTCACCCAATCTCCGGCCGCCAAGAAGCGTGCGATCGAGTACAACCTCAGCAAGCGCCGCTTCGCCCGTTCGCTCGCTGCCGACAACGAATAAATTTTCTGGATTTGCTTGGCTCGTGTGCTTGCCTAATTTAGCGATTGTAGATAATGGTAGTGGTTTGAGGGGGGTTTCCTTGTATTTTTCTGATGGGTGGGGGACCTTGCTTCTTGGATAGTGGAATCTGGGATTTCATCACTTTCTTGGGGAGAAAGGGGGCTTTAGATTATCGAATTGACTTATACTTTCCTTAATACGATGCTTTTGATAAATCTTTTGACTTCATTCGCCTTGATCACGATTTGCTACTTCCCTCTTCTTTGATCAATATTCTATTTTGGAGTTTCTCAGCCATTTCCTACAGGCAAGTCGCCTTTGTACTTGTCTTTGATCTTCTGGGGTCTGGAAAGCCTGATAGTCATATTTCCCAGCAAGCCATGGTCTCACAAATTATCGCATACTCAGTATCCCAGATTCTCATCATTTACCAACCGGTGGCACAGTGAGAACATTCGATTCTTGATTGACTCCCAAATATCCAGAAAATCAGACACAGGGTAACGCTTTCAATTGAAATAGTAGTATTGCCATCTATGCAGCCATCATCACAACCTTTCTTGTTGTCGGGTTGATTATCATTCACCCCTAAAACTCAAAAATCTCTTTCCAAAATAGATCCAGACCGCAGCTTAGCTTACATAGAGAACTCCAGCTAAAGTTGAAACGTTGTAGACTACAAGGTACCTCTACTTTGCGAGATAACATGTCCTCCACAGCAACTGGTTCAGGATTAGCTTTTCAAATTGCTTTGATGGCTGTCATGGGCATTTTGACGAAGTTGCGAGTCCCGCATGCTCATACATCGTTGGAGATTATTCGCAAACGCTATGGGCCTACTGGTCATTTTATTTTTACGGCACTTAACCTTATCAATAATGTTTTTGGATGCTCGGCCATGATTCTCACGGGGTCGCAAATCATTGTTGGGATGACGGGGATGCATTTGGCAGCTGCCACGGTTTTGCTTCCTTTTGGAGGTGAGATTGCTTATCCTGTTCAATGATGACTTTTCTGACCTACGCATATAGTTGTGTTATATACTGCTGTCAGAGGGTTGAAAGCCACTTTTCTGACGGATTTCCTGCATACAACAATCGCCATCATCCTCATCATCTATTTCACTTTATCCGTGCTCACGCATGAAGCGATTGGTGGTCTCGGCGGACTTTACGATAAGGTCTTGGCTGCTGAAGCCGCAGGAGAATACTACATCAGAGGCAACTATTTGGGTTCTCCTCTAACGTTCAAGTTGAAGCAATCCATTGTGTTTGCGATCATTCTCAAGTTCGGAAATTTGGCGCTCGTCACTATGGTATGCTGAACCGCCTTCCATGATCACTGACAAGACTAACGTATTTCAGGACACGGCTTTCTGGCAGAAATCTTTCGCCTCGGAAGTCTACTCCACAGTACCGGGATACGATCTTGCAGCTATAGCCATCTTCGGGATACCATGGGGTCTCGGCTCAGTCATAGGTCTCGCAGCACGAGCTATCGAGAACACCCCAATCTTCCCAACTTATCTCGGCATCTTCACACCTGCCCAAATCGGCTCAGGAATGGTAATGCCTTATGTTGTAAAAACATTAATTGGCAACGGAGGCGTAGTTAGCATTCTCCTACTTCTATTTATGGTAGTCAACAGCACAGTATCTTCCTCCATGATCGCCGTCAGCAGCATCCTGTCCTTCGACATCTACCGCTCATACATAAACCGCAACGCCACAGACAAGCAAGTCGTACGAGCCAGCCATCTCGGAGTCGTCTTTCACGGCTTCTTCATTACAGGTATCGCCATGGCTCTTAACTACGGTGGTGCGAACTTAACATGGGTGGGTTACTGTTCGCCAGTCCTAACATGCCCTGGTATCTTCCCACTTATCTTTACACTCACGTGGTCCGGCCAAACCAAACTCGCGGCAATTATTTCGCCGCTCTTGGGAATGGCAACTGGGATGGCGGTTTGGCTCTCCAGCGCACATGCTCTTTATGGGGAAGTTACAATCGCAACGACACTGAAGTCAGCACCTGCCCTCTATGGTTCGATCGGCTCCTTGTTCTCACCTGTGCTGTACTCACTCATCATCTCATACGCCCGACCCGCGACTTTCGACTGGCGTGAATTCCTCAGAATTGAACTTGTGGAAGAAGATATATCCGGCGAAAGCAGCCCTACAGCAACCCCGGGACCGCGACCCCGGCTTTAGAAACATCTAACAGAGACAGCGAAAATATCGATGAAGAAAAGTCCACTCCAATAAACATCACCACTGGACAAGCCCCCCAGCAATCCCTAGACGATGTCGAGCATCCCTTCGACGCCAAAACGCTCCGTTACCTACGTAGATGGTATAAAATAGCCTGGGCCTTCCTCATCTTCATCATCTTCACGACATGGGTTCTATGGCCTCTACCTCTTTACCGCGATTATCGATTTTCAAAATCGTTTTTTAGTGGCTGGATTACAGTAGCTATTTTCTGGCAATTCCTTGCTTTGATCTTGGTCGTTGTTTTTCCGTTGTGGGATGGCAGGAAAGATCTTATTAAGTCCGCGAGAGGTATTGCGAATAGCTTTCGATATAGGAGCCAGAAGAAGTGATTGGTGGATTGATTAGCTTTGTTGCGTAGAATGGGGTTTTCGTGGCTTTGTATATTTAGATGATTTGGAATTTTAGATAGAATTAGAAAAATAATAGCAAAGCGAAGTATGGGATACCTCAGGACAAGAACCCTTTTTATTTCGAGCTGCGCCTCGCAGTAGTAAATAGCGTATAATTTCCCCTCAAAAGAACACGGATAACATTTGAACTGAAACGTGTGTTAGGATGAAAATTGGTGCTTCATCTTGACGCCTTGGAGCCCAAACGGGTTCACAAAAGTGCGTACAAGAATGCACTTAACCTCCAAGTGACCCCAAAGGCCTACGATACCGCTCAAGATACAACACTTCAGCTGTCGATTTATTTCTGGTGAGGGAGCCGAGCACTTTCAACATCTGAACAAGTGAAACGCATTAATTTTATTCAAAACTAAGAGATAATAATCATCGTACTATAGCCAGAGCAAAACAGCAAAACAGCAAAACCGACAGATATTATTGCAAACCCAAAATCAACGCACTAATAAGAGACAACATGAAAAATGACAGCAGTAAGAAGCCCTCACAAATAGAGGATTCACTATAAATCCTCAAGCACCTCAATCACACTATGACGCATCTATTCTTAACGAATATAAGTGACTCTAACCCTAATAGTCGCCTTCGGACCATAAGCTATGATATTGAAGGTTATCTCAGTCTCTCTATTCAAATGATCATCTACGTAAACAAATATATCTTTCGAGAATGGCTCTTGCATGCCAAGTTTGAGATTCCTGCCCAACCCTATGGCACGAGTTATCGAGCATACAGAGCTGAGAGTTACCATCATAGGGAAAATAGTTGCTATCTCTAATGTCGATCCTTTTCCGGCCGACGATTCTCCGTCACAGAACTTAACAAGGCAATTTAGTATAGAAGAATACAGCCAACCACATTCTCGTAATTGATATGTAGTATCCTGTCGAAGCGCTTCGTGCCCTTTTCCGACGTTACCTTTTAGGGGCAAGGAATGGGAAATGATACGCTGGATACGAATCAGCTCGCAACTTTCGATATTCATATGCAGTCATCGTGGCTTTACCCTGGAAAATAAAATAGTGCTTACTAGTCATATCTCCTTGAATCAAACGACAACGCTGAATATGACAGAAGCGGAAAAGGTAAGAGCGGTAATAATTCAAGGCACCAGATACACAGGATGAGAGGGGGACACCGTAGACCAGGATTAAAGTTATTTGCATTTGTCCCTCTAAGATCGCCTGATAAGTATAGTTTGGTGTCAAAATCTTCTGGTGGCACGTGACGATACAGCTTATCTGGATTTTCATCACAAGAACTTTAGCCAGAAAAGCAGCTGCTAGAAATTAACGAAGCTTGCTGGCACTGAAATGAACATGTTTGTGTGCGCAGAGAATGAGTCATTAATCATAAGGTACATTGTGCTCAAACATTAATTCCATCGTACGGTGAACGACCTCCAGGATTTCACAAAATCATTTCCATGGTCTGCTTAATCAACAAACGCTAGCAACTTTAATTGCGACTCCAAAGCAAAGAAGGAGTGCCAAAGTCCGATGATACCTTAATACCAACCAGAATTCCACCCAGTACACCTCTGTCCACTTCCAACCCCCTTATTAACCGCATAACAATCACTCCACTGATTCTGACACTTCTGTGTCGCCACCGCATACGTATCCCCTTGGCCCGGTGGATTTCCCTTACAGTTCTGCGCATACGTATTCAAACACGACTCTTTCTGATAATCGCACGCATCATTACATCCTTGCGAGACCGAAGATTGTGGGTACGAGGGACAGGAACTGGAGTCTTTAGATGAGTAGAGTTTGAACAACTTTCCGGAATCGTAGTCGGATTGGAGATTGTTGCATGTGAGGCAGGGGAGCGGGATGGATCCGACGGGGGAGGTGGACGTGTAGCCTTTGGAGGGGGAGGAGGGTTGGGTACAGAGGCAGGATTGGGTGGGGACGGGGATACAGGATGTGGTTGTTGAGCTCGTGGTTGTGGTGCTTGTTGATGACGTGCTGGTTGCAGTGCAGGTGTAGACTGTAGTGGAGAGGGTTGGTGTAGGTTTGGAGCCTCCAGAGGGAGGGTACTTGGATTTGCAACTTGATGGGGAACATTGATTTCCTGGGCAATAGCTTCCGCAGTAGCCACTTACGCTAGAACACCAGCCGGCGAAAGAGAAACAGTCAAGGGATCCTGGATAACCGGCGCTTAGAAAGCAAGAGGACACTTGTAAAGCGCAGTTTGTTGCTGCGGTGGTGCAAGATGAATGATCTGTGAAGGGGAGGAGGGGCTTCGAGCACCAATTTCCGCATTTATATTCGCAGGTCGGAGTAGGGGAAACTGTGACAGTGGACGTACATAATGAGACAGTTTTGCTGGTGCTGGTTGTAGTTGTTGAGGAGGTGCTAGAAGTTGTCGAGGTGGTTGAGGTAGTTGAGGTAGTTGAGGTGGTTGAGGTGGTTGAGGTGGTTGAGGTCGTTGAAGTTGTCGAGGAGGTGCTAGAAGTCGTTGAGGTCGTTGAGGTCGTTGAGGTGGTTGAAGTTGTTGAGCTTGTCGAACTTGTCGAACTTGTCGAGCTCGTTGAGCTGGTTGAAGTAGTCGAGGAAGAGACAGTCTCGCAGGGATCAGTCGATTCAAGATCAACAGCCACATATAAGTCGAGCGTTGAACTACCGCCACACAACTCGGAAGAGTTGCCGTTGCAAGCCATTTGACATTGACTGTCATCTATGGGAACTGAGCCATTTCCCAAGACGACCCCACAAAAGCACTGCGAGGCAAACTCTACTCCGGCGAATGGGAAGCCGCCGTCTTTGCAAGCATAGAGACATTCCTCAACCGTGATGCTTGAAGCATTAATTTGACCTTGTTGGTAGATTAAGGCTCGCCCGCTATTTCCCTCTGAATAACAACCTTGGGGTTTGTAGTCAGCGATGGTGGAATTATCTATCGTTGGAAAAGTTGGATCCTGATAGATTGAAATGCGCTGGCTCCCCCCACAGATCTCAGAAGAGTTTCCCGTGCATGTCTCTCCACAGTCAGAATCAGCAACTTGAACTCCAGTCACGGTTGCCCCGCAGAAACACTCTCCATAATATTCCAGGCCGGCATATCTGTACCCGCTTGCTAGATGAAATCAGCCCTGATGGTTTCGCGGCTGCAACAATTTTACCTTTGCAATAGTTGATACATGTTTCAACGGTCATGTTATTATAATCAAGATCTGATCGTAGTACCAAAGCCCCCTGATTCGGAAGATCGGTGAAGCAACCAGCGTATACAAAAGCAGTGATGTTTGTGCATACTGGCACATCCCAGCGCTTTACAGCACTAGTGCTAGCGACTGAGATCAGGAGAAATGTTGTAATGAATGAGATGAAAGACGACATCGTGTGCTCGATGAAAGATTAAGGCTCGAAATGGACTCTCAGGTCAAGAAGAACGAAGAAACCTTAGTACTTGGAAGATTTCAGAGCGGCTGGCCCTGTATTATCAACCCTTGCAAGGCTCGTTAGAATGCAGAGTTTCGGACTAACCGGAGACATATCCTTGATGCGTTTCTGCAAGTCTATCTGTATGTATCCGCCAAGTAGGAAAAACAGAGTCAGAGTCGCATTTTGGATCTCCAGAGACTATCGTGGCTTGCGCATCATCCAGGAACGGAGAAGGTTAACGCCGGGTAAACCTCCGGGGCCAACAGGAGCCCCTGATGACCACTTATCGTTTTACATCAATAAATCTCATGATCGAAACATTATGAACCTTGTTCTGAATATTGGATGAGGCCGAAATCCTCGCTTGGAGCTGCAGCACAGGCCCTTGATAGGGCTTACAGAAGCCGAAAATGGTTCGAACCCTTGAACATTTAACTGCTTTGCGCATACAGGCAGGTACCAGCAGATAAAGGCCCATGCCTCTTTGACGAAATAGGATGTGAGGAGAAGCTTGGAACCTGACTGTGTTCCCCGCACTTGCAGTAATCTTCAGCCTCAAAATTGGTCGACAACGCGGGGCAAGCAAACTCATGCCATGAATGACTAAATACAGACGCGCCCATGTTGCAGCAGATGCAAAGCACTTATTCAATCAAAATATTTCTCGTATTCCGCTCAGCTAACCCTAACGTTGCTCCCAGCCTGTTGTAAGAAGCGTCAATATTATTTGACGCATACAGGGATTTAACCCTTGCTGATGTTGTCGATAAAGCCACAAGGCTGCTGCAATACGACCTTCCAATCTACCGTACGAGTATGGCATGCTGCCAGTTTGATAGGCTCGTGCAAAATACAACGAAGAGTTTGCATATGCAGCAAATCCAGGTATTGAGGTGTCGTTCCTAAACAGTCCGGATGAAGCAGTTGAGGCTGGCAGTGTGCCGTTTTTGATGATACAGCACATGTCGAAGGCATAGGTCCCCATAGGTCCCCATTTCGTTGATGTGAGAATGCTTTTTTCCTGAATATTCTCTTTCCTTTAAATAAATCTCGAGGTGACATCGCGGGGTTGATGTCAACTGCGGTATGTGTTCTATTGTCGTTTGGCTGCTGACGTGGGCGGCTCGTCGCTAAATTACAAGTACTAGTAGCACATGAATTACCGAAGTTTACAGCGCTTTCACTACTAAAAAAAAAATCAAATATTTCCCCGCGCGAGGCATCAATTATCTTTCTTAAATACTTGCAAGCACAATGAACTCGTTGATCTCGAAGATATGAGTGAATCCCTAACTACCTGCATGACTCTTATATCCAAACACACCACGATACCAACGTGGCGCACATGTGCTGTGCTGAACTCGTCTATACGAGGTAAAATCAACCCACAACTTCGTCAATGCGATTGCATCCTCCTTTCAAGCTTGGTACCCATGGGTAGGGGGCCGCGGCTCTCATGTGCTACCTGTGCAGTGTTGCTTCTTGCAGTCAAGAGTCCTCGGCGGTCGCTAGGATCCATTCCCTTGTATAAGCTCTTGTAAACTCGCAAGCGAGTCTTCCCTTCTGCAATTCGTATTGACTAGTTCGATCCAGGAATCCATTCGACCCATGTTTTGGCCTACTCCGTCAATCTACAGGAGCATCAATTGTAGGGATACTGAGACCCCAAAGAGCATGTCTCCAATTAGCATGAGCCTCAAATTCCATCAATCCCTACTCTTTATAGCACTATCAACCTCTTGACTTGCCCACCAACACTATAGCCTTCATGGCAACATCTCAGATCCTCCCACGCACATGACTCATCTGGTCCAGCGCGCTTGGCACAGTTTTGGGGTATGTCCCATCATATGATTGTTGGCTGGATTTTATGTTGATCACTGTCAGAATAAATATCCGACACAAATAAGAGAAAAGAATATTGATATTAAATCACGTGATTTCCAGCAACCTCCTTCAACAGGCGACGATCACTTGATAATGGTTGCTTCATTCACATCGAGCTGAAATCATACGATAGATTTTTTTCGCTGGAGCAGGCAGTTATCGAGGGGCCACATAAGAACGCGTGGTGATATTGGATGAGTAGCACCATTATCAAACATGAATGAGTTCAAGTAGGACTAACACCTTTCAGAGCTTCGCGCCTGCCGGTACTCTTGGGATCGAGATATGGTCTCTCTCCCAAGCTGACTGAACGATGTCCCAATCTTTCTCCCAAGCCCTGATCAATATAATCGGGCGTCGCAATATGATATACGCTTCTGTTATCCCAAATCGCCAAATCATTAGGATTTAACCAACGATGTCTAACTTGAAGGTCATGATTGTCTGTCACGAGCCGCACAAACCAATCCAATAACGCCTTGCTCTCAAGTTCTGTCAGGCCATTGATTTTAGCAACATGGTGACCAACGGCGAACACAGACTTCCAACCCGTGACTGGGTTGGTTCGGATAACGGGATGGATGGCCTCGAGGACGTCACCAACGTTCTCTGGTGCTCCACGCTCTTGGTCATAGAGTTTGAAGCCGTTCTTATTGGCCGCCTCCTTGAAGCCAGGCTGAGCGTATGTAGCAGTCAGGCTCTCGAGGAATTTTTGATATGGGGTGGAAATCCGATCGTATACCTCATAACCAGAGGCCCAGAGTGTATCTGATATCGTTAGCGATCCCCGTTTGCAGAACAAGAAGAAGACTTACCTCCGCCGGTCTTTGGAAGCTCAGTCAGACGCAGCAAAGCATAATCACTTGGAATTGGCTCAAACGTAATGTCGGAATGCCAACCCTCCTTTGAACTTTGCTTCTTCTCGCCGTTTCCAAAAAGCTTCAGCTTGTCGCGATAGATCTTTTTGGCCTGCTCGGACGAGATGATGCTGATTTCATCATCTTTTCCGCCAAGATCACGACCTGAATTTGAGACTGGGTGGATATGAAGCTTGGAGGTGGCCGGCTTCCCAGAGAGTTCGCCCAGACGTTGCACGAGTTCCTTCTGGAGGTCATCCGTGATGTCGTTCTGCTTGCGGAAGAAGACCACTCCCCGTTGAGAGACTGCATATTTCTGTCAGCGCTGGGTTTACGAGATGGAAGCCGGATACTCACTGGTGATAGCAAGGTCACGGATCAACTCATCGGAGTTTGGGGCTCGAAGCCACTTCGCGAGGTTCCCATGGACAAA
>Ga0182030_10020978_pt1 | contig 12275 bp, 8 predicted proteins | sample 812S3MmetaG_FD_121299 | JGI IMG/M metagenome (GOLD analysis project Ga0182030, IMG submission 121299) | Permafrost microbial communities from Stordalen Mire, Sweden - 812S3M metaG (Illumina Assembly) | ecosystem: Environmental > Terrestrial > Soil > Wetlands > Permafrost | place: Sweden...
GCGCGAGTTCCGCGCCGTCGTGCAGCACCGCACATTCAAAATCGCGGTCGTGATCCGGCCCGGTCGCGGAAACAAATTGATATTCCGGCGCGTGCGGCGAACGCGACTGGAGCAGCTCCTGCAATTCGCCTTTCGGATTTTCAATGCCCGCCGGTTCGGCGAGCGAGCAGATGTCGGCGGCGAACTCGCGTAGAATAAATTCCCGCGCCGTGTCAAAACCGCCGTCCAAAAAAATCGCGCCCAGCAGGGCTTCAAACGCATCGGCCAGCGCGGAAGCGCGCTCGCGACCGCCGGTGTTTTCCTCGCCCCGGCTCAAAATCAAATGCGCGCCCAGGTCGAGCGCGCGGCTGTGCGCGGCCAGCGAACCGGCGTTCACCAGCTTGGCGCGCGACTTGGTGAGCGCGCCTTCGTCGGCGTCGGGAAATTTTTCGTAGAGGTGCCGGGTGAGCACGAGGCCGAGCACGGAGTCGCCGAGAAATTCCAGCCGCTGGTTGTGCTGGATCGGCGTGTTGGCCTCATGCGCGATGGACGGATGCGTGAGCGCGAGGCGCAAAAGATTTTCGTCGCGGAACGGGCAGCCGAGGCGGGCTTGAAATGCGGCGAGTTCGGACACGGCGGTTCAATTTGCAGCCGCAGATTCCGTCGGCGACGGCGCGGCTTCGTTTTCAGCGGCGGGAATTGGTTCCGCCGCCGGAGCCGGAACTTCGGTCGCGGTGGCCGGCGGATTCAGGCCGTGTTCCAGCAGTTGCGCCACGTCGTGCTGCACCTGTTCAAGCTGATCGAGATGCAGGTTCGGATCGGCAATGGTGAAAATGTCGCCGGTCTTCGGCTGTTCATAAATGAAGATGCGCTGGCCGTCGCGCTGGAATTGTTCCTTCACCTTGAGGATGCGTTTGCGTTCGAGCATCACCGCGAGAATAAACGCGGCGGGCGCGTAGCGCGGATCGTTTTGCTCGATGAGCTTGCGCAGCACCGTCTCGGCGGTTTCCTTCTGGATGGCCTCGACCGGCTGCGCGGGCGGCGCCTCGTAAATGCCGTGCCATTGCGAAATGAAACCGGCGCGGGCGCGCGGGTCGCCGGCGTTTTTCGCACACGGCTCGCAGATGTCCGAACGGCGCAATTCCTTTCCATCCTCAAACAAAATTGTGCGATACGGCTGTTTATCAGCAAACGGCTGGCTGCACGCCTCGCAGGCGTGGGCGCGGGACTGGATGTTCCACTCGTTCATGGGCGCGGGAATATAACCACGAATGAAGCGGATGAACACGAAGAAAATGATTTTACGCGCCGCCGGGCCGGTGTTATTCCGCTGGCTTGCCGGAACCGGTTCTGGCATTTAAGCAGGCGAATTTTTGAACGAAATGCAGCGCGATCAATTGCAATTTGCTCTGGCGGAAGTCCGGGCGGTTTATGCGGAGTTGGCGAAGCGTCCCTTGGAACGAGCCTGTCTCGCCCGCACGGAGTGCTGCCAATTCCAGCTCACCGGACTGACGCCGCATCTGACGAAAGGCGAAGCGCTGGTCGCGGTCAAAGGCCTTCGCGCCACCGGCCGGAAAGAACTGCCCCCAGCCGAGGGCGGAATTTGTCCGCTGCTGAAACGCGAAACCGGTCGCTGCCTGATTTACGCGGACCGGCCGTTCGGCTGCCGCACGCATTTTTGCGCCGCCGCCGGCGGGCCGTATCCGCGCAAATCCGTTTTGGATTTGATTCGCCGGCTGGAGGAGGTGGACCGGCAGTTGGGCGGTGACGGCCCGCGAAAAATCGAAGCGGCCCTGGCGACGGTGATGCGTGAAGCCCGGCAACGCTGATTCTGGTTGGACGGCCAAAACAAAAAACCCGCCGGCACTGGCCGGCGGGTTTGAAAACTTTCTGTTGCGATCAACGCTTCGAGAACTGGAAGCGTTTGCGCGCGCCGGGCTGGCCGTATTTTTTCCGTTCGCGCTCGCGCGGGTCGCGCGTGAGGAAACCTTCCGCTTTCAGTGCGGGACGGAGGGCGGCGTCAAATTTCAGCAGCGCGCGGGCGATGCCGTGGCGGGTCGCGCCGGCCTGGCCGAGCGGGCCGCCGCCGATGACATTCACGCGCACGTCGAGCTTGTCCGCCGTGCCGGTGAGGGTGAGCGGCGAGGACACGGTGGCGCGCTGGGTGTCCAGCGGGAAATAGGTTTCAAACGTGCGGCCGTTGACGGTGATCTTGCCGCTGCCGGTTGCGAGGCGGACACGGGCAATGGCGGTCTTGCGGCGGCCGGTGCCGAGGAATTCAATGGTTTTCGTGGCCATAAAAAATTATTTCGCGGGTGCGAGCACGGCGGGCGTCTGCGCTTCGTGGTTGTGCTTCGGGCCTTTGAAGACTTTCAGCTTGGTGAGCAGCACGCGGCCGAGGCGGTTCTTCGGAATCATGCCTTTGACGGCGCGTTCGATGAGCAGTTCGGGATGCTTGGCGCGGAGATCCGCGACGGTGGCGTATTTTTCGCCGCCTTTCCAGCCGGAATAGGTCATGTATTCCTTGTCCGTTTCTTTTTTGCCGGTGACGCGCACTTTCTCGGCGTTCACGACAATGACAAAGTCGCCGGCATCAAGGTGCGCGGTATAGACAGGCTTGTTTTTCCCGCGCAGAATGTCGGCCACCTGCACGGCCAGTCGGCCAAGCACGGCGCCATCGGCATCAATAATATGCCACTTGCGCTGGTCCAAATTTACTTTCGGCAAATGCGTTTTCATCTAAATTCCAATACAAAGGGACGTGGAAACTATCAAACGGATGCTTGAAGTCAACACGCGAATTTAATTTTATCGGTTTGCACTTTACAGCCGCCCGCAAAAGCTGAAGATTTGGGCCATGAAAAAGCTGGTTTCAACCCTCGTCATTTTGTTCGTGCTGGCCGGACTTTTCAGTCCGCTGGAAACGCGCGCCGCCGTGACGGCGTCCACCCCGGCCAAAACCGCGCCGCCGCCCGGCGTGCAGATTGCGCAGACGCTTTCCACCATCACCGGCGTCGCCATCTCGCCGCTGCTCGGCGTCAGCGCCGTGGGCTGCTACCAATATTGCAAGGCCGAAACACCCGAACAAAAAGCGAAGCTGCCGTGGTTCGCCAACCCGCTCTTCTGGGTGCCGGCGTTTTTGGTGCTCGCCGCCTGTTTCGTCAAGGACACCGCCGGCGTGGCGCTGCCCACGGTCGCCAAAAAACCGCTCGACGCCATTGAAACCATCGAACACAAAATTTCCGGCCTCGTCGCCACCGGCGCGTTTGTGCCGATCATGGTCAACATCATTCACGAGGCCAATTCCACCGGCGGGCAGCCGGTCGCGTCCATGAGTTCGCTCGGTTTGGCCGCGATGGATTTCCACTGGCTCTACGACGTGCTGGTGACGCCGGTGGCGATGATCGCGTTCTTCATCGTGTTCCTCGCGTCCAACGCCATCAACATTTTGATTTTGCTGAGTCCTTTCACCACCGTGGATTCCGCGCTCAAGGCGTTCCGCACGGCCATTCTCGCCAGCGTCGCCGGCAGCGCGTTCGTTAACCCGTGGATCGGCGCGGCGTGGGCGCTCATCGTCCTGCTCATTTCCTATCTCATCGCCGGCTGGTCGTTCCGGCTCTCGCATTTTGGCATCGTGTTCATCTGGGAATTTTTCACCGGCGGCAAATATCGTTTCAAGCCGGACGCGAAGGAGAACCGGATGTTCCTCGGCCGCAAAACCAGCAAGGTTCCCACGCGCACTTTCGGCCGGCTCTCTCGCAATGAAAAAGGCGAACTGGAATTCAACTACCGGCCGTGGCTCGTGCTGCCGCGCCGCACGCTCGTCCTGCCCGCCGGCACTTACGAGGCCGGACGCGGATTGTTCTATTCCGAAATCGTGCGCGTCGAAGGTGACTCCACGAGAACCGTGTTTCTCCTGCCGCCGCAATATCGCGGGCACGAGGAGGAGATCGCGAAAATTTACAACTTCGCCGGCGTCCGCGATGTCGGCTTTCTCGCGGCTTGGGCGTGGTTCAAGGGTTTGTTCAGCAGCAGCAAGCCGGCGACGGCTTAATCAAATTTACGGCATCGCCCCCGGCATTGCTTTTGGCGATGTCGGGGGAATTTTTTTCAATTAACCCTGCCGGGCCGGACGGCGTTAAGCTGGTGGCGTGAAAACGAAATTGCGAACGTGACCGGACAATTCGGGCTTGCTTTGCCGCAGGCCGGGGTTTCCAATGGCCGCAACCCGAACCACCTCGTCCAAAGAAAGGAAATTTTTATGGAATCATGGTTTTTAGTCGTCCTGTTGCTCATCGGTCTTCCCGTCGGCCTCGTCATCTGGCTCGTCGTGCGCGCTGTCAGCGCCCGCGACCGCATGGAGGATCTCACGCGGCGCCTGGATGAATTGCAGGTGCAGGTGGTCAAACTGCAAAATGCGCCGCCACCCGCGCCCAAAAGCTTGGAGGAAAAAATTTCCGCGTTCATGCCCGCGACTTTGCCGCCGCGCAAAGAGGACTCTGAAAAATCCGCCGCTGCACCGCCGGAAATTCCACCGGCCACCGAACCGGTTCCACCGCCACCGTTCATTCCGCAAATGCCCGTTCCGCCGGGAGCGCAGGAAATTGCGCCGGGCGTTTTTGGCGAGGCAAACATTCCGCCCGCCACGCCGCCACCGTTCGTGCCACCGGTGGTTCCAGCATTTGCCAAGGCATCTAAAACTCCCGCCATCTCACCGGAAACGGGAGCCGTGGCAAGCCCGCCCGTCATCGCGGCTAAAGCGGAATTTGCCGCGCCGTCCGAACCTCCGCCCCTCGCGGAAAAAGCGTCCTTCGAGATGCGCCTCGGCACTTACTGGCTCGTGCGCGCCGGCATCGTGATGCTGCTGACCGGCCTGGCGTTCTTCGCGAATTTTGCCTATCACCACGTCATTCCCAAACTCGGTCCGGGCGAGAAAATTTCCCTGCTTTATCTCACCAGCGGCCTGCTGCTCGGTGCTGGCGCGTGGTGGCAGCGGCGCGGCGTGAAGGAGTCGCTGAAAAATTACGCGCAAGTTTTATTCGCCGGCGGCCTCGCAGCGGTTTATTTCACGACTTACGCGGCGCATCACATTCCACCGCTGCGCATCATCGAAAGTGCTGTTCTCGACGGCACGCTGCTGCTCGCGTGGGCTGGCGTCATCGCGTGGATCGCCGACCGACGCAAATCCGAAGTCATGGCGCTCTTCGCCGTCGGCTTGGCGTTTTACAGCTCCGTCATCACACGCGTCGGCGATTTCACCTTGTATTCCAATTTGATTCTCACCATTGCCGCCGTGGTGTTTCTCATCCGCAACCGCTGGGTCAGCCTCTCGTTCGCCGGCCTGGCGACGAGCTACGCCGGCTATGCGTTCTGGCGGTTCCTGCACGAAAACGGCTGGCGCTGGGCGAACCCGGATGAAGGACTTTATTTTGGGGCCATGTTTCTCGCGGCCTACTGGCTCGTGTTCACGGTGGCAACATTCATGTCACGCTGCGAAAAACTGACCGGCCCGAACCGCGCCGCGTTTCTCACGCTGAACAACGGCGCGTTCTTTGCGTTGTTCATCCTGACGATGATCCAGGTTCACACCGGCGGCTTCTGGAAAATTTCCCTCGGCTACGGCACGGTGCTGCTCGCGCTCGCCGGGCTTGCCAAAAAAATGCTGCCCGCCGAACCGCTCGCAAAAAATGCGTATCTCACGCAAGGTTTGCTGCTCGCCACGCTCGGCTTCATCACCAAATTCGCCGGCTTGCAGCTTGCGCTGGTGCTCGGTGTGGAAAGCGTGGTGCTGTTCATTCTCGGCACGCAACGGCAGAGCGTCGTGCTGAAATTTTTCGCCTACGCCGCCGCATTGCTGGCGACCGGCTGGTGCGTCGCGAACCTGAAAGAATTTGATTCGCACGGCCTCTGGACCGGGCTGGCTTTGGGCGGATTCATGGCCGTCAACGCCTTTCGCGCCCATTGGCTGGAGGCAAAAAAAGATCCACTCTCGGAGCGCCTCGAAACCACGGCGTTCACGCTGCTCGCCTTCGTTAGTTGGACGGCGGCGACGTGGTTCAACACGCTCGAACCGCACCTGCTCGTCGCGCTGGTGCTGGGCGTGGAAAGCGTGGTGCTGTTCAATCTTGTCGCCCGCCGACAAAGCGTTGCGCCCAAAGTTTTCGCTTATTTTGCCGCTGTTTGCGCCGTCGGCTGGTGTGTCGCGAACCTGAAACAATTTGATTCGCCCGGCCTTTGGACCGGCGCGGTTCTCGGCGCGCTGATGATTTTCAATGCGTATTGGGCGCACCGCGACGATGCCGAAAACGAGGTGCAACCGCTTCGCGCCGAACCGTCGGCGTTCACACTGCTCGCCTTCGCCGTCTGGCTGGCGGCGACGTGGTTCAACACCAGCGCCGCGCATCTGCCGCTTGCGCTCGCCGCCGAGACCGTGGCGCTGACGCTCTCGATTTATCTGCTGCGCGTCCGCGAAATCACCTTGCTGGGACAAGGTTTTCTCGTGCTGGCGCAGGCCGCGTGGTTCGTGCATTTCCTGAACGCCACGCCGCCGTGGTGGAATCCGCTGGCGCTCATCGCCGTCACCGTCGGTCTGGGCCACTGGTGGCAGAAACAAAAAACCTTGGTCGTGGTGGGAAAGTTCGGCGAGCTTTGCCAGACGATTTTTGCGCTGGCCGCCGTCGCGCTGGTGCTCGTGTGGCTGCATCCGCTCCTGTACGCGCCGGCGTGGCTGGCGCTCACCAGCGTGCTCGCGGTGGCCGCGACGATTTACGGTGTCGCCACCCGCGCGTGGCCGCTGGCGATTTGCGGGCAAATTTTTCTCGCCGTCAGCGCGTGGGAATTTTTCCGGCAGGTCTGGACCGAGAAACCGGAATGGTTTTTCCCGCTTGCGCCCGTCGCCGTGCTGGGAATGTTGTCGCTGGCCACCGTCGGCTGGTTCACGCGCAAGCCTGACAGCCCTGACGCCGTGCGCCAACCGCTGCTGCAAGTCGCGCTGGTCTATCGCTGGACCGCGCTGGCGATGTCGCTCTGCTGGCTCTGGCAATACGTTCCCGACCGCCAGCACGTCGTCGCGTTTATGGCCGCCGCCATTGGCGTTTTCGCGTTTGCGATCTGGAAACGCAACCGCGAGGCGCTCATCGCGGCGGCGGTTTACGCCATCGTTTCCGTGGTCACACTCTGGGCGGTTGAGGATTTGAAAATGGATGTCTATTGGGCCAACCTGCTGTCGCTGCTCGCGCTGCTGGCGATGCAGCAAATTCTCCGGCGCGCGGCAGCCGGCCTGCCGCTCGATGAAAAAATTCACGGTGCAATCATTTTCACGGCTGGCTTGAGCTTGTGGCGGCTGCTGTCGTGCTGGGTGACGACCAGCGGTCTGTTCCTGACGATGAGCTGGGCCGGTTTTGCTGTCGTGGTGTTCGCGGCGGGAATGTTTTTGCGCGAACGCTGCCACCGCTGGCTCGGCCTCGGCGTGCTGGCGGCGGCGGTCGGGCGCGTCGTGCTGGTGGACGTGTGGAAACAGGAAACCATCTACCGCGTGCTGACCTTCATGGCGCTCGGCGTGGCGCTGCTTGTCATCGGTTTCATCTACAACAAATATCAGGAGACGATTCAGAAATGGCTGTGAGCTGGTGCTGTCATAATCTTAATCCTGTTCTTAATCGTAATCGTAGTTTCAAACAGATTGAGATTACGATGACGATTATGATTAGGAGGCTGCCGGTGTGCGCATTTGCTTGACGGCGGCGGCGGAAAGCGGCATTTAACCGCGCCAACAGAAGCGGTTATTTTCCCATGAAACTTTTCCGACGCAAACACGCCGCCGACTTGCAGGCCGAGGCCAGAAACGACACGCGCCTCAAACGCGCGCTCGGCCCCGTCAATCTCACCGCGCTCGGCATCGGCGCGATCATCGGCGCGGGCATTTTCGTGCTCACCGGCCAGGCCGCCGCGAAATACGCCGGGCCGGCCATCGTGATTTCGTTCGTGCTGGCGGGGCTGGCGTGCGCGTTCGCGGGTTTGTGCTACGCGGAATTCGCGGCGATGATTCCCATGTCCGGCTCGGCCTACACCTACGGCTACGCGACGCTCGGCGAATTCGTGGCGTGGATCATCGGGTGGGATTTGATTCTGGAATATTTATTTGCGGCTGCCACCGTGGCCGTCGGCTGGTCGGGCTATGTTGTTTCGTTTTTGAAAGATTTTGGCATCGTCATCCCGCCGGAATTTTCCGCCGCCATTGGCACGCATCTGATTCAAATTCCCGCCACCCTGGCGGCAACCCTGAAACTCAATGACGGCTGGACTTCCATCGATCCGGATTTGTTGAGCCAGATTAAACTGGCGGGGGCTGATCCGGCCACGCTCGCCCAAGTCACCGCCATTTTGAACGTGCCGGCCATGCTGATTGTTTTGGCCGTCACCCTGCTGCTCGTGCTCGGCATCAAGGAATCCGCCACGTTTAATAACGTCATCGTCGCCATCAAAATGATGGTCATCCTCACGTTCATCGCCGTCGGCCTCGCCTTCATCAACCGGCATAACTGGCATCCGTTCGTCCCGCCCAGTCAAGGAAGTATTTTTGCTTGGAAGCAGCTACCTCTTGGCGGTTGGCATTTTTCAATTCCGACAACTACGGAATACTTTGGTTACTTCGGCTGGAGCGGCGTGGTGCGCGGCGCGGGCGTGATTTTCTTCGCCTACATCGGCTTCGACGCCGTGTCCACCGCCGCGCAGGAGGCGAAAAATCCGCAGCGCGACATGCCCATCGGGATGCTCGCCTCGCTGGCCATCTGCACCGTGCTTTACATCGTCGTGGCGCTGGTGCTCACCGGCGTGGTCAATTACCAGACGCTCAACGTGTCCGCGCCCATCGCCGTGGCTGTGGATTCATTCGGAAAAAATCTCGCGTGGTTGCGGACGCTGGTGAAAATCGGCGCGATTGCCGGCTTGTCGTCCGTAATTCTGGTGATGCTGCTCGGCCAGCCGCGCATTTTTTACTGCATGGCCAAAGACGGATTGCTGCCGGAAATCTTCAGCTCCGTGCATCCGAAATTCCAGACGCCGTGGATCGCGCAAATTTTCACCGGCGGCATCGCGATGCTGGTGGCCGGATTATTTCCCATCGGCCTGCTTGGCGAACTGGTTTCCATCGGCACGCTGCTGGCGTTTCTCATTGTCTGCGCCGGCGTGCTGGTGCTGCGCAAAATTCACCCGGAAATTCATCGGCCGTTCCGCACGCCGCTGGTCTGGCTGATCGCGCCGCTGGGGATATTTTCCTGCGGTTATCTGATGTGTTTCCTGCCGCGCGACACCTGGGCGCGGCTGATCGTTTGGATGGTCATAGGTCTGGTCATTTATTTCACCTACGGCCACCGCCATTCCAAACTGCACCACAGCCTCACGGGCAAATCCAATCCACCGGCCCCGCCGTCGCCCTAGTGCGGGATAGTTTTATTAGCCCACAATTTGCGCACGTTTTCAATCAGTTCCCATTCCAGAAGCTATTAAAAACCGCCTAAACAAAGGATTTTATTGAAGTGGTGCCGGTGGCGGGACTCGAACCCGCACGACTTTCCCCGCGTGCTAATTTGCAAAAACGTCAATAAATGCCAACAAATATGATACGCTTGACAAATATGCACGTTATACCGTATCGTTATACCACTATGGCAAGCATACATAAAGTTAAGGGCAAGCCGAACTGGTTTTGCGCGTTCTACAATCCAGAAGGCTTTCGCCGTTTCAAAACCACCGGCACAGACAACACCAAGATTGCGCGCACAATCTGTGTCAACATTGAACGGGCATCCATCCTTGCCCGCGAAAACAAGCTGTCCAATGAAAAAGGCTTAAAACTCATCCGCGACACCTGCGCGGCCATTGAAGAAACACACGGCAAACTTGCGGCCAATCGCGCACAAGACATTCTGAAAACCTACGTCGAAGAATTCGTTAAAATTGCCGGTGGCGAGTTGGAATCCTACACCGTCAAAGGCTGGCTTGATTCATGGCTTGCCGGACGCACAGACGCCAGCAAAGCAACCGTGATTGCTTACCGTGGCGTTATTGATCTGTTTCTGAAATATCTAGGCGCACGGGCAAGCAAGCCGCTAACAACCTTGCAACCGAAACTAATTGAAGATTTCAAATCTCACCTTGTTAAACGTGTAGCACCGTCCACCGTCAATAAATCCGTTAAAGTTCTAAAGGCATCATTCAACAATGCCGTTGCCAAACGCCAGCTTGAATTTTCACCGGCGGAACACATTGAAAGTATTGAAGTCGAGGATTGCAACCGCCGTCCGTTCACCAGTGACGAATTGAAAAAGGTTTTACAGGCGGCAAATGCCGAATGGCGGACAATGGTTTTAGTTGCGTTTTTTACCGGCTTGCGGTTGCGGGATTGTGCAAACCTGACATGGCAGAACATTGAATTGCACACCGGCACAATCAATGTCCTGACAGAAAAAACCAAACGTCGCCAAGTCCTGCCCCTTGCCGAACCGTTAAGCCGACACTTGGCGACATTGGCCGGTGACGATGCAAACGCGCCTTTGTGTCCATCATTGCACGGCAAAAAGGCAGCTTGGCTTTCGGCGCAATTCTACGCTGTCATGGTGAAAGCTGGACTGGCAGAGGAAAGGGATCATCAAAGCACCGGCAAAGGCAGAGACGCCAAACGCGAGAAAAGCCAGATTAGCTTTCATTCCCTGCGCTACAATACCACCAGTGCGTTAAAATCGTCTGGTGTCTCTGACAGCGTGGCAATGGACATTGTTGGGCATGAAACCGCGTCTGTTTCCCGCAACTACACCGTAATTGACGACAGCGCCAAACGTGCGGCAATTAACAAACTGCCTGACATTACCAAGTAACTTAAAACTCGGTTTGTTCTGGTTTAGATTGCGCCCCTGTCAGCAATGGCAGGGGTGTTTTGTTTTCAATTTAACCAACATTAACTTGAAATAATCTGCCCGGTCTAAACACCAACCAACTACACGGCTTTACGAATTATCTTGGTTTAATTTCCTTCAAAAGTCTTCTATTCGTGATTTTTAGACTGTGGAGATCGGTTTGAGGCATAATAAGACACCGGTATGCGTTGGCATGATTTCTGCTATGGGGTAAATCCGCCGCAGCAGTTGCTTTCAAGCGGTGTTTCTACTTCATCAGTCCCCAAATCAAACTATCAAATCTCGTCGGCGAATCTCTGCCCTAGTGTGTCGGTTTGAAAACAAAATATGAAAGATACACTTATGACCATACAAACAACAGAGCCAATAGAAGCAGGAAACACAAACGGAGTATTGCCAGAGTTCGGACGGGTTAAAGACGTTCAAGACATATTCGGAGTTAAACGGGGGATCGCTTACAGATGGATGAATCAAAAGAAAATTAAATCAGTCTTGATTCGTGAGCCGGGAAACATTCAGGGAGTGCGGTTAATACACCTAGCCAGCGTGCGTGACTATATCAATTCACAGATGCAATAAACAACAAACAAATTATATGGAAACACCAAAACAAGAAGACACAATGCCAATCATTTGGTTTAACCAGAAATACCCAGAAGTTGCTTTAGAGTATGGAAAAGCAATTGACCTCACACTCAAAGGAACCGGATTCATCGTTAAAGGGATAAACGAAAACTTCTTTGCTGCTATTCTTGGCAGTCTTGGCAATCCAGTTTCGCCAATAGTTTATGCAACCATTGAAGATCGCTTTTATGGCTATGACCAGACAGAAGGAATATATGTCGTCAAAAGCAAACAGGAAATTGTTTTCAGTTTAAGCAAAATAATGCAGCAGTGTGCGGATGATTGTAAGGAAAAGTTCTATGGAATGTCCTACGATGCGGAACCATTGGTTTTTTATTTCAGCAAAGCCGCGCAGTTAAGCGGAGTTATTGAAAAAGCCAAGGGTATGCTGGCAGTTAAAGAGAACTTTTTTGAAACAAATCTGGAGGAATATATTGTATGCAAAAATGGAATGTTGCGACTGTCCGATAGAACACTGCTACCTTTTGACCCGAAATATCGGCGGCGCAATAAACTGGCAGTAAATTATGACCCTGCCGCAAAGTGTTCTGATTTCATGGAAAAGCTGTTGAAACCAGCATTGACTGAAGTTGATATACTTTTGCTTCAACAATGGTGCGGCCTTTGCTTAACAGGCGTCAATCTCTCGCAAGTCATTGTTCTTCTAAACGGCACGGCAGGAGGTGGCAAGGGGACATTTATTCGTGTCTTACATGGAATCATCGGGCAACACAATGTTGAGCAGTTGCGAACAGAGCA
>Ga0182030_10020979_pt1 | contig 12275 bp, 12 predicted proteins | sample 812S3MmetaG_FD_121299 | JGI IMG/M metagenome (GOLD analysis project Ga0182030, IMG submission 121299) | Permafrost microbial communities from Stordalen Mire, Sweden - 812S3M metaG (Illumina Assembly) | ecosystem: Environmental > Terrestrial > Soil > Wetlands > Permafrost | place: Sweden...
ATCCCCCACCGCGACCGGCTCATCGTCTCGCACGTCCCCAAACCGCCGCACCAACAGCGCGGCGACGGTATTGCCCAACACGTTCACCGTCGTCCGTCCCATGTCCATGAACACGTCGATGCCGGCGATGATGACGATCGCCTCGACCGGCAAGCCCAGAGCCATGATCACGGTTGTCGCCGCGACCAGCCCGCCGCCACCCACATTGCCCATGCCCTTGGTCGTGATCAGCCCGGTGACGATGATCGACACCATCGTCTGCCAGTCGAGGTGGATGCCGTGCGCCTCGACGATGAACGTCACCGCCAGCGACAGATACAGCGACGACCCGTCCTGATTGAAGCTGTAGCCGAGCGGGATCACCGTCGAAACGATCTTGTTCGGCACGCCCGACCGCTCCAGGATTTCCATGTGGATCGGCAGCGTCACTTCCGAGGATCGCGTGACGAACGCCAGGAACAGCGGCTCGGCGATTCTCCGGATCGTGCCCAGAGGGCTTTCGCCGATCGCGTACAGCACCAGGCACATCAGCAGCACGATCACGGCGAGGCCGGCGTAAAGCGTGCCGACCAGGCGTGCCAACGCGTACAACGTGCCGACGCCCTGGGTCGAAACCAGCGCCGCGATCGCGCCCGCGACCGCGAGCGGCGCCAGCGCGATGACCCAGCGTACCATGCGCATGGTCGCGGCCTGGATGCCGCGCAGCACGCCGACGACCGGCTGGGCCAACTCGCCGGTGGTGGTCAAAGCCGCGCCGAACAGGACGCCGAACAGCAGCACCTGCAGCACCTTCTGCTCGGCCATCGCGGCGACGACGTTGGTCGGGATCAGATCGAGGAAAAACTTCACCCAATCCACGGTGAGGCCGGCGTTGGCGGGCAGCTTGCCGGGGATCGTCAGGTCGGCGCCGATCCCGGGATGAAAGATGGCGTTCATCGCCAGCCCGACCATCATGCAGGTCCCGGTGGCGAGGTAGAACCACAGGAAAGCGATGCCGATCACTTTGCCGAACACCCGGATTTCGCGGCCCATGTTGTAGATGCCGAGCACGATCGACGAGAAGATCAGCGGGATGATCAGCATGCGCAGCGCGTTGATGAACGCGGCGCTGACCGGGGACAGCCGCGCGCCGAACGATGGCCACAGCAGGCCAATGGCGCACCCGGCGGCCAGGCCCACCAGCATCTGCAACGGCAGCGACACGCCGCGCGGCTTTTGCGAATGTGTTGTCGCGGTCTCCGCCATCGATTGGTCTCCGCCGTTACCGGTTCGCCATCGCGGCGCCCGCCGGTTGGTTCAGCCACTCGCGCGCCAGCCCAGCCACCGCGTCCACGTCGTTGGTATTATTATAGATGTGAAATGAGAACCGCAGCAGGCCGCGGCGGATGCCGAGCCGTACGCCGCGCGCCGAGAGAAACCCGCGCAGGTCGGCCATCGCCTTGTCGCTCGTGCCATCGTGCTCGGCGGTCAGCGAGGGTCCGACGGTCACGACCGGAGATCCGGGCGCGTTGGATCGGCCGCCAAACACCGGCAGCCCAAGGTCGAGCATCCGGTCCGCGAACGCGCGCGCCAGACCGCAAACATACGCATCGACCTCCGCCTGCCCAAGATCGAGCAGCAGCCGCAACGATGCGCCCACCGCGATCGTCGCCGGATAATTGTAGTTTCCGACATCGAAACGACGCGCCCCGGCGGCCAGCGTGTAAGCCGACGAATCGCCGCCAGCGCCCTCATGCAGATCGCCGAGATCGACGCTGAAGCGCGACAGCAACACCGGCTCCAGCGTTTCCGCGAGTTCGCGGCGGACATAAAGGAAGCCGACGCCGTACACGCCCATCAGATATTTTTGCGCCGAGGTGGCCAGCACATCGATGTTCCAGGCTTTCACGTCGGTATCGATCGCGCCGATCGACTGCGCGCCATCGACGACCAGGACGACACCCCGGCGACGGCATTCCGCGCCAAGCTCCGCGAGCGGCAGCCGGAAGCCGGGCGCGAATGAAACGGCGGAGACCGTGACGACCCGCGTGTTCGCGTCGATCGCATCGAGCATCGCATCGACCGGGATATGGCCGGCTTTCGGGGCGACGTTTTTGATGACGATGCCGGTGCGTTTGGCGACGCCCCGCCAGGGATAGACGTTGGCCGGATGCTCCAGGTCTTCGCAGAGCACGACGTTGTCGCCGGCTTGCCACGGCAGGCAGGCGGCGATGGTGGCGATGCCGTCGGTGACGTTGCGGGTGAAGGCGATCTCGTCCGGTTCGGCGCGGATCAAGGTCGCGAACAGGCGGCGGGTTTCCTCGACGCCGTCGAACATGGCTTTCTTGTCGAGCGTGCCGGCGACGTTGTCGTCCAGATAGGCGTCGAACGCCTTCCGCGCGCCGCCATGCAGCAATGACCGGGCGGAGACGTCGAGATACGGACTGGTGGCCGCGCCAGGGAATTCCGCGCGGACCTCGGCGAATCGGCCGGACATCAGCGGGCTACTTTCGGTGGCAGATCGATCCGCAACGACAACTCTTTCAGACGCGCGGGAGAGATTTCGGCCGGCGCGCCCATCAGCAGATCCTCACCGCCCTGGTTCAGCGGGAACAGGATCACTTCGCGGATATTCGGCTCGTCCGCGAGCATCATCACGATCCGGTCGATGCCCGGCGCCGACCCGCCATGCGGCGGCGCGCCATAGCGGAACGCGTTCAGCATGCCGCCGAAACGCGCTTCCACTTCCTCGGGCTTGTAGCCGGCGATGGCGAAGGCTTTCAGCATGATGTCCGGGCGATGGTTGCGGATCGCGCCCGACGACAGCTCGATCCCGTTGCAAACGATGTCGTACTGCCAGGCTTTGATGGTCAGAGGGTCTTGCGTGTTCAACGCCTCCAGCCCGCCTTGCGGCATGCTGAACGGGTTGTGGCTGAAGTCGATTTGTTTGGTTTCCTCGTTGACCTCGAACATCGGGAAATCGGTGATCCAGCAGAAGCGGAACGCGCCTTTTTCCGACAGGTTGAGTTCCTCGGCGATCCGGTTGCGCACCACCCCGGCGAATTTCTCCGCGACGTCCTTCTTGCCGCCGACGAAGAACACCGCGTCGCCCGGGTTCACCCCACACGCGGAGCGGATCGCTTCGGCGCGCTCCGGCTCCAGATTGCGGGCGATCGGGCCCTTGGGTCCTTCCGTATCGTAAACGATGTAACCGAGGCCGCCCTGGCCCTCGGCGCGCGCCCATTCGTTGAGCTTATCGAAGAAACTGCGCGGTTGCGCCGCGGCGCCGGGCGCGGGCACGGCGCGCACGATCCCGCCCGCGGCGGCGATCTTCGCGAACAATCCAAACCCGGAACCGGCGTAGTGCGCCGTCACATCCGCGATGCGCAGCGGATTGCGCATGTCGGGCTTGTCGGAGCCATACTCCAACATCGCCTGGTCGTACGGAATTTGCGGGAACGGCGTCGGCGTGACCGCGCGGCCCTCGCCGAATTCGTTGAACACGCCGGCGATGACGGGTTCGATGGTGGCGAAAACGTCCTCCTGCGTCACGTAGCTCATTTCGAAGTCGAGCTGATAGAATTCGCCGGGCGACCGGTCGGCCCGCGACGCCTCGTCGCGAAAGCAGGGGGCGATCTGAAAGTAACGGTCGAAGCCGGCGACCATCAGCAATTGCTTGAACTGCTGCGGCGCCTGCGGCAGCGCGTAGAATTTCCCGGGATGCATGCGAGCGGGCACCAGGAAGTCGCGCGCGCCCTCGGGGCTGGAGGCGGTCAGGATCGGGGTCTGATATTCCAGGAACCCAGCCTCGATCATGCGGCGGCGGATCGAGGTGATGACATTCGAGCGCAGCATCATGTTGCGGTGGATTTTGTCCCGCCGCAGATCGATGAAGCGGTAGCGGAGGCGGATGTCCTCGGGGAATTTTTCCTCGCCGGCGACCTGCATGGGCAGCACCTCGGCGTTGGATTGCACGACGAGATCGGCGACGCGCAACTCGATCTCGCCGGTCGGCAGTTTCGGGTTGAGCGTGCCTTCCTCGCGCGCGACCACGTCGCCGGTGACCGTGATCACGCTCTCAGGCCGGACGCTGTCGATCTGGGCGAAAGCCCGGGAGCCGACGGCGAACACGCACTGGGTGATGCCGTAATGGTCGCGCAGATCGATGAACAACAGGCCGCCGTGATCGCGCTTGGCATGCACCCAGCCGGACAGGCGAGCGGTCTGGCCGGCGTCGGCGGCGCGCAGCGCGCCGCAGGTGTGGGAGCGGTAGGGGTGCATACGGAACATCCTGACGATCGATGGACGGCGCTCTGGGCCGCCGGAGCGCGGGAGAAAAGACAGGGGGGAAGCGCCAGGTCAAGCACGCAGGCCCGATGTCAGGGTCTGGGCTTACGCGGCGCTGGTCACCGCCCGGTCCCGCGATTGGCGTGGTTCGCCTTGTGGTTCCAGTCGGCGAGTTGGAGTGCCTCCGCTCGAGCGTCCGTGGGTCTGGGCCACGCAAGCAAGGGAAGCAAGGATTCACCACGGAGAACACTGAGAACCACGGAGAAGAAGAAAATATGGCGCTTCGCGCGGTGTTTGGTCACGCACCCGCGCGAAGCGCTGAATTCCTTTCTTCTCCGTGGCCCTCCGTGGTTCTCAGTGTTCTCCGTGGTAAAATCTTACTTTTCTGACTTGATCCCAAGCCAATTGGCCGAATTCGAGCGAGCCGCCTCCGGCCTCGGAAACCCCTGAGCGTTGGCCCGCCTGATCCGTACAGCCAAGGCTCGTGGCGGCGGCAACGCCCACCGATCGGGCGTGATTGGCTCGATTGCCCCGGCCTTTCCATGCCTGTACGGTTACGCGCGGGGTCTGGCGGCCAGGACGCGCCACCCGTCCCGCTGGCCATCGGCGCATACCCGTGTAAAAACCGCTGAATGCCCCGCCATTCCATACCCGAATACCCGCCGCCGACCATCATCACCGACACCAGCGCGCTGGCCGCGCTCTGCGAACGTCTGGCGCGGGAGGAATTCGTCACCGTCGATACCGAGTTCATGCGCGAGCGCACGTACTATCCGGAACTGTGCCTCGTGCAGCTGGCCGGCGAAACCGAGGTCGCGATCGTCGATACCGTCTCCGACAAGCTCGATCTGGCCCCTTTGGGTGTGCTGCTGGCCAACGAGGCGGTGACCAAGGTGTTCCACGCGGCGCGCCAGGATGTGGAGATATTCGTCCAGCGATTCGGCGCCGTTCCGACGCCGCTGTTCGATACCCAGGTCGCCGCGATGGTGGCGGGGTTCGGCGATCAGGTCGGCTACGACTCGCTGGTGTCCAGCCTGACCGGTGGCTCGATCGACAAAGCGCATCGCTTCAGCGACTGGGCCGCGCGCCCGCTGTCTCCGGCCCAGATGGCCTACGCGGCGGCCGACGTGACGTGGTTGCGCATGGTGTATCGCCGGTTGCTGGCGCGCCTGCGGGAGGAGGGACGGCTGTCCTGGGTCGCCGAGGAAATGGCGATCCTGACCAACCCCGCGACCTATCGCGCCGACCCCGAAACGGCGTGGGAGCGGCTGAAGCTGCGCGGCAACAACCGCCGCTTCCTTGCCCTGGTGCGCGCGCTGGCGGCGTGGCGGGAGCAGGAGGCGCAACGGATCAACATCCCCCGGCAGCGCCTGCTGAAAGACGAGACGCTGATGGAAATCGCCGCGATCGCTCCGGCCAACCCCGAGGCGTTGTCGCGCGCCCGCGGCATCACCCGCGGGTTCGCCGAGGGCCGCACCGGCGCGTCCTTGCTGGAAGCGGCGGCGGCGACGATCGCTCTGCCGGAGGCGAACCTGCCGGCGCTCCCGCGGCAGCGGGAAACCGCGCGGCCGTCGGCGGCCCTGGTGCAGTTGCTGAAGGTGCTGCTGACCGCGCGCTGCGAGGAAAATCAGGTGGCGCCGAAATTGATCGCCTCGTCCGACGACATCGACCGGATCGCGGCCGAGGACGACCCGGACGTCCCGGCGCTGCATGGCTGGCGGCGCGTGGTGTTCGGCGACGACGCGATCGCGCTGCGCGAAGGCAGGGTCGCTCTGGGCGTCGAGGGCAAGCGGATCCGGCTCATCCCGGTTGGTTAGGGCGCTATTTGGCCAGTGCGGCGCCCCCCTCACCCGATCGAGAATCGTCACCCCCTGGTGCCGCTGCTTCAGGCGGCCCTGAGCCCCCGAACGAGCCGGGGAGGCCGACCCGGGGAGACCATGACCGGCGCTGGTGCGCCGGGGGGAGACTTTAGAGCGTGATCGCTTGAGGCTGATTGGTCGGAAAGCGTGAATCACGCTCTCAAACAAAGGCCTTACAGCATGATTGGTTCAACCTGAAACAATCATGCTGTAAGGGCAGCGCCCCGCGCGAAGACTGATCGAAGCCCCCGCGACTTCGCCCGGTCCGGGCCGTTACAGCGAAACCCACCGGTGCCCGGTCACGTCGCCGAAATGATCCGGGTCATACCTACCGCCCGGACGATCGTCCGATCGCCGTAGGCCGAAACGTTATCCCCCGGGTCGATCCCATAGGCATCAGGTTAAGAATTGGGCGGGGTCGAAATTGCCTCTCACCGTCATGCTCGGGCCTGGCCCGAGCATCGGTTGACGCTCGGTAGTTGCGTAAAATCAACGCTGTGTGCGCGCGCGGCGATCCTCGGGTCAAGCCCGAGGATGACGAAAAAGGACCAATCGTGCCTGTCGCGGCCCTTATCTTGATGCTTATGGGGATCGACCCGGGGATCAATACCAGCACCACGCCTCTACTGATCCCCGGGTCGAGTCCGGGGATGACGGGTGATGCGAGAGTCAGTCGTTCCGGCGATTCGTATCAAATGATCCGGGCCCGAGGAACTGTCAGGCGACGAGCCGTGAAATCGTGCTGTGGCTGACGTTGTAACTCTCGGCGATGGTCGCCAGGGTCTCGCCCCGCTTGCGGCGGCGCATCGCGTCCTGCTCCTGCTTCGGCGTTAGTTTCGGTTTGCGGCCGAGTTTAACGCCGCGCGCGACCGCCCGAGCCTGACCCGCCTCGGTCCGCGCGCTGCGCACATCGCGCTCAAAACCGACGACCCCTTCAAGCATCGTCAGCAGGCGCACGCCGCGTGAATTGGTATCGCTCCATGGTTCCGCGAGCGAACGAAACAGCGCTTTCCGCTCGGAAATCAGGTTCATCGTCGAGAGCAAATCAAGCGTCGAGTCGGCGATCTGGTTCAATCGGGCGACGACCATCACATCTCCCGCGTTAAGCTGCTCGATCGCGCGCCGCCGCTGCGAACGCTCCGACTTCGCGTTGCCGCGCGAATCGCGGTGGATTTTCTCGCATCCCGCTGACTTCAACTGGGCCGCGACTTTTTGACTATCGGGTGAGGAGATCATGTAGCCGTGGATCATTTTTGCCATTCCATGTTGAACCGGCCCGCCCGGCGATTCGGCCGATTGATGTTCATAGTTAATGCCGGCCGGGAAACGGCGCCAGCAAAATTCAATATATTTGTGTTGGCAACGTATTCGCGTCGCACCGGTCCCGGGCCCGTAAACACCCCCGATTGACGCGGAAGCCTGACGCTCCGCGCCGCGAAACACTCTATCTGGGATGTTGGCGGCGTCATACAAGCAGTCTCGTCGGATCGGATGCGTTTATCGACCATTTTGCCTCCTCGCCCGAGCGGGCCCGCGCGAAGAGGGGATGCGCGTTTGAACCTCGGCCGTCCCGGCCGATGGCCGGTCCCAGCTCCAACTTCAACGTCAATCTCGGTTTCTGGTTCCTTATCGTGGCCGCGTCCGGAGAATAATTTCGATTGGCCATGGGGACCGAATGGCCGGTGCCAGATTTCCTCACTTTCGCGCGGGACCGGCGGCCAGTGCCAGCACCGGTTCGAGGCGGCGCGAATCGGCTCACTTATGGCCTGGTCCTTAAGCCGGAGATGCCGACGCGCGCTGGCGATCCTCGCGGGCGAGCCCGTGCGGAAGCTGACCGGAGGCCGTGCCGAACAATCCACTCAGCCGATGAACCACGCGCCGCGGGGTTGATGGGACCGAAACCGACCGAGGGGCACGACGCCCGTGTTCCGGCGAAGCGGCGGCTTGTCGTTAGCGCCATGGCACGACGCGGCCAGTTGGATCGATGGGAAGGCGTGTTGGCGGCGAGACATTCCGTCTCGCCGCTTGCCCGCGAAACCAAACATCCAGGCGGAACGCAAATGAGCCGATGTCAAAGGCGGCAGCCGCGGTGAGTCCGTCTGACGTGGAGTTTCCCGCGTTGGCTAACCCGTTCGCGGCGGTTGCCGGCGATGGCGCGACGGCGTAGCCGGAATACCTGCTCGATGCGTTGCTGAGAGCGTCCGGGCGTAGCCTGGCCCTTCGTCCGCTCGCGCCGACAATTGCGTGCCGATCAGTCCGTCTGGCGCCAGGATCAGCGTCAGGGCAAGCGGCACGCGGAACGAGGACCGAGAGGAACCGGTCAAGGTTCGGACGCCGGAGCAGGCGCGGAGCAAGCGGAGAGCAAAGCAGCATCGAGCACCGACAAGCCGGCGATCCTGGCTGCTTCACCCGATCTCCTGGTCCAATAGTTGCTTCTCGATGTCATCCAACGCCTTCCGTATTTCGACCAGGATAAGTTTATCCGCGACATTTTGATCAATGTCCGGCACATCCCAATCGAATATCGCACGATATTTTTCGACCAGCTTTTTCACATCGCCGATGATTTCCTCGCGATGTCCCTCCAGTTCAATCTGTTCAATTCCCGCCACTTCATTCACTCCGTGATGTTCAGGGAACGAGACGCCGCCACGGATCCGTCTTCCGTGCCGCGCCTCTGTCCGGCCGTCTTCCAGTGAAAGTATACATCCCGGCCGGTATCGCGGTCCAACGTCACCGCATGGGTTCCGGACTTGCCATGGAAGCGCCCGTTGATCCGGTACTTACCGGCCGGCAGCCTGACGTAGGTCAAACGACCGGCGTCGCGGAGTTGCGGGTACGGCGTGCGGCGCATGTCCTCCTTTTGGACCAACGGCGCGGTTCAGGCCCCCAATACCAACGTCGTGGCCGTAGGCTTACCAAACCAAATCTCGTCATCGAAACCTCCGGGCGAATTTCAGGCCACTGCCGGAGATCATCGCCGTCCGCGCGATTCTCATGAGGCGGCGGGGCTCATAATCGGCGACGTCGAGCGCGGCTTTCTTCGGATCGACGACCTTCCGGAACAGCACGGCATCGACATCGACCGGGACCGTATCCTTGGTCAAAGTCTTCTCCGCCTTGAACGCGCTGGTGATCACCCGGATGACGATCCAACAAGGAACGATCTCGATGATCGGAATGCTGAAAACAGCCCCGGGCCTTCAAGGGCGCGGAAGCGACCGAGCCGCGGCACCACGACTCGCTCCCACTGATCCGCGACCGTGATGGAGTAGGCGACAATGTAGGCAACGACGGCGGACACGGCCGCGATGATCGCGCCTTCGCGGTAATCGGCGAGTCCGGACGTCGACCAGGCGAAGGCCAGACCGATGCCAGGAATGATCACGAAGATCGACGCCGGCAGTGAATTGGGTTTCCTCATTCCTGGCCCCTTTTATTACGCCCGTAACGGTCGCGATGCGGGTCAGGCATCAGGGATGAGCCGCGACGGCGGGCCGCGGAACAAACGCGCGATCAGGGCTGACCGGGCGCGTCAATGTCGTGATAGTGATTATGGAAACGCCTTTCATGATCTCGATCGATCGTCATTGCTTCGCTGTATTCCGGGCTGGTTCTGACCTTCTGACGATCGACATTCAGGTTGACCCGGCCATCCGTCCAATTGATGTCATGCGCGGACGCCGGCGAGATCAGGACCTTCTTTCCGGGCCACCAGTTCTTCGTATCGACGACGAGATAATGGATGCTCCAATCGGTATCCTCCACCAGAAAATCCTCGACATGACCGATCTCGCCGTCGCTGGCGTGGACATGGTACCCGGTGACCGCCTGAGTGCCGCGGAGACGCGGATCGTCCCGATCTCGCTGGCGCCGGGCGATTTCCTCTTCGCGCCGGCTGAATCCCAGGGGTGGCGACCCGACCCATGCGCCGTTCGGATAGCCGAAACCGCCCATGTAAAAGCCGGCGCCCCAATAGGGCCTCCAACCATGGTAATCATAAACGTCGCTCTTCATTTGCCGCGATACGGGTCTGTCGGTTTTGATATTCGGGCTCTCCTTGACCTGCGTCATGCTCAGCCTGACAGGGAATTCGAGTTTCTCCGGATCGGGGTGCCCCAGGGCGAGCGGCGGCGGCAATACTTTGCGACCGGGGAGCCAATGGCCGGTATCGACGACCAACCAACGCACCAACCAGCTGTCGTCGTCAAACAGGAAGTCGCTGACCGTGCCGATTTTGCCATCGCTCGCCGCGATCGCGTAGCCCTTGATGCCCGATGCCGACCACGACATTGAACGCTCCTCTTTCGTTTTCAGTGTCTCGTCGATCGAAAACACTGAGATCCGGGATGACCCGCCGGATTTGCCACGCGCGAGACGCGTCGTCCAATAGGCGTCCATCTTCTGGCTTTCCTGATCGAAGTGTCCCGTGGGCGCGAACTGGTCATCGCTCACGTCCGGGGCGGCGTCCATCCTCGCGCTGGTCGCGTCGAGGACGAGCAGGTTCATGGTCCGTGTCGCCCTGAAGGCACCCCGGGGGATCGGCACGTATTTTGTGTCGAAGCCAAAAATCCCGTGCCGGGCGATGACCAGGTAAGCGATCTTGTCTGTCTTCGGGTTCATCACGATGTCGTGGACGCCGTCAGGCACCTGGTTGCGAGGATCGCCCACGTCGGTGTCGATCAACGGGTCGGATCGGAAGGCGATCCTCCTGTCCGTGACCGGCGGCGCGGTGTCGGGTTGTCTCCGCCACCAACCCGGACCGTCAGCCGCGGACGCCCCGGGTGGTGACGCCGCGAACAGGCGCCCGGGACCTGGCGCGGTTATCGGGCCGCCGTCCTTCGGTGCGTTGTGATGAAAATAATATCCTGGCATCGTGATCGCCAATTGACGTGGATCAAGGTCACCGCGGAAGCAATAAGCGAAAATGTTAATCGAGAAGTCGGGTCAGGAGGGTTGATCATGAAGGTTGCTTTGCTGTTCACCGGAAGTGGACCGCTTGTGATTATCACCTCTTATGCGTCGCTGACGGAACCGGCGCTGCTGGACAAGCTGCGAGCCAAGGGAATCACCAAGTTCATCGCTTACGAGATTCCGACCGCCGTGGCTGAAGTCCGATACGGCGGGCACTTTGGGGTCGTGATGCGCGACCTGCATGAAAGCGACGATCTCCGCGTTCTCGACTTCAATGGCGAGCGGGCATTCGGCCTCTTTCACCTCAAGGAACTTGGAACTCCCACCATGTTTGAGGGCGATGAAGCGCGCTGACCTCCGGGAACCTCAAGGGTATGCAACGGGAATATCAGCACTTTCGCCCGAAGCCGGTTGGCCGGAATCATGGGGCGCCGGAACCAATGGCTGGACCGATTAATCGCCTGCCATGACGACAGCGACTACGGCGTTGCCGCATCCGAATCCGGGTTTACGTTGGGGCTTACTCAACGTGAGTCGATGAGTCCTTCGTGGCCGCGCCAGCTGATCAAACATCCAGGCCCAGGTGCCTGAGCGCCCGCGGGGACGTCATCGATTTCAGGATGATTGTGAATTTCTGCCGGCCGAGATCCGCCGCTCACGGAACGATGGTAACTGGCACCGGCGAAAGACTGGCAAGTTTTTGTGAGACACTGCCGAGCAGCAGTCCGGCGATACGCCCAGCACCACGTTTGCCGACGATGATGATGTCCGCCGGCTTTTGCCGGGCGATGTCGATGAGGGTCCGCGTGACCTCGCCGTGGCGGGAGTCGAGTTGGATCGTGGTCGCGCCGGCGAGGCGTGCGCGGTCCCTCGCATGTGTCAACATCTCCGTCGACAGCGACCTGAGCAACTCGTCCAGCCAGACATGTCCTCCCTCGGTGAAGGCCCTGAACACCGGGTCGGGAAGGCCATAACCGCCGATGACATTGACGATCATAAGCTCGGCGGCGTTGTCCTTCGCAAGTTTTGCCGCGTGGTCAACGGCTCGGTCAGCGCCTTCGGATCCATCGGTCGCCACCAGAACACATTTCATGATTTACCTCATCCATTCCGCGACGTCAGTCAACAAAGCGTGGTCCGCTCGCGCCGGGTCACCGATGGCCGGGAACATGATTCACCAGCCAGTTCTCGGCCCGCGCCAGGTGCGCCGCCTGTCGTGACCCACGATGGTCGTAA
>Ga0182030_10020980_pt1 | contig 12274 bp, 15 predicted proteins | sample 812S3MmetaG_FD_121299 | JGI IMG/M metagenome (GOLD analysis project Ga0182030, IMG submission 121299) | Permafrost microbial communities from Stordalen Mire, Sweden - 812S3M metaG (Illumina Assembly) | ecosystem: Environmental > Terrestrial > Soil > Wetlands > Permafrost | place: Sweden...
CCGATGCCGACGTCGAGGCGTCCACCGCTCATCTGGTCGAGCATGCACAGCTCTTCCAAGAGCCGCAACGGATGATAGAACGGCAAGAGATAGACGAGCGCGCCAATGCGCAAGCGCTTCGTGCGACCGGCCACCATTCCGAGGTAAACGTTGGGCGAGGGGGCGAGGCCCAGCGGCGTCGAGTGATGTTCCGCGACATGATAGCTATAGAAGCCCAAGCGATCGTAGAGCTCCGTTATCGCCAAACGCTGCGCATAGAAGGCCGCAGTGTCGTTCGAGCCGCGATCCACATGATCGAAGATGCCGACCTTAAAAGGCTTTGCCATGCCGTCTAATATCGGCTACGTTTCTCCCCTCCTTTGACAAAGGGGGCGGGGGAACGTTACGAGGGCCAGATTTCGCGGGCGGTTTCGACGACGAGTCGTAGCTTTGCCCATTGGTCTTCGGGTGTGATGATGTTGCCCTCGACGACGCTGGCGAAGCCGCACTGCGGGCTGATTGCAAGGTTGTCAATGGCGACGTATTTCGTCGCTTCCTCGACCCGCCGCAACAGCGTGCTCCGGTCTTCGAGTTCGCCGCGCTTTGAGGTGACGAGACCCAGCACGACGCGTTTGTCCCGCGGCATGAAGCGTAGCGGTTCGAAGTCGCCCGACCGGTCGTCGTCGTATTCCAGCAAGAAGTGGTCGTTGCGCAGTCCGCTAAAGAGCGTCTCGGCGATGCGCTCGTAGCCCCCCTCGGCAATCCAGGCCGAGCGCGCGTTGCCGCGGCAGACGTGAATGCCGATCGCCGTATCGGCGTGCCGTTCGGCGATGCAATCGTTGATCAGCCGCACGTAACGGAGCAACCGTTCTTCCGGCCGCTCACCGTTGGCAACGACTTCGGCGCGCATGCGCTCGGAAATGAAGTAGGAGAAGAGCGGGTCATCGATCTGAATGTAGCGGCAGCCCGCGGCTTCGAGGTCGGCAATCTCGGCCCGATATGCGCGCACGACGTCGGCGAAGAAGTCCTCGATATCGGGATACACGTCGCGCGAAACGACGTTACGGCCGCCGTGAAAGTGCAGCCGCGAGGGCGAGGGGATCGTGACCTTCGCCGTGCGTTCGGTCGTGCCGGCGAGAAACGCGAAGTCGCGCACCAGGATCGGTTCGGGCCGGCGCAGCGGCGCGACCGTGACGACGTTCTTCGGGACGTAGTGCACCGTGCTGTCCGGGTCGTGCGCGAAGGCCGGGTTCTGTTCGGCGGCGCGTATCTCGACGCCGCCGAGCCGGCCGATGAAGTCGGCGTACCAGTTCTCGCGCCGGAACTCACCGTCGGTGACGACCTCGAGGCCGACCCGCTCTTGACCCGCGACCACGTCGTGGATCGCGGCATCCTCAACCGTGCGCAAACGAGCGGCGTCGATTTCGCGGCGCGCAAACGCTGCGCGTGCGGCGACGATCTCGGGTGGGCGCAGAAGACTGCCGACATGGTCGGCGCGAAAAAACGGCTTCACTTCAGGTAGGGACCGGCGTCGGTGACGATCTCGGCCGTGTCGAACGGCGCTTTGAGCGCACCGTACCGTGCGGCCGCGTCGATGCCGGGCTGCATGAGTGCGCGTGTCAACTTGTCGGTGTACGTCGTGTGCGTCATCGACGCGAAGGTTGCCTCGGGCACGCCCGAGAGCGGACCGAGAATCTTCGCCGTTTCGGCGTGGTGCGCGTTCGCCCAGCGCCCGGTTTCGTGCATTGCCGCAACGAAGCGCCGCGCTGCATCCGGGTTCGCGGTCACCCACGCTTTGGAGGCGACGAAGACGGCGCTGATCCATTCCGCAGCGATGGCGGCGAATGCATTGGCAAGAACTTCGACATCGGCGCTCTCCTCGGTGAGAAACGGTTCGGACATCATCGCCGCATCGATCCGGCCCTGCTTGAGCGCTGCCGCCATGTTGGAACTCGGTACTTCGACGAAGTGGACGCTCTTCGAATGGCCCCCGTTCTTATCGATCCATGCTTCGGCGCCGAGTTGTAGCGTGCCGCCGAGCGTGGTCACGGCGATGATCTTCCCGTCGAGGTCGGCGCCGGTCTTCAGTTTGGATCCGCGCGCCTTCATGAGCTGCGCGTCGGGATCGGCCATCGAGGTGAGGTTCGCCGCGGTCAGCACGATGATCGGAATCCCACGCTGGATCGCCGATACGGCCGACGTGATGTTCGAGAACCCGGCGTCGAGTGAACCGCCGGCAATTGCGGCAATGATCGCGCCGCCGCCATTGAAGGTCGTTATGCTCGCGTCGAGCCCGTACTTCTTGAAGAAGCCCGCTTGCTGAGCGTAAACCGGCAACGCGCTAGCTTCGGTGTATCCCAAGTTGGCGATGCGAATCGGAGTCGGCGCAACCGTTTGCGCGAGGGTCTGCGCCGGAAGGACCGTTGCTAGCACACATGCCAGCGCGCGTGCTCCGGAAAGCCAGAAGCGTTTCATCAACGTGCTCCATGCAAATTGCGATTGTTGATCCCCAATCTCGTTGTCGTTCGCGAGTCGTTTTTTCCCCTCTGGACCGGCTGCCGAGCCGAGCGAACGGAGGAGCGGCCTGCTGCATGACCAACGCTCTTCGCTGTGCGCGAATTGTCGGCATCGATCCCGGTCAAGGCGCCAAGCGGCTTTGCCCTTGCGTTTCTGAATACATATGTGCTCGATCTCAACGGTCCGGGCAGCGATTCGACCTTACCGATGCGCTACACGGTCACACAGCTCGCCGGGCTGACGCTCGAACGCGATGTGACCGTGCGGGTCGAGTACCTGCCGCAACCGCACGATGCACCGGCGCTGCTACGCATCTGCTGGGAGCCGGATGCGAGCATCTTCCCGAGTTTCGAGGGCATGCTTCACGCGAAAGCGACCGGCGAGACCGCGTGCATCTTGTCGGTAGCGGGAACGTACGACGTTCCCGGCGGCGTCGCCGGTCAGCTCTTCGACGCCGTCGTCGGCGTGCGCATCGCGCACGGCACGCTCGAGCACTTGCTGGAACAATTTCGCGATGCGATCGAGGAAGATTACAAAAAGCGCATGGAGTATGCGTAAGCTCGTTCCGCTCATCGCGCTGATCGCCCTGATGATGCTCATGCGGCTGCCGGCGGCCGCGGTCGACGATGTGAGCATCGGTATGGTGCGGTTGCCGACGGCAGTGTTCATCGCCCTCGATCAGGGTTATTTTGCAGCCGAAGGCTTGAACGTCACGCCCGTCTTCTCGCAGAACGGTGCGGAGATCGTGCCTGAGCTTGCGACGGGTAAGATCGACGTTGCGCTCGCATCGCCCGGTGCTTCGCTCTTCAACGCGTTGGCGATCGGCGTCGACGCGCGGATCGTTGCGGACTGCTGGGTTGCTTCGCGCACGGCCGGTGCCAATGATTACGCGTTCATCGATGTGCGCTCCGATCTCACCCGGAACGGTCAGTTCGACCGCCGCGATGCCAAGGGCTTGAACTTCGCGATCACGGCCCACGGTCAGATGACCGAGTTGTTCGCTGCGCAGTACTTGCAAAGCGCCGGCTTGAGCTTGGCCGACGTGCATCTCGTCGAACTGCCGTTTCCGGCTATGGAGGTCGCGATGCGCAATCACGCGATCGACCTCGCCGCAGCGATCGAACCGTACCCGACGCTCGGCGTGCACAGCGGTGCGAGCGTGAAGGTCGCCGGCATCACGACGCTGATGCCGGGCTACGTCCAGGCGGTGCTCATGTACGGCGCGCGCATCACGACGAAGCGCCGCGACATCGGCCTGCGCTTCATGCGGGCCTACCAGCGCGCCAACGCGTTTTTGCTCGGCGACTTGACGACGCGCGCCGGCCGCCGCCAACTCGCCGGCATCTACCAGAAGTACATTCCGCTCGACGATGCATCGATCTACGAAGAGACCGGGCTGCCGGCCGGTCCGGCCGATCTGTCGGTCGACATCGACGGACCGTACGCGCTGCGCTGGCAGATGGCGCAGTACATTGCCCAAGGCCTCGTGAAGACGACCCCGGATCTCAAATCCGCGGTTGACAATAGCTTTGTCCGGGCGGTGGAATCTCCGAGGGGGAAATGATGAGCAGCACGATCTCGCGTTCGGGCTTCGCAGCGGCGGCCGGAACGTTTTTCGCGGCAAGCAGCCCAGCAGGTTGAGATCGTCGCGTACGGGCCCGGTCTCAACATGCTGCGGGCGGACACCTCACCGGTCAAAGAAAAGCTAACCGCGCTCAAAGCGCGCTTCCCCAACGTCGTTTACTCGGCGTGCCATAACTCGATGATGGGCGCGGAAAAAGCTGAAGGTCACCCGATCGAAATCGTGCCCGAAGCGCGGGTCGTCCCGGCAGGCGTCGTTCGGCTGAGCGAGTTGCAAGAGCTCGGCTTTACGTACATCAAACCGTAGGTCTCGCCGGACCGCTTCGCATCGGGTATACTCCACCGAAGAGGGCTGCATGCCGTTGTACGATGAAACCGGCTCATCGCAAGTTCGCTTGCGGGATGCGATCAATCTGGTCTTGGGCGTCGCCATCATTGTCGCACCCTGGTTTAACGGCGACGATGTTTTAACGCATGGCGCCATTCGTCTTCGCCTGGTCGCCTTCGCGATCTGCGCGGTCGCGCTGTGGATCATTTCCCATCAATATCAGGTCGGCGCCGAACTGGTGAACGCGGGGCTCGGCATCGCGTTGATTTCGGCCCCCTTCTGGCGCGGCGGAATCGACGCCCAACGAGTCGACTTCGCGATCGCCGGAGCCGTGGTTTTTGCGTTCTCGGCGTCCTGCGTGGTTCAGCTCGTCTGCAAGCGGCGGGCCCCGCCTCCCGTCCCGGCACCGTACGCATGCGGACCATACCACTTCAGTAAGAACTAGCGAAACGTAAAGAGCGTCCAGGTTACGATCAGGCCGATGATCGCAATGATGCCGGCGATGAGCGCGGCTGCGGCGTCCGGCATCGTCGCGTCCTTGCCGGCGCGCAGGGCGCGTGCGCTTGCAATATAGCGAAACGCACCGTAGGCGGCGCAGGCGACGCCGGCGAGGGCCATCACCGTTCCGAACGCCGTGGAGATCGCCGGCGAGGTCTCGCGAATGTGGGCGACGACGGCAACCTCTCGCGTGAAGAGTGAAAAGCGCGCGATGACAAACCCGAAGGCGATGAACGCCAACGCCGTTCGCGTATACGCGAGGAAGGTGCGTTCGTTTGCGAGGGAGTCGGTCGCACGTTGCTGGTTCACGTCAATGGTATGTACCCCAACGGCGAGAAACCCCGCATCGCCCCACGTCCACTGGAGAACGACCAATGTTTCGTCTACGTGCTCTTACCTTGCTGGGATGTGCATGCCTCGCCCTTTCACCGCACGCTGCGTCGGCTGCGGATGAGGTTAACGTCGGCATGTTGCGGTTGCCGACGGCACTCTTTATCGGGATGGATCAAGGGTTCTTTGCCGCCGAGGGCATCGACGTCAAGCCGGTGTTCTTCCGCTCGGGAGCGGAACTCGTGCCCGCGCTGTCAACGGGTCAGATCGACGTCGCCACGACCTCGCCCGGTGCCGCGCTGTTCAACGCGATGGCGCTCGGCGTCAACGCGACGATCGTAGCCGATTACTGGGCATCGGGAAAGGACGTTCCGTCCGGCGATTCCGCCTACATCATGGTGCGAAAAGATCTCGCGCCATACGGCGCGTTCAAGCCTCGCGACGCGAAAAATCTAACAGTGGCGGTAACCGCCCGTGGCCAGATGACCGAGCTCTTCGCTTATGCGTACCTCGCGACCGCGGGGCTGTCGCCGAACGACGTGAATATCGTCGACATGCCGCTGCCCGACATGAACGCGGCGCTGGCGAATCACGCGATCGACATGGCGTCGACGATCGATCCCTATGCGACGATGTTAGCCGATCGAGGCACCGCCGTGAAGGCGGTCAACATCTCGGCGGTGATGCCGGGGTACGTGCAGGCGGTCATGATGTACGGCCAGCGCATCGGCAAGACCGATCGCCCGCTGGGCGTGCGCTTCATGCGGGCATTTTCGAAGGCGAATCTGTACTTGCGCGCGCATCTCGCAACGCCGGCCGGACGCGTGGAGATCGCCCAAATCTATCAGAAGTATATTCCGATCGACGATGCGTCGCTCTATGCGCGGATCGGTCTCGCGGTCGGACCGGCAAAACTCACGGTCGTAACCGAGGGCAAGTATGCGTTACGCTGGCAGCTGGATCAGTATGTGAAACAGGGCCTCGTGACGTCGGCGCCCGACCTCAAGAATTTTATCGACAACAGCTTCGTCGAAACGGCCGCTCGCACAAAGTAGCGTCTACTCGGAGGGATCTTTGACCATCGGCGTCGTTTGGAACTCGTAGTTCCCCAGCACGCCGTGACGGCGTTCGGCGCGCATGAAGTAGGCGTTGAGGATGATGTCGCGCGTAGCCGGATCGATCGCGATCGGACCGCGCGGGCTCTCGAACTTCATGCTCTTGACGATGTCCATCGTCTTGTCGGGATCGATCGTCCCGTGCTGTGCATCGATCACTTTGTAGGCGGCTGCGATCGCATCGTATGCAGCGACGGCGATGAAGCTGGGGTTTTGATCCCCGCCGTATGCGGTTTTGAAGTCCTTCACAAACTGATGGTTGAGCGCGGAATCGTGGGTCGAGGTGTAGTCGGAGGTGCTGATAATGCCGAGGGCCGCGTCGCCTTCGGCCGGCAAGATCGCTTCGTTGACGAGCGCGCCATTGACCAGCACTTTCGTGCCGGTCGCTTCGAGGCCGCTGGCTTTAATCGCGCGCAGAAATTCGATCCCGCCGCCGGTCGCATTGATGAACGCGTAGAGTACCTTGGGCTTGGCGTCCTTCGCGCGCTGGACGTACGCGGTGAAGTCTTTGTTGTCGACGGGGATGCGGGCTTCGCCGAGCATCGTGCCGCCGCCGGCGGTGAACGCTTTCTCGAACGTCGTGCCGGCATCGATCCCGGGACCGTAATCCTGGAAGAGCGCGTAGGCAGTGTTGCCCTGCGTCTTCGCCGCCCAGCGTCCGAACGCGTCGGTGATCTGGGCCTGCGTGAAACCGAACCGCGCGGTGTACGGTGCCTTCGCCATAATGCCCGACGTCGCGGCGTTGACGATGAAGAAAGGTACTTTGGCTTGCGTCGACACTTGCGACATCGCGATCGCGTTGGGCGTGTACGAGGTGCCGACGATGAGATCGACCTTATCCTGAACGATTTCTTCTTGGGTCAGCCGGCGCGCGATCTCCGGCGCGATGCCGGTGTCGTCACGTTTGATGAGGACGATCTTGCGGCCGCCGGCGGTGTCACCATGCTCCTTCTGATACGCGGCAATCGCGGCATCAAACTCCTTGCCCTGTTCGACGTTGTCGCCGCCGGAGAACGAGAAGACGATCCCGATCTTCACCGGCCCCTGCTGGGCAAATGCGGGGCCCGCGGTCGCCAGGGAAGCGAGCGCCGATAAGGCGAGGGTCGTACGAAGAAAGCGGACGATCATGCCCGACCGGTTCACGACGGAAAAGACGCGAACCCTCTCGAACGGCGCGGCATGAGTAACCGTAAGAGCATCGATGTCGAGGGCTTCAGCCACGGCGCAAATCCGATCCCGGCCGCCTCGCGCGTCGGCAACGTGGTGATGACCGGCGCCATCTCGGGCCTCGACCCGGCGACCGGGAAAGTCCCGGACGATCCGAAAGCACAGGTCGCGCAGGCCTTCGTAAATCTCGAGCAGATTCTCAAAGCCGGCGGCGCAGCGCTCGGCGACGTCGTCAAGATCGGCGTTATCGTGAAGTCTCTGGCGCTGCGCGACGAGATCAACATCCACTGGCTCAAATGCTTTCCGGATGAGCACTCGCGACCGGCGCGCCACACGACGCAGTACGACCACTTCGCCGGCGTGACGGCGATACAACTCGACGCGACGGCGGTCATCACGTAACCGGAAGCGCCGAACGATGATCGACGAAAAAGACATTCGTGTACGCATGCGCGACGGCGTGCATGTCGCGCTGCGCGTGTATCGGCCCGACGGTCCGGGAGCGTTCCCGGTACTCTTCGCGCCGGCACCGTATCGCTACGACAACGACGACGTGCCGGCATATCCGATGTTTCTCTGGCGCGAAACCGGCCCGATCGGTTGGTACGTCGAGCACGGCTACGCGTACGTGCGCATGGACGTGCGCGGCACCGGCTTCTCCGAGGGAACCTACGAGCTGTTGGGCCGCAACGAGCAGAACGATCTCTACGACGCGATCGAATGGCTGGCCGGGCAACCGTGGTGCAACGGCAAGATCGGCGGCATCGGGCAATCGTACTTCTGCATGTCGCAGTGGTGGATGGGAATCCTCAAGCCGCCGCATCTGGCGTGCCTGGGCGTGTACGACGGGATGAACGATCTCTACCGGCATTTCGGCTATCCGGGCGGGATCGAGGGCAATTTTCTGCCCTACTGGTTCGCGCAGAGCGTGCGCATGCCCAATAAGTTTCCGAACAACGGCGACAACCCGCGCGATGTGGAAGCCGATCTGCTGTTGGAATTTCAACGGCATCCTCTTTACGACGATTGGTGGCGCGAACGTTCGGCGGCCTACCGCCTCGACGAGATCGACGTGCCGATCTATTCCGTCGGCGTTTTTGCGAAGATGGACTTGCATTTGCTGGGCAACATCAACGGCTTTCGCAAGGCGCGCGGCCCGCGTAAGCTCGCGATCACCGCGACGCCGACCGCATTCTCGTCGGCGACGGATTTCAGTAATCCCGAATTTCACGAACGCTATTTTCTGCCGTTTTACGAGCGCTATCTCAAGGGGGTCGAGAACGGTTTCGAAGCCCGGCCCGATGTTGAGTACGACGTCAAGAACACCGGCGTCACGCGCACGTTCGCGGCGTGGCCACCGCCCGGTGCGCGCAACGAAACGTTCTATCTTGCCGGCGGCCCGAGCCGCAGCGTAACGTCGCTCAACGACGGTGCGCTCGCCGCCGCAACGCCGCCGGCCGCCGAATCGCAGACGACGTACAGTTATCCGCAGCGTGCCTGGGCGCTAGGAGTCGTCGCGGTTGGGCCGGATGGACCCGATCCCGTTCGCGCGGTCTTGACCTACACGAGCGAGCCGCTCGCGGCCGATCTCGAAATCGCCGGCAGTGCGAAGCTCATCGTGAATGTTTCTTCGACGCGACCGGATACCGATGTGATCGTGAAGCTCTCCGAGCAATTCGCGCAGACGGAAGCGGAGCGCGCTACCGGCGCGCAGCCGCGCTCGACGATCGTCACCAAAGGCTATGTCCGCGCGTCGCACAGTTTCGAGCGCGATGCGGCACTCGACAGCGATGAGATGGCGTTCTACACCCACGCGCGCGAAGTGCCGCTCACGCCGGGGACGATCTACCAAATCGAGATCCCACTCCACCCGATGGCATATCGCTTTCGCAAAGGCAACCGGCTACGGCTCGAAATCGCCAACGGCGATTCGGCGTTTACCGACGGTTTGTTCGCCCACGCGTACCGGCCGGACAAAGTCGGCTCGGATACCATCTATCATGACGCCGCGCATCCGTCACGCTTGATCGTGCCGGTGCTGGACGAAGCGAAGACCTAGGCGACCTTCGAAACGCGCGGGATGCTCGGGACGCGCGCCGTGGCTGGGATGAGCGGCGTGACCGGCTGCGCGAATACCGACACCAGCGGCTGCGATCCGGTGACGAGCGCTACCGCGCCGTATGATTGGATGAGCTCCCCACTGTCGCCGAAGAGCACGGAATTGGTCGGCGACGGCTGTTGCGGCGCCGGCGCGGTGGGCGTGGTTAGTTGGGCCTGGGTGGTCGTCAGTAGTGGGGTCGTCGTCGTCGTGGTCGTGGCAGCCGCCAAGTCGGCGGTTGTGGCTGCGGCAAGCGGAGTCGGTGTCGCGGCGGGCGTGGTAAGCGTCGGTGCGCCCAACAGAGCGTTCGGCGTGACGGCCCCCAGCGGCGTGAGCGATTCGCCCAACGCGGTGCGGTCGGCGATGGCCGTGATCGCCGGGTTGTCAAACGGCGGCGCGGCCGTAAGTGCCGCGGCGGCCGTGCCGCGTGCCGCAATGGCCGCCTGCGTCGCGGCAGCGCTGGTGGCCGCTGCGCTTGCCTGGAGCTCCGCCGCAGCGGCGGCGTTCGACGTGCGTACGACACCGTTGAGGTACGGGCTGAGGATCGCGTAGACGGATGCCGTCCCGCTTCCAATCGCCCCTACTGCTCCGACGTTCATGGGTGAAGTATACCCACGACCAGGTTGGCCAATCAGTCGAGGGTATGCCCGGCGATTTGTCACCCCGAGCCTGTCGAGGGGCAGCCGCCAAGCGCGATGTTTTGTGGCGGTCCCTCGACGAGCTCGGGATGACTATTAGGAAACGTTAGTGCCAGATAAGGTCGGCTGCTGACGTGGGGGCGGTCGTGCCGTATTTGACCGCGACGTCGATCACGGGTTGCAGCATCGGCGGCTCGAGCTGCGCCGCGTCGCCGTAGGTCGAACGCACCATCGTCGCCATGGTCTCCGGAGTCAGTTTTGCGTAGCGGCGCAGAATCTCGGCCGATTCCGCATGGTGCGTGTTTGCCCACAGCGCCGTTTGGTGCATCACGTTAACGAACGTGCGTCCCTCGGCCGCATGCGCGTTCAACCACGCTTCGGTCGCAAACCACGTCGTGATGTAGTACTTCTTGCCGACGGCTCCGCCGGCATCGCCGATCGGCCGGGCGACGCCGAGTGAGGCGGACATGTAGGGCTCGCCGATGATGGCGGCGTCGACGCGTCCTGCGTCGAGCGCGTTCCCCATTTCGGAAAACGGAATCTCGACGAGTTTGATCGTCTTGATATCGCCGCCGTTTTGCGCGATCCACGCTTGCGCCGTATATTGCGTCAAATCACGCAAGCCGTTCACCGCAATCGTCTTGCCGTTGAGATCGGCGCCGGTTTTGGCCGTCGACCGTTTGCTGACCATCATCATCAACGTCGAGGGCAAGCCTGCGTACATTCCGGCCGGTGCGATCGCCTTGAACGAGAGGCCGCGGTTGTGCGCTTCGGCCAGCGGCACCACGCTCCCGTAACCGATATCGACGGCGCCCGCGCTAACGGCTGAGGCGATCGACGCCGTATTGGTGAGCACGGTCAACGTCACGTCCAGGCCGGCGGCTTTGAAGAAACCGCGGTCGAGCGCGTAGAATGCTTGCGCCGACGCGTCGGTCGGCATCGCGCCGAGTTGCAGCGTCACCATATCCGCGCGCGCGGGTTTCGCCGCGCTCCACGTGAGCGTGCCCGCGGCGACGGCGGTAAGGGCGCGCAGTGCGCCGGCTCGTGTCTGGTTCATTGTCATGCTCCAGGGGCGGCTTCGGCAGGCGACCACTCCGGCGCCATGTTTCCGTAACGGAACATCTCGTCCGGTGTGTGCTGGGTGAATTCGACCACGACTTGACGTTCGTCGATCGCGAACGCCGACGAACATTCCGCCGCAATCGCGCGGGCAAGCGCCTCGCGGATTTCAGGTTGGCGTCCGCGGCGAATATCGCACATCACGACGAGCACCGGTTGCAAGACGCCGTCCTGCAGGCGCACCAGATTGCCGGGACCGAGTTCGCGGAAGGCAATCGAGGGGATGTGCGCCTGCGTCAACATGGCCTCGGCGTATAACTCCGCCAGACGTTGGGCGAAACGGCGCTTCACGGCGGCTGCGGCCGGCCTCGGAAGATCGACTTGCAAGTACGGCACTTCGCTCCCCGCTCCTCGTGTCAGCTAGGATGTTGCGGGGTTAGCGAAGGCGACGTGGAGATCATGCTTGCGGAGCGCGTGCCGGCGCTCGCCGGGTCGCGGGGGTTAGAAGACGACGTCGGCGGGGCTTTTGCGGCTGTCTTTCACGCCGGGCGGCAGGCCGGTCGGCTCGCTCTCGTCGGGGTCACGGGTCAGCGGAACGACGTGGGCGCCGTCGCGGTAGCGGTCGCCCATCTCGTCCGTCGCGGTGCGCTCCGCATCGCGGGGTTGGTCGCGTTTATCATCGGTCATGAGTGGGCTATTCCCAGTCGGGTCGCCGGCTACGCAGGGAATGGTTTGGCACGGCCTCTGCCGATTTGGAATGGATGCCTTATAGTTTCTCGCGCCTGCTCGCCGAGTCGGGGAAGTCGATCGCGAAACCGGTCTTCGATCCACCGGCGCTAACACCGTTGCGCAAGCCGATTTCCGAATCGACGATCGGCCTGTTCGTCAGTTGCGGCGCGCAACTTCCCGCCGATCCGCCGCTGCTGGAAACCGAAGACATCACGTTCCGGCTACTGCACCGCGA
>Ga0182030_10020983_pt1 | contig 12271 bp, 11 predicted proteins | sample 812S3MmetaG_FD_121299 | JGI IMG/M metagenome (GOLD analysis project Ga0182030, IMG submission 121299) | Permafrost microbial communities from Stordalen Mire, Sweden - 812S3M metaG (Illumina Assembly) | ecosystem: Environmental > Terrestrial > Soil > Wetlands > Permafrost | place: Sweden...
ATGCTGGTCACCCCGCTGCGGGACGGAATGAACCTGGTGGCCAAGGAGTACGTAGCCTGCCGCAGTGATCTTGGCGGGGCGCTCGTGCTGAGCGAATTCACCGGCGCGGCCGCCGAACTCCGGCAGGCCTATTTGGTCAATCCGCATGACCTGGAAGGCGTCAAAGACGCCATCGAGGCGGCACTGAACCAGCAGGCCGAGGAGGGTCGGCGCCGGATGCGAGCACTGCGCCGACAGGTCCTCGCCCATGACGTGGATCGCTGGGCGCGGTCATTTCTCGATGCACTCGCTGATGCGCATCCAAGCGACGCTAAGTAGCCTAAGGGGCGAAGGAGGTGCACGACTTGAATCTCAGTCGTGGGCTGGCCGCCGGTGCCGGCATCTTCTCGGCCGTCGCGATCGGAATTGCCCTGAATTCCGGTGACCGGGCGAGTGCGGTCGGGCCGCCACCGGACGGCAACTATACGTTCAACCAGGCGGGCGCGTCGGGGGCGACCTGGACGATCACGGCGCTCTGCGATCAAGTAAACGGCAGCCGCTACTACAAGGACTATTCCAATCCGGATATTCAGGCAGACTTCTGCGCTCTGAACATCGTGAGCGCGACTGAAGAACAAATCAGCCGTCAGGACAAGCTGCAGAACTACAGCGGAAGAGCCCGGCTGGTGAGTGGCCTCTGGACCTTCCAGGCGACCGTGGCCGACGGCATTTCCTGCCCGGACGGCAGCACCGCGCCGTCAACCGAAACGTACGCTTTCGACGACGGTTCGCTCGCCGGCACGCACACGACTTTGCACGGCGCCGAATGCGGCCTGGAGCCGTCGATGACCAAGCAACCCTTTTCACTGCGGCTGGTCGGTCCCCCACCCAGCCCGATCCAGCGTTACCCGTTGCAATGCAACAACGTTGCGTTTTGCTCCTGAGCCTTGCGTCCCGCGACGCCCAAGCCGGCTAGATCGGCGTGATGTAGTTGATCAACCATTCGTCACCGATCTTGTTGAAGTCCACCCGCAACCGGCTGCCGTCATAGAGTGGCTGTCGCGACTTGTCGGTCACGGTGCGGTTCAAATAGACCATCACCGAAGCCGAATTCCGTTTGGCGGACATGACTCCCACCCCAACGACATTGGCCTGCACGACCACCTCGCGCTTCTTGGCCTCCGGGATGATCTGCGCGTTCGCACTCTTCTGGAATTCCTGGCGATAGCCGGGCGTCAGAAAGGAATACGCCTCGGCGAGGCTACGCTCGACGGTCTGGTAGTCATAGCCGAAGACCTCGGGTATTTCTTTGGCCGCCAGCGCAGGCAACACCGCCCGCGCCGACTCCTCGCCGCGGGTCTGCACCCGTTCCCAGTAGAACCAACCACCCGCCGCGGACAACCCGACAATGCCCGCGACCGATAGGTAACCCGCGACGGCGACCAACCACCACCGCCACCGCATCAGTTCCCCCCGTCGGGATATTTCAGGTCGTAACCCGTCATCCGGCCCTGCTCGTCCTCGTGCACGATGACCCGCAGCCGGTACGGCTGGGAGGGTTTGTTGGTTCCGTCAACGTCAGCCACGGTGACCCGCACCGACACCAGCACCGACGCGTTATCGGTGACCGCGTCGATGCCTTCCAAGGCAGCGCCGTTGATGACGGCTTCCGATGTCGCGTTGGTAGTGCGGAACAGGCTTTTGAGGTTCTCGACGGCATTGTTGGCGCTGAGCATGCCGCGCAACGGGCCGCTGGTGCCGCCATAGAACCGGTCCACGCTTTGGTCGATGGTGTCCTGCTTGTAGCTGAACATGTTGACCACCATCTGCGTGGCGGTATCGACAAAGCGTTGGTCGCGCGCCTGTTCGGCCTCCGAGTGCCGCTGCTGGTGGACCAGAAGGGTAAGACACGCCACCAACCCACCGATCGCCAACAACGCGGCGGCAAATGAGACCCATCCGACCAGGACCCGGTGAGCCCGCCGCCGCGGCGGCGGCTTGACCGGCTTCAGGGTCTTGACAGGTTTCGCCGGCTGTTTCGGCTGGGCCGCAACCTCGACGCGGACCGTGCTTGCCTCGGCCGGCTCGGTTGACGCCGGACCCGCCGCGCGCGATGCCCGCCGGCGAACGCGTTGGGCCGGTTGCTCGTCGACCACTACATCGGCCTTGGATCAAGCATCAGGTCCACCCAATTTTCGGCGCTGGAAACGCCGCCGGTGCCGTTGGCGCCGGGCGCGAAAATACCCGTGCCGCCTGCCGGGTCCACAAATGCGCCAGTGTTCTGGTCATAGGTGGTGTAGGCCGGCCCGCTGGCCTGCGGCGGCGGACCGGGGGCCGGGGCAGCTTCCGGCGCTGGTCCGGGACCCTCCGGCGGTGGCGGCGGCGGTAGCCACTTCGGATACGGAACCTGCGGCGGCACTGGTGGGACCCCGGGGGGCTGCCACGACGTGAATGGCGGTGGTGGCCCGTTGTCGTTGGGCGGCGGCGGATCGAACGCCGGCTGACGCGGCACCGGCCCGGGCCCGGGCACCACACCCGGAGGCGGCGGCCCGACTATGGGAACGCCCGGATCGGGGTCCGCGCCCGGCGGGATATAGGGAAACTTGTTGGGTGGCAGTACGTTAAGCCCATTCGTTACCGGCGCATTGTACGGGACCGGCGGACCGCGCCAGGGGTTGCGACCAACCGGCACGTAGCCCTTCGGGTCACGACACAGCTGAATCGTCGGTGCTCGCTTGCCGGGGAACTCCTGGCACGGATAGTTGCGGGCGCCGCGCACGGTGCTCGGATCGTTCTGGGCGACCTTGCAGTACATATCTTTTGGCAACTCGCGTACCGTCTCGTCGGCCGGCGTGCGCATCAACGGCGGGGGCAGGAAGCCGACAGCGCACGGCGGTGGATCGTTGAAGTCGAGCTTGAAGTCCAGCTTGGCGCCTTCGTCCTGTGGCGCGCCACCCGCAGCGGTGGTGATCGCGGCAAACAACGCCGGTAAGACCACCAGCAGCGTCTCGATCGACTTGTGGTAAATGACGCCCACCCGGCCCAGGTTGGCCAGGCTGGCAGCCAGTGCCGGAAAGGAGGGCCTGATACCCGAGAACGCGGTGTTGGCCTCGTCGGCCGCAGCCGGGGCGATGTCCAACGTTGAGCGAAGCTGCGGGTCAGCCTGCCGGACCTCAGAAGTGAACCGCGCCAACCCATCAGAGAGTGACTTGATGTCGGCGCCGGCGCTGATCTGGGCTTGCAGGAACGGGCCCGCCTGATCGATCAACTGGGAGACTTGCGGATAGTTGGCGTTGGCCTCATCGACCAACAACCGGGCGGACTCGAGCAGCCGGGCCAATTCGGGACCGGACCCATTGGCGGCGGTGAATGTCTCATGGAGCAGCTCTCGTAACCGGGTGTCGCCGAGGCTATTGACCAGCGTCTCGGCCCTCTTCAACAAGTCAGCGACATCTTGGCCGATCCGGGTGTTCTGGCGCTCGATCCGGAATCCGTTGCGCAACTTGGCCGGCGACGGATCGGAAGGCGGGACCAGGTCGATGTACTGCTCACCGATGGCCGACACACTCTTCACGGTCGCGGTGACGTTTGACGGAATGGGGGTGCCGCTGTTGAGCCGCATTCCCGCCGTGACCCCGTTGGGGTTCAGCCCCACTGACTCCACCCGGCCGACCGCGACACCGCGGTAGGTGACGTTGGCATTCTTGTACAGGCCGCCGCCCGCGACGAAGTCGGCAGTTACACCGTACGTCCCGATGCCGAGCGTCGCGGGCAGCCGCAGATAGTAGATCCCCATCACCGTCAGGGTGATGACGGTGATCAACGCGAAGATACCGAGCTGGATCTTGGTCAGTCTCTCTATCATCTGCGCGGCTCCCTCAGTGCCCCTCTGAACCCGAAGCGGTGCCGGGCGGAATCTTGAACGGATCGGCCGCCTGTCCGGACAGGTTGGCCATTTCGCCGGTCAAGAAATCGGGCGGGTTGAGGACCTCTGCCATGTGAGCCATGTTCGGGTCGAAGTACGACGTGGTGAAGAAGGTCTCACCAAACCGGCGCAGAGTCAGGTCAAAGGTGGTGAACACGTTCAGGTAGTCACCGCGCACCGACTGCTTGATGCCGAAGTTCGGGAACGGGAAGGTCAGCAGCAGCTGCAGCGAGGTGATGAAACTCTTCCTGTTGTCGTCGAGGGCCTTTGCGACCGCATAGAGGCCTTTGAGGTCTTCGGCGAAGTCCACCTTGGTTTTTGACAGCACGCGCGAGGTCACCGTGGCCAACTTCTTGAGCGCGGCGAAGGCGTCGACGATGTGGTCTCGGTTCTTGTTGAGCACGCGAATCGCTTCCGGCAGCGTGTCCAGTGCGCGGCCGAGATTGTCCTTGTCATTCGCCAGAATCGCGGAGAACCGGTTCAATCCGTCAACGGCGTCGATGATGTCTTTGACCTGGCGGTTGAGTCCCGCCGTCAACTCCGCCAGCCTAGGGACCAGGCCGACGAACTGGTCTTGCCGGCCCGCCACGGCCTGGTACGTCTCGTCGGTGATCTCTTCCAACGCACCGACATTACCTTTATTGACTACCACGCCAAGCGCGGAGAACACCTCTTCGGTGGTGGGAAAGCGGCCCGTGTCGGACTCCGCGATTGTTGAACCTTCGGCCAGCCTGCCGGTCGGCTTGCCCTTCGGGCCGGCCAGGTCGACATGTAACGAGCCCAGCAGCGACGTCTGGGCAACCGTCGCCGTCGCGTTGGCCGGCAGCGCAACGTTGCGGTCCAGCGCTAACTTCACTGCGGCATAAAAGGATCCGTCAGGCCGCTGCTCGGCTCGAATACCCGACACGCTGCCCACGGTGACGTCTTCGACCATAACCGGCGAGTTCTGCGGCAGCGTCGCAACATCGGCCATTTCGACCGTGACCTGGTACGCGCCGCCGCCATGACCGGAAGTACCGGGCAACGGCAACGAGTTCAGACCGCCGAACTGACATCCGGCCAGTAGCATGCTGCCCGCCGCTAATACGCTACCGCGCAACCAGATTAGCTTCACCCGCCACCTCCGGGCTGGGCCGGCTGCGGTGGGGGCCCGGGCGCGGGGCCGAACGCGGAGCCCGGCGCGGGACCGCTGCCCGCCGGCGGCGGCCCGGGGAGTGGGCCGGTCTGCGGGGCGGTCGGCACGAGCAGGTTCTGCAGGTCCGCAGGATTCTGGGCGGCGGCCGACGACGGGCTACCCTTCGCCGGAATCCAGGTCAGTTGCGGTATCGGAGTCGCCGACTTGGCTTCGGTGGCCGGGCTGTCGTAGATGATCTGACCCTTGTACGCGGTGATCATGTTGAGCGGGTGGAACATGATCGGCGGATAGTTGGCCGACAGCCTGCGCAGCACCGGCCCCAACCGCTCACGACAGAGCTCGGCGCGCTTGAAGTAGTCGGGCGCACTTGGCCCGGCGGCAGTTTCGAAGGACCCGCCGCAGATGAACTGCACCGGATTGGCGAATTCGGGTATCGACAACAGGCCGTTCAGCGTGCCCTGGGCGGGGTCATAGATGTTGTAGAAGTTAGCGATGCCAGGGCCGGCCACGTGCAGCACCTGTTCGATATTGTCGCTCTGGTCACTCAACGTCTGGGCGAAGTCATTGAGCTTGCTGACCGTATCGATCAGCGTCGAATTGTTTTCGTGTAGGAATCCTCGGATATCCGAGAGTGCTTTGTTGAGCGTGCCCAGGGTGTTGTCCAGGTGACGCGAACTGTCTGCGAGCACCTGCGACACCGACGCGACGTTCCCCGCGAACTGCACAATCTGGTCGTTACTCGACGACAGCGCGTTGACCAGCACCTGCAGGTTCTTGATCGTGCCGAAGATGTCGCTGCGTGAATCCCCCAGCCGCCCAGCGACTTGCGAGAGCTCATGCAACGCATTATGGAACGACTCACCCTTGCCGTCGAGCGTGTTCGCGGCCTGGTTGATCGCCGCGCCCAACGGCCCCTGCACGGATCCTGACGTCGGACCCAGCTGCACGGCCAACTGGGTCAGTGCCTGCTTCACCTCGTCCCATTCCACCGGGACCGCGGTGCGGGCCAGATCGATGCTGCCACCTTGCGGTAACACCGCACCTCCGGTGTACGCCGGGGTGAGCTGAATGAACCGGGCCGCTACCAGGTTCGGCGACATCATTACGGCCTTCGCGTCCTTGGGTATCTTTACGTCCCCGGAGACCGACATGGTGATCTTCACATCGGAAGGCCGCGGTTCAATCGAATCGATCGAACCCACCGGAACTCCGAGGATGCGGACCTGATCTCCGGGGTAGATCCCTACAGCAGATGCGAAGTACCCAATGACCTTTCGGCCACCGCTGCCGGAGGAGAACAGTACATAGGCGCCCCCTATCAGCACGGCGACCAGCGCGACGATGGTGACATTACGCAGCCTGCGGCTGCCGAAAGCCTGCTCGATCATGGGGACTTCGGCCTAATGATCCAGCGTTCCTGGATCAGCCCGCGCAGGTAGTCGGCGAGGCTGGCCGGCATCTTGCCCGGCTGGTAGACGAAGTCGAACATCGTCGCCAGCAGGGGCGCCGGTATGACACCGTAAACGTTGACGTTGAACCCAGGTCCGGAACCAACCACCTCGCCAAGCTCGGTCGCGTAGGTGGGCAGCCGTTTCAGCGCCTCGGTGATGTAATCGCGCCGCTCGTTGAGGTTGTCGAGCACCAGGTTGAGTTTGCTGAGCGCGGGGCCGAACTCCTTGCGATTATCGGCTACGAAGCCGGAAATTTGCGTTGAGACAGCGCTGATCCCCGAGATCAATTGACTCAGCGCGACACGCCGCTCGTCGAGCGCTGCGAATAACTCGTTACCGTCGTCGACCAGCTTGTTGACCTGGTCGGCGCGTTCGGACAGCACCGATGTCACCGACTTTGCGTGCGCCAGCAGGCCCTGTAGCGCTTCGTCACGGCGGTTCAGCGTGCGGGACAGCGACGTAACCCCGTCCAGCGCACCCCGCAAGTCCGGGGTGGCGTCGCGCAGCGTGTCGCTGAGAACGTTCAACGCTTGTTCGAACTGCGGCTTGTTCAGGTTGTTCGCGTTTTGACCCAAATCCTCCAGTGCGCCCGCCAGCGTGTAGGGCGTGGTCGTCCGGCTCAGCGGAATGGTGGTCCCCTTGCCCCCGCCGGCCGGGCTCACCGCGATCGAGCGCTCACCGAGGATGGTGTCGGTGCGGATCGCGGCCAGCGACTGGTCACCGACGGCGACGTGGCGGTCCACGGTGAACGTCACCTTGGCGCTGTCGCCGGCCAGACCGACGGACTCCACCTTGCCGACCTTGAAGCCCGACACGTAAACGGCGTTGCCGGGCGAGATGCCGCCCGCGTCGGTGAAGTAGGCGTCGTACCTCTTTCCCTGCGGCCAGAACGGCAACCCGGAGTAGCCGAATGCGAGCAACACGACGCAGACCACCAGCACCAGGCCGAACACTCCGGTGCGCAATGGATCACGTTCACGCTTCTGCGTACTTGGCGCCTCTTGTTTATTTGACTCCCCTCGTTTATTTGACAAAGGCGCACCTTCCCTTGCTTGAATCCACCTGGCCCCCGATCGGCAGCAAGATGTCACCGCCTGCCGGCCCGTTGATTTTGATCGTCACGGCGCAGAAGTAGATGTTGAAGAAGGACCCATACGCGCCGAGGGCGGAAAGGCGCAGATAGTCCTCTCCAAGTTGCTCGATGTCGTTGTTCACCTCGGCCTTGCGGTTGTCCAGCTCAGTGGCCAGTGGCCGAGTGTTTTCCAGGATGCCCTGCAGCGGCCGGCGTGAATTCTTCAGCAGCTCGGTCAAATCCGTCGTCGTCGACGCCAGCGGCGGGATAGCGCCCGCGATCGAGTCTTTATTTTGGGCGAGCCCGGTGATCAATTGTTGCAACTGGTCGACGCTGGCCGAAAATTGCGCGCCCTTTTGGTCAATGGTCCCCAGTACCGCGTTGAGGTTGGTGATCGTGTCACCGATGAGCTGATCACGCTGCCCCAGCGCCGACGAGAACGCGCTGGTGTCGGCGAGCACGTTCGACAACGCTCCGCCTTGGCCCTGCAATAACTGGATGACGGCACTGCTGATGGTGTTGACCTTATCGGCGTCCAGCCCCTTGAGCACCGGCCGCAGTCCGCCCAGCAGTGCATCGAGATCCAGTGCGGGCTGGGTGTGTTGAGAGTTGATGGTCCCGCCCGGCGCTAGCTTACGCAGCTCACCCGGACCCGACGTGATCTCCAGGAACCTGTCGCCGACCAGGTTTTCATATCGGATCAACGCGCGCGTGGACGAATACAGCGTGTAGCGCTTGTCGACACCGAACTCCACATCGATGGTGTTGTCCGGGTTGAGCTTCACGCCCGACACCGCACCGACCGGCACTCCGGAGATGCGGACCTTCTGGCCGCCCTTCAACCGTGACGCGTCGGTAAAGGTTGCGTGGTAAGTGGATTCGGGACCGAACCGGAAGCTACCAAAGACCACCACCAGCCCCGCCGCAACTAACAGCATAGCCACCGCGAAGATACTGACGTTGATCACGACCGACCGGTGCGACGGCATGCGCGTTTCCGCCATCAGAAGTCGTCCCGTTCCGCAAAAGCGCCGTGGAACAAGAACTGCAGCGTCGAGGGTGCGTCAAACTGCAGTTCGGTGGGCGGCTCGAACGGGATGTTGGCGTTGTCAGTGACCAGGAAGGGCGAGCGGTAGAACGACCCGCCGGTCTGCTTGGTCGGGATGTCCGGCAAACCGCGGCAGTTCGGACCCCCGGACGCGTTTACTTGCGGCAGGGCCTCGGGATAGGTGTACGACGGCGCCCCGAGCACGAAGCTCGACGACGTGAACAGTCCCGCTTTGCGTACACCGAGCAACGGGGCGAACTCTTTGATGCCCCGCTCGATACCCGCGAACAGGCAGCCAAATTCCGGCGAGTAGTCGGCGGCGACTTTGAGCGGGGCCCGCAGCCTGTTGATGGCGTCAACGAAGTTCTGCTCGGCCGGCTCCAACGTCTCATAGGCGTTGTTACTCAGCCCGATCGTGGCCAGCAAAGTGTCGTTGAGATTGTCCTGCTGATCGACCACCGTCTTGCTGATTGTCGGCAGGTTGTCGAACACGGTGTTCAGATCGGGGGCCGCCTCAGCGTAGACGTGGGTGACGATCCCGGTCTTGCGAAGATCCTCCTGCAAGGCAGCCAGCTTCGGGTTGGCTTGCCGCGTCAGCGTATTCAGCCCCGACAGCAGCCCGCCCAGGTCGTCGCCATGACCCCGCAGGCCTTCGGACAGCGCGCTCAGCGTCGCATTCAACTCGACCGGATCAATCTTGTGCAGCAGACCGATCAGCGACTGAAACAAGGTGTTGACTTCCAGCTGCACCGCCGAGGCTTGCACGTGCGCGTCCGGACGCAGCGATGTCGGCGAAGGTGTTTGGGGCGGTATGAATTCCACCGACTTGGCCCCGAAGATGGTGTTGCCCGCGATATGCACGGTTGCGTTGGCCGGGATGAAGCGCATCGCGTCGCTGCTGATGGCCAGCGTGAGCCGCGCCTGCTCGTTGCTGTAGCTGATGTCCTCGACCTTGCCGACCTGGATGCCGCGGAACTTGACCTTGGCGCCGTTCTCCATCACCAGCCCGGCCCGCGGCGCAGACACGGTGACGGTGTCAGTCGAGGCGAAGGCCGCGTTGTACGAAAGGTAAGTCAGGACAGCGAATGCCACGATCAATCCAGCCAGCAGCGCTGCCGCCAGCCGCACGGTTGACCGTCGCGATACACGTTCTGACATGGTCTTTTTGGGCGCCCCTTTATCCCGAGAGGTTGAAGTTGCCGGACGAGCCGTAAACCGCGAGCGAGATGAACAAGGTGATGACAACGACGACGATCAGCGAGGTTCGCACCGCCTGGCCGACTGCGATACCGACGCCGACCGACCCACCACTGGCGTTGTAGCCGTAATAGGTATGGATCAGCATCACCGCGATAGACATCACGATGGCCTGCAGGAAGGACCACAATAGGTCGGTCGGCATCAGGAACGTGTTGAAGTAATGGTCGTACAGGCCCGCGGACTGCCCGTTGATGAACACCGTGGTGAAGCGGGCGGCGAAGAACGCGGCAAGCACCGACAACGAGTACAGCGGAATGATCGCGACCAGGCCGGCGACGAGCCGGGTCGACACCAGGTAGGACACCGAGTGCACCGCCATACATTCGACCGCGTCGATCTCCTCGGAAACCCGCATGGCACCCAATTGGGCGGTGGCGCCGGCACCGATGGTGGCCGCCAACGCGATTCCCGCGATCACCGGGGCGACGACACGGACGTTCAAGAACGCCGACAAGAACCCCGTCAGCGCCTCGATGCCGATGTTGCCCAGCGACGAATAGCCCTGCACGGCGATGACTCCACCGGACGCCAGCGTCAGGAACGCCGCAACGCCGACGGTGCCGCCGATCATCACGAGTGCGCCTGCGCCCAGCGTCATCTCGGCTACCAGCCGGATAGTCTCCTTCCGGTACCGAGTCAGCGCGTTGGGGACGTGACGCATGGTCTGGCCATAGAACAGCGCCTGCTCGCCAAAATCGTCGACCGGCCCCTGGAACCGCGAAAAGAATCGGCGAAAACGGTAAGTGGCGTCATAGCTCATGGCGAGTCACTTCGCCGACAGTCGCACGCCGATGGCCGTCGCGACCACGTTGATGACGAACAGGCAGATGAACGCGTAGACGACGGTTTCGTTGACGGCATTTCCGACGCCCTTGGGCCCACCCTTGACGGTAAGGCCTCGGTAACACCCGACCAGCCCCGCCATCAGGCCGAACAGCAGCGCTTTGACTTCGGCAAGGATCAATTCGCGCAGCCCGGTAAGCACCGTCAACCCGTTGATGAAGGCGCCCGGGTTGACGCCCTGGAGAAAAACGGAGAATACATAACCGCCGGACAAACCGATGGCGCACACCAAGCCGTTCAATAGTAGCGCGACCAGCGTGGACGCCAAAACCCTTGGTACGACGAGCCGTTGAATCGGGTCGATACCGAGCACCCGCATTGCGTCTATTTCTTCGCGGATCGTGCGGGCGCCCAAGTCGGCGCAGATCGCGGTGGCACCGGCACCGGCCACGACCAGCACCGTCACCACCGGTCCAAGCTGGGTGATGGTGCCGAATGCCGTTCCGGCGCCGGACAAATCGGCAGCACCGATTTCGCGCAGCAGGATGTTGAGGGTGAACGCCACCAGGACTGTGAACGGGATCGAGACCAGCAACGTCGGCACCAGTGATACCCGGGCGATCATCCACGTCTGATCAAGAAACTCGCGCAGTTGGAACGGCCGCCGGAACGTGGCCCGAGCCGTGTCGATCGACATTTCGAAGAACCCGCCGACAGCGCGGGCCGGAACCGCGAGTTGTTGTAGCAACTCGGTCCCCCTCTGCTGCTCGCGGCGAAGTCTGCGTGTCGCCTTTTACTACCCTCTGTAGTGCCCGACTCGGTGTGAGCCGGATCATATTAACTTAGAACAACTTCACCGGCCCAATAAAAAGTAATTTTTCATCGGATGCATCAGTTTGGGCAGCTCAGAAGGGGTATAGCGGTGTCAATGTGACATATTTTGCACGTGTCGAATACGCCCCGAAAACTAACTTCACAGCGTTATTGTTCCATCAGACCAACCGCGGAAAAGTTCTGTTCCGGATCACGGCCAGCAAAGTATCCCTGCAACGTGCTGCTGAGTTTGGCCGGCTCCCACGCGGCGCCGTCCGCGATGAACCTGTGCTCCGCCGTCGGGGCCGCGACCAATGTCACCTGAGGGCCGTAAACGATGAACACCTGACCGTTGACTTCCGCCGCCGCAGGGGACGACAGGAACTGGACCAGGTTCACCACGTGCTCGGGCGACAATGGGTCGACACCGCCTGTTTCTGCGTCTGGTGCTGCGCCGAACACGTCAGCCGTCATCGCGGTGCGGGCGCGCGGACAGATGGCGTTCGCGCACACCCCATAGCGGCCCAGCGCTCGCGCTGCCGTCAGCGTCAGCTGGATGATGCCCCCTTTGGCGGCGCCGTAGTTGGCCTGCCCGACCGGGCCGGTCAGCCCAGCCTCCGAGGAGGTGTTGACCAGTCGGCCGAAGACGGAACCCCCCGCGTCTTTGGCTTTGGCGCGCCAATAGGTGGCCGCGTTGCGGGTGAGCAGGAAATGTCCGCGCAGATGCACGGCGATGACGAGGTCCCACTCCTCGTCGGACATGTTGAACAGCATCCGGTCGCGGGTGATCCCGGCGTTGTTCACC
>Ga0182030_10020985_pt1 | contig 12270 bp, 5 predicted proteins | sample 812S3MmetaG_FD_121299 | JGI IMG/M metagenome (GOLD analysis project Ga0182030, IMG submission 121299) | Permafrost microbial communities from Stordalen Mire, Sweden - 812S3M metaG (Illumina Assembly) | ecosystem: Environmental > Terrestrial > Soil > Wetlands > Permafrost | place: Sweden...
CCTTCAAATCCGGCGGAGAAGAAGGAGATGCGCTCGAAACCATAATGGAAATGATCCGAAGCCGGCTTGAGGCTGAGACGCAGGCTGAAGCTGGCGAACGCGACCGCGATGACGTGAATGACCGACTCGGCGGCGTCAGAAAAAATGGCGGCCGAGTGGGTGAGCAAGTAAGCCGTTGTCTTGCCCGCCAGCATGGCCACGCCGAACAGCAGGGAGAGACGCATGGCGAAGTGCGCATGGCGCAACTCGCGCTGGTCTCGCTGCGGCCGGCCTGCTTCGATCACCTGCATGGGCACTTGCATCTTTCGCGCACGAGAGGTTCAAGAGTGGATTGCTGCGCGTAGTTTATACCCTTTCAGAATCTGGAGTTTCGACGGGCAAAGAGAATCGCAATCGCCTGGAAATTGCGGAGATGCGGCTATTAATCAAAAAATCAACAAGCAAAAATTTATTTGACAGCGCGCTTTTCAAGGCGCAGACTGGCGGCTCATTCAGAGGTACTGCCTGGGCCGCGCGATGCGGCACAGGCCAGATGGTCGAAGCAGGCCGCGACGGCGCAACTCCCCTCCCGCTCATTGCGCTGTCGCCGTGCTGACGTGATTCTTATGCAGCATTCGTTGGGCCTTGGTGCCTTCCCGAAACTGATAACGGTGTCACAAACAGTATCTTCGAAACCACAGTATTCGCGTTGCGGCTTTCCCCAGGAGAAATCCACCCTCTCGCAGAGCAGCAAAGAACACGGACCAGCGAAGAACACGCACGTTGTGGAGCCGCATCCCGGGTTCCATCTGAATCGTCCGCCGGGCGGACAACAATCTGACCGAAGTTGAGGAGAAATCCCCCATGCCTCCCTCACTGCGCCTTGGCGCGGACGCTCTTGCGTCTGAGCTCGCCAAACTCCCTTCTCTGACGACCACGGCTGCGCCAACGCTCGATGCGGTTCGCATCGCGCTGGCCCGCGCCATCGCTTCCGGACAGAGTGCCGATCAGATTGCAGCGGACCTGGGTGTGCCGGCTGCGTGGCAGGGGATTGACCTGAGCAATCCGCCGGCGATCACGCTGGCCAATGCATCCTCGACGGCCAACGCTCCGGCTGCGCCTGCGACGACAGAAGAGCTGGTGGTGAAGCCTGCGGTGACGACACCGCTGACGCCGCCGGACTGGGCCGCGGCGATTGTGCCGCTGGCGCTGGCCAAGGACGTGACCACGCGCGTCGTGGTGCTGGATCAGGAGCCCTCGGCGCTGGGCGGGCTGGAGATGCCGTCGTGGGCGCGGGCGCTCAAGCCCTCGGCGACCATCGGGCCGATCACGGTGAGCACGCCGACCCTGCAGGTGACCACGCTCAAGTGGATCATCATCTTCACGTTCTCCGGGACGGTGGAGTTTGTGCGCGGCGGCACGGTGCTGTGCGTGGTGCCGGTGTCGATCTTGTCATTCGGACCGCCGACCGAAGCCAGCATCAACGCCGGCTCGGCGTGGATTGCGGTGAATCCGTTTGACGCGGCTGCGGCGGTGGGCAGCTTTGCGGGAATCGCGGTGCAGTCGGGCACGATCTCCAGCGACCAGGCATTTTCCGTCGCATCGGATGTGGTGACGGTGCCGGCAGGCGCCAGCCTGAGCATCACGCTGGCGCCGGCGCCTGTGCATCCGGGGCAGGCGGGCTTTCCAGCCAAGGTGGGGCCGCCGGCGACGATCTCGATCAGCTTTCCCGCGACTGGAACGCCGACGGCAAAGTTCAGCGGCTGCTCGGCCACGCTGTATGGCGAACACATCGGCTGCTCGCCGGCGAATCTTCCCGTGGTGGTGAACTCGACGCTGAATCTCTTCTATATCCCCGGGCACGCCAGCGTGGCTGACTTCAAGCCAAAGCCCGTTGCGGGCAAGATGGTGGAGCTGTCGGGCTCGGCGAAGATTTTGAGCGCGGGCTGGGCGCTCTACGTGAGCCAGTCGGCGACGCCATTGACTCTGGGCACGGCGTTTGGGTCGGGCGAGTTTGCCATGGCGTTTGGGGCAGGGGTTGCGGCCCAATGGACCGGGCTCGCCAGCCCCGAAGCTGAGGCCGGAGGATTCCTGGTCGCCGACAACACCACGGTGGCGATTGAGCTCATCAGCGGGTCGCCGGTGGGCGTGCTGGTGGAGCAGAAGTTTGCGCTCTGGCTGGATCAGGATTCGCTCACCGGGCGCAGCTGCGAGCTGGTGGCCGCGCGCCAGGCGGGACAGGTGCTGACCTACGCGCTGAGCGGCGTGGATGAAATTCTGGAGATTGGCGCGGTTTTGGAGGCGCAGGTAGACCGGCCGGTGCTGGCCAGCGGGGCGCGGGTGCCGGCGGTCTTTGTGGAAGGCATCGTGATGCTGCGCAAGACGGCGGGCGGGAACCGGCTAATGGCTTTCTCGGCCGCGCCGGTGCCGGAGACGGTGCCGAAGGCGTTTCCCATGGCGTTGGACAACGCGCTGCTCGAGGTGAGCGAGCCGCTGGCGCTCTATGTCTTCGCCAACACGGATGCCGACTTCAACGCGAAGAACGGAATATGCTACCTGCTCTTTGCCTATCTGCTGGCGGAGTTGTATCTGCCCGATCCATACACGGGCGGGCTCGCGCCGGGTGCTACCGAAGATACTCCGGCAAGCTTCGGGATCGCGGGCAACGGTGAGAGCGTTGTTGCGGCGTTTCTGCTGTCGAGCGCGACTTGGACGACGCCGGACAATGTCGCGCTGCGGCTTTCCGACACCGCGCATACGCATCCGGTGCAACCACCGACGAGCGAGGCCAGCTCCGACCCGGATGTGCCCGGTACGTTTCTGCCGGGCGACTTGGAGGGAGTGGGATTGCACCCGATCGTAGGCTTGGAAAGCACCGATCTGAAAAGAGCCGGGCTGGTTGCTGCCGCAACTGAACCTGCGGCGCTGCAGCCTCAGTTTGCCGTCGCGCCCACGCCGCCGGCGCTGCCTGAACCGCCGGAGGGCGTCGTGCTGCTTGATCTCTCCACGCGCGCCAGCCAGCTGGGCGTGGAGGTGGTGACGGGCGAGCGGCAGGATTTGCAGTACACCATCGACGGCCTGTCGGTGCGCGGGCCGGCGCACCTGCTGCCGCTGACCACGCTTCCGGCCATTGCGTGGGAGCCGATGTACAACCTGTCGACGGCGATCGATGGCGGCGTGAAGAACACCGACCTGCTGCATCCGCCGAACGACGGGCCGTTCACGCAGGTGCGGGCGACGACGGCGACGCTGATTCCGATTGCGCCGCTGCAATCGCTGCAAGCGGTGCTGGATGCGGGGCCGGGCGGATTCAACGCGCAACTGACGCTGCCGTTCGGGATGGTGGGCGCACTGGATACGAACCCGCAGAACGGCACGATTCTGTCCGACATCAGCCTGGTGCAGCCGAGCTTTTCGGCCACGCTGACGCCGACCGGCCTTCCCTACACCGGCGCGTGGCAGTTGAGCTTTTCCGCGCCCGACCCGAGCGATCCGGACCCGGTGCTCTCCGGCCGCACCTATCTGCGCACGCCGGACGACAATCCGGCGACGGGGCTCTCCTACGGCGAGATGGTGCTGGGCACGGATGTGGCGGGAATCTTCAGCTCGCGGTTCGATCCGCCGGAAGGAAGCGCGATTGGCACCGGCGTGCCGCTGCGGCGCTACGACCTGACCGGCTATGGGGCCAGCACCTTCAGCGAGTGGACCAACACCAACCCGGCGCCAACGGATGTGATCAAGACCTTCTTCCACGTGCTGGTGGGGCGCACCAGCCACGAGGTCATCCAGGTACAGAGCGTGGTGTATCCGTGGGCCATCAAGGTGGTGCGGACGATCACCATCGACCGCCAGGCTTCTGGATCGGTGCAGCGCTATGACAGCGGCTGGCAGGCGGCCAGCGACGGGGTGTTCCAGTTTCCCACGGCCACCGGCATCACGGCCGAGCAGGTGCATGCGGGGCTGATTGGCGGCGTGATCAGCGTCAAGAATATTCAGCAGCTCGGTTTGCCCATGTTCACGCAGGGATCGCCGGACACGCCGGGCGCGGGCGGATCGCCGCCGCAGCCGATGAGCATCCAGGTGCAGCCGGTCACGTTTGACGCGGATGTGATCATCCAGCCGCAGCACGTGGTGACGCAGGGCGGCGTGACGGAAGCGGACCTGAACGGGAACCAGCACGCCTGCGTGCCTTCGACGGGAATCACGGGCTACATCGGGCTGCAATATGACTATCACCTGTCGATGACCGATATGGTCAACTTCCCGGCGCTGGCGGCGGGAGCGGGCGGGCCGATCAACGCGACCATCAACGTGGGCGGGGCCAACAGCTTGTTGCGCGCCACGGAGTTTGACGCGACGCCGATCCAGGACACGGCCGTAAGCGGAGGGCTGGGGCTGGCATGCGCGGTGCGTGGCATTCCCAAGCTGTCTTCAGACGGATCGTGGAGCGTGGCCAGCCGCACGCAGTCGCAGACGGCGCCGGTGGCTCTCGCGGCCAACGCAGCGGCTCCGGTGGTGCAGCCGAATACGAGCGGCGGCAGTACGCCGGGGAGCCAGATCCACTACGCCGACCCGGCGGACATCTTCCGGCTGGCGCCGGGCTTCAATCCGCCGCCGCAAACGCTGTACGGGTTCCTGCAATCAACCGGAACGCAGAGCAACCTGCTGTCGCGGCCGATTCTGACCGTGGGCTCGCAAAACCTCACCCTCGGTGATGCGCTCAACGTGGCCCATGCCGGCGCGCTGCTGGGCGCGATCGGCAACTTCCCGGGCATTGCGCAGTGCCTGCAATTTTTGGAGAGCGATCTCTCTGCGCCGATTGTGAACCAGCTTACGGCGCCCAGCCTTGCCACCACGCAGAACCTGTATCTCAAACCATCTGTCCGGTCGACACCGATTCCGCTCATCTCGACTTCGATCGCGGATGTGAGCCTGTATTTCTATCAGCAGCAGTCGGAGCTGAGCTCCCAGGCTGATCCGGCGAACGTGGTCATCTCGCTGGGGCAGCCGACCTCGCCTTCGTGGTCGCTGGATGTGAACCACCTGGCCATCGGGCTGCTGATTCCCGCACTGAGCAACACGCCGGTGATCTGGTTCGAGGGCTCCTTCCACGCGGACGCGGATTCGACGCCTGGATTCCCCAATTTGCAGGTGGATTTCTCCGGCCCGCTGAGCGTTTTGACCACGCTGTTCACGGTTCTGGACGACATTGCCAGCGTTCTGAGTCCGGGCGGTTCGTCGGGCGGAGCCGAGGGCGCGAGCGGGCCGCCGGGACTCAACGTGACCTTCTCCGACGGCAAGCTGACGGTGACGGACAACTTCGCCCTGCCCAGCATTCCTCTTGGCCTGGGCACGATCGAGAACGTGTCCCTGGACATCGGCGCCTCGCTGGACATCGTGGGGCTGAGCATCGACTTCCTGGTGGGCATCGGTTCGCCCACCGCGCCCGTCCAATGGATTGCCGATCCGCTCTCCGGCACCATCTGCGTGCAGGCGGGTGTACAGAACAACGAGATGACGGTGCTGATCCAGGCGGGCATCGGGCTGGGCCTCTCGATCGATCTGGGCATCGCGTCGGGTTCGGCGTCCATCGTGGTCGCGGTGCAGCTGCAGATCAACGGCGTGCCCGGCGGCGCGGTCATCACCATCATGCTGCTGCTCACCGGCCAGGCCTCAGTGGATGTCCTCGGCGGGCTGGCCAGCGCGGCCATCACGCTGACGGCGGGGCTGGGCTTCAGCATCGATACATCGAACGAAGCCGTGGACCTGATCGGAACCGCCGCAGTGGGCATTCACATCAGTATCTGCTGGGTCATCAACATCAGCTGGTCGGGCTCCTGGACGTTCCAGAAGCAACTGCCCTTCGATCCGCTGACGGTGCTGCCCTTCAACCCGCTGCAAGTCTGATTTTTGACGGAGATCACCATGCCAGGAACAACACGCAATCTGAGCCTCATGCTCCTTCCGCAAAGCTGGGACGGCCACCACCTGATCGCCAACCTGCTGCTGCTGCCGAACGGCAACCCAACCCTGGCGGCGCCGCTCATCAGCGGAACAGAGCTCCCCTTTGCCACCGCCCAGCCGGTCTTGCGCGCGGCGCTGCTGCCGGGCCTTGCCACGCCGGCGTGGGATCCCTCCATTACGCCGGCGATGCTGACGTATATTCCGCTCACGCTGAGCTACAGCTCGGCGCAGAGCGCGATTTACGCGGCGCTCAACACGCAGTACACGCCGGTTACGACGGACGTTGGCAGCTTCAAGCAGCCGGGCGGGGCCATCTACAAGGATCTGCCGGAGACGTATCTGGACGCGACCGGTTTTCAGACGCCGGCCGGGGACACGTTCACGACCGGCGACGGCTTCCTGTGCTCGCTGGGCAGCACGGCTTCAGCGCCCAACAAGACGCCGGTGCCCTCCACCACCATCAACTGGGGCGAGATCATCTCCTACGCGCTGCGGCAGCCGCTCATCGCCCAGGCAATGGGCCTGATTTACAGCCAGGTTTCGATTCCGCTGACGGCCGCGCAGGTGGCCTCGGGTGGCTGGATCTGGATTGAGATCGACTCGAGCAATGCGGCCAACTGGTATGCCAAGCTGGTGACGGAGCAACCGCAGGCGGTTTCAACGTACGCAGCACGGCTGCCGGCACTCGCCGCGACGCGCCAGGATGTGTTCGCGGCGGTCTTGTTCCCGACCGTGCCGGGCAACTACATCTCGAGCGTGCTGGACACGGCGCAGTATGAGGCCGATCTCTACCTCGACGGCTTCGCCAAGGTGCTGCACTCGAACCAGCCCACCAGCTCGGACGCGGTGACCAACGACCCGACGACGATTGTGCCGGGCACAGATGCCGGCATCCAGATTGGCTGGGACGACGAGCAGGTGACCACGTGGATCAACCGCCAGGTGCAGATCGCGCAGGGTCTGGCTGCAACCACGCCGCCGCCACCGCCGATTACGCCGGAGCTGCCGTTTACCGTACTCGGCTATCGGGTGGACGTGCGCGAGTCGGCCAGCGATCCGTGGTCGTCGTTGTGCGCGGCCTCGGGAACGCTGAGCGCGGCCAGCGTGTTCAACACCGCGTTTACCGGGCAGGACATGTGCGTGGAGCCAACGCCGGTGCAGAACGGCAGCGGCGACTACTGGTTGCCACAATACTTCGCGCAGTGGCGCGGGCGGACGCTGGTGGTCAACGATCGCTATGCGTACCTGTTCAGCGGCGGGCAGCCGCCGGCGGCCGTGCCGCCCGCGGACTCCGAGTTTACCGGGACGACGACCGAATCGCTGCCGGCTGTCGGCCTGAGCTACGGGCAGGTCTACCAGTTCCGCACCCGGCTGGCGGACCTGACCGGAGGCGGACCGGAGGCGACCGACCCCAGCCCCAGCGACGCAGGCATCACGACCATCACGTTCAAGCGCTACGTTCCGCCGAAGAAGGTTCCGCTGACGCTGGGCGCGGTGAATACAACCACCGGCGCACAGCCGCTCACGGTGGACCGGTCGGGGATCAACTACCCGGAGATGGTGTTTGCCGGTGCGGCAGACCAGACGACGCTGGACGCGCTGGCGGCGATTACGCCGGCACAGCCGCCCGCAGGTGTGGCCAACCTGACGAGCGCGAGCTTCCCTGCTCCCTTTCAGGCGGCGGTGCTCGACACCGACGTGGCTACGCTGGAAGTGTTTGTGGAGGTGCTGGCTCCCACGCACGACACCGGCAATGCGGCTTCGTTTGCTGACATGAACGACCCGCCGGTTCCCGGCGATCTGGATGGCGCTTACCGCGTGGTCTATGTATGGCAGATTCCTTACCCGGCCATCACCAAGCCGGTTGCGGTGGGCGCTTCGACCCCGATCCAGCTGACGCTGCAACCGACGGTCATGAACCAGATCGACAGCCCGGTGCTGCCCACGCTGGCCGCGCCGACGGTGCTGCCCATCCCCACCGGACGCAATGTGCGGCTGCGGCTGCGCGGGCTGGGCAAGCCGGACATCGACAACCTTTACTTCGGCAGCTCGGTGGCGCAGACAGGGCTGATCTCCGAGATGAGCCTGCGCTATGAGGTTCCCACGGAGACGGGCGTGCTTGCGTCCGGCAACCCGGACCAGCAGTTGCAGGCCTTCTACCTGCGCAATCTGGACCAGTCAACGACCCAGGGGATTGTCGCGGCCGGTGTGATCGGCGCGATTCAGGCCAGCGGCTCGACGCTCGGGCTGCAGGACATGAGGAACCTGGTGAACACGCTGGGTACGCAGGCGACCACGCCGATTCAGCTGCTCGCCTCTGCGCTCAAGCTGCAGGTGAACGGGCTGACGCTTTCGGCGGCGCCGGGGCAGCGGATTCTGTTTGGCGCGCAAAGCTCGCTGCGCTGCACCATTCCCCAGGACCGCTCGTCGATCACCTTCTCCACCCTCAAGGACCTGATCAACCACTGGGTGGTGGTGCAGCAGCTGACGCTGGATCGCGACTGGACGTGGAGCGGCCTGGCGCAAAACGGCGCGGGGCAGATCGGGTTCACGTTCTACGGCGCCAGCGCGCCGGCGCCCAACGAGGTGATCCCGGCCTCGCCGTCGCTCGAAGCGCTGGGGCAGGTGAATCTGCCCAACGTGGTGTCGTCGCTGGCCACGCAGCAGGGCGCGCCGGACCAGAGAGACTCGAGCCAGATCTTCTTCTTTTCGACTCTGGACTCGACCGTTGCGCCGGGAGATTTCCCTACGCCGACGGAGGGTTTCTACCAAGTGCAGGCCACGCTGACCGGCAGCCCCACCACGCCTGTTTCGCTCTGGACCGGCAACATTCAGGTGCCCATCACGGCCAACCCGCAGCAGATTCCGCAGCTGGTTTCGGCGGGGATTGCGGAGAGCCCGTATGTGGCCGCGGCGGACTACTCCTCGACCACGCAGCGGCAGCGCGCGCTGTGGCTGGAGTTTGACCAGCCGCCGGCCGACGCCAACGACTCCTACTTCATTCGCTTGGAGAACTACGGACCGGACCCGCTGCTGATCAGCTATCCGTTCGACATGGCCTCCGCGACGGACACGGCGATAGCGCTCGACCCGGAGCCGATCCGGACGATCACGCCCGACTCGGCCAACGACGACGCCGGCGTCGGGGCGATGACCCAGCTGATTCCTTCTACGGCGTCGCGGGTTCACTTCCTGGTGCCGCTGCCGAGCGGAATCTCTCCCTCGGCGCTGGACCTGTTCGGCTTCTGGACCTATGAGCTGCGCTGCGGGCACCTGCAATGGTCCACGGCACAAGGACGGTTCGGGCGGCCGCTGCGCGTGGCCGGCGTGCAGCATCCGTGCCCGCCGCTCACGGCCAACGTGGAGCGCATTGACACGACGCCTAACGGCGGCAGTGTGGTGCAGCCGTGCATCAGCGCCACGGCGAACCTGGCGCAGACGGTGTTGAACGGCGTCTCGCTGACCGTGCCCACTGCGCCGCAGACGGAGATCTGGTTCCTGCTCTACGCGCAGTTGCGGCGCGCCGATGGCGAGGCCTGGCGCAACCTGTTGCTGGCCAAGCTGCCCGGCCTGCTGCCCCAGCTGAACGATGTGGGCGGCGCTGGATTGCCGCAACAGGGGCAATCGATTCCCGTCACGGCGGTGTTTGCGCAATCGGCCATTGACGACATTCTTCATGCGCTGCGGCTGCCGGCCAATGCGCCGCTGAGTGTGCTGGCGGTGGAGCTGTTCGGGAAGGAGTCGGAGGTGATTGGAGACGCGTATTACGGGGCTGAAGTCACTGGCCTGCCGGCCGGGCAGTCCATGGGGCTGTCCGCGTCCCTGCTTGCCTCGGGGTTGGCTGCGCAGGAAGCACAGCTGGCAGCGCCCAACTCAACGGGCGCGGCTGTTCAGCAAGAGGATCTGGTGATCGACGATCCACTGGGTGAGCAGCTGGGCGCGCAGCGCATCCTGCGCGTGTCACCGCTCACGCCGGTTCGGGCTGTCTGCTGATCGTCGCGGGCTGTTGATCGAATACGATGGGTGCATGGCTCCTTTGCTTGCCGTGCACGACCTCACGATACGCTTTGCGGCGACCGAGGCCGTGCGCGGCGTCAGCCTGGAGATCGAGGAAGGCGAAGTGCTGGGGCTGGTGGGCGAGTCGGGCTCGGGAAAGAGCGCGACGGCGCTGGCCATCCTGGGATTGCTGGGGGCTTCGGCACAGGTTTCTGGTCGGATGCTTTGGCCGGGCGCGGGCGCAGAGGTCGCAATCAATCTGCTGGAGCTGCCGGCGGCAGCGATGCGGCGGCTGCGCGGGCGCGAGATTGCCATGATCTTCCAGGAGCCGATGACGGCGCTCAATCCAGTCATGAGCGTGGGCAGCCAGGTGGCGGAGAGTTTTGCGGCGCATGCGCCATCATGGACGGGCCGCGAGGCGAAGCGGCGGGCGATTGCCGCGCTTGAGGCTGTGGCTATCCCCGATGCGGCAGGGCGTTATGGCGATTATCCGCACCAGTTTTCCGGCGGACAGCGACAGCGAATTCTGATCGCCATGGCGCTGATCAACAAGCCGCGGCTGCTGATTGCCGACGAGCCTACGACCGCGCTGGACGTGACGGTGCAGGCGCAGGTGCTGGAGCTGCTCGGGGATTTGCAGCGGCAGCATGGGCTGGCCATGCTCTTCATCTCGCACGATCTGGCCGTGGTGGGGCAGGTAGCCAGCCGCGTCGCTGTGATGCGCGCCGGGCAGGTGGTGGAGTCTGGGCCTTGCGCACGGATTCTCACTGCGCCGGAGCATCCTTACACGCGCAGCCTGCTGGCCGCCGTGCCGACGCTGCGGACGGATAGAAACCAGCCGCTGGCGATGGTTGCGGAATCAACCGGCAGCAACGGGGATATACTCTCCCCATGAAGATCCCGCTGGAAATTTTGTTCGCATGAACCTGCGCGCCTATCTCGCGGCTGCAGCGCTGCTGATGGTGTTGCCGGTGTGCTCCGCGCAGACCACGCACCACACCAAGAAGCCGCCCAAGCCCGAGCCCACGCAGCAGGAGCTGTTCGACTACGTGCGCGGCGAGTTGCTGGCGCTGACGCCGAACGACGGCATCAACGACAACCTGGAGGTCGCGTTCGATGCGGCGACTTCGGTCCTGTCGATCACGCAGCCGGATGGCCGCTGTGATATTTACCTGGGCGCGATCGACTCGAACAGCGCCATCTGGGAGGTGTTCGACCCCAGCGACACCTACCACACGCGGGAGCAGGTGCTGCGGCTGACGCTGACCTCGCTGAGCGGCAAAAAGGCGCGGGTCTGCTACGACAGCCACAACCAGGTGGATACGAGTGTTCCGTCCAACCGGGCGCGGTTGCTGTTCTCGCTGCCCATGGCGAATGGCGTAACCGGGTTCACCGACAAGATGGGCAAGGCGGTGAAGAAGCTGGTGGCGCTGGCCGGTGGGGCGCCAGAGAAGGATCTGTTCTGACGCCGGTGTCGAGGTTTCCCACCCTTGGGACAAGAGCAAATACGTCCCAAGGATGGGGCACCCGGCAAGTTGCAGCTACTCCGCTGCGACTTCTTCGGCTGCGGGCTCGGCTGCGGGTTCGGCTGCGGGTTCGGCTGCGGCAACCTCTTCGGTTGCTTCGGCCAGGACCTTGACCTTGATCTGCGCGGTGACTTCGCGGTGCAGCTTGATGGCCACGCTGAACTCGCCCACGCTCTTGAGCGGCTCGTTGAGCGCGATCTTGCGGCGGTCGATCTCGAAGCCTTGGCTGGCCAGCCCAGCGGTGATGTCGGCCGAGGTGACGGAGCCGAACAGGTGGCCGCCGTCGCCGGTCTTGCGGGTGAAGCTGAGCACGACGGGCTCGAGCCTGGTGAGCAGCTCTTCGGCCTGCACCTTCTCGGATGCGGAGCGGCGGGCTGCGGCGGTCTTCATGGTTTCAATGACCGCCTTGTTGGCGTCGGTGGCCTGCAGCGCCAGCTTGCGGGGCAGCAGAAAATTGCGGCCGTAGCCATCGGCGACTTTCACCACGTCTCCGCGGTGGCCGAGGTTGGCTACGTCTTCCTTCAGAATAACTTCCATGGGAAACTCTCCATTGTTTCGGCGCCTTGGGCGCTTTTGTCCTTTTTGACCGGGATTCCGGGGTTGATGGAGGTCAGGCAAATGCCCGGGCCTGAAGGCCCTGTGCTTTCGCCATCTTTCAGGGGGCTAAAGCCCCCTGCTCCCTCCGGGGCTGCATGGGGCCGAAGCCGAATGCTCCTCCGGAATCATCGATGTACAGCGCGCGCCTTAGTGGCGCGTGGCGAACGGCAGCAGGGCGATGTTGCGGGCCTGCTTGATGGCGCGGGTC
>Ga0182030_10020986_pt1 | contig 12270 bp, 12 predicted proteins | sample 812S3MmetaG_FD_121299 | JGI IMG/M metagenome (GOLD analysis project Ga0182030, IMG submission 121299) | Permafrost microbial communities from Stordalen Mire, Sweden - 812S3M metaG (Illumina Assembly) | ecosystem: Environmental > Terrestrial > Soil > Wetlands > Permafrost | place: Sweden...
CGTCGAACCAATCTAAATCAGGCTGGAAAGTCTGCATTTCCAGCTTGAATCACAACTTCGATTCGATGAGAATCCCCTAAGTTAGCGCCTATGGGGCTTGTCCCGGCCATCCACGTCGCGCCGCGTCAGCGCCTCATCAGGATATGGCGCATCTCTCCACGGCGTGGATGGCCGGGACAAGTCCGGCCATGACGACCGTCGGGGTTCACACAATATTTGCAACCCCCGCCCCGTCAGCTAAAGCGTGCGACATGGCGGATGAGAGGCTCAAGATTCTCGTCATCGACGACAATCCGGTGCGCGCTGCGGTGATCGAGCTTGGCCTCAAGGAGGCCGGCCACGAGAACATCGCCATCCTCGCCGACATGCGCAACCTCTTACGCCGCATCGTCGACGCCGAGCCCGACGTCATCATCATCGATCTGGAGAACCCCGACCGTGATGTGCTCGACGAGATGTTCCAGGTCTCGCGCACGGTGCCGCGGCCGGTGGCGATGTTTGTCGACCAGTCCGACCGCTCCTCGATCGAGGCGGCGATGGACGCCGGCGTGTCGGCCTATGTCGTCGACGGCCTGCGCAAGGAGCGGGTCAAGACGATTCTCGACATGGCGATCAGCCGCTTCAACGCCTATCGCCGCCTGAAAGACGAGTTGGAGCGCACGAAGCAGGCGCTCGAGGATCGCAAGCTGATCGAGCGCGCCAAGGGCATTCTGATGAAGTCGAAGGGCCTTTCGGAGGAGGCGGCGCACGCGCTGTTGCGCACGACCGCGATGGGCGAGAGCCGCCGCGTCGCCGAAGTCGCGCAAAGCCTGATAACGGCGGCGAAGCTCTTGGGGTAAGCCTTGTCGCTGGCGGCGCCAGAGGCTAAAGCGCGGGCCATCCTGCCCTTCGTCGCGAGGCTTCATGATTGCGCGTCCGCTCGGTACGACCGGCGTCTCCGTTCATCCCGTCGGCCTCGGCTGCATGAGCCTTGGCGGCTTCTATGGGCCGAGCAGCGAGGCCGAGGCGCTACGCCTGCTCGGCCACGCGCTCGATCTCGGCGTCAATTTTCTCGACACCGCCAATGTCTACGGCGACGGCCTGAGCGAGACCCGCATCGGCAAGTTCCTCGCCGAAGACCGCGCGCGACGCGACAGGCTCACCCTCGCCACCAAATTCAGCATCAGCCGCACGGCCGAGGGCAAGCGGTTTATCGACAACAGCGAGGCGCACATGATCGAGGCGCTCGACGGCTCGCTGAAGCGGCTCGGGGTCGATCACGTCGATCTCTACTATGTACACCGGCTCGATCCGCGCTTCGCCATCGAGGACACGGTCGGCGCGCTGGCGCGGCAGGTCGAGAAGGGTAAGATCCGCGCCATCGGGCTCTCGGAGACGGCGCCGGACACTTTGCGCCGCGCCTGCGCCGTGCACCCCATCGCCGCCATGCAGTCGGAATATTCGCTGTGGACGCGCGGGCCGGAGCTGGGGATGTTGCAGACCTGCGCCGAGCTGGGCGTCGCCTTCGTCGCCTTCTCGCCGGTGGCGCGCGGCGCGCTGAGCGGGCGGGTGCGCGACATCGAAGCGCTGGGGCCGACCGACTTCCGCCGCAACACGCCGCGCTTCTCCGGTCTCAACTGGCGGCGCAATCTCGCGCGCATCGACGCCTATGTCGAGCTGGCGAAGTCTTATCAGCGCGACCCCTGCGAACTCGCGCTGGCCTGGGTTCTCGCGCAAGGGCCGCATGTGCTGGCGATTCCCGGCACTCGCTATCCCGAGAACCTGGCGCATGACGTCCGCGCCGCCGAGACGCCGCTGACCCCGGCCGAGGCCGAGGCGCTGAACCGCGTGCTGCCCGTGGGGTGGGCGGCTGGCGACCGCTACACCGATGCGCAGTGGAATAATATCGAGCGCTATTGCTGAAATTCCGCGCAGCGGCCAAGATCGGCCCATGACGGCTGCCCCCGACGATCTTGCCGCGTTGCTGGCCAAAGTCGCCGCGAAGGATCGCGCCGCCTTTTCCGCGCTCTATCGCGCCACGAGCGCGAAACTTTACGGCGTGGTCGCCCGTATCCTGTCTCATGGCGACGCAAGCGAGGTGCTGCAGGAGGCCTACGTGAAAATCTGGGCGCGGGCGGGAGATTACGACGCCGCCAGGGGATCGCCGCTGGCCTGGATGGCGACCATCGCCCGCAATCGGGCGCTCGACGAGGCGCGCAAGAGCCGCCCCGTGTCGCTGGAGGACATGCCCGACGGCTATGAGCCCGCCGCCGAAACGGAGGACCCGCTCGCCTCGCGCGAACGCAGCCAGGCCTACGCCGCGCTGATGCGGTGCCTCGAACGGCTGGAGCCCGACAAGCGCGCTATGGTGCTGGCGGCCTATTACCGCGGCGCGAGCCGGGAGGCGCTGGCGACGCGCTACAACGCGCCGGTCGGTACGGTGAAGACGTGGCTCCGGCGCAGCCTCGCCGAGCTTAAAGGTTGCCTGTCGTCATGAGCCTCAACCCCGACGACGAGGGCCTCGCGGCCGAATATGCGCTGGGCACGCTCGACGCGGCCGAGCGCGCCGCCGTCGCCGCGCGCCGCCTCGCCGAGCCGGAACTCGACGCCGCCATCTCGGCCTGGGAGACGCGCTTGTCGCCGCTCGCCGAAGCCATGCCGGAGCTGGCGCCGCCGCCCGGCGTGTTCTCCCGCATCGAGGCGCGGCTTGGCGGCGAAGTCGTCGATCTCGCGGCATGGCGGGCGCGCGTGGCTCGCTGGCGCGCCGCTACTGCCGGCGCCGCTGCGCTGGCCGCCGCGCTCGGCTTTGTGGTCGCGACTCGGCCGACGCCGCCGCACCAGTTCGTCGCCGTGCTGCAGAAGAGCCCCGACGAACCCGCCTTCGCCATGACCGTCGACGTCGACCGGCTCGAATTTTCCGTGCGGCCCGTCGCGGCGCAGGCGCCGGCGGACAAGTCTTACGAACTCTGGATCATCGCCCCAAGCCAAGCGCCGAAGTCGCTCGGCGTCATCGACGCCGCCACTGGCCCGCGCGGCCTGAGCGCCGAGCGCGGCGCCGTGCGCGAGGCGACCTACGCCGTCACCGTCGAGCCCAAGGGCGGCTCGCCGACCGGCAAGCCTTCCGGCGCGCCGGTGTTCTTCGGCAAGCTCGTGCCGGTCGGGCCGTGATCCCGATCCATCTCGTCACCGGTTTTCTTGGCGCGGGCAAGACGACTTTCCTCAACCGCCTGCTGCGCGACCCGGCGCTGGCGCGCACCCTCGTCGTCGTCAATGAATTCGGCGAGGCCGCGCTCGATCACCTGCTCTACGAGCGGCTCGACGGCGAGACCCTGCTGCTGGCCTCCGGCTGCGTCTGCTGCACTTTGCGCGGGGATTTCATCGACGGACTGTTGGACATACTCGTCCGTCGCGGCGCGGCGTACGACCGGGTCGTGGTGGAGACTTCGGGACTCGCCGATCCCGGCCCGATGCTGCACGCCTTGTTCGCCGACGACCACCTTGCCGCGCGCCTGCGCCTTGCGGGCGTGTTGACGCTGGTTGATGCCGTGAACGGCCTCGACACGTTGGAGCGCCACGGCGAGGCGCGCCGGCAAGTCGCGCTCGCCGACCGGATCGCGCTGACCAAAACCGATCTCGCGCCCGGCGATGGTTTGCGCGAGCGGTTGGCTGAGCTTGCGCCTTACGCCGAGGTCGTGGACGTCCGTCAGTTAGGCGCGGCGGCCCTGCTGACGGAGAGCGTCCGCTTGCCGCAGAGCTTTAGCCCGCGAGCGGCGCATGGCGCGGCGCAGGCGCGCGCGTTCCGCTCTGCGGCGCCGATTGCGCCCGCTGCGTTCGCGCGGTTCCTGACGCTGCTCGGCGAGTTGGCGGGGCCGCGGCTGCTGCGCGTCAAGGGGCTGGTGGCGACGGCGGATGCGCCGGAGCGGCCGTGGCTGATCCAGGGCGCGCAGCATGTCTTCGCGCCGCCGGAGCGGCTGCCGCGCTGGCCCGCCGGGGCTAACGAGACGATGCTGGTCGTCATCGGCGAGGACGTCGCGACATCAACGCAGCGGCTGTGGGACGCGCTGACCGGCGTCGTCGCGCCGGACGCGCCGGACTGGGCGGCGCTCGCCGACAATCCGCTGGCGCCTAGGGCTGGGGGCGGCCTGCTGGGCTAAGGCGTTTCGCTCTGACGCGGCGCTCGCCGCTCCCTCTCCCCGCTGGCGGGGAGAGGGTTGGGGTGAGGGGCGTCGCAACCGAGCCGCCCCTCTCCCTAACCCTCTCCCCGGATGGGAGAGGGGACTCCGGCGGGCTTGCCAGCCTTCAGGAAAGGCTTCATGCCCATCCGCGCCAACTCGTCGGCGCGCTCGTTCATCTCGTCGCCGGCGTGGCCCTTGACCCAGCGCCATTCGATCTCATGGCGCTGCGCGGCCTCGTCGAGACGGCGCCACAGGTCCTCGTTCTTGACCGGCTTCTTGTCGGCGGTGCGCCAGCCGTTGCGCTTCCAGCCGTGCATCCAGGACATGACGCCCTGCCGCAGATATTGCGAGTCCGTGTGCAGGTCGATCTCGCAGGGACGCTTCAGCGCCTCCAAAGCCGAGATCGCGGCAAGCAGCTCCATACGGTTGTTTGTGGTGTGCGGCTCGCCGCCGCAAAGCTCCTTGACGCTATCGCCGGACTTGAGGATCGCGCCCCAGCCGCCAGGGCCGGGATTGCCGGAGCAGGCGCCGTCAGTCCAGATCTCGACCCGGCTCATAGGCCGTAGTCGCGCGCGGACTTGACGGCGGTGTGGAAGCGCAGCTTCTCCAGATACTCGCGCGGGTCCTTCGGCTTGACCAGCGCGCCGGGCGGCACGTTGAGCCAGTCGACGAGCCGCGTCAGCATGAAACGCAGGGCCGAGCCGCGGGCCAGGATCGGCAGCGCCTCGGCCTCCTCAGGCGCCAGCCGCCGCACGCTCTGATAGCCAGCGATCATCGCCCGGCCCTTAAAATGGTTGAACTCGCCGCCGGGCTCGAAGGCCCAGGAGTTGAGACAGACGCCGAGATCGTAGGCGAGGAAATCGTTGCAGGCGAAATAGAAGTCGATCAGCCCCGACAGCTTGTCGCCGAGGAAGAACACGTTGTCGGGAAACAGGTCGGCGTGGATGACGCCGGCCGGCAGCGCCTTCGGCCAGATCGCCTGCAAGGCGGCGAGTTGCGCCGCGGTCTCCTCAGCTAGGCCGGGGATGACCTCGTCGGCGCGCGCCCGCGCCGCCTCGAACAAAGGCGGCCAGCCGTGGATCGACAGCGCGTTGACGCGCTTGAGCGGAAAGTCGGCGCCCGCGGCGTGCATGCGCGCCAGCGCCTCGCCGACCTCACCGCAATGCTCGACCGTGGGCCGGCGCGCCGAGAGGCCCTCCAGGAACGTGACGATCGCCGCAGGCCGGCCGGCGAGACGGCCGACCGCCGCGCCGTTGCGCGCCCGCACCGGCTGCGGGCAGTTCACGCCGCGCTTGGCGAGGTGCTCCATCAGGCCGAGGAAGAACGGCAGATCGGCTTCGTCGACCCGCTTCTCGTAGAGCGTCAGCAGATATTGGCCACGCTCGGCGTGCAGCAGGTAGTTCGAGTTCTCGACGCCCTCGGCGATGCCCTTCAGCGACAGCGGCAGGCCGAGGTCGTAGCCCTCCAGGAAGCGCGCGAGCGCCTCGTCGCCGACTTCCGTGTAGACGGCCATCAGGACGCCGCCGGCGCCGTCTCGCGCAGGTTCCGCGGCAGCGGGAAGAACATGTTTTCCTCGCGCGTCGTCAGCGTCTCGACTTCGAGCGTGTAGCGTTCGGCAAGGCCGTCGAGGATCTGCTCAACCAGCACTTCCGGCGCCGAGGCGCCGGCCGAGATCGCCAGCGTCCGCGCGCCTTCGAGCAGAGAGAAGTCGAGCGCCTCGACGCCCGGCACGAGCAGCGAGACCTTGCAGCCCTCGCGCTCGGCGACCTCGCGCAGCCGCTGCGAGTTGGAGGAATTGGCGGCGCCGACGACGACGAAGGCGTCGACCAGACTGGCCGCCGCCTTCACCGCCTCCTGGCGGTTGGTGGTGGCGTAGCAGATGTCCTCCGCCGTCTGCTCGACGATGTGCGGGAACTTGGCTTTCAGCGCCGCGATGGCGTCGCGGGTGTCGTCGACCGAGAGCGTGGTCTGGGTGACGAAGGCCAGCTCCTTGCCGGCGGGGAGTTCGAGCTTTTCCACCTCGGCGCGGTCGCCGACCAGGGTGATCGCGCCGGCGGGGAGCTGGCCGAGCGTGCCGATGACCTCCGGGTGGCCGGCGTGGCCGATCAGCACGATATGGCGGCCGCGCTTGTAATGCGCCATCGCCTCGCGGTGAACCTTGGTCACCAGCGGGCAGGTGGCGTCGACGGCGTAGAGGCCGCGCTTCTCGGCCTCGGCCGGAACGGACTTCGGCACGCCGTGGGCGGAGAAGATCACCGGCGCGTCGCCCTGCGGCACCTCGGTCAACTCCTTGACGAAGATGGCGCCCTTGGCCTTCAGCGAGTCGACCACGTATTTGTTGTGGACGATCTCATGGCGCACGTAGACCGGCGCGCCGTGCAGCTTGAGGGCGGTCTCGACCACGTCGATGGCGCGCGTCACCCCGGCGCAGAAACCGCGCGGCGAACAGAGGATGACGCGAAGCTTGGGCTTGTCGGACATGGGCGCTCCTTCGGGCGGGCACGTATTCGGAGAGGCGGCGCTACGTGTCAAGACGGCCGCAAGTCGCCGGGCGGAAAGGTCATGACAGGATGGTGGGGATTCAAGGGGTTGTGCGGCGTTTGGTGAGCCCGTGGGGCGGTAGGTCGGCAGCGGTGATAGAGGCAGTCATACGCAATTCCGCCATTATGTAACTGCATTGTATGCACATAATGCAACACGGAAGGCCGCCATGCCGCGTACAAGCCAGCGCCCGAAGGAAACTAGCTTCAACCTGCGCATCGATCCCGCCTTGAAGGCGGCGTTCACGGCCGCCGCGGAGGCAGAGGACAAGCCGGCCGCGCAGGTCGTGCGCGAGTTCATGCGGGAGTTCGTGAAGCGCCGCGAGCGGCGGGAGTTCGAGGCGGAGGCGCGGCGGCAGTCGCTGGAGGCGGCCAAGGCGGCCCAAGATCCGAACAGCGACGAGTGGCAGGTCATGCGCGAGATTGAGGCGGAAATGAACGACCCGTCGTTTTGGTCGGACGAATAGAAATGCGACGCGGCGATCTCGTTACTGTCGCGTTGCCCGGCGACTACGGAAAACCACGGCCGGCTCTGGTCGTCCAGTCCGATGACTTTCACCAACTCGCCAGCGTAACGGTGTTGCGTCTGACGAGCGAACTTCACGATTGGCCGACCTTCCGCCTGACGGTCGAACCGACAAAGGTGAACGGGCTTCGCGAGATCTCGCAGATCATGATCGACAAGGCCGCGACGCTTCCCCGCGCAAAGGTTGGGCGCGCCTTCGGGCGTCTTGACGCCGAGGCTATGCGGGTGGTCGACCGGGCGCTGCTGGTCTTCCTCGGACTTGGCGAGTAACCCAACGCTCCTCCGGGGGTATCCCCTGGCGCTGCGGCGCCCTACAAGGCCAAAGGCTTACGACCTAAGGAGGCCCCATGCCCGTGCAAGCCCGCATCGGCGAAGTGACCGCGCGCCTCGCCGCCCGCAGCCGTTCCACGCGCGCCGCCTATCTCGAACGCATTGACAAGGCGGCGAATGAGGGCCCGGCGCGGAAAAAGCTCGGCTGCGCCAATTTCGCGCATGGCTTCGCCGCCTGCGCGCCAGGCGACAAGGCGGCGCTGAAGGATGGCGAGGCTCCGAACCTCGGCATCGTCACGGCCTATAACGACATGCTGTCGGCGCATCAGCCTTACGAACGCTACCCCGACGTCATCAAGCGCGCGGCGCGGGCCGTGGGCGCCACGGCGCAGGTCGCCGGCGGCGTGCCGGCCATGTGCGACGGCGTGACCCAGGGCGAGGCGGGCATGGACCTCTCGCTGTTCTCGCGCGACGTCATCGCGCTCTCGACCGCGATTGCGCTTTCGCACCAGATGTTCGACGCGGCGGTTTATCTGGGAATCTGCGACAAGATCGTGCCGGGGCTGCTGATCGGGGCGCTGTCGTTCGGCCATCTGCCGGCGGTGTTCATTCCTGCGGGGCCGATGCCCTCGGGGCTCGCCAACGACGAGAAGTCGAAGATCCGCCAGCTCTACGCGGAGGGCAAGGCGACGCGGGCGGAGCTGCTGGAGGCGGAATCGCAGGCCTATCACTCGCCGGGCACCTGCACGTTCTACGGCACCGCCAACACCAATCAGATGCTGATGGAGATCATGGGGCTGCACCTGCCGGGCGCTTCGTTCGTCAACCCGAATACGCCGTTGCGCGAGGCGCTGACGGAGGCCGGCGCGCGGCGGGCGCTGGAGTTGAGCGCGCGCGGCAACGCCTTCACGCCCATCGGCCATGTCATCGACGAGCGCGCCATCATCAACGGCGTCGTCGGGCTGCATGCGACGGGCGGCTCGACCAACCTCACGATTCACCTGATCGCGATGGCTCACGCGGCGGGGATCGCGCTGACTTGGGACGATTTCGCCGATGTCGCGGAGGTGACGCCGCTGCTGTCGCGGGTCTATCCCAACGGCAAGGCGGACGTGAACCATTTCCAGGCGGCGGGCGGGATGCCGGTGCTGATCCGCGAGCTTATCGGCGCCGGGTTGCTGCACGGCGACGCGCGCACAGTTTTCGGCGAGGGTCTCGCCGATTACGTCGTCGAGCCTGTACTTGCGGAGGGGGGTTTGGCGTGGCGGCCGGCGGCGGAGAAGAGCGGCGACGCGAGCGTGTTGCGCGGCGCGGCCGAGCCGTTCCAACCGCAGGGCGGCCTGCGCGTGCTGGAGGGGCCGCTGGGGCGGGCGGTCATCAAGACCTCGGCCATCGCGCCGGAGCGGCACGTGATCGAGGCGCCGGCGCGGGTGTTCCATGCGCAGGAGGAGTTGCAGGCGGCGTTCCGCGCGGGCGAGTTGAACCGCGACGCGGTGCTGGTGGTGCGGTTCCAGGGGCCGCGCGCCAACGGCATGCCGGAGTTGCACAAGCTGATGCCGCCGATTGGGGTGTTACAGGATCGCGGCTTCAAGGTCGCGCTGGTCACCGACGGGCGGCTTTCGGGCGCCTCGGGTAAGGCGCCGGCGGCGCTGCATGTGACGCCGGAAGCGGCGTGCGGCGGGGCGATAGCAAAAATCCGCGACGGCGACGTGGTGCGCGTCGACGCGGTCAACGGGCGGCTGGAGGTGCTGGTCGACGCGGCCGAGTTCGCTGCCCGCGCGCCGGCCGAGGCCGACCTTTCGAGCGCCCATGTCGGGGTCGGGCGCGAATTGTTCGGGGCGTTCCGCGACCAAGTCGGGAGAGCGGATCAGGGGGCTTCGATTTTTGCGGGGTAGCTTTTGGATTAACGCCGCTCTCTCCGTCCCCCTCTCCCCACTTGTGGGGAGAGGGTTGGGGTGAGGGGACGTGGCGCTTCTCGCAAGCTTGGTTGTTGCGGATGCGCCCCTCCCCCTAACCCTCTCCCCGGAGGGGAGAGGGGACGGCGGGCGGCGGCTCACAGCAACCAAGGCGCGGGGCCTTCGGCGAGGTCGTAGCGCACGACGGCTTCAGCGGCTTTCGCGGGGTCGATTGTCCACAGCGCGGTCGCGGCGATGGAGCGGCGGTCGACCTCGAAAAAGCGGCGCAGCGCCGCGCGCGTGTCGCTGCGGCCGAAGCCGTCGGTCCCGAGCGCGACGAACGGCGCCTTCACATAGCTGGCGATGAGCTGGGGATAGCCGCGCACGTAGTCGGTGGCCGCCACGATGGGCGCCTCGCCGGGCAGCGTCGCATCCAACCAGCTCTGGCGCGGCGCCTCGGCGGGATGCAGGCGGTTGTGGCGCTCGACCTCGCGGGCGTCACGGGCGAGTTCGGCGAAGCTGGTCGCGGAATAGACCTCGGCGGCGACGCCCCAATCCTGCGCCAGCAACTCCGCGGCGCGCAAAGCCTCGTTGAGGATCGAGCCGGAGCCGAGGAGGCGCACGCGCGGTTGCTCGGCCGCCGCGACGCGGTAGAGGCCGCGAACGACGCCTTCGCGCGCGCCTTCTGGCGCCGAGGGCTGCGCATAGCTCTCGTTGCTGCAGGTCAGATAGTAGAACTCGTCGGCGCCTTGCTCAAGCATCCTGCGCGCGCCGTGGTCGAGGATGATGGCGAGCTCGTAGGCGAAAGCGGGATCGTAGGCGCGGCATGTCGGCACGGTCGCGGCGATGAGGTGGCTTGATCCGTCCTGATGCTGCAGGCCTTCGCCGGCGAGCGTGGTGCGGCCTGCGGTGGCGCCGATCAGGAAGCCGCGCGCGCGCTGGTCGGCGGCCGCCCAGATGAGATCGCCGACGCGCTGGAAGCCGAACATCGAATAGTAGATATAGAATGGCAGCAGCGCGAGGCCGTTGACGCTGTAGGAGGTCGCCGCCGCCGTCCACGAGGCAAGCGCGCCGGCCTCGCTGATGCCCTCCTCCAGCAGTTGCCCGTCGCGCGCCTCGCGATAGGCGAGCATCGAGCCGGAATCCTCGGGCTCGTAGAGCTGGCCTTGCGGCGCATAGATGCCGATCTGGCGGAACAGGCTCGCCATGCCGAAGGTGCGCGCCTCGTCGGCGACGATGGGCACGACGCGGGGGCCTAAGATCTTGTCCTTCAGCAGACCCGAGAGCAGGCGCACCAGCGCCATCGTCGTCGACATTGGCTTGGCCTCGGCGGCGAGCGCGAAGCCGGCGTAGGTGTCGAGCGCGGGGACCGGCAAAGGCGCGGCTTGCGCGCGGCGCTTCGGCAAGGCGCCGCCGAGCGCGGCGCGGCGGGCGAGGAGATAGCGCATCTCGGCGCTGTCCTCGGGCGGGCGGTAGAATTTGAGGCTCTCGACATCCGCGTTGGAGAGCGGCAGCGCGAAGCGGTCGCGGAAGGCGTGCAGCGCGGCGACGTCGAGCTTCTTCGCTTGATGCGCGGTCATGCGCGATTCGCCGGCGCCGCCCATGCCAAAACCTTTCTTGGTCTTGGCGAGGATCACGGTCGGGCGGCCGCGCGTCGCCCGCGCCGCGGCGAAGGCGGCGTAGAGTTTTCTGAAATCGTGGCCGCCGCGGTGCAGCGAGTCGATCTCGGAGGCCGTCATGTGTTTGGTGAGCGCGCGCAGCTCCGGATCTTCGTTGAAGAAATGCTGGAGATTGTAGGCGCCGTCCTTGGCGCCGAGCGTCTGATATTTGCCGTCGACCGTCGCGGCGAAGCGGCGCAGCAGCGCGTGGGTCGCGTCGCGGGCGAACAGGGCGTCCCAGTCCGAGCCCCACAGCACCTTGATGACGTTCCAACCGGCGCCGCGAAACACGCGTTCCAGTTCGGGGATGATCTGGCCGTTGCCGCGCACGGGGCCGTCGAGGCGTTGCAGGTTGCAGTTGACGATGAAGGTCAGGTTGTCGAGTTTTTCGCGCGCGGCGATCGAGAGGCCGGCGAGGCTCTCGGGCTCGTCCATCTCGCCGTCGCCGAACACGCCCCAGACATGGCGGTCGCTTGTTTGAGCGAGGCCGCGGTTGTCGAGATAGCGCAGGAAACGCGCCTGGTAGATCGCCGATATCGGGCCGATGCCCATCGAGCCGGTCGGGACCTGCCAGAACTCGGGCATCAACCAGGGATGCGGATAGGAGCTTAAACCGCCGCCGCCGATCTCCTGGCGGTAACGTTCCAGATAAGACTCGTTCAACCGCCCTTCCAGATAGGCGCGGGCGTAGACGCCGGGCGCGGAATGCGGCTGGAAATAGACGAGATCGTCGCCGCGCCCGTCCTCCGACGCGCGGAAGAAATGGTGGAAGCCGACCTCGAAGATTTCGGCCGCCGACGCGTAGCTCGCGATATGGCCGCCGAGTTCGCCATAGGCCTTGTTGGCGCGCGCCACCATCGCGAGCGCGTTCCAGCGCATGATCGCAGTGAGCCGGGTCTCGATATCGAGATCGCCGGGATAGGCGGGTTGATCGTCGAGAGGGATGGTGTTGCGGTAGTTGGAATAGGGCGCGGCCTCGGTGATGACGTCGAGATCGCGCGCGCGGGCGTCGAGCGCTTCGAGGATTTGGCGCGCGCGTTGCGGGCCGGCGTGGGCGACGAGCGAGTCGAGCGAGGCGAGCCAGTCCTGCGTCTCGGCGGGATCGGGATCGGCGGCGAGCCGGCCCTCAAGCGCTGACGATTTGTCGAGCATGTCTCACCCCCCTCGGTTCGCGAGGGTGAGGGGCGTCGCCACGACAACAAAACTCGCGAGCTGCGGCGGGACCCC